>Ga0068863_100000057_pt1 | contig 123606 bp, 122 predicted proteins | sample KBSSwiS62_FD_66596 | JGI IMG/M metagenome (GOLD analysis project Ga0068863, IMG submission 66596) | Switchgrass rhizosphere microbial communities from Kellogg Biological Station, Michigan, USA - KBS Switchgrass S6-2 | ecosystem: Host-associated > Plants > Roots > Rhizosphere > Soil ... | reverse complement strand
AGCGGGATCGGCATGGCAAAACTCCAAAGGTTCGCCATGGTGAATCAAGCCGCGCACCTCTTGGCAACCCCCTCCAGAGTCACCCTCTCAGAGATTTGGTATAAATCGTGTCGTCATCGTCATTCTCCTGTGGTCGAGCCGACCGGCGGAGCGCAAACAAAAACCCCGCCGGAAGCGGCGGGCTGCTTGGGTCATGGTCGCTGGAGGAAGGCGGTTAGCCTGTCCGGTCATCCATGCCCGCAGGGCAGCCCGCCAGTGAGCGGGTTTGTTGGGTGCGGGTGAGGGTGATCATCGGGACCATGGGGAGTGGATAAAGGGAGCAGGCACATAACACAATGTGCTCCTGCGAAAGCAGGAGCCTAGTCCTGCCGTCTGAACTGGGCTCCTGCTTTCGCAGGAGCACGATTGATTGAACCGAGCAAAAACTACCCCAGCGCCAGTTGCTTTTCTTCCGCCAGCCGGTCGAGTTCCGCACGGCTCTTCTTTTCCGACGCCGATTTGAGCTGCCCGCAGGCCGCCATGATGTCGCGCCCCCGTGGCGTGCGGACAGGCGCGGAGATGCCGGCCTCGAACACCAGATTGCTGAACGCCCGGATGCGTTCGGGCGTCGAGCATTCGTAATTTGCGCCCGGCCAGGGATTGAACGGGATCAAATTGACCTTCGCAGGCAGCTTATATTTGCGGATCAGGCGGACGAGTTCGCGCGCGTCGTCGTCACTGTCATTCTTGTCCTTCAGCATCACATATTCAAAGGTGATGCGGCGGGCATTGTTTGCTTTAGGGTAATCGGCGCAGGCCTGAAGCAGCTCCTCGATCCCGTATTTTCGGTTGATCGGCACGATCTCGTCGCGCACTTCCTTGGTCACCGCGTGGAGCGAAACGGCGAGGTTCACGCCGATCTCCTCCGCAGCGCGCGCCATCATCGGCACGACGCCGCTGGTGGACAGGGTGATGCGCCGCTTCGACAGGGCAAGGCCGTCGCCGTCCATCACGACCTTCAGCGCGTCGCGGACATTCTCGAAATTATAGAGCGGCTCGCCCATGCCCATCATCACGATGTTGGTGAGCAGGCGACCGTCGGCGGTGTAGTGCGGCGCGTCCTCATCCTCGTCAGCGTCGTTCGCCGCAGCCCCGGCCGAAGCGTCCGCCGCCATGGTGCCGCGCGGCCATTCACCCAACGCGTCGCGCGCCAGCATGACCTGCCCGACAATCTCGCCGGGCGTCAGGTTGCGGACGAGGCGCATCGTGCCGGTGTGGCAGAAGCGGCAGTTGAGCGTGCAGCCGACCTGGCTGGAGACGCACAGCGTGCCCCGGTCCGCGTCGGGGATGAACACCATCTCATAATCCTGGCCATCGTCCGATCGCAGCAGCCATTTGCGCGTGCCGTCGCTCGACACCTGCGCCTCCACCACCTGCGGGCGGCCGACGATGAAGCGCGCCGCCATCCATTCCCGCATCGGCTTGGCGAGGTCGGTCATGGCGGTGAAATCGGTCTCGCCACGATGATAAAGCCAGTGGAACAGCTGTTTGGCGCGCAGCTTCGATTGCTTCTCGTCCAGCCCGGCCTCGGCAAGCGTATCGCGAATCTGCGGACGCGACAGGCCCAGCAGGTCGATCCGCCCGTCATCACGGGGCGTCACGGCGCGCGGAACCGGCACCGGGTCAATATGTCCGGGAATTTGCATGAGCGCGCATATAGGGCGAAAGCGCCCGAAACGCTAGGCCCGCGCTGTCACCCCGCCCGTGCGCATCCCAATGCCGCCGCGTCGATGGCGGTTGCCGCGCCGCGCAGCGCATAGACGTCCGCAAACGCCCGGCCATTGCTGGCTCTGCCCTGCACGCTCATGCTGGTGCCGGAGCGGATGGCGGCGACGATCGCGGCGTCAGCGCGGCGATCAGCGGCCCAGGCGTCGGCTGCGCCCGCGACAAGGGCGAAGCGTTGATCACCGATGCTGAGCGTCACTCTGTTGTTGGGGGTTTTCGGGTCGTCCGGCGTCCGCGCGCGGCTGAGGCGGAAATGGACCTGGCCGCGCACGCCCTGCCGCGGCCATGAGCCGATGGAGGCATAGGCGGGCCATGCGCTGTCCCGATGTTTGCGGACCGGCTCGGCGATGGCGTAGCAGCGTGGAACGCTGGGATCGCGGAACGCGCCCCAGCTTTCAAAGACGCCGAGCGAGTCCCGCGCCTGCGCCGGCGTGGCAAACGCCGCAATCAGAAATGCCAAGGCCGGGATGCGCGTCATTTCCGAATGGCAAAGACGATGCCCACAGCTTTTGCAAGCGCGTCGTGCGCCAATCACCGACGAACGCTTGCCCAACAAGACATAGTTGCTAATGAGGGGAGGCATTTCCCAGACTGCCCGGACTCGCGCCGGGACTCGTTGGCAAGCGGGGTCCGGGAATTCGGGGCGGGACCGTAGAAGAGAATCGGGATTAGGGAATGAAGGCCACCATCGAACGCGCGACCCTTCTGAAGGGTTTGAGCCATGTCCAGTCGGTGGTCGAGCGGCGCAACACCATCCCCATCCTGTCCAACGTGCTGATCGAGGCGACAGCGAACGGCACGCTAAAGCTGATGGCGACCGACCTTGACCTTCAGATTGTCGAGAGCATCCAGGCGCAGGTCGATACGCCCGGCGCGACGACCCTGTCCGCCCACACATTGTTCGACATTGCGCGCAAACTGCCCGAGGGCAGCCAAGTGTCGCTGCAGGCCGCCGACGGCAAAATGCTGATCCAGGCGGGCCGCGCGAAGTTCAACCTGTCCACCCTGCCGCGCGACGATTTCCCGGTGATCGCCGAGGGAGACCTGCCGACCGCGTTCGAGCTGCCGGCGGCGACGCTGATCCAGATCATCGACAAGACGCGCTTCGCCATTTCGACCGAAGAGACGCGCTATTATCTGAACGGCATTTTCTTCCATGTGTCGGAAGACCCGCAGCCGGTGCTGAAGGCGGCGGCGACGGACGGTCACCGGCTTGCGCGCGTCACCGTGCCCCGGCCGGACGGCGCGGAGAAGATGCCCGACATCATCATACCGCGGAAGTGCATCGCCGAACTGCGCAAGCTGCTCGATGAGGTCGATGGCAGCGTCGACATCACCCTGTCGGCGAGCAAGATTCGCTTTGGCCTGGGCAGCGCGATCCTGACCAGCAAGCTGATCGACGGGACCTTCCCCGATTATAGCCGCGTCATCCCGACCGCGAACGACAAGCTGCTCAGGATCGATCCGCGCAGCTTCGAGGAGGGCGTCGACCGAGTCGCGACCATCGCCACGGAGAAAACCCGCGCGGTGAAGATGGCGCTCGACAAGGACAAGATCACCCTGTCGGTCACCAGCCCGGAGAATGGCACGGCGGCAGAAGAAGTGCCGGGCGATTTCGCCGGCGAGGGCTTCGACATAGGTTTTAACGCCCGCTACCTGCTCGACATATTGCAGCAGGTGGACAGCGATCTGGTCGAACTGCATCTGGCCGACGCGGCGGCGCCGACGCTTATTCGCGAGAATGACAAGAGCGCTGCGCTCTACGTCCTCATGCCGATGCGGGTTTGATCACCGAAGTCATACACCGTTCGGGCTGAGCTTGTCGAAGCCCTGCACTTCTTTTCGAGTAAGGACAGTCCTTCGACATTCGAGCGAGCCACGCGTCTCGCTCGAACAGGACGAACGGAGGAAAGGTGTCCTCCCCGCTCTATGCCCCCGAAATCGCGGAGACCATTTCGGGGATGGATGTGAATTTCTCCCTGGGTGCGCCGCTGCGGGCGTGGGCGACTTCGGCTAGGTCGATCTTCTGCCAGTCGCGGAAAGTGACGACATCCACCTTGCGCTCCGCCATTAGTCTGTCGAGGCCCGCGCGGCCTTCCTTGCCGGAGCCGGCACCGATATCCGCGCCGATCTTTTCGGCGATCATGTAGCCGTCCGGGCGGTTGGTGCCGATCGTGCCGGTCGGCCCGCGCCGCGCCCAGCCGACACAATAGAGGCCGTCCTTGATGCGCCCTTCCTGATTGGCGAAACGGCCGAGCTTCGTATCATAGGGCACGCCCTCGATCGGCGGTGTGCGGTAGCCGATGCAACTTACCACCAGAGACACATCGATGTCATAGCGTTCGCCCGTGCCGGTCGCATTGCCTTCGCCATCCAGTCTCGTGCGTTCCAGGGTGAGGCGTTCGACCTTCCCGTCGCCGCTGATCTCCACAGGAGCGGCGAAGAAGTCAAAATCTATCGTCACAGCCTTTTCGGATGCTTCCGTCGCGAATTTGCGGAGCAGTCCGACCGACTTGCGCACGCCGGGGTCCAGCTTGCCATCGCTTTCCGGCGCGGGCAGGTCAGCGGCGTCCACATGCGGCGCGGCGCGTTCGAGATGGCCCAGTTCACCCAGCTCCTTGGGCGTCATCGCGATCTGGTGAGGACCGCGCCGTCCCACGATGGTGACATGGGTCACCTGAGACGCGGTCAGGGATGAGAGGGCGTGGGCGACAATGTCGCTGCCCGCGAACTCATTCTCCGACTTGGACAGGATGCGGGCGACGTCCAGCGCGACATTGCCATTGCCGATGACCGCGACACTCTTGCCGGACAGGTTAGGCGCGAGGCCTGCAAATTCGGGATGGCCATTATACCAGCCGACAAAGGCTGCGCTGCCGACGACACCGGGCAGGTCGTCGCCAGGAATGCCGAGCGGGCGGTCGCCGGGTGCGCCGGTCGCCAGCACGACGGCGTCATACAACTCCAGCAGTTCCGCGATGGCGATGTCCTTGCCTACCGAGACATTGCCGACGAAATGCACCATGTCCGTCAGCGCCACTGCCTCATAGCGTTTTGACACGGCCTTGATGGACTGATGGTCGGGCGCGACGCCGGAACGGATGAGGCCGAAGGGGACGGGCATGCGGTCGATGATATCGACCTGCGCCTCTTCGCCGAACGCCTTGCCGCAGGCTTCGGCCGTGTAATAGCCCGCAGGCCCCGAGCCGATAATCGCGATATGCCGCATCCGCTTCTCCTGTCTTTATTCTTGGGACCCATGCTAACGCAGGACGACGCCTGCACAACCCCAAATGCAGGCCTGAATATTGTGAGGAATGGGGTGCGGGGGTGCACCAGAAAATATCGCCGAAACCCGCCGCTTATTTCGTCTTTGTAACCGGATTTAAAGCAGTGACGGTGCATCACGCCGTCATGTCGATATCTCGCGCCGCCATTTCCCAAACCAAAGACCCGCGGCGAACCACGTTTCTGGTATCGCTAGGCCTTGCCGACGGCGGGCAGGATGTGCCTCCGGCCTGGCTGATTAGCGCGATCCGTTCGATCTGCGTGCTCTGGCCGCTGGTCCTGATTTCCAAGCTGGCCTGTGCGGGCGTCATGATGACGCTTGGTGAAGTCGATATGCGGTCTCTGGGCGTTGTTACCATTGCGACGGGCGGGATTGCGATCCTGACAGACCTTATCCTTGTCGCCGTACCGCGCGTTGCTTTCTTCCGGCTCTATCCACCGCACACGCAACTGCGGGCAATATTGCCCGTCGCTTTCCTGTCTGGCGCGACGTTCAGCTATTGGCTGGAACTGGCTTCGTCCGCGTCCGCCACGACCAGCATCGGGCCGTGGATGATGTTCGCGGCCGTGACGGCGCTGATCGCCGTATCGATTTTCGGAAGCCGCCGTATCCTCGGTCTTGCCTATTGTGTGGGCGCCAGCTTGCCATTGACACTGATCACCGATGACATCGCGCATTTTGCCATTCTGGGGCTGTCCATCGCGGCTATCGCCTTCGCATCGGTGCGGCAGGCGAAGGTTGACCAGATGCGCTTGCTTGCCAATCAGGAGGCGCAGCAGCGAGGTCGCCGTGCGGAACGCCTGTTGAACGAGCATGAGCGGTCCGGCCGTGGCTGGTTCTGGGAAACGGATCGTCAGGGATGCATTACCTACATTTCCGAGACTCTCGCCGAATCGCTGGGCGTGAAGTCCAAGGAACTGCTCGGCCGCGCTCTGACCGACCTGATTTCTCAGGGGGAAAGACAGCGGGGCGACGGAGAGCGGACGCTAGGATTCCACTTGTCCGCCCGATCCTCCTTTTCCGAAATCGCCGTTCGGGTGGCGATGAGCGAGGAAGAGCGTTGGTGGGCCGTTTCGGGTCAGCCGATCATCAGCGATTTCGGCCAATTTCATGGCTTTCGCGGCAGCGGCACTGACCTTACCGACATGAAGCGGTCCGAAGCGGAGGTTACGCGGCTGGCGCAATATGATTCGCTGACGGGCCTTGCCAACCGGGTTCAGATGATGCGCACGCTGGAGCAGGCAGTCGTCGGCACGCGTGGTCAGCCGGGCGATTGCGCGCTCCTGCTGCTCGACCTCGACCGGTTCAAGGGTGTCAACGATACGCTCGGCCATCCCGCCGGCGACCAGTTGCTGCGTCTCGTCAGCGAGCGGTTGCAGCGGGTGATTGGTGAGCGTGGACGAGTCGGACGTCTTGGTGGCGACGAGTTCAAGGTCGTGTTGCCCGGTCGCACTGACCGGCAAATGTTGGGCGCTATCGCCGACGCCATCATCCTATCCCTGTCGCAGCCCTATGCGATCGAAAGCAGCCAGGTTGTGATCGGCGCGTCCATTGGCATCGCCATCTGTCCGGACCATGGCGTGACCGCCGACGCGATGATCCGCAACGCTGACCTCGCCCTTTATGCGGCGAAAGGCGATGGGCGCGGCGTCTATCGCTTCTATTCGTCCGAAATGCATGCGGATGCGGAGGACCGGCGGCAGCTGGAAGAGGATCTGCGCGGCGCGCTCGTCGCTGACGGCCTGCACCTCGTCTATCAGCCGGTGGTGAGTTCCGCGACCGAACAGGTCACTGGATATGAGGCGCTGCTGCGCTGGAGCCATCCGACGCGTGGGCTGATTTCGCCGACTCTGTTTATCCCGATCGCCGAGGAAACCGGGCTTATCTCGCAGATCGGCGAGTGGGTGTTGCGGACGGCCTGTCGTGACGCAGCCCGGTGGCCCAACGGCATCCGCGTGGCGGTCAACGTCTCGCCGATCCAGTTCGCCAACCCGTCGCTGCCAAGCATTGTCATGAGCGCGCTTGCCGGAGCGGGGCTGTCCGCCGAACGGCTGGAGCTGGAAATTACCGAGAGCGTGTTCCTGAACGACGACGCCGACACCGATGCGATGTTCGCCCGGCTGAAGGGTGTGGGCGTGCGGCTGGCGCTCGACGATTTCGGCACCGGCTATTCCTCGCTCGGCTATCTGAAGAAGGCGCCGTTCGACAAGATCAAGATCGACCAGAGCTTCGTGCGCGGCGCGGCGATCCAGGGCAATCGCAACAGCGCGATCATCAAGTCGATCGTCAGCCTGGCCGAGGCGCTGTCGATGGACACGACCGCGGAAGGCGCGGAAACCCATGACGAACTGGACATGATCCGCCAGCTGGGGTGCAGCCATGTGCAGGGCTATATCTATGGCAAGCCGATGCCGGCCGCCGAGGTGCTCGCGCGTCTGGGCGCGGACGGCATGCGGGCGACGCCAGACGGCTATCGCTCCAGCCGCCCGGCGCGGAAATCCATGCTGCGCTCGGTCTCGGTCCTGCATGACGGCCATCGTTATTCGGCGCGCGTGCGCAATATCTCGTCCACCGGCGCGCTGATCGAAGGGCTCTGGAACGTGCCGACGGATACCGTCTTCCTTGTTGATCTGGCCGACGGTTATGCCGTTCAGGCGACCGCACGCTGGTCCGTCGAGGACCGCATGGGTATCGAATTCCACGCCAATATCGACGTGGATAGGCTGAAGGCGGCGTCAGCGCCAAGGGCCTTGGCGTCTTAGCTTGCCTGCTGACAGGATGAGACGGGTTTGACGAGTGCTCCTGCGAAAGCAGGAGCCCAGGGCGACTAAGCGCCACGCACCCTGGGTTCCTGCTTTCGCAGGAACACGTGCCGATAGTTGCAACGGCCGGGCCGCCTGCTAGGCTCATATCCGTCCGATGTCCGTTCCCGAAATCATCGCCGTAGTGCTTGGCCTGGCCAATATCCTGCTGCTCGTGCGGCGGAGCATCTGGAACTATCCGTTTGGCATCGCGATGGTGTGCCTCTACGCTTGGATATTCTTTCATGCGCGGCTCTACAGCGACACGCTGCTGCAAATCTTCTTCCTGATCCTCAACGCCTATGGCTGGTTCCACTGGAGCCGCGCGACGGATGGCGACGAAGTGCCGGTGCGGATGCTGACGGCGCGCAGCCGGAGTATCGCCATCGTCGGCGTCGCGATGGCGAGCCTGATCTGGGGGAGCGCCATGGCGCGGTGGACGGATGCGGCGGCGCCCTATTGGGACGGGACGATCGCAATGCTGAGCGTCCTGTCGCAATTCCTGCTGGCGAAGCGGTTCGTCGAGAACTGGATCGGTTGGATCGTCGTCGATTGCCTGGCGATCATGCTGTTCTGGACGTGGGGGCTGCAACTGACAGCCGGGCTCTACGTGGTGTTCCTGATCCTGTCGGTGGTGGGGCTGAGGGAATGGCTGCGCGCGCGGGCGCAGCATGTTTGATGTGGTCCTTCACGGACCGGAGAGTGTGGGAAAATCCACGCTGGCGGCGCAGCTTGCCGCGCATTTCGGCACGGTGTGGGTGCCGGAATATGGCCGGACCTATTGCGAGGTCAACGGAACGGACCTTTTTCCGCAGGACCTGATCGCGATCCAGAAGGGGCATGTCGCGGCGCGGACGGCGATGGCGGACGAGGCGCAAGGCGGCCTGATCATTCAGGATACCGATCCCCTGATGACGGCAGCGTGGAGCATGATGCTGTTCGGGCATCGCCTGCCCGAACTGGACGCCTTTGCGGACGTGGGCGATCTCTATCTGCTGATGGAGAATGATCTGCCATTCGTGCAGGATAGTGTGCGCTTCTTCGCGGACCGGAAGCGGCAGGAGCGCTTCATGGCGCTGTGCGAGGCGGAACTGGTGCGCAGGGCCGTGCCCTATGTCCGCATCGGCGGATCGCGGGAGGCGCGTTTTGAACGTGCCGTCGCCGCAATCCGGGATGTTCTGAATTTCCCCTCCCGCTAACGGACGGGAGGGGAAAGTCGTTACTTCGCCTGAGGCGCAGCCGCTGCCGCGTTATCCGGTAGGCCGCCCAGCTGAGTCACCAGCTTGGTGTAGGCGTCGAGATAGGCAAGCACGATGACCTGGCCGATATCGGTATTCTGATAGCCGCCGCCGCCAGCACCGGCGAAACCGCCCCACCAGCCTGCGCCGCCGCCGGCGCCGAAGCTGAGGTCGGACTTGCGGGCATAGCCCTCGGTCATCGCCTCTTCCTCGGTCGTGCGGGCATTAACGATGGACAGGGTCACGTTCGCCTCGCTCTTCTTGACCGAGATGCCGCCGGCGAGAGCGCCGAAGGCCGAACGACCCAGAAAGCCACCCAGAACCGCGCCGACGGCGTTGCCGCCGCTGTTGCGGTTGGACGAGACAATGTCAGGCTGCAGGAAGTAGTCGGCGGCCTTCACCTGGCCCTTGCCGAGGTTCGAACCGGCCTGAAGCTCGCCCGAATCCGCCATGGCGCGCTCAAGGTTGCGGCTGGCCATAGAGCGGCCGCGATTGACGAGGCCGAAGCAGCCGGACTGCTGCACGAAAATCTTCAGGATGACTTCCGGGCTTCCCAGGTTCAGCTCACGCCACCACTGATTGTCGGGTTCGACGATGGCGACGGTGCCCAGCTTACGGGTGCAGTGCGGAATGTCGCGCTGGCCCTTTTCCTGATCGCGGCGACCGGACGATGCGCCCTTGGTCGTGCCGTCCTTGTTGGTCTTGCCCGATGCGCTTGTCACCGCTGCGGAGGACATGACAGGCGTTGCCACCATCGCGGCGGCGGCAAGGGTGGAAACCAGTGTCTTCATGATGATAAAAACCCCCTAAAAAGGCGAATGAGTGCCGTTACTTATCGTTGCGGACGCGACCTCGCTTTTCCGGCGCCGTCTAGCATAGTGCGAAAACCTTGCATACTGGTTGCGAAAGGCCGGAATGAGACAGCTTTGCTGACAGGTAAGAAATCCCCTGCTATCGGGCGCGGATGACCGAACTCTCGCATATCCGCAACTTCTCCATCATCGCCCATATCGACCATGGCAAGTCGACGCTCGCCGACCGGCTGATCCAGCGCACCGGCGGCCTTACCGATCGCGAAATGTCCGCGCAAGTCCTTGATAATATGGACATTGAGAAGGAGCGCGGCATCACCATCAAGGCGCAGACGGTACGCCTCAACTATACTGCGAAGAATGGCGAGCTGTATGAGCTGAACCTGATGGACACGCCGGGCCATGTCGACTTCGCCTATGAAGTGTCGCGGAGTCTCGCCGCGTGCGAGGGCGCGCTGCTGGTCGTGGACGCGGCGCAGGGGGTCGAGGCGCAGACGCTGGCCAACGTCTATCAATCGATCGAGCATGACCATGAGATCGTGCCCGTCATCAACAAGATCGACCTGCCCGCCGCCGAACCGGAGAAGGTGAAAGCGGAGATCGAGGAAGTGATCGGCCTGGATGCGTCCGAAGCCGTGCTGGCGTCGGCCAAGTCCGGCATTGGCATTGACGAGGTGCTGGAAGCCATCGTCAAGAAGATCCCGCCGCCCAAGGGCGACCGGGACGCGCCGCTCGAAGCGATGCTGGTAGACAGCTGGTACGACCCCTATCTGGGCGTCGTCATTCTGGTGCGCGTGATGAACGGTGTCATCAAGAAGGGCCAGCAGATCAAGTTCATGATCGGCGGCACCGAGCATCTGGTCGACCGGGTCGGCTGCATGCGGCCCAAGATCGAGAATCTGCCGGAAATTTCGGCCGGCGAGATCGGCTTCATCACTGCGCAGATCAAGGACATCAGTCAGACCCGGGTCGGCGACACCATCACCACGGTCAAGAACCCGGCCGCCAAGCCGCTGCCGGGCTTCAAGGAAGTGCAGCCGGTGGTGTTCTGCGGCCTGTTCCCGGTGGACGCGGCGGATTTCGACAAGCTGCGCGACAGCATCTCCAAGCTGCGGCTGAACGACGCGAGCTTCAGCTTCGAGATGGAGAGCAGCGCGGCGCTGGGCTTCGGCTTCCGCTGCGGGTTTCTGGGCCTTCTCCATCTGGAGATCATCCAGGAGCGGCTGACGCGCGAATATGATCTGGATTTGATCACAACCGCGCCGTCGGTGGTCTACAAGATCCAGCTGACGCATGGGAATGGCGAGCTGGAACTGCACAACCCCACCGACATGCCCGACCCCACCAAGATCGCGGACATCGAGGAGCCGTGGATCGAGGCGGTGATCTATTGCCCGGACGAATATCTCGGCTCCATCCTGAAGCTGTGCCAAGACCGGCGCGGCATCCAGAAGAACCTGACCTATGTCGCGCAGCGGGCGCAGGTGACGTATGAACTGCCCCTCAACGAAGTCGTGTTCGACTTTTACGATCGCCTGAAGAGCATCAGCCGCGGCTATGCCAGCTTCGACTATCACCAGATCGGCTATCGCGAGGGCGACCTCGTCAAGATGAGCATCATGGTGAACAGCGAGCCGGTCGATGCGCTCAGCATGATCGTCCATCGCGGCACGGCGGAGACGCGCGGACGCGGCATGTGCGAGCGGCTAAAGGACCTGATCCCCCGGCACCTGTTCAAGATCCCGATCCAGGCGGCGATCGGCGGCAAGGTGATTGCCCGCGAGACCATCGCCGCGATGCGCAAGGACGTGACCGCCAAATGCTATGGCGGCGACATCAGCCGCAAGAAGAAGCTGCTCGACAAGCAGAAGGAAGGCAAGAAGCGGATGCGCGAATATGGGTCGGTGTCGATCCCGCAGGAGGCGTTTATTGCGGCGTTGCGGATGGGGGATGAGGGGTAGGTTGCGCTCAAGCGCCGAACTATCCTAACCTCGTCATTCCCGCGAAGGCAGGAATCCATCCACCTTCGGCATTTGCATCGCATGAGGATTTGTGAATTTCCGCCTTTGCGGGAATGACGATCTGGTTGGCGAAAGAAAACTTATGAGTCTCTGTCAAGATTGACCAGATGACTGTCTGATTTGCTCCCAGCCGAGCCTAATCATCCGTCCGACTAACTTCGCGGCGAAAATTGGAAACGTAAAAAGCGAAATTCCGGTGAGTCCAATCAATGAATATGTAGCGGCGGTGGATCGGGAAATTTCTGCACTCCAAGCATATGTCAGGTAACATCCAGCGACGAAAATCGTGAAAGAAACGCATGAACAGATGACTAGGGCGCGCAAAGAGAGGCGATGCCTATAAATCATCTCAATGTCTCCAGATTGAAGGCCCAACCTTAACTGCAAATGCTCGACAATGTTGGATGCTTTTAATTCACCGGTGCCCGTCTCCGATAACTCAACGCCTCCGCCACATGCACCCGGCCCACATCTTCCGCGCCGGCCAGATCCGCGATCGTCCGCGCTACCCGCAGCACGCGCGTATAGCCGCGCGCCGACAGCTTCATCGCGGCGGCAGCTTGCGCCAACAACTGACGCCCTGCCTCGCCCGGACCGGCGACCTTTTCCAACATCTCGCCGTCCACTTCCGCATTGGTGCGCGTGGGTGTGTCCGCATAGCGGGCGGTCTGGATCGCGCGGGCCTGCGCGACGCGGGCGGCGACTTCGGCTGACCCCTCCAAAGGCGGGGGCAGGACAAGGTCGGCGGCGGTGACGGCGTTTACCTCCACATGCAGGTCTATCCTGTCTAGCAGAGGTCCGGACACCTTCGCCTGATAGTCTGCGGCGCAGCGCGGCGCGCGGGCGCAGGCGAGGGCGGGGTCGCCGAGGTGGCCGCAGCGGCAGGGGTTCATCGCCGCCACCAACTGCACGCGGGCGGGGAAGGTCACATGCGCATTGGCGCGGGCGACGCTGACCGTGCCGGTCTCCAGCGGCTGGCGCAGGGAATCGAGCACGGCGCGCTGGAACTCCGGCAATTCGTCAAGGAACAGCACGCCCAGATGCGCGAGGCTGACCTCGCCCGGCTTCACCTTCAAGCCGCCGCCGACCAGCGCCGCCATCGATGCGCTGTGGTGCGGCGCGCGGAAGGGGCGGGCGCGGCTGATCCGGCCGCCTTCCAGCATGCCTGCAACGCTGGACACCATCGACACCTCCAGCGCCTCGGCCGGGTCGAGGTCGGGCAATATGCCGGGGAGGCAACTCGCCATCAGCGACTTGCCCGCGCCCGGCGGGCCGATCATCAACAGATTGTGGCCGCCCGCCGCCGCGATCTCCAGCGCGCGCTTGGCGGTTTCCTGCCCCTTGACCTGTTTGAGGTCCGCGCCGCGCACGGGGGGCAGGACGTCGCCGGGTTTCGGCGGAGAGAGGGCTGCGGTCCCCTTGAAATGGTTGAGCAGGCCGAGCAGGTCCGGGGCGCCAATCACCTCGACATGGCCGGCCCATGCGGCCTCCGCCCCCTGCGCCGCCGGGCAGACCAAGCCCATGTCCCGCTCGCCCGCATGCAGCGCGGCGAGCAATACGCCAGGCGTGGTCGCCACCCGCCCGTCCAGACCCAGTTCGCCGACCACCACATAGCCGGACAGCGTTTCCGCATCGATCACACCCATCGCGCCAAGCAAAGCCAGCGCGATGGGGAGGTCGTAATGCGACCCCTCCTTGGGCAGGTCGGCGGGGGAGAGGTTGACGGTGATCCGCTTGGGCGGGAGGGCAAGGCCGATGGCGGCGATCGCGTTGCGCACCCGCTCCTTGCTTTCAGCCACGGCCTTGTCGGCCAGGCCGACGACGATGAAGTTGGGGAGCCCGGGGACCAGCTGGCACTGCACCTCCACGGCGCGGGCCTCCAGCCCCAGATAGGCCACCGTAGCGACTATCGAAACCAGAACCGATCCCCCAACCTGTTCGCTCCTTGTTCTTAAACAGGGCGGGATGGCTGTCGAGTCAATTCGGGTGCGTATCGGTTGCTTTTTATGTTGCGAATGTTTCGCAATAAGACGATGATGCGGGTAAGGCGCTGTTACAAATGGCTGCGCGAGTGACATTCAGGAGCAACATTGCGCAGTCAGATTCCGCAACGAAATCAGGTGGTCAAGCCAGGGTCGGCCGGCTGATGGATAAAAGAAGCAATGCCAGGGAGTTATTGGCAACCCGTACCCAGGAGAATGACCGTGAGCCCCATTGATGAAGTGAAATATCTAAGGGACCGCATCCGGCAGGAAGACAGTTGGGCCAAGCAGGCCGAAACGCTGGCGGCGCGCTACCGCCATGCGGAGCTGGCGTTACAATATCGCATGAAATTGAAGGGTCTGACGGCCAGCGGCGCGATGGCCGTGCAGTCGACGGCCTGATCTGCGTCCTGAAAGGTCGCGCTATCGGCACAACGGCGGAAGCGCGACCTTTTCGGGCAGCGGGAAGAGTGTGGTGAAGCGATCGGCCAGCGCGCGGTCCCCTTTCGCCTCCAGCATAGCAGCCGCTGCGAGGTCATCGAATGGCGCTCCGCCATAGACTGCCCCCGCCAGCGCAGCTGGTTGGCCGGTGAAGATCAGCTCTGCCGTTTCCGGGTCGCCGCGCGCAACCGTGAAACCTTCCGCATTCAGATGGCCCAGATAGCGGTCCTCGCCGAACCGGAAGCCGATTCTGGCGTCCAAGTCGCCGACGCGCGTCAGGTCCAACATCGTGCGGAACGAGAGCAGTACTGACACGCCGCTGATCTGCCGCGTTGGATCATGCAGCGGCGAGCGCGTCGCCCAGCGGCCCATCACCTGAATGATCGGCTCTGCCTCATAACCCCATTCGGTGAGTTCATAGACCTGAACCGAGGCGGGCGGCGGCAGCTTGTGCCGGGTCAGGAGGCCGCGCGCCTCCAGCTCCTCGAGCCGCTGTGTCAGCACATTCGCGCTGATGCCGGGCAGGTCCGCCTTGATCTCCCCGAAGCGGCGAGGCCCAAGCATCAGTTCGCGAATCACGAGCAGCGCCCAGCGCTCTCCAATCAGTTCCAGTGCGTGTGCGGTGCCGCAGGCATCGTCTATCCGGCGCTTTTCTGTGGCTTTTTGCTTATTAGTTACTTTTTCTAACGTCATAGTTGCTTTTAATAATTCATGGGGCGATGATTGGCAAGTCGATTCGCCAGGCGGAGCCGCCGGAGCGAACGCCTAAGCCAAGAGAAGGATGTATCGATGTCCAAGATGATCTTCGTGAACCTGCCGGTCGCCGATCTGCAAAAGTCCATCGCCTTCTATGAGGCAGTAGGCGCGGTGGCTGACAGGCGTTTCGGCGATGCGTCCGCGCAGATGATGACGCTGTCCGACACTATCCACGTCATGCTGTTGACGCATGAAAAGTTCAGCAGTTTCACCAGCCGCCCGATCGCTGACGCCCATGATGTTGCGCAGGTGCTATTATGCATCTCCGAAGAGAGTCGCGCTGGTGTTGACGCGACGGTTGGCAAGGCGCTGGCGGCGGGCGCGACGGAGCCGAGTCCGGTCGACGATTATGGCTTCATGTACGGTCGCAGCTTCGAGGACCCCGACGGCCATATGTGGGGCGTGAACTGGCTGGATGTCGAGGCGGCGGTGGCTGCGAATGCGCAGGCGACCGCCGCCTGACCTGAGCGGACGCAAAAAGAGGAGATGGACGATGCGTTATATGGACGGTTTCTTGATCCCGGTGCCGAACGGCAACAAGCAGGCCTATATTGACATGGCGGTGAAGGCCGCGCCGATCTTCATGGAGCATGGCGCGATCCGCGTCGTGGAGACATGGGGCGACGATGTCCCGGTGGGCAAGGTCAATGATTTCCGCACGGCGGTGATCGCGGAGGAGGGCGAAAGCGTCGTCTTTTCCTGGATCGAATGGCCGAGCAAGGCGGTCCGCGACGAGGGCATGGCCAAGGTCATGAAGGACGAGCGGATGAAGCCCGACGGCGAAATGCCGTTCAGCGGCGCGCGCATGATCTATGGTGGCTTTGCAACCCTGGTCGATACCGACGAGGCCTGAATATCCCCCTATGAAGGAGACATATCATGGCTGACATGACAGGCCGATTCTTCTGGTACGAACTGATGACCAGCGATCCGACAGCGGCGGAAGCTTTTTATACGAAGGTCGTCGGCTGGACGGCGGCGCCGTTCGATGGCGGCAACGCCATGGCCTATATAGTGGTGAGCGGCAGCGAAGGCGCAATGGGCGGCATCATGGCGATCCCGCCGGATGCTGCTGCGGGCGGCCTGAAGCCCTGTTGGCTTGGCTATATCGGCGCGGCGAATGTTGATGCCGATGCGGCGGCTGCGGCCAATGCGGGCGGGTCGATCCACAATCCACCGGCGGATATTCCCGACGTCGGGCGTTTCGCGGTGCTCGCCGATCCGCAGGGCGCGGTCTATAATCTCCTGAAGGGCAGCAGTCCGGAGGAAGCCCCTTCCTCGTCGGGCGGGGCGCTGGGCCATGTCAGCTGGAACGAACTGCACACAACCGACTGGGAAGGTGCGTTCGCTTATTATTCGGGCCTCTATGGCTGGACCAAGGAGCATGCCTTGGACATGGGTCCGATGGGTACCTATCAGATATGGAACCGGCCGGACGGTGTGACCGCAGGCGGCATGATGAACGATCCCAACTTTCCGCGCCCCGCCTGGGTTTTCTATTTCCAGGTCGGCAATATCGACGAGGCACAGGAGCGAATTGTCGCGAATGGCGGCACGGTCGTTTTCGGGCCGAGCGAGGTGCCCGGTGGCGGCTGGATCATCAATGCGATGGACCCGCAGGGCGCGATGTTCGCCCTCGTCGGCTCCCGCAGCTGAACGGGAAGGAGTGAGACGATGTCGAAAATATCCCCTTGCCTCTGGTTCAACGGAGAGGCCGAAGAGGCCGCCAATTTCTATGTCGACACGTTCAAGGACGGGTCGATCGAGAAGATCGGCCGCTATCCGGAGGATAACCCATTTCCCGCGCCTTTCGCGGCCGGGACGGCGATGATGGTGGAGTTCACCCTGTTCGATCAGACCTATCAGGCGCTGAACGGCGGGCCGGAATTTACGTTCAGCGAAGCGATTTCCCTTTCGGTCATTTGCAAGGACCAGGCGGAGCTGGACGGCTATTTCAACGCGCTGACCGCCGACGGCGGATCGCCGCAGCCCTGCGGCTGGCTGAAGGACAGGTTCGGCCTGTCATGGCAGCTCGTCCCGGACGCTTTCATCCGCATGATGGAAAGCGGCGATGCGGATGGAATTGGCCGGGCCATGGGTGCGGTATCGCAAATGTCCAAGCTGGACATCGCAGCCATCGAAGCCGCCTTTGCAGGAGAGACCGTATGACCGACGCATCGCTGGACCTGACCGTTACCCGCTACATCGCCGCGCCGCCGGAGACGGTCTATAAGGTGTGGACGGAGCGGACCGAGGAATGGTTTGCTCCAAAGCCCTACACGACGAAGGTCGTCGAACATGATTTCCGCGCCGGTGGGCGATCGGCGATCATCATGGCAGGACCGGACGGCGAGATGCCGCTGATGGAAGGCGTGTTCCTGGAAGTTATCCCGAACCGGAAGATCGTGTCGACCGACGCCTATCGCGCGGGTTGGGTACCGCAAGGGCCTTTCATGACGGCCGTGACCACGTTCGAGCCAGAGGGCGAGGGCACCCGTTACACCGCCACGGCCCGGCATTGGACGGAGGAATCCAAGCAGCAGCATGAAGCGATGGGTTTTACGCAGGGCTGGGGTATTGTCGCGGATCAGCTGGCGGCGTTGTGCGAAGCGGTGGATGCCCGAATGCGCTGACATTGTTCCCCTCGTCATCCCCGCGGAGGCGGGAACCCATCTCCCTGCTCTCCGTCAAGCGGCTCGTACCAGAGATGGGTCCCCGCCTCCGCGGGGATGACGGTTGAAAGGGTTGCATCAGCTCATCGTCGCATCAGGTTTCCGGACGGAAATCACATTGACTTCCCCACCGCCTTTCCTTATCGGACCCGCTTCCGACAAAGGTCGCCGGTTTGGCGGCCATTTTTTGTCATGCCCGATTCGATATATTGTTTGAGGAATGAGCGATGAAGCGCACCTTTCAGCCGAGCAACCTCGTGCGCAAGCGCCGGCACGGTTTCCGCGCCCGCATGGCGACGGTGGGTGGCCGCAACATCCTGCGCGCCCGTCGCGCCCGCGGCCGCAAGAGCCTGAGCGCCTGAACGCAGCCGGGGAAGCGCGCGATTTCGTGACACTCACGAAGCGCGCAGACTTCCTCGCCGCGAATAAGGGGCGCAGGCAGCCGATGCCGGGATTCGTCCTGCTGGTCCGCGACCGGGGGGATGGCGATCCGGTCAAGCGAATCGGCTACACGGTTACCAAGAAGATTGGCGGCGCTGTCGTCCGGAACCGGATGAAGCGCCGTTTTCGCGCCCTCGCCCGGGAATTGCTGCCGGCGTTGGGCGTAGCTGGCGCGGACCATGTGCTGATCGGCCGGGCCGATGGGGTGGAACGGGATTTCGCCCTGCTGCGCGCTGAGATGGAAAAGGCGCTGCGGAAACTGGGGCCCCCCCGGAATGGTGGAAAAGCGTGATCGCCCGCCTCCTCACCCTCATTGCGCGTGGCTGGCAGATCGGCCCTTCGCGGGTCATTCCGCCCTCCTGCCGCTACTCTCCTTCCTGCTCGCAATATGCCATCGACGCGCTGGGAAAATATGGTGCGGTCAAGGGTAGCTGGCTGGCGGTGAAGCGGCTAATGCGATGCCACCCCTGGGGCGGGTCGGGTTATGACCCGGTTCCGTGAGCAGACATAGACACACAAGATAAACGGTCGGAGCCTGAAGCGCGTGGACGACAAGCGGAATATCATCATTGCGGTACTGCTGACGGCGCTGATCCTGTTCGGATGGCCCTATATCGCCAACCATTTCTTTCCGCCGGCCAATCCGCCCGCAACGAAGGTGCAGGGCGGCAAGACCACGCCGGTCGCCGCGCCTGACGCCAGCAGCGCGCCGCTTTCCCCGGCCGAGGCCGCAAAGGCCGGGCAGGACCGCGCGCTTGTGCTGCGCGGCACGCCGCGTATCCCGATCGAGACGCCCAAGCTGGTCGGTTCTATCAACCTGAAGGGCGCGCGGATCGACGATATCGTCCTGCCGACCTATCGCGAGACCATCGCAAAAAATTCCCTGCCCATTCGCCTCTATTCGCCCAGCGGCACGCGCGACGCCTATTTCGCTGGTTTCGGCTGGTCGGGCGAGGGGCTGAAGGGACCTGACGCGAACACCGTGTGGACCGCCGAAGGGACGAAGCTGACGCCTGCGACGCCGGTGACGCTGCGCTGGAACAATGGCGCTGGCCAGACCTTCGCGATCCGCCTGTCGATCGACCCCGACTTCATGATCACCGTGACCCAGACCGTCGCCAACACCGGCAATGGCCCGGTTGCGGTGAAGCCCTATGCCTATATCAGCCGCGACGGCCATTCGAAGGATCCGACGAGCTGGACGATCCACACCGGCCCCATCGGCGTGTTCAACGGTGCGGCGAACTATGATGTCGATTTCAAGGATCTCGACAAGAGCGGCGACCAGGGCTTCAACAGCACCGGCGGCTGGATCGGCTTCACCGACAAATATTGGCTGTCCGCGCTTGTGCCTGACCAGAAGACCGCCTTTGCCGGCCAGTTCCGCAAGGGCGCCGGGGAACAGTATCAGGCCGATTACAGCCTGAACCCGACGCTGGTGGGTCAGGGCAAGTCCGTCACCCAGACTTCTCGCCTGTTCGTGGGCGCGAAGGAAGTGAAGACGCTGCAGACCTATGAGCGCGGCGGCATCGCCCTGTTCGACCGTGCGATCGACTGGGGCTGGTTCTACTGGTTCGAACAGCCGATCTTCGCGCTGCTCCACTGGCTGTTCGGCGTCACCAGCAATTTCGGCGTGGCGATCATTCTGCTGACCTTCTGTGTCCGTGGCCTGATGTTCCCGGTCGCGCAGAAGCAGTTCAAGTCGATGGCGGCGATGCGCTCCGTGCAGCCCAAGCTGAAGGCGCTGCAGGAGAAGTATAAGGAAGACAAGCCCAGGCTCCAGCAGGAGATGATGGAGCTGTACAAGCGCGAGAAGGTCAATCCGCTCGCCGGCTGCCTGCCTGTCTTCCTGCAGATCCCGATCTTCTTCGCGCTGTACAAGGTGCTGCAGCTGACGATCGAAATGCGGCACCAGCCGTTCGTGCTGTGGATCAAGGATCTGTCCGCGCCTGATCCGCTGCATGTGCTGAACCTGTTCGGCCTGCTCAACTTCCAGCCGCCAGCCTTCCTGGCCATCGGCGTGCTGGCGATCCTGCTGGGCATTTCCATGTTCCTGCAGTTCCGCCTGAACCCGACGCCGATGGACGACATGCAGAAGCAGATTTTCTCGATCATGCCCTGGATGATGATGTTCATCATGGCTCCGTTTGCGGCGGGCCTGCTGGTCTACTGGATCACTAACAACACGCTGAGCATCGCGCAGCAGTGGTTCCTGTACCGCGCGCATCCGCAGTTGAAGACACCAGCGGCGGTGGCGAAGTAAGGTCTAACCCCGTTCGGGCTGTTCGAGCGAGCCACGTGGCTCGCTCGAATGTCAAAGCCTTGCCTTTTAAGAACGAGTACAGCCCTTCGACAGGCTCAGGGCGAACGGAGAATATATGGCCGATGATGAGGCAGAAGAAGCGATCGAAACCGCGCGGAAGATTTTCGCCGGGCCGATCAGCTTCCTGCGGTCCGCGCCGGAGCTGAAGTTCCTGCCCGATCCGGTGGCGAAGGAGGTGGCTTTTGCCGGCCGCTCCAACGTGGGCAAGTCCTCGCTGCTCAACGCGCTGACCAACCGCAACAGCCTGGCCCGCACATCGAACACGCCGGGCCGCACGCAGGAATTGAACTTCTTCGATGTCGGCGCTCCGGAGGAGCCGCTGTTCCGGCTCGTCGACATGCCGGGCTATGGTTATGCCAAGGCGCCCAAGGACATGGTCCGCAAATGGCGGTTCCTGATCAACGACTATCTGCGGGGGCGGGCGGTGCTCAAGCGCACGCTGGTGCTGATCGACAGCCGCCACGGCATCAAGGAAGTCGATCATGACATCATGAAGATGCTGGACGATGCCGCCGTCAGCTATCGCATCGTCCTGACCAAGGCGGACAAGGTGAAGGCCAGCGAACTGGCGGCCGTGACCGAGCGCACCGCGCAGGACATCCGCAAGCGCCCTGCTGCACACCCCGACCTGCTGGTGACGTCCAGCGAGAAGGGGATGGGCATTCCGGAACTGCGCGCGGCGGTGATCGACGCGCTGGATTGATTTTGGGGGTTGCGACCCCTTGCCCTTTCCCGTCATTCCCGCGTAGGCGGGAACCCATCTCCGGCGCTTTGATCCCGTGCAATGGTGGGAGATGGGTCCCCGCCTCCGCGGGGATGACGATGCAAAATGGCGGAGGCGTATCGTGTTGAAGCTCTTCATCGGCAACAAGGCCTATTCCAGTTGGTCGCTGCGCGGCTGGCTGGCGGCGAAGCAGTCGGGCCTGCCGTTTGAGGAAGTGGTCGTTCCCCTCTATGACGAAAGCTGGGAAAAGCGCCGCGAGGGCGACGAGTTCGCGCCTTCGTCCGGCAAGGTGCCGATCCTGTGGGCCGGCGACGACATCGTCGTATGGGACAGCCTGGCGATCATCGAATATCTGAACGAGAAGTCCGGGGGCGACCGCTTCTGGCCGCAGGATGAAGGCGCGCGCGCCATGGCCCGGTCGATGGCTGCGGAAATGCACTCCAGCTTCGCCGCGCTGCGCCGCGCGCACAGCATGAACATCCGTCGCATCTATGAGGCTGTGCCGCCCTCCCCGGAGGTGATGCAGGACATCACGCGGATCATGCAACTATGGGCGGAGGCGCGGGCGCGTTTCGGCGGCACCGGCGATTTTCTGTTCGGCGAATTCGGCGCGGCCGACATCATGTTCGCCCCGGTGGTGACGCGCTTCATCACCTATCAACTGCCCATCGCGCGTTTCGCAGAGGGGTATATGCAGGCGATCATCGCCCATCCCTTCATGCAGGAATGGATCGGCGGTGCGCAGGCGGAAGACTGGGTGATCGAAAAGTTCGAGCAGATCCCGGCCTAGTCGGTAAACTGCGTTCCATCCTTGCGTAGAAAGGCGGGATCGCCCGCAAAAACGCGCATGTCGATGTCGGGATAATAACAGTCGCCTTTGGCGGTTCGCCCGATTGCGACGAACACACAATCGTTGTCGCTCTCATTGACCAGATGGTGGCCGTTGCCGTCATTCTTCGGGAATACCGCCATATCGCCGGGGCGCATGGGCGTGCGGCCATGATCGTCGATCAGCACCGCTTCACCGTCCAGCATCACGACGAACTCATCCTCTTCCGCATGCCAGTGCCGCTGGGATGACCATGCGCCAGGTTTCAGCGTTACATGGCTGGCGCCGAAGTCCTCAAGGCTCAGCACCGGCGTCATGCGTCGGACCCACCGGCCTTCAACAGCCTCGGCATAGACCGGCGGATATCCGGTGCGGTTGTTCTGCGGAATGGCGTCCAGATCGATCTTGGGCATTTGCGCGCCTCCTGCTGGCCAAGCGTCGGCGCATTCGCTAACGCACGGCGATGTCCACGACCAGTACCGTTCCCGCCGCACTGGCCCTTGCCAGCCGCCTGATCGCCTGCCCGTCCGTCACCCCGGCGACCGGGGCGGTGTTCGTGGCGATGGAGGAGATGCTGACGCCGCTGGGCTTTACGGTCGACCGCTTCGTCTGCGGAGAGGCGCCGGACGGGCCGGTCGAAAATCTGCTGGCGGTGCGCGATAGCGGGCGGCCTGGGCCGCATTTCGCCTTTGCCGGGCATCTGGATGTCGTGCCGCCGGGTAACAACTGGACCAGCGATCCTTTCACGCCGGAGCTGCGCGGCGACCTGCTCTACGGGCGCGGCGCGGTGGATATGAAGGGTTCGATTGCCTGCTTCGTCGCGGCGCTGGCGTCCGCGCCAGACCTGCCCGGTACGGTCAGCCTGATCATCACGGGCGACGAGGAAGGTTCCGCCGTTCACGGCACCGTCGCGCTGATGGAGCGCATGGCGGAACGGGGCGTGAAGCCGGACCTGTGCCTGGTGGGCGAGCCGACGTCGGTCAACCGGCTTGGCGATATGGTGAAAATCGGTCGGCGCGGATCCGTGAACATGTGGATCACGGTTCAGGGCGCGCAGGGCCATGTCGCCTATCCGCACCTCGCCGACAATCCGATCCCGCGCCTGCTGCGCATCCTGACAGCGATCGAGGCGATCGAACTGGATGCCGGCACCGACTGGTTCCAGCCCAGCAATATCGAGATCACCGACATCACCGTCGGCAATCCGGCGACCAACGTCATCCCGGCTCAAGCGACGGCGCGCCTGTCGATCCGGTTCAATGATCAGCATAGCGGCGCGGGACTAGTGGAACGGATTACTGCGCTGGTGGAGGCGGAGGGCGGCACGCTCGATGCCAAGATCAGCGGCGAGGCGTTCCTGACCGCGCCGGGGGCTTTCTCTGCCCTAATCTCCAATGCGATCCAGGCGGTGACGGGTATCGCGCCGGAACTGTCGACGACCGGCGGCACGTCCGACGCGCGGTTCCTGTCGAAGCTCTGCCCGGTGGTGGAGTTCGGTCTGACCAATGCGACGATGCACAAGCTGGACGAAGCGGTCGCGGTGGCGGACCTGGAGCAGTTGACGGCGATTTATGGGGATATTTTGCAGAGGGTGCTGGTCTGACATCCATACTCCTCTCCCAAGGGGAGAGGGCAGCGAGACTTGGCGGCTATGCCGCCTAGTCGCAGCGGGAGAGGGGCTGTGTGCTATCGAGAGGGCTGAACCCCTCACCAACTCCGACTAGGCCTTCGGCCAAGTCTGCGTATCCTCTCCCCAGGGAGAGGGTTTGTGCGCTTCACGCATCCAGCGCCGTCTGCCCCAGCCGCGACGGTGCGAACCGCGCGAGATAGTCCTCTTCGTTCAGCGGGCAGGACAGGTGATAGCCTTGGAACACCGCGCATCCCATGATGCGCAGCATGTCGACCTGGTCCTGATGCTCGACACCCTCCACCACGACCTCCAGTCCCAACCCCTGGATCAGGCCGATGACGGCGCTGCAGATCGTGCGGGCCTCCGCTGACTGGGTGATGTCCTCGACCAGGCTGCGGTCGATCTTCACCCGGTCGACGGGGAGGTCCTTCAGGCGGGAGAGGTTGGAATAGCCGGTGCCGAAATCATCGATGGCGATGCGCACGCCGTCCTGCCGTAGGGCGTGCAACTGATCCAGCAGCCGCGCCTCCATCTCCATCGCCAGCGTTTCGGTGATCTCCAGCTCCAGCGCCTCCGGGGGTGTGCCGTGCCGCGCCATGGCGTGGCGCAGGCGCATGAAGAAATCGACCTGAGCCAGTTCGCGCGTGGAAATATTGATGGCGAGGCGCTGGGCAAGGCCCGCCTTCGCCCATTCTGATGCGGTCTGGCACACCTTGTCCATGACCCAGTCACCCAACTCGACGATGACGCCGGTCTCCTCTGCGAAGGGCACGAAGGTGCCGGGCAGGACCATGTCGCGGTCCGGATGCGCCCAGCGCACCAGCGCCTCCGCCACCACGGCCGCGCCGCTGCCTATGTCGATCTGCGGCTGGAACTGCAGGACAAATTCACCGCGTTCCAGCGCGATGCGCAGGTCGCGTTCCAGCTCAGCCCGGCCGGCGGCGGCGCGCGCCAGCTTGGCGGTGAACAATTCCACCCGGCCCCGGCCATTGGCCTTGGCGTGATACATGGCGATGTCGGCGGATTTTAAGAGGGCGCTCAGCGTCTCACCATGGTCGGGATAGTAAGCGACGCCGATGGACGCGCCGAGATCGATCTGCTGCCCGCCAAGGTCGAACCGTTCGCCGAGCGCAAACTGGATCGCGCGGCCGATGCGGGCGGCCGCCTCGCGCCGGGGCAGTTCGGGGAAGAACAGGGTGAACTCATCGCCGGCGAGGCGGCCGACCACCGCGTCGCCCGATCCGGCGCTGACCTGGCTCATCACGACTTCGCGCAGCCGCCCGGCGACGCGCGAGAGGAGAAGGTCGCCGGCGGCGTGGCCCAGCGTGTCGTTGACCGATTTGAACCCGTCGAGATCGATGAAGAACAATGCGCCCGGACCCTCGGCGTCGCGCTCCACGAGCAGTCGTTCGACCTGACGGCAGAAGCTGGTGCGATTGGCTAGGCCCGTGACCGGATCGAACATGGCGAGCAGATGGACATTGTCCAGATTAGTGCGGACCTGGCTGAAAAGGCTTTCCATCGCGACGCCCAGGTCGGGCAGGTCGCGCTTCACCTCTTTTGCGACCGGGGCCTGAAGGTCGCCATGCGCGGCGCTCAGAAGCCGTTCGGCGGCGCTGTCTACGGAAGCGGCGATGCCGGAAATGGTGCGTTGTGCTGATGCCCAGCTCATGACGCCGCAGATGATCGCGACGGTCAGCGCGCGCGCAATGTCCCGGACGTCGTCATAGCCGCCCTGCCCCGCGATGAGGGCAAGGATGAAGGCAAATGCCCCGGCGCTCGCCGCGAAGGCGAGCGCGCGGCTCTTGAGAGACACGCCTTGCATTGGCCCCCTTTGGCCTTGCCACAACCATGATGCCCGATGGGACACCGCTCAGGGGGTCAGTTATGAATGGCATTGGTTAAGAAACTTTCCGATCCGGACCAGTTATCCTCACCTTTTTCGCCGCAGGATGATGTAGAGCGCGCCGGCCCCGCCATGCCGGGGGTGGGCGGTGCGGACGCTGGCGATGGAACCGGCGTGCGGGCCGTGCGCCAGCCAGTGGCCGATCTCCGCGCGGATCGCGCCGCGCGTGCGTCCACCGGAATTTTCCGTTGGATTCCTTGGGCGTCCGGTGATGACCAGGACGACGCGGATGTCCTGTGCGATGGCGAAGCCCAAGAAGTGGTTGAGCCGTTGATGCGCGGCGGACAGCGTATGGCCGTGCAGGTCGACGGACTGTTCCGGCACGATGCGGCCGCCGCGAATCTGCCTTTCCCAACTGCTGTCCAGAACATCTGCTGGGCGCTTCGTTACCTCCGGAGCGGCGGGTGCGGGCTTCGCCGATGTTAAGGATGTTCTTGCGGAGCCGGAACGTTTTGGAGGAGGCGGGGCGACGGGCTCTGGAAGGGTTTCGGCGACAGGAAGTGGCTGGCCGGGACGGACGCTGCGCGCAACCTTGTCCCAGGCGGCCCGCTCCTCAGCGGTCAGACGACGGCCAGCCATTGGCCTGCGCCAGCCTTGCATAAGTGCCGATGGGCAGGAGCAGCAGCACGCTGCCGCGCGCGGACATGCCGCCCGCGATCGAACGCGCCCGCGCACCCGCGCCCCAGAAGGTGTCGAACCGGTTTGCGCCCTTGATCGCGCCGCCTGTATCCTGCGCGATCCAGATGCCGTTCGGCTCCGCCCGGTCCATCGACAGCAGGACGGGCGCGCCCAGCGGCACATATTTGGGATCGGCGGCGACCGTCGCCTCGCCTGTCACCGGCACGCCTAGTGCGCCGAGAGGCCCCGCGCCGGTCAATTCCTTGAAGAAGACGAAGCTCTTATTCTCGTTCATGATCGCCGTACCCTCAACGGGGTTGGCGCGAATCCAGGCCATGATGTCCTGCATAGACCCAGCCTGGATGAGACCGCGATCCTTCATCAGCTTGCCGATGCCGGTATAGTCGCGCCCGTTCTGGCCGTCATAGCCGATGCGCATCACGCTGCCGTCGGGCAGGCGCAGGCGGCCGCTGCCCTGCACCTGCAGGAAGAAGAACTCGACCGGGTCCTTGGCCCAGGCGATTTCCAGCCCGCGCCCGGCGAGCGAACCGCCGACAATCTCCGACCGTTGATCGAAGGGAACGAAGTTGCTGCCTTGCACCTTGCCGCGGATCGTCTTGCCCTTCAGCGCATCGCTGAACAGGCCGAGATTGACGTCGATCAGTTCGGCCGGGCGGGCATAGACTGCCACCTCATACCCAGCGCGGTGGTCGCGGGAGCCGGAGATTTCCGGTTCGAAATAGCCTGTGACAAGGCCTTTGCCGTCGCCGACCTGGACGCTTTCGAAATAGCGGCGGAAAAATTCCGTGGCGGTGGCGTCGGGCCAACTGGACGCGGCGCTGCACGCCTGTTGCCAGTCCGACCCTTGCGTCAGTCCGCTCTGGTCGTTCCGTTTCTGGAGCGACGGGCAGGATATGCGGAACGCCTGAAGCGCGAGACGAGAACGCTCGCCCGATTGCAGCACATCGCCAATCGGCGGGCCCTTTACCAGGCCAGCCTTCACCGCATTGTTGGTATCGGTATCGACTGCAGGGGTCGTGGCGGTCGAAGGGGGCAAGGCCGGGCGCGGCTTTGCAGGCACAGGACGCGCAGGCGCTTCGTTAGCAGGTGGCCGGTGCGTAGGCGCAGGGCGCGGCGTTGGCCGGGAAGGTCCGCCCGAGGGAATCAGGCCACCCGAACAGGCGGACAGGAGTAGGGCGGCCAGCAGCGCGGGGCTGCGGCGCGCCCAGCGCTGCGAGGCGATCACGCCGCTTCGTCGGTTTCGACCAGTTTCCAGTTCGGATCAGAGCTGCGCACGTCGCGGCTGAACGTCCAGGCGTCGAAAGTCGCAACGGCGTCGGTCATCGACCCGGCAACAACATTGCCGTCCTTGTCCCGGGTGATCGCAGCGATGTCGGCGTCGAAACGCATCGTGACCTGCGCAATCCGGCCGTTAAGGGCGGCGTCGACCACCTGTGCGCGATCGATACGCACCAGCCGGTTCTCCAGAACATGGCCCTCCGCCTCACGCGCGGCGATGGCTTCCTCGAATGAGGCAAGGACATCGGCATCGCACAGCCATTCCAGTTCCTTGCGGTCACCACGCCAGAAGGATTCCAGCACCTGACGATAGGCGGCCTTCGCCCCCTCGACGAATTGCGGGACGTCGAAATTCCGGTCGGCGGCGATCAGCAACCGGACGCCGCCTTCGGCCTCCGGAGCGATCAGGCCGGGCGCGGTGCGCGCGACATCGCCGATCGTCTCGCCGCCCGTCCGGGGTTGCAGGACGGTGACTTTCGCGCGCTCGTCCTGCTGGACCGGCGCGGGCTGCTGTTCATGACCGGTGCGCTTGCCCAGAACCGAATAGAGACGCAGGGCAAGAAATCCGGCGACGAACGCGAGGATGACGATGAGATACACTGTAGTATTAAACCTCCGGCCGCGAGGGACGAGGCCAACATAGGCACAATTGCGCGCTGTTTCAAATAGCAAGCGCGGCTTTGCGATATTGAGTGGCTTATGGATGGTCGTTCGGGTCGTCGCGGGACCGTGCGCGGCGGCATTGCCCTGTGCTTCGCCCCCTGCTAAGCGCGCCGTTCGTATCGGCGACACGGAACGGTGATCGGCCGTAAACAGGGACAGACAAGGACGCACGATGGCGGATCAAGCCGACAGCAACGGTACCATGGCAAACGGGGCCGACACCTCACCGCAGATCGGGCTAATCACCCAATATGTGAAGGACTTGTCGTTCGAGAATCCCAATGCGCCAGCCGTGTATCAGTGGCAGAGCCAGCCCAATATCGACGTCCAGTTCAACATCGGGTCGGACCGCATCGGCGACGACCTGCATGAGGTCCAGTTGAAGATTGAGGTCAAGGCGACCACCGAGGCGGGCACGGCTTTCGCTGTGGAACTGCTCTATGCGGCGCTTTTCGGCATGCGCAACGTGCCTGAGGATCAGATCAACCCGTTCCTGCTGGCCGAAGCGCCACGCCTGCTCTTCCCGTTCGCGCGTCGCATATTGGCTGACGCTGTGCGCGATGGCGGCTTCCCGCCGCTGCTGCTCGACCCCATCGATTTCGGCGGTCTCTATGAGCAGCAGGCGCAGGCTGCGCTGACGCAGACGGCAGGCGCGCCCTTCGGCAACGCCTGATCCCGGCCGGGGCGGAATAGCCCATGGGCCTGCTTAGAGCCTCCGGCGTTATCGGCGGACTGACGCTGGTCAGCCGCATATTGGGCATGGTGCGCGACATGCTGGTCGCGCGCTATCTGGGCGCTGGCCTTGCGTCTGACGCATTCCTTATTGCCTGGCGCCTGCCAAACCTTTTCCGCGCGCTGTTCGCGGAAGGGGCGTTCGCCGCCGTGTTCGTGCCGATGTTCAACCGCACCATGGCGGAGGCCGACAAGGATCAGCCTGGCAGTGGCAAGGCGGCCGCCATCGCCTTTGCCGGGCAGATATTGTCGGTGCTGTTCCCCTTCCTGGTGCTGTTCACCGGATTGATGATGGCGTTGGCGGGACCCGTGGTCTGGGCGATGACCGGCGGTTTCCCCGATGGCGGGGCGGAAAAGTTCGCGTTGGCCGTCACGTTGACGCAGATCACCTTTCCCTATCTTGCGCTGATCTCGCTGGTGTCGCTCTTGGGCGGCATCCTCAATTCGCTGGACCGCTTCTGGGTCAATGCAGCGGCGCCCGTGCTGCTCAACATCTGCATGATCGCCGCCGTCCTGTTCTTCCGGGGCGATACGGCGATCGCGACGGCTCATACGCAGGCGGTTGCCGTGACTATTTCGGGCCTAGGGCAACTGCTTTGGCTCATCTGGTCGTGCCGTCAGGCGGGCGTCGTCCTGCGCCTGGGCCTGCCGCGACTGTCCCCGCCAGTGAAGCGGCTGCTGGCGCTGATTGGACCCGCAGCCCTTGGCGCGGGCGCGATCCAGTTCAACCTGTTGATTTCCACGTCCCTTGCTGCCCGTTTCCTGCCGCAGGGCGCTGTCTCCTACCTCTATTATGCCGACAGGCTGAACCAGTTACCTCTGGGCCTGATCGGCATTGGCGTCGGCACGGCGATCCTGCCCTCGCTGTCCCGGCAGATCGGGTCTGGCAATGAAGTCGCGGCCTCCCATACGCAGAATCGGGCGATGGAACTGGCGTTGTTCCTGTCCCTGCCCGCAGCGGTGGCGCTCTGCGTATCCGCCGTACCGTTGATCCGGGGACTGCTGCAGCATGGCGCATTCACTGCTGCCGACACGATCGGCGCGTCAGGCGCGCTGGCCGCCTTTGCGATCGGCGTCCCCGCCTATGTGCTGATCAAGGTGCTGACGCCGGGCTTCTACGCGCGGCAGGACACCAAGACGCCGGTGCGGGTTGCGGTCTTTTCCATGCTGTTCAACCTTGTCGGCAATCTGGTGCTGATTTGGCCGCTGGGGCATGTCGGTGTGGCCGTATCCACCGCCATCGCCGCCTGGGTGAATGTGCTGGTTCTCTACTGGCTGCTGCACCGGCGCGACCAGTTGCGCATGGATGGCCGGTTCCGGGTTAAAGCCGTCCGCATCCTGGGCGCAAGCGTCGTCATGGGTGTGGCCCTGTGGTTCCTGAACCCGCTGGTCGACCCCTATATGGCGAAGGGCGTTGTCGAGCGCGTCGTTGCTCTCCTTCTGTTGTGCGGGCTGGGCGGACTGGTCTATGCGGTCGCGGCGATGGCGCTAGGCACCTACGCGATTTCCGAACTGCGGTCGCTGTTCCGGCGGCCAGGCAAAGTGAGCTGACAGACATTATGCGCGTCCTTTCCGGCATCCAGCCGACCGGCAACCTGCACCTTGGCAATTATCTGGGCGCGATCCGCAACTGGGTCCGCATGCAGGATGAAATGGACAGTGAGAGCCAGTGCTTCTTCTTCCTGGCCGACATGCATTCGATCACCGTGCATGAGACGCGTGAGCAGCGGTTGCGTAACGTGCGCGAGATGGCGGCGGCGCTAATCGCGGCGGGCATCGACCCGGATCGCAGCGTGCTGTTCAATCAGGCGCGGGTACCGGCCCATGCGGAACTTGCCTGGCTGCTGAACGGCACGGCGCGCATCGGCTGGCTGAACCGCATGACCCAATTCAAGGACAAGGCGGGCAAGGACCGGGAGGGCAAGTCCGTGGGCCTGTTCGTCTATCCGGTGCTGCAGGCGGCTGACGTGCTGCTGTATCAGGCGACGCATGTGCCGGTGGGCGAGGACCAGAAGCAACATCTGGAGCTGGCGCGCGACATTGCCGCCAAGTTCAACACCGATTTCGGCGTCGACCTGTTCACCATCCCCGATCCGATCATCCCCAAGGAGACGGCGCGGATCATGTCGCTGCGCGATGGTGCGTCGAAAATGTCGAAGTCCGACCCGTCGGACATGAGCCGCATCAACCTAACCGATGACGACGACACGATCGTCCAGAAGATCCGGAAGGCAAAGACCGATCCGGAGCCTTTGCCGGAAACGGCGGCGGGCCTGGAGGATCGGGCGGAGGCGAAGAATCTCGTCGGCATTTTCGCCAGCTTCACCGGCGGCACGCCCGATTCGGTCTGCGCGCAGTTTGTTGGGCAGGGGTTCGGCGCGTTCAAGCCTGCGCTGGCCGAGGTGCTGGTCGAGGCGCTCCGCCCGATTCGCACACGGTTCGAGGCGCTGAAGGACGATGAAGCCGCGCTCGACGCGATCCTGATCAAGGGCGCTGAAAAGGCCGCAACTGCGGCCGAACCCACGCTACGCGCGGCTTATGACGCCGTGGGCTTGATGCGCTGACGGTTTTTGGCGTCCGATGGCGTCAAACTTCATGGAAACCGCTTGGTGTTCGTGCGTTCAAACGGTGTTCAGTTGCGTTCTGCTACGGCTTGACGCAGAAATGATGCAAAGGGCGCATCGCCCACGACAGGACAAAAGACAATGACCATGTTTCGCAAGATCGGCATGCTCGCGACGCCGGCCTTGGCGCTGTTCGCGCTTTCCGGTTGCGCAACGTCATTCAAGGCGGATGTCGCACGATTCCAGCAGCTTCCGCCGCCCAGCCAAGGCCAGAGCTTCACCGTGGTGGCTGATGATACGCGGCTCGCCGGCGGTCTGGAATTTTCGCAATATGCAGGCGTTGTTTCCTCGCGCCTGACGCAGCTTGGTTACAGCCAGGCGTCCGACCCCGCGCATTCCGACCTGGTGGTGCGGATGCGCTACATGGTCGACAATGGTCGTGAGAAGGTGCGCAGCACCGGCTTTGGCGATCCCTGGGGTTATGGCGGCTTTGGCTATGGCCGTTTCGGTGGCGGCTGGGGCTATCCCGGTTTCTACGGACGCCGTTATGCCTATGGCTTCTACGACCCGTTCCTGTTCGGTCCCGGTTTTGGCGGCTATAACGACGTGTCGAGCTACACCGTCTACACCAGCCAGCTGGAGCTCAAGATCGACCGCGCCGGCGACGGCAAGCGGGTGTTCGAAGGCACGGCTTCGGCTCAGTCGCTCAGCAACAAGCTGACCTATCTGGTGCCGAACCTGATCGAGGCGATGTTCACCAACTTCCCCGGCCAGTCGGGCGAGAGCGTGAAGATTACCCTGCCGCCCGAGCCGAAGGCATAAGCGCGGCGACATCCATCGCATAGGCGTTGGCTCCCAAGCGCGCCTGCATTGCCCGGCGGTCCCATGGATCGCCGGGTTTTTATTGAATCTTTCGAATCGCTTGGGCCGACTCGCGGTAAATTATGACGCGGTGCCGCGTTGAATCGGCAAGACCGCCTGCAAAATTGCTGGGGCTGGACACCATGTATCGCGCAAATATACTCGGTCCGTCCCGGTTACGGCCGCGTTAACCAAAATCCGCTGGACTCTCCGCGTTTGTCGGGGCTCCTATGCTGCGCTGCACATAATTTCTGTGCAAGAAGCCATAAGATAGTCGCAATAGAAATATCGGCGCGCATCACATATTTCGCTGCCGCCGGAAGATTGGAGGTCATATGACCATGCTCGCAATTGGCGCCGCCGCTCTCGCGGCCACCGCTATGGGAACAGTCCTCGGTGCTGCCGCGCTGCTTTGCCTGGCGGAGCCGTCTTCGCCGGCGGAATGGGATTGGCAGCAGCGGCGCTGAGTTTTAGTCGCGAAGCTAAGGAATATGAAATTTGGTGGGCCGGGTGATGTAGCCGTGTAATTCGCGCTACGAAAATCCGGCTCACATGCTTTCCTTCACCTCACCCTTCCAGTTTGCGCTGCAGCGCACGGATATCCGCATCGATATCGGCATGATCGCGACGCAGGGCCTCAATGGTCCTGATTGCATGAATAACGGTGCTATGGTCGCGGCCACCAAAGATGCGACCGATTTCCGGAAGCGAACGCGGCGTCATCTTCTTCGACAGATACATTGCCACCTGACGCGGCCGGGCGACGGCCCGCGCGCGCCGCTTGGAGCGCATCTCGGCCGGATCGATCCGGTAATGGGCGGCGCATGCCTTTTGGATCTCGTCAACGGTGATCCGGCGGGCATTGGCGCGAATGGCGTCCGCCAGCATGCTCTGGGCGAACTCCAGATCGATCTTGCGGCCGGTCAGCTGGCCATAGGCGACCAGCTTGTTGAACGCGCCTTCCAACTCGCGGATATTGCTGCGGATGGCGCGAGCCAAGAAATCGATGACGGCGTCCGGCACGGGCGGGTCGCCCGCCACGCTACGCTTTGCCTCCAGGATCGCTAGGCGAAGGTCGATATCGGCGGGTTGGATATCGGCCACCAGGCCGCCCGCCAGCCGTGACAAGATGCGCGGATCGACCGCGTCCAGGCTTTGTGGCGCGCGGTCGGCGCTGATGACGATGCGGGCGCCGCTTTCGACCAGATCGTTGATCGTGTGGAGGAACTCCTCCTGCGTCGACCCCTTGCCAGCGATAAACTGGATATCGTCGATCAGCAGCAGGCGGGCCGCGCGCAGGCGGGCCTTGAACGCCATCGTCTCGTTCGCCCGCATGGCGTTCACGAATTCCATCATGAACTTTTCGGCGGACATGTAGATGATCGGCGAGGACGGCGAATGCGCCAGGAAATCGTCGGCGATCGCGTGCAGCAGGTGCGTCTTGCCCTGGCCCGTGCCGCCATGGATGAACAGCAGGTTGAAGCGCGGGGCTGCATCCGCCGCCATCGCGCGCGCCGCCGAATGAGCAAGCTGGTTGCTTTCGCCGATGATGAAGCTGGCGAAAGCGTGGCGCGGGCGAAAACCGGACGTGTTCAGCGTGGGAGCGGATGCCTCCTCAGCGGGCGCTTCCTGCACGGATGCCGACATGATGCGCGGCGCGGCCGCATCGGGCGCGCGCACGATTCGCACGTCCCGTACGCCGGCATTGGCTGCGCGCCAGGCAAGACGAAGCCGGTCGCCAAACTGTCCCGTGACGAACGTTGCGGAGAAGTCGGACGCCACCAGGATATCGAGCGTCTGCGAGAAGGCGCAATACTCCCCCAGACGCGCCGGCTTCAGCCACTGGTCGAACATCTTCGCGCCGACATCGCGGCGCAACCCGGTACATATCTGTGACCAGGCCGCATCGATCCGGGCGAGATCCTCGCCCGTCACGTCATGCGCCGCCTGATCGTCCTTGATTGCCATTCGACCCCACGCCCCCAAATCCCAAACATCATCTGCACAGCGCACGAAACAGGCTTAGCGGAAACCGGCTATCCGGCTTCGCCTCGGCAGAGTTTTGCAAACCTTGCAGCCGCCAGGAGACCTGATTCGATTCCCGGCGTGTTGAGGCAAACTAGACAGGCGGGAGGAGGGGGATCAAGGGCGCTGCCAGTCAAAAAATTGAAATAAATGCGTTGACTCGCCAAAGGGCGAGCAAATGCAGGCACTTATAATAAGTCACTGAAATATAACAGTTTTTACAGGAAATTAACTATGGTGGAGTGCGAATCGTGGGAAAAGCGTCGCTTTGTGTCAGCCCCCACTTCAGACGCTGCGCAAACCCGCCGCAGGCAAAGAAAAAGCCCGCCCGGTTGAAGCCGGACGGGCTTTTCAAAACCATCGCTGACGAAGGATTAGCCCAGCGCGACAACGCGCTTGGTAAGACGGCTGAACTTGCGCGAAGCGGTATTCTTGTGAAGCACGCCGCGAGCAACGCCACGCGCCAGTTCAGGCTGCACGGTCGCAAGCGCCGCACTGGCCGCTGCCTTGTCGCCAGCCTCAAGAGCCGATTCGACCTTCTTCACCAAGGTGCGGATACGGCCGACGCGGCTGCCGTTAATCTCTGCGCGCCGGGTGTTACGGCGAATGCGCTTCTTTGCTTGCGGCGTGTTTGCCATGCCTGTCCTCAAACCGAAAAAATCGTGGAAGAGCAGCGCGCAGGTGATGCGCCCGGCTCGTGAAGGAGCGGCCCTTAGCTTGGAATGGCGGAAGCGTCAACCGCATGACGCCGTTTCGCGCGATTTTCCGGCCCGTCGATGCGCTTGCTCAAAGGCGCCTTCAGCGCTGGCATTTCGGGCAGAAGAAGGTTGATCGCCCGCCATCTACCTGACGCGCCACGGTGCCGCCGCAGGGGCAGATAAGCCCTTCGCGCCCATAGACCCGCCATTGCTTGGAAAAATACCCCAGTTCGCCGTCGGGACGCGCGTAATCGCGCAAGGTCGATCCGCCCGCAGCGATAGCGGAGGTCAGGACTTCGCGAATCGCCTCGACCAGGCGCGAGAGCCGCGCGCGACTGATGCTCCCGCTTTTGCTGCTCGGCGCGATACGCGCCATGTTGAGCGCCTCGCAGACATAGATGTTGCCCAGCCCCGCCACGATTCGCTGATCCAGCAGCGCCGCCTTTATGGGCGCTGCCTTCCCCGCCAATATGCCAGCGAGATAGGCGGCGGCGAATTCCGGTCCAAGGGGTTCGGGGCCCATGCGCGTGAAGGGGTCGTAAAGCGCAAGCGAGTCGCTGCGCACGATGTCGAGCGACCCGAACCGGCGGGGATCGTTAAGCGCCAGCCTTCGTCCCGCGTCGGTTTTCAGCACCAGATGGTCATGCGTGCCGATCTCCCCCGGATCGACCCGCCAGCGGCCGGACATGCCGAGATGAAAGATCATCGTGTCGCCGCGATCGGTGGCGATCAGGCCATATTTCGCGCGCCTGGATAGGCCGGTCACCCGCGCGCCGGTCATGCGCTGACGCAGGTCCACCGGGATCGGCCAGCGCAGGTCGGCGCGGCGTGGCTCGACCAGGGTCAGCTGCGCGCCTTCCAGCACATCGCGCAGGCCGGCCACAGTGGTTTCGACTTCGGGGAGTTCAGGCATCGGGATGGATTTAGGGATGGCGACAGGTCCTGACCAGCGCCTATGTCCACAAACGGGCTACATGGCGAAATTCGCCGGTTACATCCTCAGCCGAATCATGCCCCGGGGAAGGGCTCGGCAAAGGTATGGACATGGCGAGACCAAAAACGAAACCGGCGCTCTGCGCCAGCGGACGGCATCGGCCGGACGTGACCCGGAAGTGCGAACATGACGGCGTGACGCGCACCCATTGCCGCGACTGTCGTTGCCAGCTCGTGCGGACGCTCGCGTCGCGCGGCTGGTACAGGTCCGGGCTCTTCAAATGATCATCCGGCGTCGCACACGATAAAAGGCCCGCCACCCTTTCGGATGGCGGGCCCGTCCCCCGGAGGCGCTCGGCCCCACGGCGGCGGCAAGGCAGGCTATGTTTAGGTGGAAGCGGGGGTCAGGCGCCTCCAGCCCGTCGATACCTTGCCGAAATCGTAGACCGGTTGGCTCCGGACTTCCTTCGTGACCGTCTGGCCTTGGCGAGCGGCAACCGGCTCCTTCCGGCGCGGCTCCACGCGGTTGCCTGTTTCTTGCTGGCTGAGCAGGAAGTTGGCGCGGCGCAGGCGGTTCCTTCGGGTCAGGAACGGATTGGCCGCTGTCGGCTGCTCAGCCATCATCGCCTCGAGCGAGGTCGCTGGCGCTACGCTGCTCACCGGCTGGACGCGCTCGTCGCTATAAGCCGGTTGCACATAGGGTGCGTCCGCAGCAGTGGTGGCCATGGCCGGCTGACGCGCCGGGCGCACCTGAACGGCAGGCTCCTCGCTCAGCACCGGGGCGACAGGCGCGCTCACAGGCTCATACGCCACAGGAGCAACATCCTCATTCGCTGGGTCCTTGCGGCGACGCATTGCGAAGGCTGCGCCTGCGGCCAGGATTGCAACAGCACCAGCGCCCATAGCGAACTTGGCCTCGTCACTCATGCCGTTATCGACAGTTTGGACCGGGGCCGGCGCAGGGGCCTCTGCCACAGGAGCAGGCGTAGGAACCGTGTCTGCAGTAGATGTCGGCGTTACGACTGGCGCAGGCGCGGCCTCGATAGGCGTACGTTCCGCAACATTGTTGGCTGGTACCGGATTAGCAGTGGCTTCCGGCTTGGCCGTCCGAGCCGCGGCGCGTTCACGAACGGGCTTTGGCGCAGCTTCCTCCGCTACCGGCGCTGTATCGGTTTCGGCCGGAGCCGCAATAACCGGGCGCGGCGGGGTAGGCTGCACAACCGGAGCCTGCGCCTTGAACACGGGAGCCTGGGCGGGCGCTGCCGGGGCGGCAGGGGCCTGAGCAGGCGGAGTCTGGGCAACGACCGGCGCTGCCGCCTCAGGCGTCGCTGGCGCAACGGCCGGCGGCGTTGGCGCGCTGGGCTGCATCAAAGGCGCGGGCGGGGTGACCGCCGGCGGAGCCGTCATCTGGGGCTGCGCTTCCTGCGCAAAGGCCGGGGTTGAACCAAAAGCCAGGACAGCGGCAATCGCGGCCAAGGCGGGGCGGGTGGGGGTGAGTTGTTTCGTCATAGCAATGCAAGCAACGTTCGTTGTTTACAATTGGGTGCCGGCCAAAGCGATGAATCGCGATGAGCCGTTTCGACTCATCGGCGGAGCGAAGATTCATTCTTATAATTATGTTGACCGTGTTTTTCCTGCACCCGCTATACTTCTTTCGGGTTCGCGAAATTCATCCGATGTTCAGGAAAATGGCGCGGAAATACTTTACGGCTTTTTGAAGACTTCCGGAATATTTGGCTGTCGCGCGTTCATCTGTAATTCATGTTGCGAGACGCGTTTTTTACTTCATTCCAGTACGCCCATCGCAACGAGCATCAGGCTGAACAGGATCAGCACCGTCAGCGCAAAGATCATGAGGAAGAGCAATCGCACCGCCGCACCCGCGCGGGTAAGGCCATAGGTTCCGCGCAACTGCTTATACATATGCACCGGCGGAATGATCAGCAGCGCCAGCCCCCATATCCATCCGCTCACGCCGACAGCCGCCGCGACGGACAGCATGACGACCAACAGCATCATGAAGCTGATCGAATAGGTCGCAAAGATCGCATGATCGTACAGATGCACATCGCGCCGCCAGAAAAAGAGCAGCCAGAGGAAGGGGATGCTGAGCGGGATCAGCGCCCAGCTATATTTATATCCGCTGGTCTTGAGCTTGTAGAGCAACAGTTGCGGATTCTCGTTCGCCTTTTTCGCGCCCTCATTCACCGCGCGATCAAGCGCCGCCCAGCCGCTGTGGAGACCTTCGCTTTCATCGCTTTTGGCCGCCCGCTTCGCGTCGGTGCGCTTGCCGAGCTCTGCGACCTTGTTCCAGTCGCCTGCAGCGACGCCGGCCATGGCGTCCCGCTCGTCTATCCGCTGCTCGATCTGCCGATCCAGCTTTTCCCGGTCGGCGTCGCTGATGCCGGGGGCCGATCGCGCGGCTCTCAGCGTCGCGATATCCTTTTCAGCGGCGGCATGCTCCTCCTGTATGCCCGCCCGCCAATTGCCGATTTCCGGCGCGCCCTTCATTACGGTCCCGCCCTCCGGATCGTTCAGCAGCGCCCCGCCGGTAAAGCCGAACACCGCGAACATCAGGAATACCGTGAACAGGAACAGCGCCATAGGCGACACGAATTTTGCCCGCTCCCCGTCTATGAAGCGCCGGGTCAGGCGACCGGGATGGAACATCAATTCGGGCAGCGTGCGCCAAATCTTCCCCTCGAAATGAAAGACGCCGTGCAGGATGTCATGGCCGAGCGAATGCAGGCTGCGATGGAGATGCGCGCCCTGCCCGCACTGCGCGCAATAGGGGCCTGTCAGCCCTGCGCCGCAATTGAGGCAGGCGCCGTCATGCGCGCTATGGCCCTTCGCTCCGCCCGGATTGAGTTCATGATCGACGGCTCCGGCGGTAAGACCACCCGTCAGCGCATCGCCCGCCGCTTCCATATCCCCCGACATAAAGTGGAAACTACCACCAGCCCTTTGGATGGCAATGCGTTTCATGGTAGGGATTCGCACGAAATATCGAAGCAGAGCTTGATCCATGAATGACCTGACCCAAACGCCCGAGATGCTGATTGCGATGATGGGCGCGCGTGCGCGCAAGGCGTCTGCCTTGCTGGCCAGCGTCAGTGACGCGGATAAGGCCAAGGCGCTGACCCTTGCGGCACAGGCGCTGCGGGATCAGTCCGGCCTCATCGCGGCCGCCAATGCGCGGGACATGGAAAATGCGGCGGCCAACGGCTTGTCGCCCGCGATGCTCGATCGTCTGCGACTGGACGCAGGACGGATCGCTGGGACGGCCGATGGCGTGGAGGCCGTAGCGGGACTCGACAATCCGCTGGGCAGTGTGATCGGCGAGAGCCAGCGTCCCAACGGGATGGTGCTGCAAAGGGTGCGGGTGCCGCTCGGCGTTATCGGCATTATCTACGAAAGCCGCCCCAATGTAACGGCCGACGCCGCCGCTTTGTGTCTGCGCGCCGGCAATGCCGTCATCCTGCGCGGCGGGAGCGAAGCGCGGGAGAGCAACCGCGCCATCCACGCTGCTATGGTTGAGGGCATTGTGGCCGCAGGACTGCCCGCCGATGCCGTACAACTGGTGCCGACGACGGATCGCGCCGCCGTGGGCGCATTGCTGAAGGCGGCGGGCCTTATCGACCTGATCGTCCCGCGCGGCGGCAAGTCGCTGGTGGCGCGTGTGCAGGAAGAGGCGCGCGTGCCGGTGCTGGCGCATCTCGACGGCATCAACCACAGCTATGTCGATGCGGCCGCTGAGCCGAAGATGGCGGAGGCAATTGTCGTCAATGCCAAGATGCGGCGGACGGGCGTGTGCGGGGCGACCGAGACGCTGCTGATCGATCGCGGCTATCCGGAAGCGACAGCGCTCATCAAGGCGCTGATCGAGGCGAAATGCGAAGTGCGCGGCGATGATGAGGTCCGCGCGCTCGACACGCGGGTCAAGCAGGCCTCGGACGAGGATTGGGACACGGAATATCTGGAGGCGATCATTTCGGCGCGGTTCGTCGATGGCGTCGGAGAAGCCATCGATCATATTGCCGCGCATGGCAGTCACCATACCGACGCCGTGATCACAGAGGACGCAGCAGTAGCCGAGCGCTTCCTGAACGCCGTCGATAGCGCGATCGTCATGTGGAACGCATCGACCCAGTTTGCTGATGGTGGGGAATTTGGTCTTGGCGCGGAAATCGGCATTTCTACCGGGCGGCTGCATGCGCGCGGGCCGGTCGCGCTGGAAGGTCTGACGACCTATAAATGGCTGGTGCGGGGGACGGGCCAGACGCGGCCCTGACCAAAATTGAAATCCCCGCCCGGTCAGGGGCGGGGACACTATTGGATCATTCCTCGGCCGCACGTTCCAGTTCGGCGGGCATGCGTTGTGCGAAGCTGTTGGCGAGTTGCTTCTCTTCTTTCGCCGTCAGCTCCTCGGCTGCATCCGGAAACATCTCCTCCTCCTCTTCATCGATATGGTGGAGATAACGCTTCTTAAGCTTGCCAAACGTCTCGTTCCATTTCGCCGATCCGAAGCTCAACTCCTCAAGCTCCTCGATGAAATCGTCGATCTCCTTATGCTCCGACACACTATGCTGGGCGTCCTCGCGCAGGTCGGGGCGGGCAAGCATCGTGGCGTAGAGCGTCTCTTCCTCGGCTGCCGCATGCGCCGTGACTTCGATCTTGAACTGCGCGAACAGTTTTTCGCGGCGATCCTTCTCGCCCTTTGCGTCGTCCAGCTTCGCCAGTAACTGACGATGGGTGTCGTGATCCTGTTTCAGGCGATCGAAAATGGTGGCGTCGGCCATGAAATCCTCCTCAGGCGTGAGAAGGACTAACGACGCTGAGAGCGAAAGGCTCCGATAGCGGGGAGCCGGAAAGTCAGCCGAACAGGAATTTCCCGACGATACCGACCGGTATCCAGAGCAGAGGCGCAAGCAGGCTGGCCCCCCAAAGCTGTAGCATGTCGACGCGGAAACGGGTGGCCAGGCCATCGTCTGGCAGGCCGCTATGGCCCAGCGCAACCCAGCGATGCTCCAGGCCTCGGGCGGCGAGGGCAAAACCACCGATCGCTAAGATGATGCCAAGATGCATGGCGAGCGAGCCGCCCATTTTGGCGACCACGACGATCTGGAGAACGGCGAAAACGACAAGCGCTCCCGCCATATGGCTGCTGACCCGTTTCGCGTAGCTTGCGCCTGTACCGGCGGTCCGTTCGTTGAACATCGACGCCATGCTTGCTCCCTTGTTTGGCGCAAAGCTTTCACGAATATGAACGAGGATCAACAGGAAATTTCACGGGATGGCTGCCGCCAATCGCCGCAAGCGTCAGGGGACGCCGGCCGCTTCCTGCATTCTCTTCTCGGCGAACCATTGTTTAAGCATCGCTGCGGTGCAGCCGGTGAAGCCATAGCTGCCATTGGCCGAACAGCTTCCCGGAATTGTCTGGCGGGAGACATCTTCTATATTGGCGACTTGGCTACCCCAGCCGGGACCACCGGAAACCTCCGGTTTTTCCCGCAATTTCTTGGGGATGCGGTAGCGTTCGGACTCCGGTTTGCGGGCGCAGACCACCACTTCGTCGCCTTCGCCCTTCGGGCAGGCGTCGTCGCCATAGACGATGAGGGATGTGATCTTCTGGGGTGGTTCCGCCAGCGCGGGTATGCTGGCGGAACCCATCGCTAGAAGGAGAAGTGCGACACCGAAACGGCTCATGATTATCTTTACCTTCCGCCGCTTCATTGAAGCAGCCACATGTCCCCTGTATGTCCGCCCCTGTAATATGCGCGCTACATAAGCACGTGTCGTTCAATAGACTCCGCGGGCATCAACGTGCCGTAACGGTCATGGAGTCGTGGTGGTTGCAGCGGCATCCGCTTTCGCCTTGGCAGCTTCCTCCGCCTTCACCCGCTTCTCGATAGCCTCCGAATCCGCGTCGATCTTGGCAAGGCGTTTGGCGCGCTCGGCCGCGACCAGGTCGTTCCAACTCGCATTGTCCGCCTGCTGCCTTTCAGCCTTCGCCATCTGGGCAATCTGAGCAAAGCAGCCGGTGGCCCCGCCGCCGCCAACAGGGGAGCAGCTTTCCGTGCCGGACTTGCCGACATATTCAATGGAACGGGCGCGCTCGCCCCATGCCTGATTGGCCGGCGCGTTTGGATCGCCGCGTAGCGGCTCAGGGATGCGATAGCGCTCCTGCTCATCCTTGCGAGCGCACACGACGATATCGTTGCCATTGCTCTGCGGGCAGGCGTCGTCGCCATAGACGATGACCAGGTTGAGTTTTTCTCCGCCCGGCTTGGCCGTTGAAGCGTCAACCGATTCCTGCGCAAGCGCTGGCGCGGACGATAGCGCCATCATGAATGCGAATGTCGCGGACAGGGCGGTCTTCATGGTCTCACGTCCTCAAATGCGCTTGGACAGGGCGATGGCGGCGCGGCAACCGAGCCGGATCGCCCCGGAAAGCAAGGGGTAGGCGGGGGCATCTTCGGCGCCGGCGGCGAGCGCGGCATCGCGATGCTCGACTTCCTCAGCCATGAAATCCGCGATAGCGCCCGAGAGTTCCGGATCGACGTCACCAATCTGCGAAAGCTGTTCAGAATAATGGGCTTCGATCTCGGTCTCAATCGCGGCGGTGCAGGCCATCGCGGCCTCCGGACCCAGCGCGGCGGTGACAGCGCCAAGGGCGAAACCGGCGACATGCCATATTGGCTGCAGCAGGGTCGGGCGAACCCGGCGCTCGGCGATCATCGCATCGAACCGCTCGCGGTGCCTTTCCTCCTGCGCGGCCATCCCGGCGATGGCGCGGGCCGACGGATGACGGTCTCCCAATATGGCGAGTTGCCCGGCATAGATGCGGGTCGCGCCAAATTCTCCGGCCTGATCCACGCGCAGCATGGCGGCTGTGTCGGGCTTGCGGCCCGGACGGGGGAAATCGCGCTGGGCGGTCATACTACTTCGCCTTCTTCAACAAGGCGAAGATGGCGATGACGGCGCTGAGGGACAAGATACCGTTATAGCCGGCGAGCGAAATGCCGAACAGCGACCAGGGTGCCACGTCGCAGCGGGTCAGCGGTGTGTTCATGATGCTGTTCAATACGTCCTGCGTGCTGCCGCCGACGGGGGTGGTGGAGCAGGCGGTTAGTCCCTGCCACCAGCCATATTCGACGCCGGCATGGAAAAGGCCGATGCCGCCACTGATGAGGATCGCGAGCGCTGCAAGCGCTGCAAACAGCTTGCTGGCTGACGGCGTTCCCCGCAGGATGATGGCGATGAGGGCCAGCAGGATCGCGGCCAGATGCGGCCAGCGCTGCCACATGCACATTTCGCAAGGATGCAGGCCAAAGACATATTGCGACAGCAACGCCCCGCCCAGCAGGAATGTCGGGGTTAGGATGGCAATCAGGCGGGCGCGGGAGAGAGGGGTCACTGATAGTCCTCGTCATTCCCGCGCAGGCGGGAACCCATCTCGCCCCATTGACCCAATCGTGACATGCGGAGGTGGGTCCCCGCCTTCGCGGGAATGACGGCCAATGGCTTCACTATTTCGTCGCCGGTTTTGCGCTTGGCGCGGGCGGCGGCGCAGCCTGCGCCACGGCCGTAGCAGGCTTAGCCGCCAGCCGGGCGATCGTCTTGAGCGCATAGTCGAGCTGGAAGTCGTCAATGCCTTTCTTCTTCAACTCTTCAGCCGTCGCGGTGAAGCGGGGATCGGCCTTGCCGTCCTCTTCCAGCGTCTTGTTGTCGACCTTCGCCTCATTGATCAGGTGGCGGCGCAGGTCGCTCTCGCGGAAGCGCGGACGCTCCTTATAGTCCGGGTCGGACAGCTGCGGCACAAGGATGTCCGGCTCGATGCCGCCCTCCTGCACGGAACGGTTGGCGGGCGTGTAATAGCGCGCGGTTGTCAGCCGCAGGGCGGTGGTGTTGCTGAGTGGCAGCAGCGTCTGGACGCTGCCCTTGCCGAAGCTCCGCTCGCCCATGACCAGTGCGCGATGCTGGTCCTGCAGCGCGCCCGCGACGATCTCTGATGCCGAGGCAGAACCGCTATCGACCAGAACGATGACCGGCAGGCCCTTCGCATCGTCGCCGGGCTTGGCGTAATAGCGCTCGACATCGCCCTTGGCGCGGCCGCGCTGGGATACGATTTCGCCGCGCTCCAAGAAGGCGTCGCTGACCGAGACCGCCTCGTCCAGCAGGCCGCCCGGGTTGGAGCGCAGGTCGAGAATATAGCCGGTAGGCTTGTGACCCAACGACTTGTCGATGCTGCGGATCGCGGATTTCACGTCAGCGCCGGTGTTGGCCGAGAAGCTGACGATGTTGATGACGCCGATATTGTTCTTCACTTCCCACTTCACGGGCTTCAGCTCGATGATTTCGCGGGTCAATGTCAGGTCGATTGGTTTGTCGCGGCCAGGACGGACGATGGTCAGCTTGATCGGCGTGCCCGCCGCGCCGCGCATTTTCTCGACCGCATCGTCCAGCGTGCCACCATAGATAAGTTCGCCATCAAGATGCGTGATATAGTCGCCGGCCTTGATGCCCGCGCGCCATGCCGGCGTATCCTCGGTGGGGGCAATCACCTTGACCGCGCCGTCCTCCATCGTGACCGACAGGCCAAGGCCGCCATAGCTGCCCTCTGTCTGCGTGCGCAGATTGGCGAAGTCGCGTGCATCGAGGAAGCTGGAATGCGGGTCCAGACTGGACAGCATGCCCTCGATCGCGCCCTTGATCAGCTTCTCGTCATCGACCTTGTCCACATAGTCGGTGCGGACCTTCTGGAACACGTCCATGAACTCGTCGAGCGCCTTGTAGCTGCTCCCCTCCGCCTCTGCGAGCGCGGCGGTGGTTGCAGGAATGAGGGCAAGTGCGCCGAGCGCGACAGCGCTCTGCAGGAAGGTGGATTTCATTGGCGACATGAGTCCTGACACATGATTTCCCGATGATATAGACCCAAAGCGGCCTCTACGCCAAGCGCGCGCTCGACCGGAGGCGTCCCGTTTCGACGGGCGTCGCTTTCACTTGCCCGGAGCGACAGGCGGGAACGGGCCGATAGTGTCGATATGCCAGCTGCGTTGTCCAGCTGTGGACCCATCGACATCGTTTACGCGGCGCAGCGTTACCGATCGGAGCGCATACCAGGGTTTGCCGGTCGCTGCGATACGTGCATAGACCTGCACGGGAACGGAAACATAGAGTGACCCCGCCGCGCCTTCGCCGTCACCGGGCGCGCCGATATTGGCGTGGATCTCGCTGAAACCAGCAAAGCGCGCCGCAAATGCCGCCGGGTCCTGCTCCGCATAGGGACCATGATCGCCCCACAGCTTCTGGGCATCGGAAAAGCGGCGTTCCTCCAGCAAGCCATAATAGCCCTGAACCAGTTGCGCAGCGCCCTGCGGGCTCTTGGGATCGATGGTACCTTCCGCCAGCGACTTGGGTTCGTCGGGCAGGCCGCCCGGTGTGCCGGGCTCCGGCGGAGCCAGCGGCTCCATGATCGCCTGCGCCTCCGCCTTCACGCTGTTGCCGATATCCTTTTGATCGACATCGTCGTCGGCAAGACCATTGGCGGTTTCGTTCAGCACTGTGCGCTCGGTCCTGTTGCATCCCGACAACGCAAGCGCGCACGCAAGGGAAAGGGCGAGCCGGTGTTTCACCACGTTCCGCATCGGACGGGTCAGGGCTTTGACCGCCAGCCACCGCGTGACCGCGCTGACGACGGGGGTGAACCTGCGGGCCGGGCCTCCATGGCGCGCTGGCGGAAGCCGCCTGCAGATTCTCCTGACACGCGGCCAGAATCACGATTTACGCCCCGATATGCACGGCTTTCGGCGTCAGGGCGCGCCTGCCCGTTCACCTGGGGAGGCTGACGATCGCGCTGCCACTGTCGCCTGTCGCCACCACGCCAGCCCTCTGGCCTTGCAGCAGGCGGAGTGCCGCCATTATGCCATCCCGGTCCGCGATCCTTGTCACGATTGCCTGGCTGCCAGCCATTATTCGGGCCGCGATCATCGCCCCGATGATCCTGCCGATGCTGCTGCCAATAGCTGCGTTGCTGGTCGGTCCAGCGATGGCGCGCGCCGCGACGATCATACACATAATAGCCGCCGCCGGGGTAATAGAAGTCATTATACCACCCGCCATAACCGCCGCCATAATAGCCCGCCGGCCCATAATAACCGTCGTAATAGCCATCATTATAGGCATAGCCGGGATAGCCGACATCGACGCCGCCATATCCATAGCCGTCCGTGGCGCATCCGCCCAGCGTCAGCAAACCGGCGATGCCGGTTGCGAGCAGGGCAATCTTATTCTTCTTGAATGCAACAGGAGCCATGATCCGTCTCCTTCCAAAAATATCGATCAGGTTGCGGGGATAACGCGCCGGAATTGAATTGGTTGTGAACAGCCTCGCGCGCGCCGCCATTTATGTCGCGTTCGTTCGCCCGTTTTGGCGCAACACACGATTGCTGCAATTAGGCAGGCCAATATGATTGCGCCTGCGCACGCCAAGGCATTAGGAAGGGTTGGAAAACCTAAATATCCGGATCGCCCATTCGCATGCCCCGCGCCACCATTGCAGACGTTGCCCGCGTGGCCGGCGTATCGATCAAGACGGCTTCCCGCGTTCTCAATCGCGAACCCCATGTTAGCCCTGCAAAACAGGCGCTGGTGGAGCAGGCGATGCTCTCACTCGACTATCGCCCAAGCCAGATTGCGCGGAGCCTGAAAGGAAGTCGCTCCTTCCAGATCGCGTTGCTGTACGACAACCCGAGCGCCGCCTATTTTCAAGCCATACATGACGGCGCAAAACGTCTCTGCGACTCATCCGGCTTTCGCCTGATGGCTCAGGCCTGTGACGTCCATTCGCCGAAAATGATCAGCGAGATACTGGCCCTTGTCGACGACATGCATGTGGAAGGCCTGATCCTGTCCCCGCCGCTGACCGACAACAGGCCCCTGCTCGAGGCGCTTGATACCCGACGCGTGCCGTTTGTCCGGATCGCGCCGACGGTCGCGCTGGAGCGGGCCGGTTTTACACTGATGGACGATATGGCTGCGGCCGAGCAGGCGACGAGCTACCTTATATCCCTTGGCCATCGCACGATCGGTTTCCTGTTGGGGCATCCCGATCATGGCGCTGCCGCCCAGCGGTTCGAAGGCTATCGGCAAGCGCTAGGCAAGGCCGGCATTGCGTATGACGAGAGCCTGACGGCGCAGGGCGCCTTTACGTTTGCGTCGGGGCGAGAGGCGGGACGCCTGCTCCTTGAGCGAAAGGATCGCCCATCAGCGATTTTTGCCTGTAATGACGATATGGCCGCGGGTGTGCTGGCCTATGCGCATGAGTCCGGGATCGACGTCCCCGACGATTTGTCCATCATGGGTTTTGACGACAATCAAATCGCGGAAATGATCTGGCCCCCGCTCACGACCATCCGTCAGCCCGTTCAGGCGCTTGCCTATGGCGCGGCGCGGCTGCTGCTGGATCGGCTGGAAACGGGCAGCGATGCCACCATGACCTTCGATTTCGAACTGATCGAGCGAGGGTCCACCTGCGCGCTGACGGCGGGTCGGTAATTGCGGCATTGCGCGCTGCGGTAAAACGGTCTGGCGGACCGCGCGTAAACAAGGCCCAATTTGCCTGAAGGTATAAGCATATCTCATTAGCAGCCGACCTTGCGGTTGCACGCATCATCAATAGATAGACAGCCGGACATCCCCGAGGAGATTCTATGGAATATCGCCGCCTTGGGCGCACCGATCTGTCGGTGAGCCTTATCTGCCTTGGAACGATGACTTGGGGGTCGCAGAACAGCGAAGCTGAAGGTCATGCTCAAATCGACTATGCCCTGGATCAAGGCGTGAATTTCATCGACACGGCGGAGATGTATCCGGTGACGCCCAACCGCGTGGAAACGCGGGGCCGCACGGAAGAAATCATCGGCACTTGGATTGCCGCGTCGGGCAAGCGCGACAAGATCGTGCTGGCCAGCAAGGTATCCGGCCCTTCCCGTTGGGAGCCGATTCGGGGTGGCAACAACCATCTCGACCGGAGCAACATAACGCAGGCGATCGAGGATAGCCTCAAACGCCTGCAGACCGATTATCTTGATCTCTACCAGCTTCACTGGCCTGACCGGTCAGTGCCGATGTTTGGATCGCGGGGCTTGTCCGCCATCGACGATCATCCCGATTCTGCGCCGATCGAGGAAACATTGTCGGTGCTCGATGATCTGGTGAAGGCGGGAAAGATTCGTCACATCGGCGTGTCTAACGAAACCCCTTGGGGCGTTTCGGAATATCTACGCATCGCCCGCGACAAAGGGCTGCCGCGTATCGCATCGATCCAGAACGCCTATAATCTGCTGAACCGGGTGTATGAGGGCGGATTGTCGGAATTCGCGCTGCGCGAGGATGTCGGCCTGCTCGCTTATTCTCCCTTGGCGGGCGGGAACCTCAGCGGCAAATATCTGGGCGGCGTGGTCAAGCCCACTTGGCGCCGCGCCGTGGCTACCCAGTTCGTCCGGTACGACACCGCGACGCAGCCTTTGGCATCTGCCCGCTATGTCGCAGTCGCCAACGCATTCGGGCTCGATCCATCGCAAATGGCGCTGGCGTTCGTGAACCGGCAGCGGTTTATCACCTCGACCATCATCGGCGCGACGTCGCTCGGACAACTGGCGATCAATATCGGCAGCGCCGACCTGGAACTGAGCGATGAGGTTGTCGCGGCCATCGAGCAGGTGCACGCGGACATGCCGGACCCCTGCCCCTGATCAGCCCGAGAGCGTCTCGCGGAACCTGGCGAGACGCTCTATTCCGGCGTCGAGCGTAGCGTCGGACTTGCAGAAGCAGAAGCGTACGATGGTGCGAACCTGCTGTTCAGCGTAGAAGCTGGATACCGGGATGGCGACCACGCCAGCCTCCCGGACTATGCGTTCGCAGAAGGTCACATCGTCGAGCGCAATGCCGGAGGCCGTGAGATCTGCCGAGATGAACCAGGTGGCGGCGCTCGGTAGCATGGCATAGCCCGCCGCCGAGAGGCCGGCTGAGAGGAGATTGCGTGATCGCTGGTAGTCCGCTCGCATGGCGGCGAACCAGCTATCGTCCTTGGCCAGGCCCTCGGCGACCGCCCATTGCAGGTTCGGCGGCGTCGTGAAGGTCAGAAATTGATGCGCTCTTGCCAGAGCCATTGCCAGCGGCGGCGCAGCGCACATCCACCCTACCTTCCATCCGGTGACAGAGAAGATTTTCCCGGCAGAGCCGATCTTTACTGTCCGCTCCCGCATGCCGGGCAGGCTGATCAGGGGGATATGGCGGCTGTCATCGAAAATGACATGCTCCCATACCTCGTCGCACACGGCGATAAGGTCATGCCGGATGCAGGCATCGGCGATGATCGCCAGTTCCTCGGCGCTTGCTATGGTGCCGGCGGGATTGAGAGGAGAGTTAAGCAGCAGCAGACGGGTCTTGGGCGTGATCGCCCGTTCGATCGCCTCGGCCTTGATTAACCAGTGCGGCGGCTCCAGTGTCACCAGCCGGGCAATCCCGCCTGCCCGCTCGACCAGCGGCAGATAGGCATCGTAGAGCGGCTGGATCAGCACCACCTCATCGCCTGGTGAGATGAGCGCGAGCAGTGTCGCCGCGATGGCCTCGGTTGCGCCGGACGTGACGATCACTTCGTCCGGCGTCAGGTCGAGACCCTGATGTTGCGCATAATGGTCGGCTACGGCGCGGCGCAGTTCCGGGAGCCCGGCCATGGGCGGATATTGATTGGACCGTTCCATCAGCGCGCGCGCGGCGGCCTCCCGTATTTCCGGCGGACCCGGATGTTCGGGGAAACCCTGACCCAGATTGATCGCGCCGGTCTCGCGCGCAATCGCCGACATCTTCTCAAAGATCGTCGTGCCCATCTTGGCATAGGTGGGGTTCATCGCCCTACCTCGCCGCCTACACGCTCCGTTACAGCCCTAATCGCTTCCAGAAATCCTCCGGCCGGATCGTGGCGCCTGCCTGCATTTGCGGCGTGTGCGACCATGAGGAGTGGGGGATGGTAATGCGGATGTCGTCGCGGCGCGACGATCGGGTTTTTTTGCGAATGGTCATCGTCTTCTCCTGTCTGCAGGAAACACGAAACCTGGCGTAGTCGCTTTGGCGCCGTGCGCTTTAGCCGTTGGTGACGCGGAGCAAGCTGTCCTTCAAAAGCCGCGGAGCATGCGCTCGATGATTTATCTATGGTTATCGTAGAGATATGTCGATCAAGCATTGATATGGCGCGCATTAGATTTCCTTGCCCCAAATCGGACGTAATAGGTCAGTTCGCGGTCGCGGACGATCGGCGGCCTATCCAGACCACATAGAGAATCAGTCCGATCGCATTCCATAAAAGGAAGAAATTATGGGTCTGCGACGGCAGGCTCATGAACAGATAGGCGCAACCGATGATCGCGCCCGGTCCAACGAGCCACGGTAGAGGCGCACGAAACAGGCGCGGCGCATCCGGCGATCGACGACGCAATACAAGCATGCAGGTCGCGACGGCGATGAAGGCAACCAATGTTCCCGCATTGGCCAGGGCGGCGATCTCATCGAGCGGGACGAAGCCGGCGAGAATGCCGACGATGACGGCTGTCAGCGCAGTGATCCGTATCGGCGTGCCGGTTCGTGCATTGACCTTCGCCAGCGTAGCGGGAAGCAGACCATCGCGCGCCATGACGAAGAAGATACGGCTCTGCCCATAGAGGAACGCCAGGATCACAGTCGGTAGAGCAATGACTGCCGCGGCGCCGATCACTGCCGCCGTGCCGCCCTGTCCCAGCTGTCGCAGGATCAGCGCGAGCGGTTCGGGGCTGTTCGCATAGACCGTATAGGACATCGACCCGACAGCGACCGCCGCCACACCGACATAGACCAGAGTGCACACGGCGAGCGATCCGATGATGCCGATGGGCAGGTCACGGCCTGGCCTCTTTGCCTCCTCCGCAGCCGTCGAAATGGCGTCAAAGCCGTAAAATGCGAAGAAAATGATCGCCGCTGCCGCCATGACCCCCCGCTGGACGCCGTCCACATCATGCTTGGCAAATCCATAAGGCATGAACGGCTTAAAGTGGGAAGCGTCGAAGTGCGGGAGTGCGACGATCACGAAGATCAGCAGCGCTACGATCTTCACCAGCACCAGCACTGCGTTGACGGTGGCGCTTTCCTTCGTGCCCAATGCCAACAGGCCGGCAACGACGCCGACAATTAGCATGGCGGGGATGTTGATGATGCCGCCGACATGTGGCCCGGCGGTCATGGCGAGCGGCAGGTCGATGCCCACCGAATGCAAGAAGCCAACGGCATAGCCCGACCAGCCAACGGCGACTGCGCTGACCACCAGCGAATATTCCAGGATCAGGCTCCAGCCCACGACCCAGGCGATGATCTCACCCAGCACGACATAGCTGTAGGTATAGGCGCTGCCCGACGCCGGAATCATCGTCGCGACCTCGGCGTAGGCGAGCGCCGCGCAGGCGCAGATGGCGCCGGCGATCAGGAAGGAGAGGGTAACGGCGGGGCCGGCCAGATTGGCGCCGACGCCCACCAGCGTGTAGATACCGGTGCCGACAATCGCCCCGACGCCGAGCGCGACAAGATGCCACCAACTGAGTGTTGGATTGAGGCGGTGGTGGCTGGCCAGACTGTCGAGTCCGACCGCCTTGCGCCGCATCCAGTTCTTCATGTCCCTGTCCCTCCCCGATTGCCGGAGAGGGAGTGTAGGATCGAAATCAGGCGGTGACCAGAGTCTCGCCGGCACGCGCCGCCTTCACGGCCGGCGACTGGAGGTCGCGTTTTATCTGATCGGCGACGCGGATCGACATGGCGACGATCGACAGGGTCGGGTTGGCATAGCCGCCGGTCGGGAACACGCTCGATCCGGAGATCATTAGATTGTCGACGCCATGCACGCGGCATTGCGAATCCACGACGCCCTTTGTGGGGTCGTCATGCATCCGCGTCGCGCCGATGAAGTGCGTGGTCGAACTGGTCTTGACCTCGACGGGGTCCTGCACCGCGAATTCGCCGACGCCGCTCTTGCGGATCTCGCGCGCCATGATCTGTTGCGTGCGGCGGATCATGTCCATTTCCGCTTCGTTCCAAGTGCAGTGGATTTCGATCCTGCGGTTGCCAAGCGCATCCAGTTCCTTGCCCAGCACGATGCGGTTGTCTCGGCGGGGTACTTGCTCAACTTGATGCAGCACTTCGAAATGATCGAACTCTTCGGATGGCTTGTCGCGCGTAGACCAGCCGCCAATGCCCAAATGCGAAATCGGCGCGAACAGGCGATCGTAAAATTGCCGGCCAATACCGTCCACGCCCTTGGCGGCGGTGAAAAGGTCGCCGATGCTGAACTTGCCACGCTTCTGCATGGCTGCGCGCAGACGCTGCGACGCCTGGAACCCGGCCTCGCGGCGGGGACCCATGCTGCGCCGGGGGAACAGGATGCCGCTCATATTAAGGCACTGTTCCGCGCGAATGACTTCATCGGTCAACTGCAAATGACCCATTGCTGACAGGCCGTCGATGCGGCGCAGGTCATAGATCGCCATGCGGTTGATCATGTCGCGCGAGGCCGGCGTGAATGTGCCGCCGAACAGCAACGGGTGGTCCATGAAATAGCGACCGACCAGATCGTGCCCGTTGCCGATGCCGTTCTGCTGCCGATCGGTTGACGCGAGCAGAAGCTGGGGGGTGGCGAGACCGCCCTGGGCAAGGACGAACAGGTCGGCTTCAAAAGTCACGGCATGGCCCGGGGCGGTAACCGTCCGGACGGTGGTAATGCGCTTGCCGTTCTCGTCCATGTCGAGCTTTGTCGCCGTCGCGTTGTAATAAACGGTGACGTCCTTGGACGCGCCGATCGCTGCGCGATAGGTCTCCAAGATCATGTTCTTGTAGGCGAAATGGAACATGCCGGTGCGCACGCCCGTTCCCTCCAGCGCTAGCGCGCTGGTTTCCGTGCTTTCCCAATCTGCGGGGGTGTAGCTGCGCTGGTCCATGCCGAACCAGATCTGCGCACGATTGTAGAAGGGCGTCATGTCGGCCAGGGAGAGCGGCCATCCGCTGTCAGGGATTTCCGGACGCGCCTCAAAATCTGCCGCCGTCATCGGCAACAGGCGCAGATGGTTGGGCCCCAGGCCCGCATTCACATGCCACAGATTGCCGTTGCCGCCGAACTGCCGGTTGGTCCAGATGCCGCGATGATCGGGGAACACCGAGGTCTTTGCAGGCTGGCCGAGATCACTGGCGTCCTTGTCCAGCCCGCCGCTCTCGACAATGGATACCGAGATGCCCGCATTGAGCAGTTCCGTTGCAAGCGTCACGCCTGCGGGGCCGGATCCGACTATGCAGATGGTGGAACGGATGACGCTGTTGTGATCGAGGGTTTTGGCATCAACGAACATGAACTGGCAACTCCTCCGGGATCGTAACCCGGCCTATGCGATTTTCAAAACCGGCATCCCCCCACCAGGTGTGCCATTCCACTGATATGGCCTCTCAGGCGCCACGCCCCCGCGTGCGAACCGATCGACATTGCGGCCTTAAGCGACAAAGCAGAACCGCGTTACGGCGCTGGTCCATGGCTCCCCAGGCAAGAAGTGCAATAACCAGGCAAAGAGCCCATGCCGTCATGATCAGCAAATTATGGGGCCTTTGCATTGAATGTAAGGCAGAAAAATTCAAAAAACCTATTCGGTTCTGCGAGTCCCAAAGCATGACGAAGCCGGACATCACAAATCCGAAGGCGGCCAGCCCAACGGAAAAGCGCGATTTTCCTGGCAAGCTCTTCGCCAGTTCCTTCAGCCATAGAAAGTGATACTTTAGCAAAGTCATACGGTTCCTTGACTTAGGTTATTAGGGCACGAGGTTTTGACAAAATGCAAATGACAAACGCGATAAACGCGAGGTTCACCGATTTTGTCCCTTTCCGGGAATATCTCGACGACAGGACAGCTACGTCACGGCCATTTGCCGGATAGGAGCGGTGCGCGATTGGTCCTGATCTTGTCATCGCCGCGACGCAGCAAAAAATTGATACAAATCAATATTTCTGCTTCGTTTCCCAAAGGGACTCTTGTTCTGTAACCCATGTCTTTTGGCCGTTTCGCTCGTCGTGTCGGAGGCATGTTGGAGGGCAAAGGGCAATCTGGATATCAGCCTTCGGCGCGAAAATTTCTCTATGTTCAGAATAAGGTTTTCGTCGATGACGAGGCGAATCACGCGCCTTGCCACTCCATTCCGTACGTCCCGGCGTTTACTGGCCCGCTGGGGGGCGTTAGGGCGTCGCATTTCCTGAACGTGTTTGAGGGCCAGTTTTGAGGATCGCGATCATCGACGGAAACGGGCTGTCACGCCTGAGGACATCGGGGCGATGACATCCTCTGTTCGGTCCATTTGCATCCACTGCAGTGTCGGATGCGGGATCATCGCGCATGTCAGGGATGGCCGATCGGTCAGCATGGAAGGCGATACGCGGCACCCGGCCAATCGCGGTGCGCTGTGCGAATGGGTCGAGCAGCCCGATGGCGCCGAATCGCTGGAAGGCAGACTGCTCTTTCCGGAAATTCAGGGAAAGCGGGTGATCTGGGAACGGGCCACCGGACAAGTGGCGAAGCGGCTGGGCGACATCATCGCGCGGCATGGGCCTCTGGCTGTCGCGTTCCGGATGTCGGACGGGTTGCTGACCGAAGATTATTATGTCGCCAACAAGATGATGAAGGGGTTCGTCGGGTCGGCGGATATCGCAACCGGGGCGAAGGCCGCGTCGTTTGCAGACTCGCTTGTTCTTGGCCTTGGCGAGGATGTCGTCCCGGCGACCAGCGATGATTTCGACCGGGCGGGACTGATCGTCGTCATTGGTGACTCTGTGGGGCAGAATCTGCCGATCGTCTGGCAAAGGATCATGGCGGCGCGCGAAGAGAATAACGCGAAGGTCGTCGTTATCGGAACGGGGGAGTCAGAGGGCCCATCCGGCATCGATCTGTCCCTGACAATCCGTCCGGGCATGGGTGAGATGTTGATGACCGGCCTGCTCGCCTTTTCGCGCCGGGCGGGGATTGTCGACCGGGCGTTCCTGCATGCCCATACCGCCGTGCCGGACGGGTTCTGGGATGCGCTGGAAGAGGGGCATGACCTGTGGTCGACGGCGCGGGCGTGTGATCTCGCGCCCGCTGAACTCCAGGCCTTCTATGACCTGTTCGCGGCCCATCCCCGGACTGTCACTCTTTTCGATGATCCGGGGCTGACGGCGGCGATTGTCAACACGCATCTGGCGACCGGGCGGATCGGCAAGCCGGGGGCGGGGCCGTTTCCGGTGGTGACGGCCTGTAACGCGATGGGCGCGCGGGAGGTCGGCGCATCGCCCGACATGCTGGCGGCGCATATGGATTTTACTGCGGAGCATATTGCTCTGACCAGCCGCTTCTGGGGGGCAGTGAACATGGTCGAGCGGGCGGGAGTGTTTGCGGCGAAGTGTGTGGTGGGGGAGGGTGTGAAGGCGTTGTGGGTTGTTGGAGATTTCCTACAGCCCGAAGATGTCGAGGCTGTGAGAGCCGCACGGAAGGAGGGCGTCTTCGTCGTCTATTCGGGCAGTATGGCCATCGAGGGACTGGCGGACGTGAGCCTGCCGTCGCCCGGCTGGGGCGAACAGAACGGCACGGTGACGGGCTATGACCGAATGATCAGCCGCCTGCGCCCGTTATTGCCGACACCCGGAGAGGTGCGCCCGGCCTGGTGGGCGATGACGCTGGTTGCCCGCGCCATGGGCTGGCGCGACGCGTTCTATTTCAATCATCCCGCCGACGTGTATCGCGAGCATGCGCGGCTGTCGGCCTATTGCAACGAAGGCGCGCGGCTGTTCGACATCCGCAGGCACGCTGCGATCTCCAACCCCGCCTATGACGAGATGACGTCCTGGCGCTGGGGCGGCGCGCCGTTCACGGGCGGCCACTTCCAGACAACGGACGGAAAGGCGCGGCTGACGCTTGCACGCCAGAACGCCTTTCCCGACGCGGCGGAGATTAGCTGAGCAGCTTGATGATCGACGAGAAGTCGCGGCCGCCTTCGCCCTTGTTGGCGAGCAGCTGGTAGAGCGCCTCGGCGGCGTTGCCCATCGGCACACTGGCGTTGACTGAGGCGGCGGCTTCGGTCGCCAGCTTCAGGTCCTTCAGCATCAGCGCGACGGCAAAGCCGCCCTGATAGTCATTGTCAGCGGGTGTCTGCGGACCGACGCCCGGCAGCGGGCAGTAGCTGGTCATCGACCAGCTCTGGCCGGAAGAGACGCTGGAGATGTCGAAGAAGGTCTGCGGGTCGAGGCCGAGCTTCTGCGCCATGGCGAAGGCTTCGCAGGTGGCGACCATGGTCGCGCCGAGCAGCATGTTGTTGCAGATCTTCGCGCCCTGGCCAGTGCCTGCGCCGCCGGCGTGGATCACGGCCTTGCCCATGGCGTCCAGGATCGGCTTGGCCTTTGCGAAGGCTGCGTCCTCGCCGCCAACCATGAAGGTCAGCGTGCCGCCATTCGCCGCCGCGATGCCGCCGGAGACGGGCGCGTCGACCATCTCGAAGCCCTTGGCCACGGCTGCCTCGATCACGCGACGCGCGGTCGCGACGTCGATGGTCGAGCAGTCGAGGAACAGCGCACCGGGCTTCGCCGCGCCGAACACTTCATTGGTGTAGACCGCCTCGACATGCTTGCCGGCGGGCAGCATCGTCACGACCGCATCGGCCCCGGCGACGGCGTCCGCCGCGCCGGTGCTGCGGGTCGCGCCGGCGGCTTCCGCCTTCACCAGCGCATCCTCGGACAGGTCGAATGCGCGCACGGCATAGCCGTTCTTCACAAGGTTCGCGGCCATGCCGCCGCCCATATTGCCGAGTCCGATGAATGCGATGGTGGTGGTCATTAGGATTACTCTCCGACTATCTCGTCATCCCAGCGCAGGCTGGGATCTGATGCCTCTAAGTTGTGCCTTGCCGCCTGAGACCCCAGCTTTCGCTGGGGTGACGGCCGTGTTGGATTAACGTCCCTTCCAGACGCCGGGGCGCTTCTCGACGAAAGCGGCCATGCCTTCCTTCTTGTCCTCGGTCGCGGTCAGGATCTGGAACAGGCGGCGCTCGGTCAGCAGGCCCTGGGCCAGGCCGGTCTCGAACGCGATGTTGACCATTTCCTTGTTCATCATGGCGGCCATCGGCGGCATCGACGCGATCGTCGCCGCGGTCTTAAGCGCGTCATCCAGCAGATCGGCTGCCGGCACGATGCGCGCGACCAGGCTGGCGCGTTCGGCTTCTTCAGCGTTCATCATTCGGCCGGTCAGGCACATTTCCATGGCCTTCGCCTTGCCGACCGCGCGGGTCAGGCGCTGCGAGCCGCCCATGCCCGGTGCGACGCCCAGCTTGATTTCGGGCTGACCGAATTTCGCGGTATCGGCGGCGATGATGAAATCGGCCATCATCGCCAGTTCGCATCCGCCGCCCAGCGCGAAACCGGCGACGGCGGCGATCCAGGGCTTACGGGTGGCGACGACGTTGGTCTGCCAGCCGGAGAAAAAGTCCTGCAGGAAGAAGTCGGCGGCGGCCATTTCCGACATCTGCTTAATGTCTGCGCCTGCGGCGAAGGCCTTCTCGCCGCTGCCGGTCAGGACCGCACAGCGCTGCGACGGGTCGGCGTCATATTTCGCGAATGCGTCCGACAGGTCGGCCAGCACCTGCGTGTTCAGCGCGTTCAGCGCCTGCGGGCGGTTGATCGTGATGAGCGTGACGGCGTCGCGCTGTTCGACGAGGATGGTTTCATAAGACATGCGGTTCAGGCTCCCAGTTCAGGCGCTTAGTTCGGGTAACGGCGTCCATTCCTTCTCAGGCGGCAGCGGCGCAAAGATCGAATCGACGAGCGCGTCGGTAACAGCTTCCGGCGTGGCAGGCTCCCATTTCGGCGCATTGTCCTTTTCGAAGATCACCGCGCGCACGCCCTCGACGAAATCGGGGCGACGGATCGCGTGGTAGGCGATCCGGTATTCGTTACGCATATTATCGGCAAAATCCGTGAAGGCCGCGCCCTCGACCAACTGGCGCAGCGCCACCTTGATCGTCTGTGGTGATTTCGTCGCGAGCACGGACAATTGCTTCTGCGCCCATTCCGATCCGTCAGCCTTCAGCGCGGCAAGGATATCCTCATAGCGATCCGACGCGAACAGGCGGTCGATGCCGGGGCGGAGCGCCTCGATCTTCGAAATGGGCGGCGTTTCCGCCGCGCCGTCCAGAATGGAAGCCAGTTGTGCGGGATCGGCAATGATCTTCGCCTTCACATCGTCCAGCGCATCGGAGGTGATGTAATGGGTAGCAATCCCGATCGCTTTTGCATCCGCGCCGTCGATGCGGCCACCGGTCGCGGCGAGATAGGCGCCGATCCGTCCGGGCAGGCGCGGCAGGAACCAGCCGCCGCCAACGTCTGGAAACAGGCCGATGCCGGTTTCGGGCATGGCGAACATCGTCCGTTCCGTCGCGACACGATAACGGGCGGGGAGGGAGATGCCGACGCCGCCGCCCATGGTGATGCCGTCGAGGAATGCGACGATCGGCTTGTCATAGACGAACAGCAGATGGTTCATCCGATATTCGACGTGGAAGAATTTCTCGGCCTCCACGCAGTCGGCCTTGGCGCTGTTCGCGAGCAGGGCGATGTCGCCGCCGGCGCAGAAGCCGCGCGATAATTTGGGGTCGCCATCCGGCGATGTGGCATGGTCGATCATGACGGCGATGACGGCGTCATCCTTGCGCCATGCGAGCAGCGCCGCGTTCACAGCCTCGCACATGCCGGGCGTAAGGGCGTGGATCGCCTTTGGCCGGTTGAGGCGGATGCGCCCCAGGCCATTTTCGATGAAGGTCAGGACTTCGTCTGTCATTTGCCTAAATTCCGTTCGGGCTGAGCTTGTCGAAGCCCTGCACTTACTCGAAGAAAAGGACAGCCCTTCGACAAGCTCAGGGCGAACGGTGAGATTGCAGCTATGTGCATCACTGCCGCAACATGTCCCGTCCGACGATCATCCGCATGACCTGATTGGTGCCTTCAAGGATCGAATGGACGCGCAGGTCGCGCCAGAAGCGTTCGATCGGGTAATCCTGCAGATAGCCGTAGCCGCCGTGCAATTGCAGGGCGCGGTCGACCACCGACGATCCGGTATCCGTTGCGAACCGTTTGGCCATGGCGGCGAAGCGGGTCTTGTCGGGCGCGTTCGCCGTCACCTTGGCGGCGGCGAGATAGAGGAGGGCGCGGGCGGCCTCCAGTTCCGTCGCCATGTCGGCAAGGGTGAACTGGGTCGCCTGGAAATCGGCGATGGCCTGACCGAACTGCTTGCGGTCCTTGGTGTAGGTGACGGCTTCGTCCAAGCAGCGCTGCGCGCCGCCCAGCGAGCAGGCGCCGATGTTGAGGCGGCCGCCGTCGAGCCCCATCATCGCGATGCGGAAGCCTTCGCCCTCAGCACCGACGAGGTTTTCGACGGGTACGCGGACACCGTCGAAATTGACCTGAGCGGTCGGCTGGCTGTGCCAGCCCAGCTTCTTCTCCTGCGCGCCGAAGCTGACGCCAGGCATGTCCTTTTCGATGACGAGGCAGGTGATCCCCTTTGGGCCATCCTCGCCGGTCCGGGTCATGACGACATAGACCTCATTCTCGCCACCGCCGGAGATGAACTGCTTGGAGCCGGTGACGGCATAATGGTCGCCGTCTTTGACCGCCTTGGTCTTGAGGCTGGCGGCGTCCGATCCCGCGCCGGCTTCCGTCAGGCAGTAGCTGGCGATGCGGTTCATCGGCACCAGATCGGGCAGATATTTGTCCTTCACCGCCTGACTGCCGAAGCGGTCGATCATCCAGGCCGACATGTTGTGGATGGAGATGAAGGCGCTGGTGGAGGGGCAGCCATAGGCCATCGCCTCCATGATGATCGCCGATTCAAGGCGCCCGAGACCGATGCCGCCTGCATCTTCCGACACATAGATGCCGCCAAAGCCGAGATCGGCGGCGGCCTTGATCGTGTCGCGGGGGAAGATGTGCTTCTCGTCCCATTCCGCCGCATGGGGCGTGATGGCGTCCGCGGTGAACTTGCGCGCCATGTCCTGAATGGCGAGCTGGTCTTCGGTAAGCTCGAACTGGGTTGTCATTGGCCTCTGCCCATCACCACATCCTCGTCACGCTGACGGATGCCAGCACGCTATAGCTTGGCGAAGGCCATTATCGTCAACCTTCCGCCCGCCGCCGACGCCCGTCGGCAAAGAGAAAGGGCGAGGCGTAAACCCCGCCCTTTCGGCTCACCCCATCGTCGGGATGACGAATGCGCTGTCGCCGGTGCCGCCGCCGTCCGGCCAGCGCTGCGTGATCGTCTTGACCTTGGTCCAGAACTTCACGCCTTCCATGCCGTGCTGGTTGGTGTCGCCGAACGCAGACCGCTTCCAGCCGCCGAACGTGTGGTAGGCGACAGGAACCGGGATCGGCACGTTGATGCCGACCATGCCGACATCGACGCGCGCCGCGAATTCGCGGGCGGCGTGGCCGTTGCGCGTGAACAGCGCGACGCCGTTGCCGTACTGGTGCTTGCTGGGGAGGGCGACCGCTTCCTCGAAGCTTTCGGCGCGGACGATCTGCAGCACGGGGCCGAAGATTTCCTCCTTATAGGCTTCCATGTCGGTGGTGACATGGTCGAACAGCGTCGGGCCGACGAAGAAGCCTTCCTCATGCCCCTGCAGCTTGAAGCCGCGGCCGTCGATCACCAGTTCCGCGCCCTCGTCGACGCCGGTCTGGATCCAGTTCTCGATCTTCTGCTTGTGCGCGGCGGTCACGACCGGGCCGTAATGCGCCTCCGCATCAGTCGACACGCCGACGCGCAGCGCTTCGATCGCGGGGATCAGCTTTTCGCGGAGCGCGATAGCGGTCTTCTCGCCGACCGGCACCACGACCGGTAGCGCCATGCAGCGCTCACCCGCCGACCCGAAGGCCGCGCCGGACAGGTCGTTGACGACCTGGTCGAGGTCCGCGTCCGGCATGACGATGCCGTGGTTCTTCGCGCCGCCCATGGCCTGCACGCGCTTGCCGGCGTCAACGCCGCGCTTGTAGACATAATGGGCGATGTCGGACGAGCCGACGAAGCTGACCGCCTTGATATCTGGATGGTCGAGGATCGCGTCGACCATTTCCTTGTCGCCCTGCACGACCTGCAGGATGCCGTCGGGCAGGCCGGCTTCGCTGAACAGCTCGGCGAGGCGGACGGGAACCGACGGATCACGCTCGGACGGCTTCATGATGAAGGCGTTGCCGGTGGCGATCGCGACGCCCGACATCCACAGCGGGATCATACCAGGGAAGTTGAACGGGGTGATGCCCGCGCCGATGCCGAGTGGCTGGCGGAAGGAATAGACGTCGATGCCCGGACCGGCGGCGTGCGTATATTCGCCCTTCAGGACGTGCGGGATGCCGCAGCAGAATTCGATGACTTCCAGGCCGCGCTGAATGTCGCCCTTGGCGTCGGCGATGACCTTGCCATGCTCGGACGAGAGCAGGTGGGCCAGCTCGTCCATATTCTTCTCGACCAGGGCCTTGAAGTTGAACATCACGCGGGCGCGGCGCTGCGGGTTGACGGCGGCCCAGGCGGGCTGCGCCTTCTTGGCGGCTTCGACGGCGAGGTCGAGGAGGGCTTTGTCGCCCAGCGCGACGCGCGCCTGGACGCCGCCGCTATTGGGATCGAACACATCGCTGTAACGGGTGGCCTTGCCGTCATGGGCGAAGGCAAGCTTGTGGGAAATCTCACGCATAATAAGCGGTTCCTCTCGACACGGATCCTGATGGAGTCGTTGGCGCGCCTTCTGTACTATTGCGGAAATGCATGCAATGGCGCACATGCGCAAGGTGAAGCTGCGATTTTGCATAGGTGCGGTGAGATGTTCGATTGGGACGACCTGCGGATTTTCCTGGCGGTGGCGCGGGCGCGCAAGGTCGCGCCGGCTGCGCGCACGCTGGGCATCGACGCGACGACCATAGGCCGGCGGCTGACCCGGCTCGGCCGATCGTTGGAGGCGGAACTGTTCGAAATGTCCGGCGGGGAACGCAGCCTGACCGAACGGGGCCAGGCGCTGTTCCGCCATGCCGAGGCGGTCGAGAGCGCCACCCTGGCCGCGATGGAGGAGGTGACAGGCGAATCCCGCAGCCTTTCCGGACAGGTGCGCCTGTCGGTCGCGGAAGGGTTCGGCACTTGGATACTGGCGCCGGGGCTGTCGGAATTCCATGCGCGCAATCCCGGCATCCGGCTGGACCTGATCACCGCGTCGGGTTTCCTCAACCCCTCGAAGCGGGAGGCGGACATGGCGGTGATGCTGGCGCGGCCGCAGCGCGGGCGGCTGGCGGTGCGGCGGCTGGGCGATTATCGCCTGCATCTCTATGCCTCGCCCGCCTATCTGGAGCGGGCCGGGCGGCCCGATCGCGGCGCTGCGCTGCGCGATCATACGCTGATCGGCTATGTGCCGGAATTCATCTTCTCCCCTGAGCTCGACTATCTGGGCGAAGTGGAGGCGGGGCTTGAAGCGCAGTTGCGCAGCACCAGCATCAACGTTCAGCATCGCATGGTCGCGGAGGGCGCGGGGATAGGGGTTTTACCCGACTTCATCGGCCGGAACGACCCACGGCTGGTGCCCGTGCTTGAGGCGGAAGTGGAAATCCAGCGAAGCTTCTGGCTCGTCACCCATGGCGACCTGCGGACGCTCGCGCGGATCGCGGCGGTCGCCCAATGGTTGCAGCAACGCGTTGATTCCCTGTCGGCCGATCGCATCCGGGCTATCGACGTAACGCCACTGTCACGTTAAGCGGGACATTCGGCAAAGAAGGGAGCATCGGGTCGCGCCAATGCAGAACAGATTCAAACGCATCCGCGCATCCGCAATCGAGTGCTCCCCCGACCACCGGACACAGGCGTCCGAATATCTGAATTTCCTGGCCGCCTGGGTGAAGAAGCCCCGGCAGACCGCATCGCTCGTCCCCAGCAGCCGCTATCTGGCGCGCCTGATGGTACGGGATATTGCGCCGGAAGGCGGTCGCGTGATGGAACTGGGCGGCGGCACGGGCGTGTTCACGCGCGCCATATTGTCCACGGGCCTGCCCGCAGACATGCTGGAGGTTGTAGAGATCAACCCGGCGTTCGCGCGTGGCCTGCGTCGGCATTTTCCCGGTGTGTCGATCCTTGAGGTGCCCGCCCAGTCGGTTTCGTCCAGCGCGGCGGGGAAACCGGAGGACTATCAGATCGTCGTCAGCGGCCTGCCGCTGCTGGCGATGGACAAGGCGATGCACATCGCCATCCTGTCGGAAGCCTTCACGATGCTGAAGCCCGGCGGTAGTTTCGTGCAGTTCACCTATTCGCTACGACCGCCGATCAGTCGGGACACGATGGAGCTACTGGGGCTGGAGGTGGAGCGTGTGGGCCAGACGGTGCGGAATTTTCCGCCCGCGACGGTGTTCCGTTTCACGCGGCCTGTTTGAGCAATCAGACCAGGGTCAACCGGTCGTCCGCTTGCATGGCCTGAAGGAAGGACACCGGGCCTCCCGCCACGATGCGTTGGTCCAGATCCTCGGCGGCAAGGCCGCACAGAGTGAGGCCGCTCTGACAGGCGATTACCTCCACGCCGAGTGACAGCGCACCATCCAGCAATGTCGCCAGTGGCGGCAGTCCATGGGCGGCGTGCATCGCGTCGCCTGGCACCGATATGGGCTGCCTGAGCAGGGCGGCGGCCTCATGCTGCAGCAGGACCGCCGTTCTTTCACCTAGTGCTGCATGGGCGGCGGCGATGGTGAGCGCGCCCCGGAACCGCTCCGCGTCAGCGGTCAGGACGATGATCTTCAGGCCGGGCATGGTTGGGCCGCACAGGCTGGGCAGGCCGGGTCCTTGGGCACCGAAAGGGTGCGGAAGCGCAGCGACAGCGTATCGGCCAGCAGCAGCCTGCCCGCGCTGTCGTCGCCAAACGGGCATATGGCGCGGATCACCTCCAGCGCGGCCATGCTGCCGACAATGCCGGTCAGCGCGCCGACGACACCCTGATCGGAACAGTTCATGTCCGGCCGCGCGGGATCGTCGCCGACCAGGCAGCGATAGCAGGGTTTGTCCGCTTCCCATCCGCGATAGACGGCAAGCTGCCCGTCGAACTGACCGACCGCCGCCGACACCAAAGGAATGCGCAAACGTGTTGCCGCGTCGGACACGGCAAGGCGAGTGTCGAAATTGTCGGACCCGTCGAGAATGACGTCCGTGTCACGCAGCAACTCGGCGGCGTTGTCGGTGTCGATGCGCCGGTTGATCGGGATCAGCTTCACGTCGGGGTTCAGGCGCGCGACGGCCGCAATCGCGGCTTCCGCCTTTGGTCGGTCGATATCCAGTGTGCCGAACAGCGTTTGCCGCTGCAGGTTCGATAAGGATACCAGATCGTCATCGATGACCCGGACCGTGCCAACGCCTGCCGCCGCCAGATATTGAATAGCCGGGCTACCGATGCCGCCTGCCCCGACTATGGCGACCTGGGCGGACAGAAGCCGGACTTGGCCCGCTCCGCCGATTTCCTTCAGGATTATGTGGCGCGCATAGCGTTCAAGCTGAGCGTCCGTCAGCATCAGCCGTCAAACTCCGCGGAAAAATCCAGCTTGGTCCAGTACCAGTGTGGCTGCTTGTCGGCGGGCACGGGCGTGTTGCCCTGCATCCTGCGTATCTGTTCCTTCGCCGCGATGGTATCGAGGCCGGGGCAGTCCGTATTGAGGGGAACCACACGAGAAATCTGCCCTTCACCGGAAATCAGGACGAAGATCGGAACGGTTATGGTGCGGAGCCGACCATCCACGGCGACCTGCGTATTGCACTTCCCGCGCTCGACCGCTGCGAAGCCATTAAGGTTGGTGACACGATCCATCCGGAACGTCCTGGATAGCTTCAGGGGCTCGGTGGCCTCCAGCGATGTGGGCATAGGTGGCGCAGCCTGCGCAGAGGCGATCGCAAGAAAGGAGATTGCCAGAAAGGCCAGTGGATACCTCATCCTCACACTCCCGTGGAACCGAACCCTCCCGCGCCACGGGCTGTTCCATCCAGTTCTTCTACCTCGGCGAAGCGGGCATGCTGCACCGGAGCGGGGACGAGCTGGGCGATGCGATCGCCCCGGCGAATGGGAAATGCGTCGGCCCCGTGGTTGATCATAATGATCTTCAGCTCGCCGCGATAGTCGCTGTCGATCGTGCCAGGCGTATTGGGCACGGTGACGCCATGCTTGAGTGCGAGGCCAGAGCGGGGGCGCACCTGCACCTCATAGCCTGGCGGGATCGCCATCGCGAATCCAGTAGCGACCGCGTGCCGCTGGCCGGGGGCAAGATCCAGTTCCTCTGCCGCGACGACATCCATGCCGGCTGCACCTTCGGTTGTATAGGATGGGGCGGGTAGCCCCTCGCCATGCGGCAGGCGCTTCAGCAGGATATCAATTGTCGGCAGGGGATGTGAGGGCATTGGCCACTTTCTCGATCAGGCGGTTGGCGACGGCATCCTTGGGCAGGTCCTCCCAGCTTTCGGTGCCGCTGGCAGTAACAATATGGACCCGGTTGGCGTCGCCGCCCATCACGTCGCCCGAGACATCATTGGCGACGATCCAGTCAGCGCCCTTTTTCGCGAGCTTGGCGCGGGCATGTTCCTCCAGCTTCTGCGTTTCGGCGGCGAAGCCGATGAGCAGGGCAGGGCGCTTCGCGTGATGGCCGAGCGTTGCGAGGACATCCGGATTTTCGGTGAGGGCGAGTGGTTCGGGCGCGCTTCCGGCCTTCTTGATTTTCTGGTCCGCCGGGGCCTGCGCGCGCCAGTCGGCGACGGCCGCGACCATGATCGCGACATCGGCGGGAAGCGCGGCTTCGACGGCTTCCAGCATCTGTTGCGCGGTTTGGATGTCGATTCGGTCGACGCCGGCGGGCGTGGGCAGCGTGACCGGCCCTGCGACCAGCGTAACGCGCGCGCCCGCTGCGGCTGCCGCGCGGGCGATCGCGAAGCCCTGCTTCCCCGAAGATCGGTTGGCGATGTAGCGCACCGGGTCAATCGGCTCATGCGTGGGGCCTGCCGTCACCAGAATATGGCGGCCTGCGAGTGGCTGGGCCGGTCCAGCAAAATCGGGCTGGCCGCTGAGCGGATCAATGGCGGGCGGCGCGGCGAGAAGCCGCTTTATCTCCGCATGGATCGCTTCCGGCTCGGGCAGGCGGCCCTTGCCATATTCGCCGCAGGCCATCGCTCCGCTGTCCGGCTCCAGGATATGGATGCCGTCGGCGTGCAGCCGCTCCAGATTGCGCTGCGTCGCCTTGTGATGCCACATGCGCACGTTCATCGCGGGAACGGCAAGCACCGGCTTGTCGGTGGCGAGCAGGATGGTGGTGGCGAGGTCGTCGGCGATGCCCGCCGCCATCTTCGCCAATATGTCCGCGGTGGCCGGGGCGACGACGATCAGGTCGGCCTGACGGCTGAGCTGGATATGGCCGATCTCCCGTTCTTCCTTCAGGTCGAACATGTCGCCATAGACATGATCCTCTGTCAGCACGCCCAGCGACAGCGGCGTTACGAACTTCTCCGCGCTCTTCGTCATCACTGCGCGCACGGCAATGCCGTCGCGACGGAGCAGGCGCACCAGCTCCAGTGCCTTGTACGCCGCGATGCCGCCGGAGACGATGAGGAGGATGCGGGGTTGGGTCATTCGGAGAGGCGGCTCAGTTCTTCGCGGCACATGGTCAGCAACTCATCCAGCTTCGTCGTTGCGGTCTGCCACACCAGCCATGATTCGACACCGAAATAGTCATGACTGATGATGTTTCGCATGCGGTAGATATCGGGCCATGGAATGTCGGAATGACGCGTCTTGAGATCGGTCGATAGCTTGTTCGATGCTTCGCCAATGTGCAGCAAGCGAAATGCTGTCAGGTCGATCTCGTCGCGATCGGCAAGAAAGACGCTTTCAGTCATTTGCGGAACACGCCGCTGTATATGCGCCACGAGTTCGACGATCAGTTCCAGCAGGTCGCGATCCCGATACACGGTAGGCATCAGAATATACTGACCATATCTGCCTCGGCCTGTTCACGGATACGGGGCCGCATGGAGCCCCGCACCACCAGATCTATCGACTGAGACATGTAGCGTTCCAAATTCGTCTGGACACGAGCGAACTCGATGAGGCTCATCCCACTGGAACGGTCGATCTCGCACATCAGGTCTATATCAGAGTCCTGCCGCTGCTCGCCGCGCGCAACCGAGCCAAACAGGGCAAGCGATGTGATGCCCGCCCGGCGCAGTTCCGCCTCATGCGGTTTTATCCGGGCGATGGCTTCCTCGCGGTTCATACCCTCAAGATAATAGCAAAGTCGCCGCCGCGCTAGCCGCAGCTGCAATCACCGCTACCAGCGCATATTTCCACCCGCCGCTGACACGGATCAGCTTCACTTCGGTCAGCGGCGGCGGGGGTGGCGCGCCGCCTTTTTCCGGGAAAGCATCCTCTATGCGGCGGACGAGATCTGGCAGGCGCTGGAGCGTGCGAACATTGCGGATCAGACCATCGGCCAGCGCCGCCTCCGGCCCCAGTTCGGTGCGCAGCCATTCCTTCACATAGGGGCCGCTCGTTTCCCACATGTTGATTTGGGGGTCGAGCGCGGTGGCGACGCCCTCGACCATCACCATCGTCTTTTGCAGGAGCAGGAGGTGCGGCTGGGTCTGCATGTCGAAATCGCGGGTGATGGCGAACAGGCCGTCCAGCATGCCGCCGACCGACAATTCGCTGACCGGCTTGCCGCGCATCGGCTCACCGACGGCGCGCAGCGCGGTGGCGAATTCGGCGACGTCATGATGCGCCGGCACATATTGCGCCTCGAAATGAATTTCGGCGACGCGACGGTAATTGCCGGTGATCAGGCCGTAGAGAATTTCCGCCAGCCACATGCGCGCGCGCCGGTCGATCCGTCCCATGATGCCGAAGTCGATCGCGGCGATGTCGCCCGACGGGGTCACGAACAGGTTCCCCTGATGCATGTCGGCGTGGAAGAAGCCCTCGGCGATTGCCTGCCGCAGGAAGGCGTTGACCAGTCGCGCGGCGATGGCCTTCAGATCATGGCCTGCCGCGACCAGGGCGGCGCGGTCGGATATCTTGATGCCGTCGACCCATTCCATCGTCATGACCCGGCCGCTCGTGCGGTCCCAGTCGATGGCGGGGATGGTGTAGCCGGGCATCGCCTGCATCGCCTCGGCCAGTTCCGAGGCTGAAGCGGCTTCGCGGCGCAGGTCGAGTTCGCGCGCCGTCCAGCGTTTCAGGTTCGCGATGACGAGGCGGGGGCGCAGGCGTGCGACCTCTCCGCCGAGCTGTTCCAGATGGGCGGCGGCCCATTCATAGGTCTGGATGTCGCGGTTGAACTGGTCGATGACGCCCGGGCGCAGCACCTTGACGGCAACGTCGCGGCCTTCGGTAGTGCGGGCGCGGTGGACCTGCGCGATGGAGGCGGCGCCGACCGGGATTTCGTCGAAACTGGCGTAAATCTCTTCGAGCGGGCGGCCGAAGCTGGATTCGATCTGGGCGCGGATGGTGTCGAACGCCACGGGCGGCAGCGCGTCCTGAAGGCGCAGCAGGTCCTGTGTCGCTTCCTCACCGACCAGGTCGGGGCGGGTAGCGAGCGTCTGGCCCAGTTTGATTGCCGCGGGGCCAATCGCCTGGAACGCATCGGCATAATGGGGCTGTTTCGGCACGCGCGCGCCGAAACGGGCAAGGCGGGCGAGGCGGCGGACCGGGGCGGGCGTCATCGGATCGCGCTCGATGCCGGTGAGCGCTCCGTGCCGCGCGAGCGTCCGTCCCCATTTCAGGAGCCGCCAGAGATGGGTGATGTGGCTGGTCAAGGGTGGATTAGGCCTTCCAGCCGCTGTGGATCGCGACGAGGCCGCCCAGGATTGGCTCCACCTTCGTGCTGATAAAGCCCGCCTGGCGGATCATACCCTCGAACTTGGGCATGTCTGGAAAGCGGCGGATCGATTCGATCAGGTAGCGATAGCTGTCCTCATCCTTCGCGAGCAGCTTGCCGAGCTTTGGTACGATCTTGTGCGAATAGCTGTCATAGACGTCGGCGAAACCGGGCCACAGGGTCGCGGAAAATTCCAGGCAGAAGAAGCGTCCACCGAATTTGAGGACGCGGTGCGCCTCCTCCAGCGCCTGCTGGATATGGGTGACGTTGCGGATGCCGAAGGCGATCGTATAGGCGTCGAACGTGCGGTCGTCGAAGGTCAGCGCCTCGGCATTCTGCTCCGACCAAGCGAGGCCGGTCAGGTCCTTCTTCTTCGCGCGCTCCATGCCGACGGCGAGCATTTCCGGGTTGATGTCCGACACGGTGACGTTCGCGCCGCGCGCGTGCATCCGGAAGGCGATGTCGCCGGTGCCGCCCGCCATGTCCAGGATAGCCTCGCCCGGACGCGGCTTCACGCGGCGCACGAACTGGTCCTTCCACAAACGATGCGCCCCGCCCGACATGGCGTCGTTCATCAGGTCGTAGCTGGAGGCGACATTGGAAAAGACGCCCCGGACCATGCCGGCCTTTTCCGAAGCGTCGACGTCGCGATAGCCGAAGGAGACTGTGTCGTTCATGCGGCCCGCTCTAGCCAAGGCGGAGCGGGGATTCCAGCGGAGTCTTGTGGGCAAATTTTGTGTTCAATTCCCCGTTCGTCCTGAGTAGCCATTGAGCGAAGTCGAAATGGCGTATCGAAGGATAAGGCCTTGGCGCAACGATGCTTCGATACGAGCCTTCGACAAGCTCAGTCTCTACTCAGCACGAACGGAGGGAGGGGACGTACCCCTCCGACAATCTCACCCCAATACCGGCGCGCCGAAGAGGTCGTGGTCGTCGGCATCCTCGATCAGTACGTCGATTATGTCGCCGGGCTTCGCATCCTCGCTCACGTCGCGCAGGAAGACGTTGCCGTCGATTTCCGGGGCGTCGGCCTGGCTGCGCGCGGTAGCGCCGATGCTGCCATCCTCTTCGTCAGGCTCCCCGACCTCGTCGATGATGACGGGCAGGACGCGGCCGACCTTGGCCTGCAGCTTGGCGGCGGAGATGGCGGCGGTCTTCTCCATGATCCGCTGGTAGCGCTCTTCCTTGACCTCTTCGGGCACCGGATTGTCGAGCGCGTTCGCCGCCGCGCCCTCGACCGCCTCGAACCGAAATGCGCCGACGCGATCAAGCTGGGCTTCCTCCAGCCAGTTCAACAGATATTGGAAATCTTCTTCGGTCTCGCCGGGGAAACCGACGACGAAGCTGGAGCGGATGGCGATATCCGGAGCGATGCTGCGCCAGTTGCGGATGCGGTCCAGCACCTTCGCCTCGTTCGCCGGGCGCTTCATGCGCTTGAGGACGGCAGGTGCGGCATGCTGGAACGGAATGTCGAGATAGGGGGTCAGCAGGCCCTCGGCCATCAGCGGGATGACATGATCGACATGCGGATAGGGATAGACATAGTGCAGCCGCACCCAGGGCGCCTGTCCATCGGCCGTGCGAAGCTGCCCCAGTTCGCGCGCCATGTCGGTCATGTGCGCGCGCACTTCGCGGCCATGCCACATGCGCGGTTCGTGGCGCGTATCTACGCCATAAGCGGACGTGTCCTGGCTGATGACCAGCAGTTCCTTCGTGCCCGCCGACACCAGCTTTTCCGCCTCGCGCAACACCGCGTCGATGCGGCGGCTGACCAGATCGCCGCGCAGCGAGGGGATGATGCAGAAGGAGCAACGATGGTTGCAGCCCTCGGAAATCTTGAGGTAGCTGTAGTGACGCGGGGTGAGCTTCAGGCCGCCCTCCGGCACCAGATCGACAAAGGCGTTGGGCACGGGCGGGGACGCCTCATGCACGGCATTGACGACCTGCTCATATTGATGCGCGCCGGTGACCGCGAGGACCGCGGGGAAGCGGGCGCGGATCAGCTCTGCCTCATTGCCCATGCACCCGGTGACGATGACCCGGCCATTCTCCGCGATCGCCTCGCCAATTGCTTCGAGCGATTCTTCCTTGGCGGAATCGAGAAAACCGCAGGTGTTGACGAGCACGACGTCGGCCCCGGCATAGTCAGGGGACATCTGATAGCCGTCGGAACGCAGCTTGGTCAGGATGCGCTCGCTGTCGACCAGCGCCTTGGGACAGCCAAGCGACACCATGCCGACCTTGGGCGCGGGGGGGAATGCAGTTGCCATGATTGCCGCGGCACATAGTGTTTCCCGGCGCAAATGTCACGGGGCGCGATAGGGGTGCGATTATTGCGTACGATTGCGGGGCTTCATGTCCTTGCGCTGCGTTTTCATCAGCCAGGGTTTGATCGGGCTTGAAGGGCGGGCCTTGCCGTCGATCCGTTCGGCGCGGATCAGCGCCACGGGCTTCAGCAGCTTCTGCCCGCGCATCGCGCCTTCGCCGCCGCCGGTGGGCATGGCGAGGATGCGGCGCACCGTATCCATGCCGCCAACGATATGGCCGAAGGCGGCATAGCCGGGATAGGCGCCGGCAGCGTCCATATTGGGCGTGGACCCGACGGTCAGGAAGAAATTGCCCATCGCCGATCCCGGCGCATTGCGCGCCATGGAGATGGTCGCGTCCTGATGCGTGATGCCGGTCATCGTCGTCGGTTCGTGCGGAATGGCGGGCAGGGTGCGGCGAGCGTCGGTGCCGACACCGCCCTGGATGAAGCCGAGCTTGGGGTCGGTCTTGCGCCGCGCCGCGCGATAGAATTGCGTGTCGTCGAACCGGCCATCGTCCACATAGGCGAGAAAATTGGCGGTCGTCTTCGGCGCATGGCGCGCATCCAGCGCGACGACGATCGCGCCCGCGCTGGTGACCAGGCGGACGCGGACGAAGCCCGGCGTCGGCTTGTTCGCCATCTGCGCCACCGCCGGAAGAGCAAGCGCGATCAGGATCATCAGGGCGAGGGAGAGGAGGATGTGCCGCATCGTCCCTTTTGGGCTAGATGGCGGGGCGGGCGGGCGCAAGGGTAACTACCCGAAAATCGGCACCTATCCTCTAATCCGTTCGTGCTGAGTGCCACTGAGCTTGTCGAAGTGGCGTATCGAAGGACCGGAACTTGGCGCAACGATGCTTCGATACGAGCCTTCGACTTCGCTCAGTCTCTGCTCAGCACGAACGGAGAATCATTGGCAACCGAAGATCGTTTCACAACTCCAGCACCGGCACCTTGAACATATTCTCCGGACAGTTCACCGCTTGCCGCGCGAACACGAAGCAGTCGTCCACCCGGATGCCCCTTTGCGCAAGGAAGCTGACGGCGGCGCGGATATGCGCGCCGGTGGTCATCACGTCGTCCAGCAGGACGACGCGCCGGGGCGGCATGGGCATGTCGGCGGCGCGCAGATTGACGCGTAGTGCCGTCTCCGTGCGGCGGCGGCTGGCGGAGGAGGCCGGCACCGCGCGGGAAAAATGGAGCATCGGCAGCGCCATATAGTTGGGGTCGCGCAGTTCGATGGAGCGGGCGATTCGGCCGCCGACGAAATCGCCGCCCGGCCGCGTATGGGTGGAGGACGGGATGGGAATGATCGCTGCGCCTTGATCGTAACCGGCCGATTTGATGGCGCGCAGCATCAGCCGGGACGCCAGCATCAATGGCGTTTCCGGCCTGCTGGCCGCGTTGGAACCCAGGCCGATGCCGAAGCCGGTCATGGCGTAGCCATAATCCTGCGCAAAGCCGAGCTGCTTGAGCGCGCCGACAAGATTGCGCGCCTCCAGATCAACGTCCCGCCACACTTCGGGCCATGCGGCCCCTATCCCCCGGTAATAACAGATCGCATGTACGCGCAGCGCCCCACTCCGCCCCCGAGAATCGACGCCGTGACGCTATGGGGCTTTTGCAACATGCCGATTGCAAAGAACGCATTGGTTAACGGCGTATCATTACGGGACAGTATCGACGGGAAGCGCCTGATGCTGCAACGCAAAAATTAGCGGGTGGAATCATCCACTTCGGTTGTATCGGCAGCTTCGCGGTCCGGACCGTTGCCCGGCAGCACCTCGACAATCATATCGCCGGCCAGCAGATTCTTGGCGCCATCCTCCCAGAATCCGATGGGCTTGCCGTTCCGATAGATGCGCAGGGCCACGCCTGGGTTGGCCGCCGACAGCGGCTTTCCGACCTCATCGGGGCGCACCATGCGCTCGCCAAGCTGCACGCGCCCGCCCGCAGAGGCGAGATCGGCCATATAGGCGGCGATATGCGGGCCGGAGCAACTGCCCGCGAGCAGTAGCCCCGCAAAGCTGACTGGATTGATGACGGTCGTCGCTCCCGCCTGTCGCGCGGGCAGTTCATTGTCCTCGTTTCGCACGACGATGCTGATCGGTAGCTTGGGCGCCAGGTGCCGGGCGGTCAGGGTGATAAGGATCGACGTGTCATCCCGCCCTGCCGATACGATCATCGTGCGCGCCCGATCAATCCGCACATCCTTCAGCGTCCGGTCGCGGGTGGCGTCACCGCACAGGATGTTGCAGCCCAGTTGCTCGGCGATCTGCAGCGCCTTTTCGCCCGTGTCGATCACGACGATCTCGTGGGGGTCGGTGCCGCGAGAGAGCAGTTCGTTCACCGCCTCATTGCCGCTCGTGCCGAAGCCGGCGACGACGATATGGTTGTGCAGATCGTTCTGAATGCGTGCCATGCGCCACCTGTAGAGGATGTTGCGGAAGAAGAGGCTGTAGGCCGTGCCGAGGAAGATCAGCCAGATGAACAGGCGGATCGGCGTGACGATCACCGTTTCAAACAGGCGCGCGTCCGGCGTGACCGGCACGATGTCGCCATAGCCGACCGTCGTCACCGTGACAGTCGTGAAATAGAGCACGTCGATGAAGCTGATATGATTGTCGTAATTGTCCTTCAGACCATCACGACCGACCCAGTGGAGCAGCAGCACCGCCCCGCCGAGCAGCAGGATCAGCGCGATCCGCCAGGCAAGGTCCGCCCAGACCGGCATCGCGGAGCGGCGGCGCAGGAAGCCGTTGCCCTCGCGCGGCGGGGGCTGGTGGAGGCGCATCACCGCGCTCCGCTATGCATTGACCGGTGCATCGGTGGGGAGGCTACCGGCTTTTGCGGCTATTGCCTATGCTTCAAACGCGGCGGCGGTGGCGGCCAGCGACCCGTCATGGGTGAGGTCGTAATGGAGCGGCGTGACGGTCACATAGCCCTCCGATATTGCCCTCAGATCGCTGCCCTCGGGCAGGGCGTCGCTGTTGCCCAGGCTGAACCAGAAATAGCGGTAGCCGCGCGGATCGGTGCCCTCGACGATGCGGGTGCGGTCGACATCGTGGAAACCCTGCCGTACGACGCGCATGCCCTTGACGGCGGCCGGGTCGATGGCGGGGAAATTGACGTTCATCAGCGTGCGCGGACCCGACGGCATGGCGATCAGCGGTCGCAATACCTTTTCGCCCCATGCCTCCGCGCAGGCGAAGGGTACGGTGTCGCCCATGCCTTCCTTCGAATAGACCTGGCTGAGCGCGATCGACCGGATGCCCGATATGGCCCCCTCCATCGCGGCGGCGACGGTGCCGGAATAGGTGATGTCCTCGGCAAGGTTCGCGCCGCGATTGACGCCGGACAGGACCAGGTCGGGCGGGCTGTCCTTCATCAATTGCCGCACCGCCATCATCACCGCATCGGTCGGCGTGCCGCTGACGCTGAAATGCTTCTCGCCATGCTTGCGCACACGGAGTGGGCGGGTGAGGGTCAGGCTGTGGCCGGCGCCCGACTGCTCCTCCATCGGCGCGACGATCCAGATGTCGTCGGACAGGGTGCGGGCGATCGCCTCCAGAACCTTGAGGCCGGGGGCGTGGACGCCGTCGTCATTGGTGAGGAGGATGCGCATTGTGGGAGACCTTTGATCCGTTCGGGCTGAGCCTGTCGAAGCCCTGCACTTCTTTAAGAAAAGGACTGCCCTTCGACAGGCTCAGGGCGAACGGATATAAAGGAGTTATCTCAGCTCCAGCGTCGTGATCCCGCCCATATAGGGCGTGAGCGCCTCCGGCACGGTCACGCTGCCGTCGGCATTCTGGTAATTTTCCAGCACCGCGACCAGCGTGCGGCCGACGGCGAGACCGGAACCGTTGAGGGTATGGAGAAAGCGCGTCTGCTTCTCGCCCTCCGGCTTGTAGCGCGCGTTCATGCGCCGCGCCTGGAAATCGCCGCAGTTCGACACGCTGCTGATCTCGCGGAAGGTGTTCTGGCTGGGGAGCCAGACTTCGAGGTCGAACGTCTTGCGCGCGGAAAAGCCCATGTCGCCGGTGCACAGCAGCATCTTGCGATAGGGGAGGTTCAGCGCCTGAAGCACGCCTTCGGCCGCCGCGCACATGCGCTCATGCTCGGCCTCGGACTCCTCGGGGCGGCAGATGGTGACCAGTTCGACCTTCTCGAACTGGTGCTGGCGGATATAGCCGCGCGTGTCGCGGCCCGCCGCGCCGGCTTCGGAACGGAAGCAGGGGGTGAGGGCGGTGAAGCGCAATGGGAGGGTCGGCTCCGGCACGATCTGGTCGGCGACGAGGTTGGTCAGGGACACCTCGGCGGTGGGGATCAGCCAGCGGCCATCGGTGGTGCGGAACAGATCCTCGGCGAACTTGGGCAACTGGCCGGTGCCGTAAAGCGCGGCGTCGCGCACCAGCAGAGGCGGGTTGACTTCCTCATAGCCATTCTCGCCGGACTGGCGGTCCAGCATGAACTGGGCGAGCGCGCGGTGCAGGCGGGCCATCTGGCCGCGCAGCGCCGTGAAGCGCGCACCGGAGAGGGCCGCGCCGCCCTCGAAATCCAGGCCCAGGGTGGGGCCGAAATCGGCATGATCCTTCGGCGCGAAGTCGAAATTGCGAACCGCGCCCCAGCGACTGACTTCGACATTGGCGGCTTCGTCCTCGCCCTCGGGCACGTCTTCGGCGGGCAGGTTGGGGATGGCGGCGAGGATGCCGTCGAGCGCTTCGCCGGTTTCCTTCTCCTGCGTCTCCAGATGGGGAAGCCGGTCCTTCAGGGCAGCGACCTCCATCTTGATCTGCTGCGCGAGTTCCGCCTCCTTGTTCGCCATCGCCTGGCCGATCGCCTTGCTGGCCTCGTTGCGGCGCGCCTGTCCCAGTTGCAGTTCGGTCGCAAAGGCGCGCCGCTTCTCGTCCAGCGCGACGATCTCGCTGCTCACAGGATCAAGCCCCCGGCGCGCGAGCGCGGCGTCGAAAGCGGCGGGATTTTCGCGGATGGAGCGGATGTCGTGCATGGCCAGCCCTATGCCGCCGCGCGACGAGCCGCGCAACCCTTGGCCCCCGCCGCACGTTAGGAAAGCAGAACCAAGCATAAGGAGATACGGATATGCAGATCGACAATGAAGCGCTGGTCATGGTTGTGGACGGCGCGAAGATGCTGCTGTTCCGAAACAAGGGCGACGCAGACTATCCCAATCTGGAGGTCGAGCAGGCGCTGACGCAGGATGACGAGGCGACCCGCGAACAGGGATCGTCCGCCCCCGGCCGCAACGCAGCGCCCGGCGGATCGCGCAAGGGCGCGTTCGAGCAGACCGATTTCCACCAGCAGAGCGAGGACCGCTTCGCCGCCGAAGCCGCCGCGATGCTGAACAAGCGGGCGCTGGCGAACGATTATGAGAAGCTGATCATCGTCGCGCCGCCCAACACGCTGGGCGAACTGCGCAAGCATTATCACAAGGCGTTGCAGAGCCGCCTGACCGGCGAGATCGGCAAGGACCTTGCCAGCCATCCGGTGGCGGAGATTGAGCGGCTGATCGTGCAAGCCTGACATACGATCTTGTCAGTTTCATTATCCGTTCGTGCTGAGTAGGGACTGAGCTTGTCGAAGGCCCGTATCGAAGCATGCTTGCGCCAAGCTCAGATCCTTCGATACGCCTTTTCGACTTCGCTCAATGGCTACTCAGGACGAACGGGTGTTTTGGACATCTTGACGGTCTAAAGCCTCCTAATCCCGCCGCTTTCGCTTGACCGCATCGCCGCGCGCGGAAATAGCGGCGGGATGACGCTCACCGCGACCTTCCTGCCGCTGCCGCCGCTTGCCGAACTGGAGCCGCGCTGGCGGGCGCTGGAGGCGCGGGCGGACGGTAGTTTTTTTGTCGGCTGGACCTGGGTGGAAAGCTGGTTGTCCGCGACGGGCGCGACGCCTGAGCTGCTGGCGGTCAAGGACGAAGGCGGCGCGGATGTCGCGCTGGCGCTGATGGGGCGATCGCTGGACAAGCGGTTGCTGGGATCGACGCCGACCCTGTGGCTCAATCAGGCGGGGCAATATCAGGCCGACCGGCCCTTCATGGAATATAATGGGCTGCTGGCGGCAAGGGACGCGCCGCCGGAATTGCATGACGTTGCGATGGCGGCGATCCTGCGCCGCAACGACTGGCGAGCGTTGAGGCTGTCTGGCGTCGCGCCGGACTCGCCCTTGCTGGCCACGCCTTTCCGCCGTCGCGTGCGGATCGACACGTCGCCTGCCTATCATATCGATCTCGATGCAGTGCGGGCCGCGAAGGGCGATTATCTTTCCCTGCTCAGCGCCAACACCCGTAGCCAGATCAAGCGGGCGGCCAAGGATTATGGGACCGCCGCGCCAGTCATTGCCCTGGCGAGCGCCGGTGATATCGACGGCTGGCTGGCGGAAATGCAGACGCTGAACACTGGCCGCCATGCGGAAAATGCCTGGGATGACGCGGTTTTTCGCGCCTTCGCCGCGACCCTGCTGCGCCGGGGGCTGGCGACGGGGGAGGCGGAATTGCTCCGCATCACCATTGGCGAGCATCTGCTCGGCCTGCTGCTGAACTTCGTCTATCGCGGACGGGCGATGAACTATCAGTCCGCTTTTGCCGCGCCGCTGGGGCCGAAGGGGAAGCCGGGCCTGCTGTGCCATGCGGCGGCGGTTGGCCGCTATGCGGACGAGGGGCTGGACCAATATTCGCTGCTGGCGGGCAAGGACCGTTACAAACAGAGCCTGTCGACGGGATCGGAAACCTTGGAATGGTGGTCGCTTGAGCGCTTCTCGCCCCGGCTGGAGGCTGAGGCGGTGTTGCGGAAGCTGCTTAGGCGGCCGGTGTCCGAGGCTTAGATGACGTGGTCCTGCGAAAGCAGGAGTCCAGTCCAAAGCTCCGAACTGGGCTCCTGCTTTCGCAGGAGCACTCCATAAAATGTAAGGACGTGGGAGATCAGAATCCCAATTTCCGCATCACGCGATAGAAAAACCGCCGCATCTTCTGCGCCTCCGGCCGGCCGCTCACCTTGCCGGTCGGCAGATGCCGCCGCCGCAGCAGCGCGTTGAAGGCGTGGAGTTCGCTCTCCGCCACGCTCCGCTCGGACCGCCAGGTGATCGAGAAGCTGACCGACACTGCCGCGCCGTTCTGGACAAAATGCGGGGCCTTGACTGGCACCAATATCCCCTCGCCCGGAACCAGCGTGAAGGGCGTGCCCTTGGCCAGAAACTCCTCGTCCCATGTCAGGTTGCGATGGCCGCCGGCGTGAAACGTCTCGCTCTGCCGGCCCGGCACCAGTGCTTCGTCGCCGGCCGGGAACACGGTCATCACCTTCTCGCCGTCGATCTGCAGCAGAATATTATGCTCCGGGTCCATGTGGAACGGCGTCACGCTGCCGGGTGAGGACAGGAAGATGAACGCCTCCCGGTGCAGCATCGGCCCGGTCGCGGGGATGACGAGATGCTCGATCTCCGCCAGCGCCGAATCCAGCAGCGCGCGATATTCCGTGTCGCGCTCGACATTCTTCAGCACGACCCAACTGCCGTTGGTGTCGATGGTCCGCACCGTTTCGCCCAGCGTCAGGCCATTGTCCGGCGTTTCGTCCGGATTCACGCCGAGCGGCAGCTTGCCGAGATTATATTCGACCGACTCCGGCGCCATCCGCTCCGCCAAAATGGCCAGCGCCTCGCGGGAGAAGAGCGGGTGCCCGGCCAGCTCGTGGGTCAGCATGACGGGTTCGTCGGGATAGGCCCTGCCAAACGCTTCCCGCGCGGTTTGCGAGAAGGCCAGCCAGGGGCTCTTGCCGACGATATGGCGCTGGGCGGTCATGGGGTTTTCAATCCTCTGATGAAGGCGCTGCCGCGCTCGGCGATGTCGGCGGCGGCGAAAGCGGCGGTTCTGCGCGCGCGGGTAAGGCCATGGCCTTTGAGCGCGACGCGATATTGGGCGATGCTGCGGCGTTCGGCCCACAGGCTGTCGATCATCGGGTGATCGACGGCGGCGCAGCTGTCCATCCAGCCGATCGTCGGATCGCCCTGCACGGCGTGGAGATTGTCGATCTCTATCAGTACGCCGGGCGAGAAGCGCCCCAGAGCCTCGTCGAACGCGATCTTGAAGGAGAAACCGCCGCTCGCGTGGCGGAAATTCACCAGCATGGCGATGGCGCGGCCATCCAGGTCGATGCGCAGGAAATGGAGTGCGCCCGACGAAAAAGCGGCGGCGCAGGCGGCGTGGAAGAAGGCGCTGTCGCCCGCATGGCATTTGAGCGCCGTGCCCTCCGCGCCCTTCCATCCGGCGGCCTCCAGCGTCAGGAAATCCTCGCACCAGGATGCAAGATCGGCGGCGTCGGCCAAGGTGTGGCTTTGCACCGTCCCCAATTCCGTCAGTCGCTTCTGGAGGCGGCGGATTTCCTTGCGCTTCTTCGCGCGAACATGGGTTTCCCAATAGGCGTCGGCGGTAAAGTGGCTGCGCAGGAGCGCGCGGTCGTAACGCTTGATCTCCACGATGGGGCGGCGTTGCGCGAAGCAGACGGCCTCCAGCGCGGCGGCGTTTGCGCCTGCGGCGTCAAGGCCGGAGAGGTGCAGGAAATTGCCGGCCTCCGGCGTTGCGTCCAGCAGGGCCAGGAAGCTGCGCCATGCGGCCTGCTCATGCCCCTTGCGGATCAGCGGCGCGCCGAAGAAGCAATGGCGGTGCATCCAGTTGGTGGCGTTGCGGATGGGCAGGCGGCCATAGGTTTTTGTCAGGCCGACCGGCATCAGGCCGATGACTGCGCCATCCTCCTCCGCCTCGATCAGCCTGATGTCCTGCCCGTCGAGATGCGCCAGCGCGGGCAGCAGCAGGTCGGGGGTGTAGAAGCAGTTTGCCTCCGCCGCATCGGCCGCAAGCGCCGCCCAGCGCTCTGCCTGCCCCACGGGCATCGTGCCGGGATTGCCGGCTTTCAGGGCGGGATCGGGCGCCATGTCCATGGGTCCGCCATAGGCGGGAAGGGTTAGGATATGGCTAAGGATGGTGCTGGGTATCTAAACCCACCTCCGTTGGCGGATATAGCCTAAATCCGTTCGTGGTGAGTAGAGACTGAGCTTGTCGAAGGCTCGTATCGAAGCATCGTTGCGCCAAGGCCTTATCCTTCGATACGCCATTTCGACTTCGCTCAATGGCTACTCAGGACGAACGGTTTTCACTTAAAGATCACCGCATCGCACAGGGGACGATGCTTGCCGGGTCCGCCCTTGCCGTCACTTTGCGGAAACGGGCCATATATCCCCCAGCGGTGGGCTTCGGGAGCATTTGTTCCAGCCTGTATCCCACCGCCGCAAATTCGCAGGCCAGCAGGCGCGGCGGGGTGCCGTGCTGGTCAGTGGGGCGGTTGGCGTCGACGACGATGACCTCGCCATCCTTCTTCAGCGCCGGGAAGAGATGCCAGAGGAAGGCATAGGGTTCCGAAATCTCATGATACATATGCACCATCATCACCCGATCGAAACTGTCGGGCGGCAGCTTCGGGTCGTCCGCCGTGCCCAGCTTGACGCTCACATTCTTCCAGTCCTCGCGATTGATGCGGCGGCCGAGCGCGTCGATGGTTTCCGGCATGATATCCTCAGCCAGCACGCGGCCGGTGGGGCCGACGCGCTTGGCGAGGCGCACGGTGTAATAGCCCTCGCCCGCGCCGATGTCGGCGACGGTCATGCCGGGCCTGATGCCGGCGCGGGTCATGATGTCCCCGGCCTCGTTCACCCGGTCGCGGGCTTCCTCCGTCGACCAGCGGGTGGAGACGATCGGCGCCACGGGCCGGTCGGCGCGGGGAAAGGCGCGGGCGCTGACCGGGCGGTCGCTGTCATCCGCCGCGCCTAGCATGTGGCACCCGCCCAGCATCAGCATGGCGGGAAGGGTGGCTCCGACAATGGCGAACGCCGTGCGGAGCCCGCGCATCAGTCGACATCCTCCACATCGACCTTCTCGCCCGTCACCTTCTGCGACAGCGCGGCGGCCATATAGGGGTCGAGCGCGCCGTCCAGCACATCGTCGGGCGAGGAGGACACGACGCCGGTGCGCAGGTCCTTCACCATCTGATAGGGCTGCAGCACATAGGATCGGATCTGGTGGCCCCAGCCGATGTCTGACTTGGACGCATGTTCGGCGCTTGCCGCTGCCTCGCGCTTCTGCAGCTCCGCCTCGTACATCCGCGCCTTCAGCATGTTCATGGCCTCGGCCTTGTTCTTGTGCTGGCTGCGCTGGTTCTGGCAGGCGACGATGATGCCGGTCGGCACATGGGTGATGCGCACCGCGGAATCGGTGGTGTTGATGTGCTGCCCGCCCGCGCCCGACGCGCGATAGGTGTCGATCTTCAGGTCGCTTTCATTGATGTCGATGTCGATATTGTCGTGGATCACCGGATAGACCCAGACGGACGAGAAGCTGGTGTGCCGCCGCGCGGAGCTGTCATAGGGGCTGATGCGGACCAGGCGGTGGACGCCGCTTTCGGTCTTGGCATAACCATAGGCGTTCTCGCCCTTGATCAGCAGCGTGGCGGACTTGATGCCCGCCTGCTCGCCGCCATGATAGTCGACCAGCTCCACCTTGTACCCGCGCCGCTCGGCCCAGCGCTGATACATGCGCTGCAGCATTTCGGCCCAGTCCTGGCTTTCCGTGCCGCCCGCGCCGGCATGGATTTCCAGATAGGTGTCGTTGCCGTCGGCCTCACCGGCCAGCAGCGCCCTCACCTTGTCCTCGTCCGCGCGCTCCGCCAGCGCTTTGAGGCCCGCGACGCCCTCAAGGGCCATTTCCTCGTCGCCCTCGGCATCGGCCATCTCGATCAGTTCGGCGGTGTCGCTCTTCTCGCTGTCGATGGCGCGGGTCGCGCTGATCGCGCTGTCCAGCCGGGTGCGCTCACGCATCACCTCCTGCGCCTTCTTCGCGTCATCCCACAGCGTCGGGTCCTCGACGCGCGCGTTCAGCTCGTCCAGCCGCCGCAGCGCCCGGTCCCAGTCCAGAAAACGGCGCAGCAGGTCCAGCGCGGCGTCGATACGGTCGATATATTGCTGCGCTTCGGCGCGCATGGGGATTCTCCGAAATTACCGGCGTTTCCGATTGGTTGGGTTTGGAAACGCGTGAAAGGCACGCACCTATCCGAGGGGACGAGCGAACGCCAGTGTTTTGGGGATGGGAGCCGACACCTGCGCGCAGACGTCCCCTAAAAATCTGGAACCCTGTTTCGGATGCGCCATGTGATCAGGGCTGTGCTCAGCCAGCCAGATTACATGACCCTCCTCAATAAATCCCGCCCTGCTGCTGCAGGAAGTCGTTGTCGTTCGTCGGCCTGCCCGTCGCGCCGGTCCTCGCCGCCGCCTTGTCCTGCGCCTCGACCTCCTCCTTGCGGATGGTGCGGCGGGGTTCGGTTTCGGGTTTGAAGGCTTCCCAGATGACCGACGCCTTGGGGTCGTCGGTCGGCCATGCGCCATAGACGCGCTTGCCTGAGCGCCGGTCGATGCGGACCATGCGGATGCCGTTGGGGGCGATGAAGGGCGTCTTGGGCATGTCCTTCAGGATCGGCGCCATCGCCTGCTTCCAGATCGGCGCGGCGATGCGGCCGCCCTGCGCATAGCCTCCGAGGCTGCGCGGCGTGTCGTAGCCGAGATAGACGCCAGCGACGAGATCGGGCGATCCGCCCACGAACCACACATTGGTCGGGCCGTTGGTGGTGCCGGTCTTGCCGAATAGCGGCCGGTCCAGGTCGCGCAGCGTCGTCGCGGTGCCGCGCTGGATGACGCCTTCGGTGATGTGCACGATCTGATAGGCGGTCATCGGGTTCATCAACTGCCGCCCCTCGTTCGAGAAGCGCGGCATGGAGCGCCCGTCCCAATTGGGCATGTTGCAGCCCTGGCATGGCTGCCAGCGTTCGGGCCAGATCACCTTGCCGTGCCGGTCCTGCGCATAGTCGATGACCTTGGAATCCAGTTGCCGTCCGTGATTGACGAGCATGGCATAGGCGTTGGTCAGGCGGGCGACGGTGGTCTCGCCCGCGCCCAGTGCGAAGGACAGGTAGGGCTGGTAATCGCCGATGCCCATCGCCTTGATCTCGCGCACCACGCGCTCCATGCCGGTCTGCGACGCGGCGCGCACGGTCATCAGGTTGCGCGACTGCTCGATGCCCCAGCGCATCGTCTGCGGCCCCGCGCCGCGCCCGGAGAAGTTGCGGAAGCATTTCTGGCCAAGGCGGATCGACTGGAACACGCAGAAAGGACCATCGACGATGATCGAGGCCGGCGTCATGCCATTGTCGAGCGCGGCGGCGTAGACGAACGGCTTGATCGTGGAGCCGGGCTGGCGCAGCGCCTGCGTCGCGCGGTTGTAGGAGGAGAGGCGGGCGTCGAACCCGCCCTGCAGCGCGTGGACGCGGCCGCCATGCGTGCTTTCGATCACCATGCCGCCGGACACGCCGGGGATGTTGCGCAGCGCCCAGCCGCCGCCATTCTTCGCCACGACGATCAGGTCGCCGGCTTTCAGCGAATCGAAAGCGGGGCGGGACGTCTTGCGGTAGAGCATCTGCGCGGAAGAGGCGGGCAGGGTGCCGGTCGTACCGTCGGTGAAGCCAAGCTCCGCCGATCCGGCGTCCTTCGACACGACCAGCGCGGCCTTCCAGTCATTATAGTCGATGCCGATATTGCTGGCGGCCAAGTCGCTGCGCCAGTTGGCGCTCATCGGGATTTCGCCGACCGGGCCGGACCAGCCCTTGCCGCCGTCATAGCGGATAAGGCCGGCGCGCAGCGCTTCCTCGGCATGGGCCTGCATCGCCGGGTCGAGCGGGCTGCGCACCCACAGGCCGCCGGCATAGATGCTGTTGGGGCCGTCCGTCGCCTTCTCGCCGAACTTTTCCATCAGGCGGCGGCGGATTTCCTCGATATAATAGCCGCCCGCATTGCCATAGGGCGATCCGCGCTGGCGCACGGTGCTGAGCGGGGTAGCGAGCGCGTCGCGATATTGCGCGTCGGTGATCCAGTCATTCTTGCGCATCTCGCCCAGCGCCCAGTTGCGCCGCTCGATCGCGCGCTGATAGCCGGTCTCGCTTTCGGGGCGGTAATTGGCGGGACCCTTTGGCAGGATGGCGAGATAGGCCATCTCGTTGAGTTTCAGGTCGGCGACGTCCTTGTCGAAATAAGCGCGCGCGGCCGCCTGCACGCCATAGGCGTTCCGGCCGAGGAAGATCTGGTTGAGGTACAGCTCCAGGATCTGCTGCTTGGTAAGGACATTCTCCATGCGATAGGCAAGGATCATCTCCTTGATCTTGCGCGTGGGCGAATAGGCGTCGCCGATCAGCAGGTTCTTGGCCACCTGCTGCGTGATGGTGGAGCCGCCGCGCGCGCGTTCGCCGGAGCCGAACTTGCGCGCATAGTCGAACACCGCGCCGAAGAAGCCGGGAATGTCGACGCCGTGATGGCTGAAGAAGGTCTTGTCCTCCGCCGCCAGATAGGCGTGGATCAGCATCGGCGGGAAATCGGCATATTGCAGCTGGACGCGCCGCTCGCGGGCATAGCTGTAGACCGGCTGGCCGTTCACGTCGCGCACGATGGTGGGCAGCGGCGGCTCATAGGCGAGCAGGGTGCGCGCATCGGGCAGGTCCCGCGCGAAGATCACCCAGAACAGGCCGAACAGGATGAGGAGGCCCGCGAACAGCCAGATCAGGCGGCGCAGCCACTTGTTGCGGATGCGCCCGTTGAACCAGGACGCTGCGCCCCCCGCGCCCCTGCGCAGTCGGTACGCCACGTCGCTCTTTTCGGGATTGGTCGTTTCGGCCTCTTCCATACCGGACAGGGCTCTAGGGAAATCCGGAGCGCTTTGCCAGTGGGGATCGACAGGCGGTGGGAGAGAAGGGCGCGGGGCTTATGTCCCGCTCAGCTGTCGCTGCTGTTCAGCTTTTCCCAGAGCGAGGGCGTGGTCGATTTCTGGACGAAGGCGCTGGCGTTGGCGCGGGTGCTGTCGCTCCATCCGCGCGCTTCGCGTTCCTCGTCGCTCATATCGTCGAACAGGCTGACCATCTGGCTGCTATAGGCCGCTATGCCCGCCGTGCCGCCGCCCGACGCCATGGTGGACTTGGCGAATTCCTCCTGGGTGCGCGTGCGCAGCTCGGCCTTGGCGGCCATGACCTCCGACCGGCTGAAAGCGCCCGATCTGTTGAGCGCAATCGCGGCGACGGCGCGGCCGGACAGGGACGAGAGGTCAGGCGTGGTCCCGGTCTTGCCCGCTGTCTTCTGCGCCGCATATTGGCTGTTCAGCGTGGCGCGGACTTCGGACGAGAGCGTAGCGAAATCCTTGGCATTGTCGTCCTTGGCCTGCGCGGCGGCAAGGGCTTCGGCGGAAATGGATACGTCCGACTGGGTCGATGCGGCTGGCGTGGTTGCGCTTGTCGACGTCGATTGCGCCGCAGTCGCCTTGGCCGTGGCGAGCACCTTCTGCGCGGCGGCGCTCAGGCCGCTGCTGTTGTAGGTCTGGCTGGATTGCGTGCTGGTGGTGAGCTGGGACAGCAATGTCATGGCCGATCCTTCGATAGACAGGCCGTCAAAATTAGAGCGCCGTGGTTAACAAAGGGTTATTTTGCCGCCCGCTACTTCGCGACCACCCTTTTGGCGAAATGGACCTCAATCGCCTTGGCAACGCCCTTGGCGATCCTGTCCTGCCCCTCGACGGAGGCGAGCGCGGCCGAATCGTCCGCATTGCTGATATAGCCCGTCTCGAACAGCACGGACGGCGTGTCGGGCGCCTTCAGCACGATCAGCGAGGCGAAGCGGTGATAGGTGGTGCGGAAGGTGACATAGGGCGCGGCCTCCCGCTGCAGAAGCCGGGCGAAACTGGCCGACGTGGCCATCGTCTCCCGCTGCGTCAGGTCGATCAGGATGGACGAGACGTCGCTGCTCTGGTTGCCCAGATTGACGCCGTTGATGATGTCCGCCTTGTTCTCCCGCGCGGCCAGCCGAGCAGCCTCGCGGTCTGATGCGGTTTCCGACAGCGTATAGACGGTCGCGCCCCGCGCCTCCTGATTTTCCGCCGCGTCCGCATGGACGGAGATGAACAGGTCGGCATTCATCTTGCGCGCAATGCCATAGCGTTCTTGCAGGATCAGGAACCGGTCGTCATCGCGCGTCAGGGCCACTCGCACCCGGCCGGATTTCAACAACTCGCCCCGGATCGCCTGAGCGATTGCCAGGGTGATGTCCTTCTCCCGCCGCCCGGTCGTCTTGTTGATCGCGCCCGGATCATGCCCGCCATGGCCGGCGTCGATGACAACCAATGGTCGCGATGTGTCGCGTGGCCCCTGTATGGGCGGCAGGGTGATGCCCTGCGCGGTCGCGGGAATCGGCACGGTGATGCTGTGGGTCCGGCGCGGCGGCCGCATCATGCCCGCCGGGCCGTCTGCCCCGATCCCAGGAATCGCAAGCGAGTCCGCTGGTATGGATTGGGCCGGCATGGGTTGGGTCGTGAGTAGCGCGACCGCCAGGGCGAGACAGGGGAACATGGCGTGCTTGTGCTACTGCATCCGGTGCGCCGTCCAGCCGAATTTCGCGCTGGATCGGAAGGGGTGTATTCCCCTTGCCCCATGGGAAATTAAGACAATCTTAACCATATCGGCGGCATTGCCGGGACAGGACGATGGCGTTCCAGCAAAAACGTTGCGCGTTTGCGTCACCGCTGCTACCCATCGTCAATCCTGAAAAGTCCGTTCCAAAACGGCACACTGTCAGGGCTTTAACGATCGCCAATTTCGTGACGATCCAACAGGTTGACGCTGCATGAGGCATTTTTCCACGTCCCCGAACGGCCCGCTTCCGGGTCCATGGGCGTGGACGGCCAAAGCCTGGCATGGCGACATCGCCTGCCCTGCCTTTGCAGCAGACGCGAACACTATCTTGCAAACCCGCCTTCAAACCCTGGAGCCGCCGCAGCAACCGCATAAGGTCGCGAGCAGACTGCGGCAGCCCAATTTTAGCATGGCCGCCCGGCCCCGCGTCGCGGCCCGCCATGCCCGGAGTACTATACATGACATTGCGTATGCTGATCGATGCGCGCCACCGGGAAGAAACCCGTGTCGCCATCGTCAAGGGAAACCGGATCGAGGAATTTGACTTCGAATCCGCTGAGCACAAACAGCTCAAGGGAAATATCTATCTTGCCAAGGTAACCCGGGTCGAGCCGTCGCTTCAGGCGGCGTTCGTCGATTATGGCGGCAACCGCCACGGCTTCCTAGCCTTTTCGGAAATCCACCCGGATTATTACCAGATCCCGCGTGAGGACAAGATGGCGCTCCTCGCCGAGGAAGCCCAGCATGCTGCGGAAGAAGCCGCGCTGCGCGCCGATGACGATGATGACGACGACCATGATCAGGATCATGACGATGTCGTTGACGTCGATCACAGCCATGACGACGACGAAGAGGGACATGAGCCCGCCGAGGGCGAAGAGCCCGCGCCCCGTCCCGCACGTTCCGGGCGCGGCAATGACGATGCCGCCGACGAACTGCGCCGCAAGCGCATGTCGCTGCGCCGCCGCTACAAGATCCAGGACGTCATCAAGCGCCGCCAGGTGCTGCTGGTGCAGGTCGTCAAGGAAGAGCGCGGCAACAAGGGCGCTGCGCTGACCACCTATCTGTCGCTGGCCGGCCGCTATTGTGTGCTGATGCCCAACACGTCGCATGGCGGCGGCATCAGCCGGAAGATCAGCAACGCGGCCGACCGCAAGCGGCTGAAGACCATCATCGCCGAAATGGCGCTGCCCTCCACCATGGGCTGCATCGTCCGCACCGCCGGGCTGCAGCGCACCAAGGTCGAGATCAAGCGCGACTTCGACTATCTCGCCCGCCTGTGGGACGAGATTCGCGAGAATACGCTAAAGGCCGCCGCACCGGCGCTGATCCATAACGACAGCGACCTCATCAAGCGGGCGATCCGCGATATCTACAACAAGGATATCGAGGAAGTGATCGTCGAGGGCGAGCATGGCTACAAGGCCGCCAAAGACTTCATGCGCCTGCTGATGCCCAGCCATGGGCGGCGGGTTAAGGCCTATGCCGACGCGGTGTCGCTGTTCCAGCGCTTCGGCGTCGAGGATCAGCTGGCCGCTATGTACCATCCGGTCGTGCAGTTGAAATCGGGCGGCTATCTGGTCATCAACCCGACCGAGGCGCTGGTGTCGATCGACATCAACTCCGGCCGGTCGACGCGCGAGCATGGCATCGAGCAGACCGCCGTCGCCACCAATCTGGAGGCCGCGCGTGAGATCGCCCGGCAACTGCGCCTGCGCGACATGGCCGGCCTTGTCGTCATCGACTTCATCGACATGGAAGTGAACGGCAACGTTCGCAAGGTCGAGAAGGCGATGAAGGAAGCGCTCAAGGACGACCGCGCCCGCATCCAGGTCGGCCGCATTTCCGGCTTTGGCCTGATGGAGATGAGCCGCCAGCGCCTGCGCACCGGCGTGCTGGAAGCATCGACCCGCGAATGTCCGCATTGCGAAGGCACCGGCCTTGTCCGCACCGCCTCGTCGGCTGGCCTGTCGGCACTCCGCATGCTGGAGGAAGAGGCCGCGCGTGGCCGTGGCACCTTCATCGTGCTGCGCGCCAGCCAGGAAGCGGCTTTCTACGTCCTCAACAACAAGCGCCGCGAGCTGGACGAGATCGAGATGCGCTACGGCGTGTCGATCAACATCCTGCCCGATGGCGAGGTCGAGGGCGCGCGCATGTCGGTGGAGGCCAGCGGCCCCCGTCCGACGCAGGTCGTGACCTATGCGCCGATCGTCGAGGATGATGACGATCTGGACCTGCCAGAGGAAGAGCTGGACGAGGAAGAGGAGACCGAAGAGGTTTCCGAGGAGAGCGAAGCCCGCGAGCCGCGTGGCGAAGGTGATGGCGACGGCGCGCGCCGTGGCCGCCGCCGCCGCCGCCGTGGCCGCCGTAACCGTCGCGATGACGAGCAGGGCGGCGAGGGCGCAGCGTCCGAAGCATCCGAGGGTGAAGGCGAGGCCGAGGAATCGGACGCCGAAGCCGGTGAGGAAGAGCGCGGCGAAGTGACGGCGGAAGACGGTGGCGAACCCCGCCGTCGTGGTCGTCGTGGTCGTCGTGGTGGTCGTCGCCGTCGTGGTGGCGAGGGCGAAGGCTCCGCCGAACAGGGCGGCGTTGAGCAGGGCAGTGAAGCCGAAGCCGCCGAAGGGGAAGCGCCAGCCGCCGAACCGGTTGTGGCGGATGTCGCTGCCGAAGCCGAGCCTGAGGAAGCCGCAGCGCCCAAGACGCGCCGCCGCCCCCGCGCCCGCAAGGCTGCCGCCGCTGCTGAGGCTCCGGTCGAAGCGGTCGCCGCCGAGATGGAGGCCTTCGTTGAAACGCCGGTCGCCGAGGTTGCAGCCGAAGCGCCCGCCAAGCCGAAGCGCAGCCGCGCCAAGAAGGCGGCGGCTGCGGCGGACCCTGCAGCCGTAGAGGCAGTCGCAGAGCCAGTGGCCGCCGAGGTTGCGGCCGAAGCGCCCGCCGCCAAGCCCAAGCGGGCCCGTGCCAAGAAGGCCGCGCCGGTCGTCGAGGAAGCGCCGGCCGAGGAGGCTCCGGAACCCACGCCCAGCCTTGCCAGCGCCAACACCGGCGAGTTCGTCAGTGGTACGCCTTCGGAAGAAGAGACCGAGGAAGACGGCACGCCGCGTCGCGGCTGGTGGCAGCGCACCTTCGGCGCATAAACGAACAGGATGCCGGCCTCTGCCCTTTGATGGGCGGGGGCCGGACGCCTTTCACGCGGCGTTCATCGCCCTTCTGTCAGGAGGCGCAGGCATGACGGGACAATCCGCTCCGAACGCCCTGCCCGGCGGCAGGACGCTGCTTCGCCTGCTCGCCATTCTTTTATGCTCTTTCGCTATGCTGGCCCGTCCGGCGGCGGCGCAGCAGATCTTGCGCGACGCGGAGACCGAAGCGCTCTTCAACGACATTTCCCGCCCGCTCATCAGCGCGGCGAAGCTGGACCCCAAGAATGTCCAGGTGCTGCTGATCAACGATCCGGAAATCAACGCCTTCGTTGCGGGCGGCCAATATGTGTGGATTCACAGCGGCCTGATCGCGTCGGCGGACGACGTCAACCAGGTGCAGGGCGTTATCGCCCATGAACTCGGCCATATCGAGGGCGGGCACATCATTCGCTCATCGGAAGGCATCAAGACCGCGACCAACATCACGTTGCTTAGCCTGGTCCTTGGCGCGGCCGCCATCGCGGCGGGCGGCGGCGAAGCGGGCATGGGCATCATGGCCGCCGGACAGCAGGCGGCCATGGGCAAATATCTCGCCTTCTCCCGCACGCAGGAAAGCTCCGCCGACCTTGCCGGTGCGCGCTATCTGAGCGCCGCCGGGATCAGCGGCAAGGGCAGCCTCGCCTTCTTCAAGAAGCTGCAGAACCAGGAATATCGCCTCGCCATTCCGCAGGACGATAGCTATGCGCGCACCCATCCATTATCGGGCGAGCGCATTGCGGTGCTGCGCGAAGTCTATGAGCCGGACCCGGCCTGGAACGCGCCGATCAATCCGACACTGGAGCAGCGGTTCGAGCGGGTGAAGGCGAAACTGGTCGGCTTCGTGTCCGACCCGCCGCGCACCCTGCAACTCTATCCCGAGTCCGACAAGTCGATCCCGGCCCATTATGCCCGCGCCTATGCGTGGCATAAGAGCGCCTATCCCGACAAGGCGATGGCGGAGGTGCAGGCGCTGCTCGCCACCTATCCGCACGACCCCTATTTCCTGGAGCTTGAGGGGCAGATTTTGCTCGAAAGCGGCCATCCGGCCGAGGCGATCCCGCCATTGCGGGAGGCGGTCGCGCAATCCAACAATCAGCCGCTTATCTCCGTGTTGCTGGGCCATGCGCTGATCGCCACGGAGGACGATCGGAATTTCAAGGAGGCCGAGCAGGTTTTGCGCACCGCCATCGCTCGCGACCGGGAGAATCCCTTCGCCTGGTATCAGCTCGGCGTTGTCTATGAGCATCGCGGCGACACGCCCCGCGCCGCGCTCGCCACCGCCGAACGCTATAATATGGAAGGCAATAACCAGCTTGCGTTGCTGAACGCCGATCAGGCGATGCAGGGCCTTAAGGAAGGCACGACGGACTGGCTGCGCGCGCAAGATATCGCCATGGTGTCGCGCGCCGCCGTCGACGCCAACCGGAAGAAGAAGAGATGACCACACCCCCGCCCGCTTTCCGGGCTGCCCTATCGAACAGGACCATACAGATGATGCTAGGCGGAACCGTCTTTGTCGCGGCGGCTGCGACCGCTGCGCTTGCCATGCAGACCGCTGCGCCGGTCAGCGGCACGGACAAGGCGGCGATCGAGAAGATCGTCCACGACTATATCCTGGAGCATCCCGAAATCATCCCGCAGGCGATCGAGAAGCTGCAGGGCAAGCGCACCGGCGCGATGATCGGCGAGAACCGCTCCGCCATCGAAACCCCGTTCGCAGGCGCATGGGAAGGCGCGGAGAAGGGCGACGTCACCGTCGTCGAATTCTTCGATTATGCCTGCGGCTATTGCCGCGCCTCGCTCCCCGATCTGGCGAAACTGGTCGAGACCGACAAGGGCGTGAAGATTGTCTATCGCGAACTGCCGATCATTTCCGCCGCCAGCCCCGACGCCGCCAAGGTCAGCCTGCTCGCGGCCGAGAAGGGCAAATATATCCCCTTCCACCGGGCGCTCTATGCCGGCGGCAAAGTGACGCGCGACACCATCTTCGCGGCCGCCGCCAGCGTCGGCATCGACCGCAAGGCGGCCGAGGCGGCGATGGTGTCGAAAACCTACGACGCGGAGATCGAATCCAACATCAAGCTGGCGCAGACCCTGCAGGCGAGCGGCACGCCGACATTCGTGGTGGGCGATCAGGTGCTGAACGGCGCGGTTGGCTATGAAGCGCTGAAGGCAGCGGTGGACAAGGCGCGGGCGGCGAAGGCGATCTGAAGACCCTCTCCCTTCGGGGAGAGGATATGAAGACTTGGGCCAACGGCCCTAGTCGCAGTTGGTGAGGGGGCTCCACGCTATCGGGACGGCGGAACCCCTCACCAACTACCGCTAGGCGGCAAGCCGCCAAGCGTCCGTAACCTCTCCCGACGGGAGAAGGTTATGCTGTGCCAAACCCCACCGCCACATCCCCAGCCTTCCACGGCGCCAGCCGCACCATGGCCCGCGCGAACAGGTCCGACCGGATATGCCCGGCCAGCCAGCGCTGGAGGTTCGGCACATCCTGCGCGTCGAACCAGGTCTGATCGGTCGCCGCGAACTGGCGGATGAAGGGGAACAGCGCGATGTCGGCCAGGCTCCGCGCATCGCCGCATAGCTGCGCGCGTGCCGACAGCCGCTGGTCGAGACTGTCAAGGATCGCCAGCCCCGCCGCCCGATGCTCCAGCGGGTCTGACCCGTGCCGGTCGGGATATTTGTAGCGGTCGAGATGATGCTTGAACGGCCCGTCACTGGCCGCGATCAGGCCGGCGTCATCGCCCGCCAGCCAGCCTTCCGGATCATTCTGCGCCAGGGCCCAGCGCAGGATGTTCAGGCTCTCGTCGATCACCGTGCCGTCGGGCAGGACCAGCACCGGAACCGTCCCCTTGGGCGAGGCGGCCAGCATCTGCGCGGGCTTGTCGCGCAGCACGATCTCCCGAATCTCAACCGCGATCCCGCTCGCCAACACCCCCATCCGCGCCCGCATCGCATAGGGGCAGCGGCGGAAGCTGTAGAGGATGGGGAGAGGGGGCATGGAGCGGGTTTAAATGACCCTGCGGTAAATAAAAGCCGTTCGTCCTGAGTAGCCATTGAGCTTGTCGAAATGGCGTATCGAAGGACAGGCGCTTGGCGAAACCATGCTTCGATACGGGCCTTCGTCAAGCTCAGTCCCTACTCAGCACGAACGGGATCTTTCTAGGGCTCGCCAAGTTGCAATCCCCAAAACATTCCCCACCCGCACACTGGCGCGCGACCGCGCACCCTGCCATTACCTCCCCCATGCGCCTCCCCGGTCCTTCGGAGCCTTTCCTGCTGCTCGACGATGCGCGCGTCACCGGCGCGGCGCCTGCGCGTGTCTATCGCGATCCGGTGGAGATCGTCTGCGCCCGCACGCCGGCGGAGGTGCAGCCCGCGCTCGACCGCATTGGTGAGGCGCGGGACGATGGCCTGCATGTGGCGGGCTATATGTCCTATGAAGCCGGCTATGCGCTGGAGGAGCGGCTGTGCCCGCTCGCCGAGCCCGGGCCAATGCCGCTGCTGTGGTTCGGCCTGTTCGACGGCGTCCGCTTCGTCGCGCCGGACGATGTCGCCGCGATGCTGCCCCCGGCCGGGGACGCCGCCGCCGGCCCGCTGCGCCCGCTCATAGACAAGGCCGCCTATTTCGCCGCCTTTGCCGAGGTGCAGGAACGCATCCGCGCCGGCGACATCTATCAGGCGAACCTGACCTTCCCCAGCGAGGTCGAAGTCACCGGCGATCCGCTGGCGCTCTACGCCGCCATCCGCCCGCGGGCGCGGGGCGGCTATGGCGGCATCGTCAACACCGGCGACCACTGGCTGCTGTCCTTTTCGCCCGAACTCTTCTTCACCCTGGCGAGCGGCCAGCTCACCGCCCGGCCGATGAAGGGGACCGCCGTGCGCGCTGCGGATCCCGCCACGGACGCCGCCGCGATCGTGGAGCTGCGCGAGGACCCCAAGCAGCGGGCCGAAAATCTGATGATCGTCGACCTGCTCCGCAACGACCTGTCGCGCGTGTCGCTCGCGGGCAGCGTGACCGTGCCGGACCTGTTCACGGTGGAGACCTACCCCACGGTCCACCAGATGATCTCCACCGTCCGCGCGCGGATATTGCCGGGCCTGTCGGCGGTGGACGTGCTGCGCGCCATTTTCCCCTGCGGTTCGATCACCGGCGCGCCCAAGATGCGGGCGATGGAGGTGATCGCGCTGACCGAGCCTTTCTCGCGCGGCCCCTATACCGGCGCGATCGGCCGGATCGACGCGGACGGCAACGCCGCGTTCAACGTCGCCATTCGCACGCTCAGCCTGCCGCATGGTAGCCGCACCGCGCGCATCGGGCTTGGTTCCGGCGTCGTCGCGGATTCGCAAGCGGAGGCGGAGTGGCAGGAATGCCTGGCCAAGGGGCGGTTTTTGGCGGGGCATAGGCCATAATGTATCCGTTCGCCCTGAGTAGGGGCTGAGCGAAGCCGAAGACCCATATCGAAGGGTCTCTCACAGCCCATCCTTCGATATGCCGCCTCGACAAGCTCAGCGGCCACTCAGGACGAACGGACTTATCGATGCAGGCCAAAATCCCTGTGGATCAACGCCCATACACCCTTGCGCCTGCCCTCCGCGCGGTTACTGTGCCGCCCTTGTTGAAGGTTAACGAGGATCGATCTGGTGGGTTTTGCCGACGGGCGTTTCGATTTGCTGGAAACGATGGCGTTCGATCCGGTGGAGGGCATCCCCCTCCTGGAATATCATCTGCGCCGGCTTGAAAGCAGCGCGAAGGCATTGGATTTCGCGTTCGACCGGCACGGCGCGCGCAATGAGCTGCAGGCCGCGACGTTCCGCGTGAGGGACCGCAGCCGGGTGCGCATGCTGGTGTCGCAAAAGGGATCGGTGGCGATAGAGGTGCGCGCGCACCGCACTTGGCCGCAGGCGATCGTGCCGGTGGCGATCGCGCCCCGCCCAGCGGACGGCGACGACCCCCGCCTGCGCCACAAGACCACGGACCGCAGCGTCTATCGCGAGGCGCTGGCGGCGGGCGGCACATTCGAGGTGCTGATGACCGACGCGGACGGCTACCTGACCGAAGGCTGCTTCAGCTCCCTCTTCCTGGAGCGGGGCGGCAAGCTGGTGACGCCCCCCTTGTCGCGCGGCGTCCTCCCCGGCGTCCTGCGCGAAAGCCTGATCGCCATGGGCGAAGCGGTCGAGGGCGATTTGCGGCCCTACGACTTGGAGAAGGGGTTCTTCATCGGCAACGCGGCGCGGGGGATGGTGGCGGCGACGTTGGTGTGAGGGATGGTCGCTTCGACAGTCTAAGCGCCGACCTCCAGCGATTGGCGTAACGTACGGAACGCAGCGTGTAGGTTCTGGATGACACCCAACGCTCTTACCTGTCATTCCTCCGGACGGGGTGGTACGGGATACAGGATGAAATCGTCGCCACGGTCGATCGTCGGCGTTGCGCCTGCCTTGGCTGCCATCTGCTGCAATCTGTCTATGGCTGAAGGTGGCAGGGGCAGAGGGTGTTCCGACGGGTGGGTTTTTGCTTCCATGCCATAATCCTGCCCAGGCGTGGACGTCATCTCGATATGCGCGCCCAATAGGGCGCGTATCGGATGTGTTTTTGCAAAGGCGGCCAGCCGGTCTGCACTGGCGCGGAAATTGCCGAACTTGTCGACCGGGACATAGAGGCGTCCAGGGTGAAGCATGTCGCCCGAAAACAGCAATTGCGTGCGGGCATCATAAATCATGATGTGGGCCGGTTCATGGCCGGGTGTCGGGATAATGTCGATCGTCCGGCCGCCCAGGTCGAACCGGCCAATCTCGTTCGGCCAGTCCGCAATGTCAAAAAAGGATGCAACCTCCTGCGGTTTCAGGCCGATGACATCGGTGCCGGATCGGCCGCGAAACTCGTCATCGCCCGCATGATGGTCGCCATGGCTATGAGAATGGGCAACGATCAGGCGGATCATGCGATTGCCATGCCTTACCCGCCATGCGTCTATTAGCCGGTCTATGGTGGGACGAATTTTCAGGCCGCCTGCACCACTGTCGATCAAAATCGCCCGCTCCTTGCCGAACAGGAGGTATAGAAAGGGAGCCTCGAAATTGGTCTGCACGGACTGGCGGATGACGAACGTGTCGCCGTCAATCCTCTGAACCTGCGTTTCCGGCTCATTCGCCGTCGCGCCGTCGATCCAGTGAGCAAATCGAGGGGCCTCTGGCAGCTTGGATGCCGCACCCAGGAGCATCATCGCCCCGGTCAGCGCGATTGCGCGGCACACGCTCGCTCGGTGCCAAGCGGCGGGGGAAATCGTGGACGATGGTGTGGATGATGTCATCATGACAGCATATGGCGTATTACGCATTCCATCAAACGTAATATCCATATATCTGGCTGTTTCTGACGCTGCAACCGCCGTCCTTCCCGTCAGCGGTGTTATGCTTCCCCGGTTGCCCCAAGCCCCTTTGCGCTCTATGGACCGCCCGTCCGAAAGGCATCCGTTCAAAGACCCTTCCGCAAAGAGAACAACGATGACGAAAACGTCCGCCGCCCTTGGCCGTATCCAGCCCAGCGCCACCCTTGCCATGAGCGCGCGCGTCAATGCGCTGAAAGCCGCCGGCGTGGACGTGATTGGACTGTCGGCGGGCGAGCCGGACTTCGACACGCCGGACTTCATCAAGGATGCGGCGATCGCGGCGATCCGTGGCGGCCAGACCAAATATACCGATGTCGACGGCACCGCTTCGCTGAAGGATGCGGTCGCGCTGAAGTTCAAGCGCGACAACGGCCTCGTCTATGAGCGCGGCCAGATCAGCGTCAATTCCGGCGGCAAGCATACGCTGTTCAACGCGCTGGTCGCAACCGTGGAAGCCGGCGACGAGGTCATCATCCCGGCACCCTACTGGGTCAGCTATCCCGACATCGTGAACTTCGCGGGCGGCACGCCGGTGTTTATCGAGGGGCCGGCGGCGCAGGGCTATAAGATCACGCCGGCGCAGCTCGACGCGGCGATCACGTCCCGCACCAAGTGGGTGATGCTGAACTCGCCGTCCAATCCCAGCGGCGCGGCCTATTCCGCCGATGAGCTGAAGGCGCTGGGCGAGGTGCTGCTGCGCCACCCGCATGTGCTGGTGATGACCGACGACATGTATGAGCATGTCTGGTACGCGCCCTCGCCCTTCGCGACGATCGCGCAGGTCTGCCCGGACCTGTATGAGCGCACGCTGACGGTGAACGGCTGTTCCAAGGCCTTCTCCATGACCGGCTGGCGCATCGGTTTCGCCGGCGGCCCGCAATGGATCATCAAGGCGATGGCGAAGTTGCAGTCGCAGTCGACCAGCAATCCCTGCTCGATCAGCCAGGCGGCGGCCGTCGCGGCGCTGACCGGCGAGCAGGAGTTTCTGGAGGAGCGCAACGCGACGTTCAAGCGTCGCCGCGACATGGTCGTCGCCATGCTGAACGACGCGCCGGGCCTGTCCTGCCCCACGCCGGAGGGCGCCTTCTACGTCTATCCGGACGCGAGCGGCGTGATCGGCAAGACGACGCCGAAGGGCGTTAAGATCGACTCGGACGAGGCGCTGATCGCCTATTTCCTGGACGAAGCGAAGGTCGCGGCGGTGCATGGCGCGGCGTTCGGCCTCAGCCCGGCCTTCCGCATCAGCTATGCGACGTCCGACGAGCTGCTGAAAAAGGCCTGCACCCGCATCCAGGAAGCCTGCGCCGCGCTGAAATAAGGTCTGCGCTGCGTTTCGAACCAAGGCGTGCTCCTGCGAAAGCAGGAGTCCAGTCCCGACGTCTGAACTGGACTCCTGCTTTCGCAGGAGCACCATCTGCTTGGCGCGGGCAGTTTCACATTTTTCTTCGGGCGGCCCTTGAAGTGGGTAGCTACACCCCTAAATCTGCGTTGCGTTCTGCAACCTATCTGCGCGTTGGTCGACCCTTGCGTCTACTTCGCCGAGAACTTCTGGTTTTCGGCACTTCGTTCAGACAGGCGCAAGGCGAATTTTTCTAACCGCTGCGTAACCCGCAGGAGACTCCGCCCGAATAGGGTGCAAGAACAGGAAAGGCCGCGACATGATCGCATTCCTCAAGTCCGACATGTTCCGCAACTTTGCGGGCGGGTTCGTGTTGGGTACGATAGGCATCCTGAGCCTGCAAAGCGCGGAGGCGCATTATGACCAGACACCAGCTCCCGTCAGCGCCGGATACAGCACGGTCGCGCAGGCGAGCCCGGCTCCGGCAGGCGCTAAGGCAGCGCTTTAGTCCGCTTCTGCTGGCTGCCGCAGTCGGCGGCGGCCTAATGGGCGGCGTCTGGGCCTTGTCGCCCGGCCTCCTCCCCCCGGCATTGGCGGCGGAGTCCGCTATCCTTGCTCCCATCCCGAAAATCGATGCCGTCCCCTCCCGCAAGCTGGAGACCGCTATATTCGCCGGCGGCTGCTATTGGGGCGTGGAGGGCGTCTTTTCCCATGTAAAGGGCGTGAAGCTCGCCGTGTCGGGCTTCGCCGGCGGGCCGCGCACGATGAAGGTCGATTATGACCGCGTGGGGCAGGGCGACACCGGCTATGCAGAATCCGTGCGGGTCACCTATGATCCACAGGTCGTGAGTTACGGCACGCTGCTACGCATCTTCTTCTCCGTGGTCGCTGACCCGACAACCCTGAACTATCAGGCCCCCGACCATGGCACCCAGTATCGCACCGCGCTGTTCCCGCTGAACGCGGAACAGGCGAAGGCGGCGAACGCCTATCTGGCGCAACTGGCCCAGGCGAAGCTGTGGAACGGCGCGATCGTGACGAAGGTGGAGCGCTTTACCGGATTTCAGGAAGGCCCCAGCTATCACCAGAACTTCCTGGCGAACAATCCCCGCAACCCATATATACTGCGCTGGGACGCGCCGAAAGTCGCGGCGCTGAAACAGCTGTTCCCGCAATATTATGGGGACCGGGCTTCGGCATAGCGCCGACCGAGTACACCGAACGGGGAGGGGAAGTGCATCCTCCAACCGGCCACCGCGTCGCAACAAAGAAAAACGGGGCCCGCAGGCCCCGCTCTCCACATCTCTGCGTCAGCGCCTTATTTCGGCGCGAGCACCATCAGCATCTGGCGGCCTTCCATGCGGGGATAGGCTTCGACCTTACCGTCCTCATTGGTGTCCTCTGCCACGCGCTGCAGTAGGGCCATGCCGAGCTGCTGGTGCGACAATTCACGACCGCGGAATCGCAGGGTAATCTTGACCTTGTCGCCTTCGCCCAGAAAGTCATGGACCTTCTTCATCTTCGTCTCATAGTCATGATCGTCGATGTTCGGACGCATCTTGATCTCTTTGAGTTCCTGCGTCTTCTGGGTCTTGCGGGCGATATTCGCCTTCTTCTGCGCCTCGTACTTGAACTTGCCAATGTCGAGGAACTTGCAGACGGGCGGGTCGGCGTTGGGGGAGACTTCGACCAGGTCGAGGCCAACTTCCGCCGCCTGTTCGATCGCTTCCTGCGTAAACATCACGCCAAGATTCTCGCCTTCGTCATCGATCACGCGCACCTTGGGAACGGTGATGAATTCGTTGTAGCGAGGGCCGGATTTCGGCATCGGCGCCAGCGGGCGGCGCATCATTGGGGGACGTATAGCGGAATCTCCTGTGGTCGTTAAAATGCTTTGCGGCCGCCTAATAGCGGATTTCATGGAAGGCGAAAAGGGGCGCGGGTCCCTCTATCTTCAGAAGGACTCGCACCCTGTGGCATCCATGCCTCACCGCATATCGGGGGGAAGCGCCTCATTTGCAAGCCGCGCGATGGCCTCGTCGAGCGAAAGCATCGTCTGCGCCTGCTCGCCAAGCACCCGCAAAGCGATGGTGCCTTCCTCCGCCTCGCGCTTGCCGACAACCAGCAAGTTGGGGACTTTCGCCAGGCTGTGCTCGCGCACCTTGTAGTTGATCTTCTCGTTCCGCACGTCGATTTCCGTTCGGATTCCGGCTGCGCGCAGCTTCTCGACCACCTGATGAGCATAATCGTCGGCGTCGGACACGATCGTCGCGACAACCGCCTGCACCGGCGCCAGCCAGAGCGGGAAGCGCCCGGCATGATGCTCGATCAGGATGCCGATGAAGCGCTCGAACGTGCCCAGGATCGCGCGATGAAGCATGATCGGGCGGTGCCGCTCGCCATCCTCGCCGACATAGCTGGCGTCGAGTCGCTCCGGCAGGACCGTGTCGGTCTGCAGCGTGCCGCACTGCCACGTCCGTCCGATCGCGTCGGTCAGGTGGAATTCCAGCTTCGGCGCGTAGAAGGCGCCTTCGCCGGGTAGTTCTTCCCAGCCATAGTCGGCCGTCGCGCGCCCGGCCTCGGCCACGGCGTCGCGCAGAGAATGTTCCGACCAGTCCCACATTTCTTCGGAGCCGAAGCGCTTTTCCGGGCGCAGGGCGAGCTTGATCGCATAACTGTCGAAGCCCAAATCCTTGTAGATCACGTCGAGCAGGTCGCAGAAGGCCTTGACCTCATCCACCAGCTGGTCGGCGCGCACAAAGATATGGGCGTCGTCCTGCGTGAACTGGCGCACGCGCATGATGCCGTGCAGCGCGCCATGCGCCTCGTTGCGGTGGCAGCAGCCGAATTCGGCAAGGCGCATGGGCAGGTCGCGATAGGATTTGATGCCCTGGCGGAAGATCAGGACATGCGCGGGGCAGTTCATGGGCTTGAGCGCCATCATGTCCGCCTTGCCCGACAGGACGGGGCCTTCATCCTCGACGTTAGGAACCTCGTCGGGGACGACAAACATATTTTCGCGATATTTGCCCCAATGGCCGGACTGCTCCCACTGGCGCGCGTCCATCAGCTGCGGCGTCTTCACTTCCTCATAGCCGGCGGCGTCGAGGCGGCGGCGCATATAGGCCTCCAGCGCGCGCCAGATGATATAGCCTCTCGGGTGCCAGAATACCGAACCCTGCGCTTCGCTCTGCAGGTGGAACAGGTCCATTTCCTGCGCGATCTTGCGATGGTCGCGCTTGGCGGCCTCCTCAAGGCGCAGCAGGTGCGCGTCGAGTTGCTTCTTGTTGAGCCAGCCCGTGCCGTAGATGCGCGAGAGCATCGCGTTCTTCTGATCGCCACGCCAATAGGCGCCTGATACGCGCGTCAGCTTGAAAGCCTGCGGGTCAAGCTTGCCGGTGGAGGCGAGATGCGGGCCGCGACACATGTCGTACCAGTCGCTGCCGCTATGATAGACGGTCAGTGGCTCGTCGCCGGACAGTTCCCCGGCCCATTCCGCCTTGAACGTCTCGCCCGCCGCGCGCCATTTGGCGATGAGGTCCGCGCGATCGACCTCCTGCCGCACCAGCGGCTTGTCGGCGGCGATGATCTTGCGCATCGCCTCTTCGATCGCGGGCAGGTCCTCGTCCGTGAACGGGCGATCCTTGGGCGCGAAATCATAATAGAAGCCGTCGTCGGTGGACGGGCCGAAGGTGATCTGCGTGCCGGGGAAAAGCTGCTGCACCGCCTCGGCCAGCACATGCGCGAAGTCATGGCGGGCAAGTTCCAGCGCATCCGCTTCATCCCGCGCCGTCACCAGCGCGAGCGCGGAGTCCTGTTCCAGCGGGCGCATGATGTCGCGCAACTCGCCATCCACGCGCGCCGCGATGGCCGCCTTGGCAAGGCCCGGCCCGATCGCCGCCGCGATGTCCGCCGGGGTAGTGCCGGGCGCGACTTCACGCACGGAACCATCGGGCAGGGTGATCTTCAGCATCTGGGACATGGCGGGGATATGGGCTTTCGGTGGGAAAATTATAAGCGCCCTGCCATGTCCAGCGTGAGCGGCGAAGTCAAGCGGGGGCGATCGTTCCATAATGGTCTCACTAGAGCCGCGTCGTTGCTTGACTCCCTATGGCCGCCCCGCGCATTCCCGCATCGGGGACCGGGGGAATGATGATGGACGACCAGCAGGGCAGCGCCTTCGGATTTGAAGGCACATGGCGCGAATTCGCGCCCATTGCCTTCACCAACCTGTTGCTGACGATTGTCACATTGGGATTTTACCGTTTCTGGGCGACCACGCGAGAGCGGCGCTATCTATGGGGTCGCACGCGGTTTATCGATGAACCGCTGGAGTGGACCGGGACGGGCAAGGAGCTGTTCATCGGCTTCCTGCTGGTGCTGCTGCTGTTCGGCATACCGTTCCTGTTCCTGCAATTCGGGGCGCAGATTTTGGTTCTGCAGGGGCATGCGCCATTGGCCATCGGGCTGAGCTTCGCCGCCGGCATCATGATCTTCTATCTGGCTGGGGTCGCCCGTTTCCGGGCTTTGCGCTACCGGCTCAGCCGCACTTATTGGCATGGCATTCGGGGCGGCACGGATGAGAAGGGCTGGATATATGGGATCGTCTTCATCGCGTTGACGATCGTCGGCTATCTGCCCCTGATGTTGGCGATGCCCTGGGCGTTGATGACGCTGTGGAACATGCGCTGGTCAACGATGAGCTTCGGTCCATTCCGCTTTTCGGCCAGTGGTCGGGCGCGGGAAGTGTTTGGCCGTTACCTGCTTTTCTATCTGTTGATCGTGCTGATCTTCGTCATGCTGGGATCGCTGTTTGCAACGATGCTCCCGCGCATGAATGGCGCGGGGGCGATGACGCCACCTTCGGCGTCCGTAGCTGCGACAATGGTCCTTGGCATCGTTGTGCTGTATCTCGGCTTCGGCGTCGTCACCTTGATCTATTATGCGAAATATATGCGCGTTGCGATCGGCGGACTGACGCTGGGCGACCTGCAATTTTCCTTTTTGGCGCGGAGCAAGGCGTGGCTGGCCCTGATCCTGGGCGATATCGCCCTGCTGATCTGCACTTTGGGCATTGGCTATATCTTCCTGTCCTATCGTCACTGGAAATTCTTCATCACCCATCTGGAAGCAACGGGAGAGATTGACTTCAACGCGCTGACCCAGTCGACCACCCGCGCGCCGACGCAGGGCGAAGGGCTTATGGATGCGTTCGATGTCGGAGCCATCTGACGACCCGCCGGGCGCGGAGCATGACGCGCGCCCTTGGCATTATGACGGGCGGAACGGCAATCGCTGGCGACCGATATTGGCGGCGGAGGGCGATGGGTTCCGCCTAATCGGCGAAGGATGGGAAAGCGGCATCTATCACTGGGCGGACCTGACTGCGCTGGACGATCCGGCGGGGCGGGCGGTCTATGGGCTGAAGGGCGAGGCGGGCTGGCGGCTGGGCTTCGACGGCAGCCCGCCTGCCGCGCTTTCCGTCTATCTGCCTACGGCGTCGCGTTATGGCGGCGTTTTCGACCGGTTCGGGCTGGTGCGGGCGGCAACCGTCTGCGCGGTGGTTGCGGCGTTCGTCCTCTTCATCGGATTGCAGGCTCCCGGATGGATCGCGCCGTACATACCCCGTACCTGGGAAAATAAGCTGGGCGACGCAATGATCGGCGATTTCGGCGGTCGCATCTGCCGCACGCCACAGGGTATCGCCGCGCTGGACCGGCTGAAGGCGAAGATCGATTCGGACGGAATGGCTCGCACGATCGAGGTCGCGAATATTCCGATGGTGAACGCCATCACATTGCCCGGCGGGCGGATCATTATCTTCGACGGCTTGCTGCAACAGGCGAAGTCCGGCGACGAAGTGGCGGGCGTGCTGGGGCATGAGATCGGCCATGTCGAACATCGCGACACGATGGCGGCGCTGGTCCGCCAGTTGGGGCTGAGCGTCGTGCTGGGTGGTTTCAACGGAAATGTCGGCGGCTATGTGAACGGGCTTCTGTCGCTAAGCTATGGGCGCGATGCGGAGGCGGCGGCGGACAGTATCTCCATCACCCGGATGCGCGCCGCGAACATCTCCCCCGCCGACACCGCCGGGTTCTTCGACCGCATGGGCGGTGGTGCGCGCAAATCAGGCAAGGCCGCAGAGGCGATGACATGGCTGTCGTCTCATCCCCTGTCGGAGAGTCGCCGGGCAGCTTTCGCCAACAGCGCGCAGAAGGGGCATGTGTATGCGCCGGTGCTGGACGCCGAACAGTGGCAGGCGCTCAAGGGGATGTGCGCGGGCGATCGCGATGTGGAGAAGGGCTTCCCCCGCCTGTTCTAAGCGCGCTACATGCCGCCATCAGAAAAGCGGGAAAGCATTGTGTCCGATCCATCTTACCTCGCCCGCCCCGATGGGCTGCGTCTCGCTTATCATCATCAGCCAGGCGCTGGCCCGGCGGTCGTGTTCTTGCCGGGCTATATGTCCGACATGGACGGCGGGAAGGCGCTGGCGGTCGAGGCCTGGGCAGTCGCGCAGGGCAGGGAGGTGCTGCGGCTCGATTATTCCGGATGCGGGGCGAGCGACGGGGCGTTCGAAGATGGCACGCTGGACATATGGCGTGACGATGCGCTGATGCTGATCGACGCTTTGATCGCCGGCCCGTTCATTGTCGTGGGATCGTCGATGGGCGGGTGGCTGGCGCTGCTGATCGCGATGGCTCGACCGGATCGGGTCGTGGGGCTGGTCGGGATCGCCGCCGCGCCGGACTTCACCGACTGGGGCTTTTCCGAAGCGGAGATCGCCGAGATGGAAGCGAAGGGCAAGTTGGTCGAGGCGACGGCCTATGGTGACGATCCTTATGTGACGACGCTGGCGTTCCGCAATTCGGGGCAGGCGAACCTGATGCTGGGCGGTGGCGAGATCGCGATCGATTGCCCGGTGCGGCTGCTGCAGGGGCAGTTGGACCCGGATGTGCCATGGCAGACGGCGCTTCGGATTGCAGAGGCGGTGCGTTCATCCGACGTGCAGACCGTGCTGATTAAGGACGGCGATCACCGCCTGTCCCGCGACACGGACATCGCCCTGCTGATCCGCACGATCGCCCAAATGCCGGAAACCCCATGATCATAGTCGCCGCCCTCCTGATGATGCAGGCCTACAGCCCGGAGACCGAGGCGGTGATGAACCGGTCGCGACAGCGCGCAGCGGACAAGCGTGCGGAAAAGGCTGCGCAGACCGGTGGAGATGGGACGGCCGCCAGCAATGCGCGGCAGGGCGTGGACAAACCGCTGCCCATGCCGCCGGAGATGGCCGCCAAGTTCCAGGGGTGCCTGGACGCGGGAACGACCGATCCAGATGCGGGCGTGCGCTTTGCCGAGGCATGGCGGATCGACGGCGGCGGCTTCCATGCGCGCGAGTGCATGGGCTTTGCGCTGGCCCGGGCGGAACGCTGGCCAGCGGCGCTGGTGGCGCTGGAACAGGCCGCCGACGAAGCCGAGCGCGCGGGCAGCATGCAGGACAGCGCCCGACTGTGGGCGCAGGCAGGCAATGCAGCGCTGGCAGGCGGCGATCCGGCCAAGGCGAAGAGCGATTTCGATGCGGCGCTGGCGCGGGGATTGCCCGATGGCGTGGGCAAGGGCGAGGTCCAGCTGGATCGCGCCCGGACTATGGTGGCGCTGAAAGACTTGCCGGCGGCGCGCATCGACCTCGACAATGCGCTGGAGATGGTGCCGCAGGACCCGCTTGCCTGGCTGCTGTCGGCGACGTTGGCGCGGCGGATGAACAATCTGTCGCTGGCCCAGAAACATATCGCGCAGGCGGTGAAGCTGTCGCCGGACGATGCGTCCGTCGCGCTGGAAGAGGGCAATATCGCCATCCTTTCCAGCCATGAGGATATAGCGAAGGCGGCATGGGACCGCGCGGTGAAGATCGCCCCGGACAGCGGGCCGGGCAAGGCGGCGGCGGCCAATCTGGTCCAACTGGCTGCGGAAAAGCCTGCGGAATAGGGCGCGCGCCCTTCATTTTGCAGGCGTGCTGTCCTATCTAGCGGGTGACGGTATCCCACCCGCCGGAGTCTCAGCTTCCCATGCCCAAATATCTGCACACCATGATCCGTGTGACCGACGTCGACGCCACCGTGCGCTTCTTCACTCTGCTGGGGCTGAAGGAGCAGAGGCGGGTCGATAATGAGAAGGGCCGTTTCACGCTGATATTCCTCGCCGCACCCGGGGACGAGGAGGCGCAGGTTGAACTGACCCATAATTGGGACCCGGAACCTTATGATGGCGGGCGCAATTTCGGTCATCTCGCCTATCGGGTCGAGAATATCTACGAGACCTGCCAGCGGTTGATGGATGCCGGGGTAACGATCAATCGCCCACCGCGTGACGGGCATATGGCCTTCGTCCGCACGCCGGACAATATCTCTATCGAGCTGTTGCAGGACGGGCGTTTGGAACCTGCCGAGCCCTGGGCGTCCATGCCCAATACCGGCGCCTCGTAACAGCAATGGCGGCCTGGCCCGATCGGCGTATCTTAGAGATGACGAGCGCTTCCGTGCCGATCATCCAGGCGCCGATGGCGGGTTCGGGCGGCGTCGATCTGGCGATTGGCGCGATCCGGGGCGGCGGCGTTGGCTCACTGCCCTGCGCGCTGGTCGCGCCTGATGCGATCGCCGGGCAGGTGGAGGCGGTCCGGGCGGCGGTGGATGGTCCGGTCAACCTCAACTTCTTCTGCCATACCCTGCCCAATGCCGTGGACGATAGCGCATGGGTGGCGGCGCTCGCGCCCTATTATGCCGAGCTTGGCGTGGGGCCGCCCGCCGTGCCGCCGCCGGTGCGTGCGCCGTTCGACGCTGTGCGCTGCGCCATAGTCGAGGCGGTGCGGCCGGAGATCGTCAGCTTCCATTTCGGCCTGCCCGATCCGGCGCTGCTGGCGCGGGTGAAGGCGACGGGCGCGCGGGTCTGGTCTTCCGCTACGACCGTGGCCGAAGCGCGCTGGTTAGCCGAGCGCGGCGTTGACGTGGTGATCGCGCAAGGTTTTGAGGCCGGAGGTCATAGCGGTCGGCTCCTGCCCGCGCCGGCGGGGACCGAGATGGGCCTGTTCGCACTGCTGCCACAGATTGTGGACGCAGTGGATGTGCCGGTGATCGCTGCGGGCGGCATTGCCGATGCGCGCGGCGTGGTGGCGGCGCTGGCGCTCGGCGCGAGCGCGGTTCAGGTCGGAACGGCCTATCTGCTGACGCGCGAAAGCAGCGCCAGCGCAACGCATCGGAAGCTGTTGCAGGGGCCGGAAGCGGAAGTGACGCGCTTCACCAACCTGTTCACGGGCCGCCTCGCGCGCGGATTACCGAACCGCCTTATGGAAGAACTTGGGCCGGTCAGCGATACTGCGCCCGCCTTCCCCTACGCCTCCAATGCGCTTGCCTCGCTGAGGACGGAAGCGGAGAAGCAAGGCAGCAGCGCGTTCACATCGATGTGGAGCGGGCAGGGCGCACCTCTGGCGAAACCCATGTCTGCCGAGGAATTGACCCGGTCGCTGGCCGTTGGAGCGCTGGCGATCATGGCCGGAATGCATAGGGAGACCATCGATGCTTGAAGTGGCCCGCATTCCGGTGCTGAACGATAATTATGTTTGGCTGATGCATGATGGCGCAAGCGGGGAAACGGTGGTTATCGATCCGGCTGTCGCCGAGCCGGTGCTGACGGCGGCGGCGGAGCGGGGCTGGCCGATCAGCCAGATCTGGAACACCCACTGGCACCCCGACCATATAGGCGGCAATGCGGAGATCAAGGCGGCGACCGGCTGCCTGATCACCGGCCCGGGCGCCGAATATGCGAAGATTCCAACGCTCGACCGGCTGGTGGGGGAGGGCGATTATGTCGCCATCGGCGCGCACGCCGCCAAGGTGATGGCGGTGCCGGCCCATACCGCCGGGCATATCGCCTATCATCTGGCGGAGGAGGAGATCATCTTCGTCGGCGATACCCTGTTCGCCATGGGATGCGGGCGGCTGTTCGAGGGGACGGCGGCGCAGATGTTCAACAATATGGCGCGCTTCGCCGCCCTGCCGGACGACACAGCGGTCTATTGCGCGCATGAATATACCCAGTCGAACGGCCGCTTCGCCCTGGTCGCTGAACCAGAGAACGCCGCGATCCGGCAGCGCATGGACGATGTCGATGCTGCGCGCGCCGCAGGCAAGGCGACCGTGCCCACCAGCATTGGACTGGAGCGGCGCACCAACGTCTTCATGCGGGCAGGTGACGTCGAGATGCTGGCGTCCCTGCGCGCCGCGAAGGATGCGTTCTGACGGAAACTCCCCTATGGTGGCGTTCCAGTTCCGTGGAGCGGAAACAGCTATGAGAGGATTTCCGTCATGCGTTCACTGATCATTCTCGCGCCGATCCTGCTGGCCGCCTGCGCGACCGGTCCGGAGGGGCCGCCCAAGCTGACCGAGAAGCAGACGCAGGCGCTGGAAAAGGCGCTGGACGGAAAGGTCGCGGGCGAGAAGCAGGCCTGCATCTCCCAGTATCGCCAGACCAACCTTCAGGTGATCAGTGATCAGGTGCTGCTCTACAAGGTCAGCAACCGGCTGGTGTACAAGAATGAGGTGTTCGGGCGTTGCACTGGCCTCAGCCGTGGCGATACGCTGATCACGCAGAGCTTCACTGGTCAGTTGTGCCGTGGGGACATCGCCCGAGTGGCGAACCTCAACATCGGCATGCTGTCAGGGTCGTGCGCGCTGGGGGATTTTGTGCCGTACCGCACGCCGGGGAAGTAGGTTTGGGGGTGGTCGCGTCTTAGGCGGCCGGACTCGATCAAGCACAAAACTAATCGTCATCCCCGCGCAGGCGGGGACCCATCGCGCCTTGGGCATATTGAGTGTTTGGGGAGAGATGGGTTCCCGCCTGCGCGGGAATGACGAGATGTGGGAAGCGATCAAAGGCGGACGCCAAGGGTAAGAGCAACTCTAACCCTTATACAGCGCGTCCAGCCTCTCCTGATAGCGCTTCCGGATCACATGACGCCGGATCTTCATCGACGGTGTCATCTCCTCATTCGCAATCGTAAAAGGCTCGTCGGCAAGGATGAAGCGGCGGACGCGTTCCGTCACGGACAGGTCCTCGTTCACCCGGTCGACCGCAGCGCGCAAAGCGGGGAGCAAAGCCGGGTCGTTCCGGGCGGCCTCCGGCGACATGCGGCGCTCGCGCGCCCAATCTTTCAGCCAGTCGGCGTCGGGCGTCAGCAAGCCGACCAGATAGGGCCGCCGGTCGCCCGCGACCATGGCCTGGCCGATTTCCGGCTGCAGGGTCAGCATGCCTTCCACCTTCTGTGGCGCGACATTGTCGCCCTTGTCGTTGACGATCAGGTCCTTTTTGCGGTCGGTGATCCTGATGCGGCCGTGCGCATCGATCTCTCCGATGTCGCCGGTGTGCAGCCAGCCGCCCTCCAGCGCCCGCTCCGTCTCCGCCGGATTGCGCCAATAGCCCTTCATCACCAGTTCGCCGCGCACCAGCAATTCGCCATCCTCGGCGATCTGCACCTCGACGCCGTCGAGCGGCGGGCCGACCGTGTCCATGGCGATCCCCGCCGCCGGCCGGTTGCAACTGATGACCGGCCCTGCCTCCGTCTGGCCATAGCCCTGCAGCAGGGTGATGCCGAGCGACTGGAAGAAGATGCCGACATCCGGGTTAAGCGGCGCGCCGCCCGAGACCATAGCCTTCATCCGGCCGCCGAAGCGCTTCTGGATCTTCGGGCGGATCGTGCGCGCGACGATCATCTGCATGGGAATGTCCCACATGGCCACGCCGCCATTCTTCACGTCACCGCCATTGATGCGCAGCGCCTGACGGAAGAGGAAATTGGCGAGCTTGCCCTGCTTCTCCACAGCCTTGATGATGCGGGTGCGCAGCACCTCGAACAGGCGGGGGACGACGACCATGAAGGTCGGGCGCACCTCCTCTATGTTCGCGGCGAGCTTCTCTAGTCCCTCGGCATAATAGATCTGGCCGCCGAGCAGGATCGGCAGGAACTGGCCGCCGCTATGCTCATAGGCGTGGGACAGCGGCAGGAAGGACAGGAACACCTCCTCCTCCCAGCCGAAATCCTCGGCGATGACGTTCAGCGCGCCTTCGACATTGCACAGGATCGATCCGTGATGCTGCATCACCCCGCGCGGCGCGCCACCGGTGCCGCTGGTGTAGATGACGCAGGCCAGATCGTCGCGCTGCGCCGTCTGCGCAGCCGCGCAGGCGTCCACATCGGAAGGATGGGCGGCGAGCAAAGCGTCCCATGTGCGGCATCGGATCGCGTCGCCCTGAACAGCGCGCAGCGGCTCCATCCCGATGACCAGATTGGCCTGCGACCGCAGCACGGCAGGCATCAATGTGGCCGCCAGCTTTGCCGTCGAGACGATGACCGCGCGCGCGCCGCTGTCGGTCAGGATATGCTGGTGATCGCGGGTGGTGTTGGTGGTGTAGGTCGGCACCGTCACACAGCCCGCCGCCATGATCGCCAGATCGGCGATGCAGAATTCCGGGCGGTTCTCGCTGACCAGCACCACAGTATCGCCGGGACGCAGCCCTTCGGCCTTCAGCGCGGCCGCGAGCGATGCGACCCGCCGGGCGACCTCGGCCCAGCTTAGCGGATGCCACGCGCCGTTGGATTTGGTCCACAGAAAGGGGTGATCGCCAGCCTCCGCCGCGCGCGCGAAGAACATGGACACCAGGTTCGGGAATGTCTCAAGCGCGCGCATTCATCTCTCCCGTCCGGCGGCACGACGATGCTCCGCGCGACCGGTCGGGTCTATAAACGCCCGCTTCCGTAAGGGCCAAGGGTATTTGATACATCTTGGCCTACTCATCCAAACCGTTCGTCCTGAGTAGCCATTGAGCGAAGTCGAAATGGCGTATCGAAGGATGTGAGCTAGGTGCGAGGATGCTTCGATATGAGCCTTCGACAAGCTCAGTCTCTACTCAGCACGAACGGGTGTGTTCGTGAGATTATTAGAGATCCAGCCCGATCAACATGCCACTGCTCACCCGATCGACGAAGCGCTTTCCATCCACCTCCACCCAGTCCGGCGTGGCCTCTATCCGCCGCCCCCGGATGGAGGTGCGCAGATGTTCCACGGCGATGCGGTTGCGCTGGACGATGCGGAGCACGGCCAGGCTGTCGCCGCCCGTCTCCGTCACGAAATAGCGATCGCCGCGATGGGCGAAGGTCCAGCTGCCGTCGGTGATCAGCCATTCATTGGCATCGACGATCTGCACCGGATCGCCAGTCTCTCCGCCCAGGCGTATGCTGATGCGGGTAGCGCCGACGCCCTGGCGCGGCGGCGCGAAGAACAGGATCGGCTCGCCATCCAGCGACAGCGGGATCGGCGTGTCGCGCACAGCGCGCGATCCGCCGACGGCCAGTTCCGGCAGATCGTTGGAGAAGGGCAGGCTATCGCGCAGGAAATGGCGCTGCCGGGCGATGGGACTGGCGTGGAAGCCATGCACCTGCGCCGGGGTCAGTCGCTCCTCCTCGACCAGCCTGTGGCAGGTCGGGCACAGGATCGTCGCGCCTTCGCCGCCCTCCTGCCGCTTGTCCTTCACGACGGGCAAGGCGAGATATTGATAGATGGTGACGCCGCAGCGCACGCAGCCGAAACCGCAGCTATAGCGCAGGTCGGCGCGGGCATCCGGGGGCAGGTCTGGCAACAGGCGCATCAACGGCGCGGGCATGGCGATACTTCCCCCTGGTTACGCCTCTCCGCCCCGGCTTTTCGTGCCGGCTTCCCAGTGGGCCATCGTTGGAATAAATGCTTGCAAGTCAAGGGGCGGCGGCCATCCGGTTGCCCGAAAACGGGAAAACTTCGCCATGCCAGTCATTGCCCTGCTGCTTATGTCCAACATCATGATGACCATCGCCTGGTACTGGCACCTGAAAGGCGGCATGGGAAAGCCCCTGATCGCGGTGATCCTGATCAGCTGGGGGATAGCCCTGTTCGAATATTGCCTGGCGGTGCCGGCCAACCGGATCGGCTATGCCCATGGGTGGAGCGGGGCGCAGCTGAAGGTTGCGCAGGAGGCGATCACGCTGATTGTGTTCGCGGGGTTCATGGTGCTGGTGCTGCATGAGCCGATCGGCTGGCGGCACCTGGGTGCCTTCGCCTGCATCATGATGGCGGTGGCGCTGCTGTTCAGCGGCAAGTGAGAATTAGCGGCCGGTAATCGCCTGAGCGTCGCTATGGGCAGAGACGAGTTCGCGCACCCGGTTGGGGTTGGGCATGCCGCGTATGGCGATTTCCGCATAGTCGCCGGCGCTGAAAATCTCGACATCGCCGACGCCGAAGATGCGCTGGCCGACGCTCTGGCTGATGCGCACGGTCCGGACGCTGGCGAGGTTGAGCAGGGTGCGCTGCTTGGCAAGTAGACCGCGTTCCTGCAGCACTTCCCGGTCCGACACGGCCAGCCGCTCGCCCTTCACCTTGATCCACCAGATGCCGATGCCCAGGATGCCGACGATGGAGACGAGTAGCAGCGTGAAGAGTAGCGGTCTGCTGCGGAACATGGCGGGGTTTTCGTCATAGAGCCAGGTTTCGGGCATCGGGGTCTCCTTTGGCGGGACCATCGGATGCCGGGGCCGCAGGGTCAAGCGGGGATCGCCTGCGGGCGTGCCAGTTAAATACCCGTTCGTCCTGAGTAGCCATTGAGCGAAGACGAAATGGCGTATCGAAGGACTTGAGCTTGGCGCAAAGATGCTTCGATACGAGCCTTCGACAAGCTCAGTCTCTACTCAGCACGAACGGATGTGTGGGATTCACTCGCCCTCGACCGCGTTCCGCAGCGCCGCGACATCCTGCGTCGTGATCGGCTCCCCGGCCTCGTCCGTGCCCAGCGCCGCCACGCCATTATCCGCGCCGCCGTCCGGCTTCCCCACGCCAACGAAGCTGATTGCCATCAGGCAGATCAGCACGCACCAGAGCAGCGCCATCCAGCGGCTGGTGAAGAGCGAGGAGGGGCGGACGCCGAAGATCATCGGCCCCTTTTAGCGCCACCGGGTTAAGGAATGTCTGCCTGGCCCGTCCGGATCAGGCCGGGACCAGAATGTTGACGCCGTGGCGACCGCCGATCTGCGGCGCGTCCCGCTCGGGCGCGAAGTCGGGCTGCTGCCCCGCCGCATCCAGCTCAGTGAAGAAGCGCTCGGCCTCCACGCCGGGGGTCTGGACGACGAGGGCGCGGGCCGTCACCTTTGTCTCATTGGCGAAGCTGTGCGCGGTGTGCGGCGGAAACCAGAGGAAATCGCCGGGGCCGGCGACGGCGCTAGACCCGTCTGCGAAGTGGGCGGTGATCTCCCCCTCCAGCATGAAGAAACTTTCTCCGTCGCGGTCATGATGGTGCATCGGTGCGCCCATGCCCGGTGGCACAATCATCACGAATTGCAGCATCGCGCCGCCGCTCTCGCTGGCGCGCAGCTTATATTCGTTGGTCATGCCCAGAATATGGTGGCGCAAGCCCTCGCCCTTGCGGCGGACGATAAGGTCTTGGGGTGGCAGGGCCTGGGGATGGGGGTCGGTCATATGCATATCTTCTTGCCTGTATGGAAAACCGACGGCCGCATCGGGGAAAGCGCGGGTACAGGCGAGCGCAGATCGACGTAGTTGTACGATCGTTCGATAAGTGACCGACCGCCGTCGACCAACGACACGGGATGCGCGACGAAGGCGAGGATGCGCACTGGCATCGGGCGTCAGCAGCAGGGAACCGGCGGGCCCATGCATCCGTTGAGATGTGCAGACAATCAAGAGGATATGCCGATGCCCCGCTCCCCCGACACGATCGATCCAGATACCGACGACAATAGCGAGCAAAACGACACGGGCGCGCAGGCGCAGGACGTCGCGAGCGACGCGCTGGTCCGCCGGACGGATCTGTCGGAGGATAGCGTAAAGGGTGGTGGATCGGATCGCGGCGCGGTGATCCCGGAAGACGTGCCGGATCTAGTTGACAAGATGGAGGAGATGAACCGCAGCGGCGTCATCGACAACGGCGCCTATGCGGGCGAGCCGATGATGGACGATGAGGAAGGCTGGCTGGGCGATACGGAGGGGGATGACGAGGATTGAGGGTAGCTGAAATGCGGAGTAGTCCGCGCCGGTCATTAAAAATCTTGCATGCGCAGGATAGGAAACCCCGCCCTAAAAATCGAAGTCATTGCGTGGATTTACTGTTTTCATTGATTGCCGCATGGCGACCAATACATACACGAACTGGGCCTGTATGTGTATAATAAACCCCTTTTAATGCGCGTTCATTAAATAGATCAATGAGTTGATCTTTTAAGCAGGCGCACATTTTATGAGCTAAGGGAAGGAATCGAGCATATTCACTTTCCAATTCCTTATCGGAAAGGTCTTCTTGGCCATCTTTGAGATCTACCAATTTGCTCAATTCTAGACCCTGTCAAAAGTCCTTAGACGAATGGCGGTGTGATTTTACTTATCACTCCGCCGCGATCCCTGCCTTCGCGAACATGTCCTCCAGCTCGTCCCCGGCATCGCCGCTGTCGTTGGCTTTCAGCTTCTTGCGCTTGTCGAAGCTGTCCCAGACCTCATTCCACTGGCCGCGGGTCGCTGCCTTCGAATATTCCGTCGCACGGGTTTCGAAGAAGTTGGCGTGCTCCACGCCATTCAACATCGGGGCGAGCCAGGGGAGCGGATGCTCCTCGATCATGTAGATCGGCTTGAGGCCCAGCTGGCCCAGGCGCCAGTCGGCGATGTAGCGGACGTAGCGCTTGATGTCCTTGGGCGTCATGCCGGGGACGGGACCCATCTCGAACACCAGGTCGACGAACGCGTCCTCGATCCGCACCGTCTTCTGGCACATGTCCATAATGTCTTCCTTGACCGCGTTGGTCAGGCAGCCGCGTTCCGCGCAGAAGGCGTGGAACAGCTTGATGATGCCCTCGCAATGCAGCGTCTCGTCGCGGATCGACCAGGTGACGATCTGGCCCATGCCCTTCATCTTGTTGAAGCGCGGGAAGTTCATCAGCATGGCGAAGCTGGCGAAGAGCTGCAGCCCCTCGGTAAAGCCGCCGAACATGGCGAGCGTGCGGGCGATGTCCTCGTCCGTATCGACGCCGAACTGCTGCAGATAGTCGTGCTTGTCCTTCATCTCCTTATATTGGAGAAAGGCGCTATATTCGCTCTCCGGCATGCCGATGGTGTCGAGCAGGTGGGAATAGGCCGCGATATGGACGGTTTCCATGTTGCTGAACGCGGTCAGCATCATCTTCACCTCGGTCGGCTTGAACACCCGGCCATATTTCTCATGATAGCAGTCCTGCACCTCGACATCCGCCTGGGTGAAGAAGCGGAAGATCTGCGTCAGCAGGTTGCGCTCATGATCGGACAGCTTCTGCGCCCAGTCGCGGCAATCTTCGCCCAAGGGCACTTCCTCGGGCAGCCAGTGGAGCTGCTGTTGGCGCTTCCAGAACTCGAACGCCCAGGGATACTCGAAGGGCTTGTACTGCTTGGAGGCTTGAAGAAGGGGCATGGGTCGGCTCCGAGGCGAAATCGTTACGGGTGAAGGGCGGTTGCAACCTGCGCGGCGGCGGGGCGTTCAATCGCCGCTACCCCCCGTACAGGAGACATATCATGGTTGATCTGAACACGATCAAGGAACATGCCGAAGTGATCGGCGCGGACGGCGTGCATGTGGGCACCGTCGACCATGTGGACGGCGACCGCATCAAGCTGACCAAGAAGGACAGCGGCGAAGGCGCTCACAAGGGCCATCACCACTATATCTCGCAGGGCCTGATTGCGGGCATCGACGGCGACGGCACGGTGCGCCTGTCGGCGACCGGTGCGAACGCGATCTTCTTCGAGGAAGAGAAGAACGGGTGACGCCACTGTCCCTCTCTCCTTGTGGGAGAGGGAAAGGCCTGCCGCTTTTCCAGTCATCCAAGCGAACATCGTCGCGCTTCCCACATTTCGTCATGCCAGCGCAGGCTGGCATCTCAGGCCCAGGCACGAGACCCCAGCCTTCGCTGGGGTGACGGCTGAATATTACCGGGCGACGCCCGTCATCACTGACACGCCAGACATTCGTCGTAATCGGTCGTCTCGATCTCGAACTTTGGCGCGTCGATCGTGTTGTCGGCCTCGACCCCGCCCGCAAAGCCTGCGCGCTGCACGGACTTCGAACGAAGATAGTAGAGCGACTTGATGCCCAGTTCCCACGCGCGGAAGTGGAGCATGAGCAGGTCCCATTTCTCCACATCGGCCGGAATGAACAGGTTCAGCGACTGCGCCTGATCGATGAAGGGCGCGCGGTCGGCGGCGAGTTCGAGCAGCCAGCGCTGGTCGATCTCGAAGCTGGTCTTGAACGTGTCCTTCTCATCCTGCGTCAGGAAGTCGAGATGCTGGACGGAGCCGCCGCGCTCCAGGATCGAATTCCACACATTGGTCGAATCCTTCGCCTTCTCGCGCAGGATCGCCTCAAGATGCGGATTGCGGACCGAGAAGCTGCCCGACAGCGTCTTGTGGGTGTAGACATTGCCTGGAATCGGCTCGATGCAGGCCGAGGTGCCGCCGCAGATGATGCTGATCGACGCGGTCGGCGCGATCGCCATCTTGCAGCTGAAACGCTCCATCACGCCCATGTCGGCGGCGTCGGGACAAGGCCCGCGCTCCTGCGCCAGCATCATCGACGCCTCGTTCACCTGGGCGTTGATATGCTTGAAGATGCGCAGGTTCCATGACTTGGCCATCGCGCCCTCGAACGGGATGGTCCTCGCCTGCAGGAAGCTGTGGAAGCCCATGACGCCCAGGCCTACTGAGCGCTCGCGGCTGGCGCTGTATTTGGCGCGCGCCATCTCGTCCGGCGCGCGGTCGATGAAGTCCTGCAGGATATTGTCGAGGAAGCGCATGACGTCCTCGACGAAGCCCTTGTCGTCCTTCCACTCGTCCCACGTCTCCAGATTGAGGCTGGAGAGGCAGCAGACGGCGGTGCGGTCCTTGCCCAGATGGTCGCGGCCGGTGGGCAGGGTGATCTCCGCGCACAGGTTGGACGTCGAGACCTTGAGGCCGAGGTCGCGGTGATGCTTGGGCATCGTGCGGTTCACGGTGTCGTTGAAGATGATGTACGGTTCGCCGGTGGCCAAGCGGGTTTCGACCAGCTTCTGGAACAGGGCGCGCGCATCCACGGTGCCGCGCACGCTGCCGTCCTTGGGGCTCTTCAGGTCCCACTCCGCGCCGTCGCGCACCGCTTCCATGAAGGCGTCAGTCAAAAGGACGCCATGGTGCAGGTTCAGCGCCTTGCGGTTGAAATCGCCCGAGGGTTTCCGGATTTCCAGGAATTCCTCGATCTCCGGATGGGAGATGTCGAGATAGCAGGCGGCCGATCCGCGGCGCAGCGAACCCTGGCTGATCGCCAGCGTCAGGCTGTCCATTACGCGGACGAAGGGAATAATGCCGCTGGTCTTGCCGTTGAGGCCGACCGGCTCGCCGATGCCGCGCACGCTGCCCCAATAGGTGCCGATGCCGCCGCCGCGCGCCGCCAGCCAGACATTCTCGTTCCAGGTGCCGACGATATCCTCAAGACTGTCGTCGACCGAGTTGAGGAAGCAGCTGATCGGCAGACCGCGCCCGGTGCCGCCGTTTGACAGCACAGGCGTCGATGGCATGAACCAGAGGCGCGAGACATAGTCGTAGATGCGCTGGGCATGCGCCTCGTCATCGGCATAGGCGGCCGCGACGCGGGCGAAGAGGTCCTGATAGGATTCGCCGGGTAGCAGATAGCGGTCCTTCAGCGTTTCCTTGCCGAAATCCGTCAGCAGCGCGTCGCGCGACGAATCGGTGACGACCGCAAAGCGGCGGTCCTGCACGGCATGCGAAGCCGGCTTTTCCGCAATAGGCTTCTCGACGGCGGGTGCCGCCGTCTTGGCCGTTTCGCTGCGTTCTTCAATCATCGTTGCCACGTCGTGCGCACCTGTTTCCTGGCTGTCCCGAAAATCCATATTCGCCCCAAATGTTCACGTTCCGTTCGATTCGGTCAAGTGCTTCAAGGACGAACGTCCCTTGTAGCATCTTTCCGGCGCTCACGGCACCGGAAACGGATGGTTCGGCCCTCATTTGCGGTCGATGAATCCGGCCACAGGAGAAAGTGCCCGTAACCGTTAACCACAACTTGTAGAGTAACCCCCGTTATCCCGACACCACTGATAGTGCCACAGCGGGACGCCTATGCAAGAGGGTAAATGACAGATCAATGACTCGGTCTGCCGCTGATATGACTCGGTTCATGGCGCAGCGGGCACTGTCTACCGACGCGACGCGCGGGTTTGCAACGGGTTTGGGAAAGGCAAGAGAACGATGGGGAAACGAAAATAAATTTCTTACAAAATCATGCGACTAAGGTCGCAAATCGTGTGTCGGGCGCTCCGCTGTGATCCGAAGCCGTTGAGAAAAGGGAGGAACCGCCCGAGAAAGGCGGGAACGGGGAGCACACCCCTACATATAGGAGACACAGCCATGGCCGGCCTCACCCTCTTCTACCATCCGCTGTCCTCCTATTGCTGGAAGGTGCTGATTGCGCTCTATGAGAATGAGACGCCGTTCACGCCTTACCAGGTCGACCATGATCGGCCGGAGAGTGTCGCGGCATTGCGCGAGGCTTGGGCGATGGAGCGCTTCCCGGTGCTGCGCGACGACAATCGCGGCGTCACCCTGCCGGAGACGAGCGTGATCATCGAATATCTGTCGATTCACTATCCCGGCCGGTTCGCGCCGATCCCCACCGGCGCGGATGACGTCATGGAGGCGCGGCTGATGGACCGGCTATTCGACACGGTCGTGATGACAGGCATGCAGACCGTCGTCTTCAACACCCTCCGTCCCGCCGACGCCAAGGACGACTATGGCGCGTACCAGGCGCGGGCATTGCTGAAAAAAGCCTATGCTATGCTGGAGGCGCGGATCGTCGGGCGGACATGGGCGGCGGGGGATGCGTTCACCCTGGCCGACTGTGCCGCCATGCCGTCACTCTGGTATGCCGACAGGATCGTGCCGTTCCGCAGCGATCATCCTGCCCTGGCCGATTACCTGGCGCGGCTGGAGGAAAGACCCTCGGTTCGACGGGTGTTGGCGGAGGCCGAACCCTATTTCGCGATGTTCCCGGGATGACGTCACTGACGTCACACTGATTCTCCCTGCGGACATGACGTCATTGCGCGATATTTTTACAGATTAACGCGTCATCGCACCGCCGCGGAGCGAAAGCATTTTGTTGCAACGCACAAAAGTGCCCGGTTTCCGGGGATTATCACGCGTCCGGCGCACATCATGCTTACCTCTTGGTCAACCAATCCCGGGCGCAACAGGTTGACGGGATGGCGACTTGGCGTTCTTCATGACGTTCGAGAGGCTGCTCGGGACATTTTCGGGTGGGGTGGATACCCCCTTCCGGAAACGTGGAGGTGAACTGCGCGCCAACCATGGAATGACGATCGATGGACGATTCCCTCGATAGCATGAGCGAGACATCGCTGGAGCTGTTCCCGGGTGAACCGGTGCTCGCAGAGCCTTTTGTGCGCCAGGTGGACACAGGCAGCGTCACGCATGAGACGCCCGAGCATTTTCACAAGAGCACGGGCCGATGGATCGACGGCGTCATTCTGCGGATGCGGTCCGTCCTGGGCTTCCATCCCACGACAGCCGTCAACGCCACATTGTCCCGCCGCCTGCGGAATCTGAGCCGGCGTGGACAGGATGCGCCGAGCGATATCGCGTTGTACATATCGTACACACGCCCTGTCGCCGCCGCGTTGAACCGCCGCCGTGCGCAGGCCGTGGAGGCCTATACGCCCACATTGCCGCCGCTTTCCGGTATAGACGTTGACATCGTTGACATCGTTGACGGACTCGAACGGGACGGGATTTTTGTGACGACGCTTGAGGCGTTAGGCGTGGCGCATTCGGCCGACATGCTCGCCGCGGCCCAGCATGTCGCCGATGACTTTGCGCCCCGTGCGCGTGCGCTGACGCGCAACGGATCAATGTTCAATATCGTGCCATCGGACGCGATCGTGAACCGGCCCGGCATCATCGCCTGGGGGCTGCAAAGTCGGCTGCTCAACATTGTCGAGGCCTATATCGGCCTGCCCGCCGCCTATGACGGTCCGCATATCGCCTATACCGTCGCGGATGGCCGGGAAGTCGGTACGCGCCGCTGGCATCGCGACCGGGAAGACCATCGCATGGTCAAGATCGCGATCTACTGCAACGATGTCGACGCTGGCGGCGGACCGTTCGAGATGATCCGCACGGCGGGCGAGGACGATCCGGCCTATCCCTATGCCTCGCTTTCCGATGAGGAACTGGCTCTGCGCTATGGCGACAGGACCGTGTGGGATATCCTGTCGTGCGAGGGGCGGACCGGGACGGTCATATTCGCCGACACGGCGCGTAACTATCATCGGGGCAGGCCGGCCTGGTCGAAGGACAGAAAAGCGATATTTTTCAGCTATTTCGCGCGCAGGCCACGCCATCCCTTCTGCTGTGACAGGTCCGGCTTGTCACCGGCCCAGATGGCGAACTTCGCCATGAACCTGCCGGGCATCACACCCCGCCAGCGGGACAGCATTTTCTGGCGTCGGGCGCTGCCCCTGATCGCCCGGATCATCCCGCCCGCCCGGATGTAGCGACGGCGCAGACGGGGTGGTCAAGGATACATCTTGCGACAATTATGCCCCTCTACTGACATATGCTGGCGACATCGCCCCCTCATAACCGCAGTCATGGAAGGCGCCCACAAGCCTTCCGATGACAATGACTATGAGGGTCTGAATGATGAAGAAGTTCCTGATTTCCACCGCGGTCGGCGCAATGCTGGTCGCAGGCGGCGTGGCCACAGCGCAAAGCAATTCGACGGCGGGCAATTCCGCGCCGCCGCCTCCCAACGCAGGTCCCCGCCATCTTCCCGGCGACACCAATGGCAATGGCAAGGTGACCAAGGCCGAACTGACCGCATCGCTCCAGAAGAAGTTCGCGGAGATGGATCTGAACGGCGACGGCAAGATCACCAAGGAAGAGCGCGACCAACTGCGCGAGAAGCGCTTCGACGAACGCTTCGACCGGATGGATACCGACCATAACGGCCAGATAAGCAAGGCGGAGATGAAGGCTGCGCATGAGGCGCGCGGCGAAGGCCGCGGTCCCCGTGGGCCTGGCGGTCCGGAAGGCCCCCGTGGTCCTGGCAAGCGCCATCACGGCATGATGGGCGGCGGCTTTGACGGCAACAAGGACGGCACCGTAACCCGTGACGAGTTCATGGCGCGCCCGCTCGCCATGTTCGAAAAGACTGACGCCAACAAGGACGGCGTCGTAACGGCCGATGAGGCCAAGGCGGCCCGGGCGCAGTTCGGGAAAGACCATGGCGGTCGTGGTGGTCATGGCGGCCATGGCGGCAAATGGGGTCGTGGTGGCCCCGGCGGTGACATGCCCCCGCCGCCGGAAGGTGACGGTGACATGCCGCCTCCGCCCCCGCCGAGCGAATAAGCCCCTTACGATGCAGGAAGCGCGAATGCCGAAGGGTGTTCGCGCTTCCAACTCTTCCCAAAGACTGACAAGCATAGCGCCATGACCGATCGCCCCCACCTTCTCCTCGTCGACGATGAACGCTCCATCCGGGAGCCTCTTGCGCAATATCTTCAGCGTAACGGCTTCCGCGTGACGGCGGTCGAGAACGCTGCCGAGGCGCGCACGCGCATGGCCGCCAGCGCGATCGACCTTGTCATCCTGGACATCATGATGCCGGGCGAGGATGGCCTCAGCCTCTGCCGCCATATCCGGGAAACGGGCGATATCCCCGTGATCCTGCTGACCGCGCGATCGGAGGAGACTGACCGCATCGTCGGCCTGGAAATGGGCGCGGACGATTATGTGCTGAAGCCTTTCTCACCGCGCGAACTGGTGGCGCGGATCAAGGTGATCTTCCGCCGCGTTGCCACCGGCGGTCAGCGGGTGACCGCACCCGATGGCGCAAGCTACGCCTTTGCCGGCTGGGTCCTAAAAAGCCAGGAACGCACATTGGTGGACAGCGATGGCGTGTCCCTGCCGCTTTCCACCGCCGAATATAATCTAATGCTCGCCTTCGCGACGCGCCCCAATCAGGTGCTGAGCCGCGATCAGTTGCTGGACATCACCCAGGGTCGCGAGGCCAATGCGTTCGACCGCGCGATCGACAATCAGATCAGCCGCCTGCGCAAGAAGATCGAGGAAGATCCAAAGAATCCCGCGCTCATCAAGACGGTGTGGGGCGGCGGCTACACGCTCTCGGCCGAGGTCCGCAAACTGTGAAGGCGGTGTTAAGGCGGCTGACGCCGCAAAGCCTTGCCGGGCAGCTCATTCTGGTCGTTGCACTGGCCCTGCTGGTCGCGCAGGCGATCAGCTTCACCATGGTCTATCGCGAGCGGCAACGGCAGATACTGACCGGCGCGGCCGCACCCGCCGTGGTTCGCATCGTCGATGCGCTCGATCGCTCGGCCTCCGGGCAGGACATACGGTCGCGCGTCACTTTTTCGGAAAGCCAGCCGGCGCTGGGTGGCGAACACCGCCCGGACATAGAACGTCGCGCCACAGATATGCTGGCGGATTTTCAGGAGCCCGCGCTCAAGGTCCTCGCCTATGCCGACGACGTGCCGGCGCGCCAGAACCGTTGGCGCGCATTGCGGGAACGGGCGCGGGGCGAGCATGTGCATGATGGCCCGCGCCGCGACCGCCGCCTGACGATGGCTGTCGAATATGAGGCGGGCAAATGGGTGAGCGTGCAATCGCGCATCGATTCCGACCCACCCCGGTTCGGCGGCTGGCTGATCGGCCAGACAATTATTCTCTACGTCATCGTGCTGTTGCCGCTCGCGTGGATCGGGCGGCGGCTGGCGCGACCGCTCAACGACCTCACCGGATCGGCGCAGCAGTTCGCTGCCAGTGGGTCCGCCGACCCGGTCGAGGAACGCGGCCCCGGCGACGTGCGCGAACTCACCACGGCGTTCAACGCCATGCGCGGCCGCATCTTTGCGATGCTGGACGAAAAGGACAGGATGCTCGGCGCAATCGGCCATGACCTGCGCACGCCGCTGGCGTCGCTGCGCGTCCGCACCGAATCGGTCGAGGATGAGGGCGAGCGCGCCCGCATGTCCGAGACGATCGAAGAAATGAACCGGATGCTCGACGACATCCTGGCGCTGGCGCGCGCCGGGCGCAGCATGGAGCCGGTGCAGAAGGTCGACCTGTCGGCGCTCGCCGATGCGGTGGTTGAGGATTTCCTGGAACTCGGGGCGCCCGTCGATCTTATCGAGGGCGACCGCGTCATCGGCTCGGCCCGCCCGCAACTCATCCGCCGCGCGCTGCGCAACCTGATCGAAAATGCCATCAAATATGGCGAGCGGGCGCATGTGTGGGTGCGCCATGACGGCAACCAGTTCTATATCGCCGTCGAGGACGAAGGTCCCGGCATCGCCGAGGACCGGATGGAGGAGATGATGCAGCCGTTCACCCGGCTGGAGGGCTCACGCAATCGCGAGACGGGCGGCGCGGGACTGGGCCTAGCGCTGGTGCGCGCAATCATGGCCGAGCATCACGGCACGCTGAAACTGGAAAACCGCGCCGAAGGCGGGTTGCGCGCGAGCCTGATCTTGCCGGGGTAGGGATTGGGTCGAGGGCGTCATTTTCCCAGCAACTGCCGTCATGCCGGGCTCGACCCCACAACTGTCCGGGATTCACAATTTGAGTAGCAGTTGTGGCGTAAGGGGCCGTTTTGCGGGTGGAGTGGGAGGGGGCTTGGCGCGTCCTGACAGATCG
>Ga0068863_100000056_pt1 | contig 124231 bp, 107 predicted proteins | sample KBSSwiS62_FD_66596 | JGI IMG/M metagenome (GOLD analysis project Ga0068863, IMG submission 66596) | Switchgrass rhizosphere microbial communities from Kellogg Biological Station, Michigan, USA - KBS Switchgrass S6-2 | ecosystem: Host-associated > Plants > Roots > Rhizosphere > Soil ... | reverse complement strand
TTTTGAAAATCAGGAAATTTGCGAAACGATGTCAGCCCTTGGGATGGGCGGCACCCGAGTCCTGGAATCCAGCCTTGACCTCTACAAAGGCGTTCTCTCGAAGCTCCGTAAGAAACGCCCGAACTTTGTCGGGAGCGGCCTTGCTCAGCAGCTGGTACTGGATTTCTCTTTGTGCGAGATCGAAACTAAGAATTCCACCGGAATGCTTGTCGGTAACTTTGAAGAAGGTGAAGGCGTCGTTAAACTCCACAATATTTGTGACCTGGCCCTTATCAACCCCTTCTAATGCCTTCGCGATGTCTTCGTTCAGATTTTCCTTCAAGTCGCCGCTGACAAATCCCATATCGCCGCCGCGCTCCGCGGTCGTTACTTCCGAGTACTTCTCTGCGACATCCCCAAAGTCGTCACCCTTCTTCACGGCTGCAAGAGCATCTTCGATCTTCTTTCGCTGAACTGCCACCTGGTCGGGAAGCCGGCGATCAACCAGCACCGTAATCTCCGCAATCCTTATGCCGGCGGGTCGGTCGAAGTCACTTTTGTGTTCCTCGTAGTATTTGCGCATCTCTTCGTTTGTGACAATCATGCGTCCGTAAACTTCGTGCTCGATTACCTGCTGAGTCAGGAATTTCGTACGTATGTCGTTCTTGAATTCGTCGAGGTCGCCGTAGTCCTTGATGATGGCCTTTTCCAGCTCCTCGCGGGTCTCGAATTTTTGTTGGACGCGCAGGTCCTCCATCGTCTTTTCCACATCGGTATCCGCGTTGAGGCCTGCTTCCTTGGCGATCTGGAGAAGAAGCGCACGATCGATAAGATCGCGCAAAATGACCTTCGATTCGTCCGCCATCTCTTGCTCGAGCTTGGTCGGATCCATGCCGGGCTGTTTCATCATCTCGAAGCGACGGACGTCGAGCTCGTGATCCATTTCCGACTTAAGAATGATGTCTCCATTGACGCGCGCCACAATCTGCTCGATTTTCTGTTGCGCTGCCGTGGGAAGGGCAATGGCTATGGTCATCCCAAGGATGAACAATGCTTTCTTCATACGAAAACTCCTTCGGCCATCTTAAAAGGCCTACGTAATCTCTCGCAACAAATCCCCGATGCTGGAAAACAAGTCGGAGCGCGAGCTTGTAGTGCGAATGCGGAGCGTTGTGGGCGGTACAAACACAATCCGTTCGCCGGTGCCGACGAGATCCACGATCCGCTCGGGCTCAATGCGCGCAGATTCGTGAAAGCGGACGTCTATCCCCTGTAATGTCCGATCTATAGACACGACACCTCGTGCGCGACCCAGCACCCGAAGCCGGGCGTATTCCAGTAAATTCCGGATTTGCATTGGCAGAGCACCGAGCCGGTCTTCCAGCTCGCGGTACAGGCTATCGATTTCTTCCTCCGACCTTGCGGTCGCAATCTGTTTGTAGACGCGCAACCGCTGCAGTTCGTCATCGATAAAGTTCGCAGGAATTTTGAGGTCGAGCTTTAGGTTGATCGCGGTTTCCGCTTCGGGCAGCTCCTGGCCCGTCCGCAACTCTTCGACGGTTCGTTCCAACAATTGGCAATAGAGGTCGAATCCAATAGCCTCGATGTGGCCGTGCTGCTGCCCTCCAAGAAGGTTGCCTGCTCCGCGTAACTCCAGGTCCAGCGCGGCGATACGGAACCCTGCCCCGAGATCGCTAAACTCGCGGATGGCTGCCAGCCGACGGCGGGCAATTGGGGTTAGCGACTCGTCGGAGGGGATGAGGAGATAGGCGTAAGCGCGGCGGTTCGATCGGCCAACGCGGCCCCGAAGCTGGTAGAGCTGCGACAACCCGAAGCGATCGGCGCGATTGACGATCAGGGTGTTGGCGAGGGGTATGTCGAGCCCGTTTTCGATAATTGTCGTCGCTACCAGGACATCGAACTCGTGATGCATAAAGCGCGTCATCACCGTTTCGAGTTCCTTCTCCGACATTTGCGCGTGACCGACCCCGACTCTGGCCCTGGGACACAGCCGCCGTACCATGTCCGCCAGGGAATAGATCGACTCGACGCGGTTGTGCACCATGTAAACCTGGCCACCCCGATCGAGTTCGAAATTAATGGCATTTTCGATCACAGATGTCCGGAACTTCACCACATTCGTCTGAATTGCAAGGCGATCCCGCGGCGGAGTTTCAATAACGGACATATCCCGGAGGCCACTAAGCGACATGTTGAGGGTGCGGGGAATGGGTGTTGCCGTCATAGTCACAACGTCGACCTCCGTTCGGATCCGCTTCAATCGTTCTTTATGCGCGACACCGAAGCGCTGCTCTTCGTCAACGATCATCAGCCCGAGATCCTGAAACTTCACATCCTTGGAAAGGATCCGATGGGTGCCGATGATGATATCGACCCGGCCGGCTTCCGCCTCCGCCACGATTGTCTTCTGCTCCTTTGCGGGAACGAATCGACTTAGCATCGCGATCTTCACGGGAAATGCCGAGAACCGTTCTTTGAAAGTTTCAAAATGCTGATAACAAAGCACCGTGGTCGGAGCGAGAACCGCTACTTGCTTGCCGTCACCAACAGCCTTGAAAGCAGCGCGCATCGCGACCTCGGTCTTGCCGTAGCCGACGTCACCGCAGACAAGACGATCCATCGGGATGGAGTTCTCCATATCCCTCTTGATGTCGGCGATTGCAGAAAGCTGATCCGGGGTTTCGTCATACGGAAAAGCCTCTTCGAACTCCTTCTGCCACTCGCTATCCGCGGAGAAAGCGTAGCCCTGAGCGAGTTTCCTCTCGGCATATAGCTGCAACAGCTCCTGCGCCATATCGCGAATGGCGCGTTTGACTCTGGCCTTCCGTTGTACCCAGGACGTTCCACCAAGCTTGTCGAGTTGTGGCTTTGCCCCCTCGGTGGAGGAATACTTCTGGATCAGATCGAGCCGTTCAAGGGGAACGAAGACGCGATCTCCTCCGTGATAAAGTAGCACCATGCATTCCCTGTCGTGAACCAGGGTGATGCCGTTGTAAGTGCCGATACCGTGGTCCACATGAACAACGTAGTCCCCCGGCTTCAGATCCTGAAGATCGGAAATAAATGCCGAGAGTTTCTGCCGGCGACGATGGGTGGGCTGAGCGTGTTCGACTTCGTCAAACACGTCACTCTCTGCGTAGAGCAAGAGTGCCGCATCCGGCAGACTGAAGCCCGCCGAGAGCCGGCCTATTCCCACCAGCGGAGCGACAGGATCATCAACGACCTTTAGTGGCTGTTCCCCAAATTCCAGACGAAAAGGGATGTCGTACTCATGCAGAAAATCCCGTAACCGTTCGGCCATACCCAGCGTGCTTCCGAGAAGCACGACCTGCGTGCCGCCGGCGAAATTGGTGCGAACCTCTTCGGCGAGCTCCTTGATTCTTCCATGCCACCGCGCGCTCGGATGGGAACGAACGGGGAAAGCCACCGGATTTTCGAATTCAGCAGAGCCCAACTCCTCCAGATACAGGCTCGGGGTCTGAAGCCTGGGACGGGCAAGGTCTTCAGGCGAACAAAAAAGGCTGGCCGGAGGTAAAGCCAGGCCTCCGGCAGCCACGGTTTGTTCGTAACGATGCTGAAGGGTTTCCAGAAACTTTCTATGGTCTTCCGTAAGTATTTCGATTTCATCGAGAACAGCTACCGCTCCTTCGGCGTAGTTGAAAATCGTGGACTCCAGAGGAAAGGCGAGCGGCAGAAGAAATGTGAGACCCGGAAAGAACTCTCCACCCTCGGCAAAGATGCGCTTCTCACTGAGCTCCTTTCGAAATGCATCATCCTGCCAGTGATCGATAGCTTTCGTCGCCCACTGCCGGATCATTTCGCGGCTGACAAGAACATCCTGCATCGGAAGGATGTCGATGTGCTGAACGGGACCCCGCGAGCGTTGATCGTCAAGATCAAACTCTCGAATCGAATCTACGGTGTCGCCGAAGAACTCCATGCGCACCGGAGCACGCATCAGGGGAGAAAACACATCGACGATTCCGCCCCGAACGGAGAACTCACCGGGCCCCGCCACGGGCTCCTGTCTCAGGTAGCCGGCAGTGGTGAGATGTTCGACAAAGAGCTCCTGGGACACATCATCGCCCTTTGAAACGTGAAGGCTGTACGTGTCAAACGTCGGTGGCGCAGTCAGCCATGTCGCCGCCGCGCGAATTGAGGTCACGACAATGTCGGCCCGTTTCTGACGCAGACACCACAGTGTGGTCGCCCTCGTCTGCAGAGCTCCGGCGTGCGGCATCAATCCGGAATAGGGATCGGTCTCCAAAGCTGGAAAGGCGCAAACCTGCCCGCCGGAAGACGGATTCAAGACACGATGGAAATATTCAATGTCCGAAGCCAGTTGCGAGACGTTCTTGTCGTGAGGTGTAACGACGATTAGTGGTCGACGCAGGACTTGCCAGAGACCAGCAATAAAGAGCGCCCTCGCGCTGCCCGCGAGGCCGGAAACAACAACCTCGCTTTCACCCCGCAAAGCTTCTGAGGCGATACGACGAAAGTCCGCTGCGCTCGAGATTCGGGAAAGCGCTTCGGAAATTCGCTTTTCGGCGGGCTTAGACTGAACTTCCACGATGCAGGACGCGCTCGATGATACCCGTCGTGGATTGACCTTCCACTAAAGGGAGTGCGACGACCTTTCCTCCCCATCCTTCGACTTCTTTGCTGCCGACGATGTTGTCGACCCAGTCCGCACCCTTGACGAGAATGTCGGGCCGGATTGCAACAATGGCTTCCAGGGGCGTGTCTTCATCGAAGGTGCAAACATAGTCCACCATACGCAACGCTGAGAGTATTTCGCCCCGCTCGCTCTCCGGAAAGACAGGCCGCTTTGGCCCTTTCAGACGCCGGACGGAGCTATCGCTGTTGATCGCTACAACCAGGGCGTCTCCGAGAGCGCGCGAGCGCGCCAGCAGATCAAGGTGTCCCGGATGGAGAACATCAAAACAGCCGTTGGTGAAAACGACTTTCTTACCGGAGGATTGGAGGCGGCGGACCTCCTGTGCAATGGAGTCACGGGAATGGATCGACACGTTAGAAACCTTCAACTTTCAAGTATAGCATTGGGATTGGCGAGACCACGCCTCCATCTCCGGTCTTGACCCCTGCGCGTCCCACCTGTATAAATATTCATTACGATGAATATTTATTCGCTCGCGATTGTCGGAGTCACCGGGTATTCGGGGCGCGAGGCCGATCGAATCCTCAGAAATCACCCTTCTGTTCGAGTCACAGGACGCTTTGCCTCCAAGAGCGATGGATCCGGAATAGAAGCCTATTCCCTGGACGCCGTAAAGCGCGCAGGGCCAGATGTGGTGATGACGGCGACCGAACATGATGTCTCCCTGCGCATTGTTCCGGAACTGCTCGATGCCGGGTTGCGTGTGATCGATATGAGCGGCGCGTTCCGCATGAAAGATCCCGCGCTTTACCCAAAATGGTATGGATTCGAGCACACCTCGCCCGCTCTGCTTCAGAAGGCGGTTTACGGCTTGACGGAAATCTTCGGAGAAGAGGTAAAAGGGGCAAAACTGGTTGCGAACCCCGGCTGTTATGCAACCTCGGCCATCGTCCCGCTTGCTCCTCTTTACGCGGCCGGCGCCATCGGCAAGGACACCCTGGTTGTCGTAGACGGGAAGTCGGGCGTATCCGGAGCAGGTCGGCACCCGAAGCAGGAAACACACTTTTGCGAAGTGAACGAGAATCTTCGCGCCTATGGCGTGTTGAAACACCGTCACACACCCGAGATGCTCGCCTGCCTGCCCGGCGCCTCAATCGAAAAGTTTGTCTTTACCCCTCATTTGATCCCGATTACGCGAGGAATCCTGAGCACGATCGTGTTCCAGCCCGCCGTCGGCTATTCCGTTCGTGCCGTGCTTGGCGACAAGTACACCGACTCCAAATTCGTAAAACTATTTCCGGAAGGAAATCTTCCGGACCTCCACGGTGTGGTTAATACCAACGGTTGCCACCTCGGGGTAGCAACCTCAGGAAACACTACCGTGATCGTTTCCGCAATCGACAATCTCGTCAAGGGTGCAGCGGGGCAGGCCATCGAGAATCTCAACCTCATGCTTGGGCTTCCCGTGGAAACGGGACTCGCGCGATGAGCAACGTCACAGTTGTCAAAGTTGGCGGCGCGCTTCTTGAACAACCCGAAGCGGCTGTGGCAAGAATCACTTCACAGAAATACGACCGATTGATTGTCGTGCATGGCGGCGGTGTGCAGATTACGCGAATGCTGGAGAAGATGAACGTGAAGTCCGAGTTCATCGATGGGCTGCGCGTAACGGACGAAAAGGCGCTTGGTGCCGTTGCTGCTGCGTTATTGGGAGAGGTGCACACCGCACTCGTGTACGCGCTTCAACGGGCAGGTATTCCGGCGATCGGCATGTTTGGCGCAGTTAAAGCGGAGAAAAAGGAAGGGCCCTGGGGGTTCGTGGGAACGCGCGTAAGCGCGGATCGGAGCGTGCTCGAGCCAATCATCGCCAGTGGCAAAGTTCCGGTCATCCCAACACTTGCGGTCGGAGAGGCCGGACTGCTTAACGTCAATGGAGACGAGACGGCGGCAGGAGTCGCTCTGGCTTTGCAAGCCGAGCAGCTCGTGTTTCTCACAGACGTCGAAGGCGTGCTGGACGCCAATCGCGAAGTCATCGAGCGCGTTCCCCCTCAAGTCTCTTTGCTCGATGCTCCCTTTATCACGGGCGGGATGAAGCCTAAGCTTCGCGCCGTAGCCGCAGCGCTCGCAGGCGGTGTGTCCAATGTGCGAGTAGGACGAACTATTTTCGGGAGCGAAAGTTGAAGCTCGTGCCACTTCGGGTCACGGCCTGTCCTGCCGCAGCCACGGACGCTCATAGTTCAGCCTGAACAAGTCAACTACGGCGTCGACGTCCTGTTCCCCTTTAATGTAGTAGGTGATCCAGCCCGTCTTGGGATGCAAGTAGTGCAACGAGGCCTTGCCCGCTGCAACCAGTTGCTCGCGAATTCGCACCGGCAGCGGGAGATCCGCCAGCCGGTCTCCGTGGAGGTGGCCGATCTCACGGCGGCCGACATGGAAGAAGATCATGCCGCCCCCATAGACATCAACTCGGACGTCAGGCCATGAGCCCACTTCATGTTCAATTTTGCCTGCGATGGAGTGTCGAGCCATCTTGTTTAAAGATTGGCTGGACGGGTGAATGAGGCATTCTTGCGAGCAACGATATTTTGGGGAAGAAGATAGTCTTTCGGCAGATCCGAAAACTCCGGAGAAAATTGCGTCAGGTTGACCTCAGAAAGTTCCTTTCCCTCATTCAACGCCGCGCGCACGGCCTGCGCGACAACTTCATGGGCCTTACGGAAAGGCATACCGCGGAGGACGAGATAGTCCGCGAGGTCCGTCGCACCCATGAAGGAATCGGATGCGGCTTGCAGCATCTGCTCGCCCTTAACTTCGACTGTACGCACCGTCAGGCGAAGGACGCTCAATGTAGTTCGCACGTTTTGAAACGCAGACAGGAGCGCCTCCTTATCTTCCTGCAGGTCCTTGTTGTAGCCCGTCGGCAGTCCCTTCAAGACGGAAAGGAAGCCGGAAAGAAGACCTGCGGTCATTGCAGCCTTCGCGCGAATGAGTTCAAGCCCATCGGGATTCTTCTTCTGGGGCATCAGGCTGCTGCCGGTAGTGACCTTCTCAGAAAGTTCAAGAAACCCAAATTCCGTCGAGGAATAAAGGATCCAGTCTTCGGCGAGTCGGCTGGCATGCGCCATGGCGATGGCAGCATTCGACAGGAACTCGGCGACGAAGTCTCTGTCCGAAGTTGCGTCAAGGCTGTTGGCTGAGACCTTCAAAAATCCCAGTTCCCTCGCGATCGCGGAACGGTCCAAAGCAAAGTTCGATCCCGCGACGGCGCCCGAACCCAACGGCAGAACGTTTACACGCGTGAGAGATTGAGTGAATCGCTCGTGATCACGCTTGAACATTTCGACATACGCAAGGCAGTAGTCGCACCAGCGAATTGGCTGCGCACGACGCAAATGCGTATATGCGGGCAACAGCACGGTGGAATTGCGGGCAGCGTTTTCAATGAATGCCAGTTCCAGCGCTTCCAGGTCGGCAAGCACAAGCTCGATCGCGTCGCGCGTGAACAGCCGAAAGTCGGTTGCGACCTGATCATTGCGGCTTCGTCCGGTGTGAAGCTTGAGAGCAACGGGGCCAACTTTCTCCGTGAGCGTGGCTTCGACGAAAGTATGGATATCCTCAAACGGCATCGCTCTCACTTCATCGGGCGAGTACTGATTGAGAATGCTCTCCAGGCCGCGATCGATCGCCTGCCATTCTTCTTCTGTGAGAATTCCTGCCCCCATTAGACCCTTCGCGTGAGCGCGGCTCGCGCGCACGTCGACTTCGAGCAGGACAGCATCGACCGGAAGCGATCGATTCAGCTTTTCGAAGACTGGGTCCTGTTCCTCTTCAAACCGTCCTTGCCAAAGTTTCATATTTTTCGCGGTAAAGCCGGGATCGGACCGATGTAGGCAGTCCCAGAAGGCCGATGAATCCGTCAGCGTCATGGTAGTTGAAGTTGCCTGTCTCGAATGAAGCAACATCGGCCTGATACAAACTATGGGGTGAGACGCGGCTCTTGACGCTCAGGCCGCCTTTGTACAACGCAAGCGTGACCGATCCCGTCACAAACTCCTGCGTTTTGGTGAAAAATGCTTCGAGGGCTTCTCTAAGCGGGGTAAACCAGTGCCCGTCGTAAATGAGCTGGGCGTAGGTGATGCTCAATATGTCCTTCTGATGTCGAGTTTGGCGGTCGAGGCAGAGCGATTCGAGTTCGCGGTGGGCGGCCATGATCAGCGTTCCACCCGGGGTCTCATAGACTCCTCGCGACTTCATTCCAACCACGCGATTTTCCACGATATCGACGCGGCCGATGCCGTTGGTTCCACCGATCTCGTTAAGATCCTCAACAAGCTGGACAGGGGGAATCCGCTGACCGTTTAGACCAATGGGCACACCCTTTTCGAAATCGATGGTAATTTCGCTGTCGCCATCAGGGCACGAACGTGGATCGAGAGTCAGTTCGAAGACATCTTCCGGGGGAAACTCCACAAGATTCTCGAGAATCCCACCTTCGTGACTGACGTGCCAGAGGTTCGAATCGTTGCTGTAGGTCCTTTCGGGCTTCGTCACGGGGACATTACGTGCTTCGGCATACGCAATAGCTTCGGATCTCGAGCGGATATCCCATTCGCGCCAGGGAGCGATGACTTTAAGTTGGGGGGCGAATGCCTTGTATGTGAGTTCGAAACGCACCTGATCATTACCTTTATCGATGCAACCATGAGCCAGGGCATCGGCGCCTTCGGCCAGAGCGATTTCAACCTGTCGCTTTGCCAGAAGGGGCTGCGCAATAGCAGTACCGAGAAGATAGGAGCCTTCGTATTTCGCTCCTGACCTGACAAGTTGCCATAGATAGTCGGTGACGAATTGGTTGCGGAGGTCTTCGACGAAGACTTTAGAGGCCCCGGTCTTTAATGCTTTTTCTTCTATACCTTCGAGCTCATCCGCCTGGCCGACATATCCGACCATGGCGATGACTTCACACCCATAGTTTTCTTTGAGCCAGGGGATAATGATCGAGGTTCCCAGCCCGCCCGAATACGCGAGCACCGCCTTCTTTACTTGTTGCTTCATCATGGTTCTCCAAAACCGATATCAAAACAGCTTTTTCGGCGGGCAGTCTGTTCGCCGCCTGATGAAACACGAGAGAATAGTCCGCGTCCATGACGGCGTCCGTCACCTCAAGACCGCGATGCGCGGGGAGGCAGTGCATGAAGTAAGTATGTTTTCCCGTTTTCCTCATTAACTCATCGTTGACCTGATACGGCTTGAAGATCGCGCACCGCTCTTCAAGTTCGTCTTCCTTACCCATGCTGGCCCACACGTCCGTGTAAAGCGCGTCGACGCCCTCGACGGCATCCGGGTCCGTGTACCACTCCACCTTCTCGCCTTCCGACGGACCATAGTCTTTCGGACAGATCGCGCGGAAAGAAAAACCGGCCAGTTCGCAAGCTCTCCAGAGGGAACGGGAAACGTTGTTCCAATCGCCGATATAGGCAACGGTCTTTCCGTCGTAGTCCGTCCATGCGTCTGTCAGCGTCAGAATGTCGGCCAGCGCCTGACAGGGGTGCTCCCAGTCGCTGAGCGCATTGACGACGGGAATCGAGGCAAACGATGCCAGTTCTTCCAGGTCAACGTGCCGGAAGACGCGCGCCACGATGCAATCGAGCCATAAAGAAAGATTCCGGGCCACATCGGGAACCGTCTCGCGACCACCCAACTGGCTTTCCGTGCCGCTAAGCAGGATCGGCCAGGCACCCAGCTTCCGGATCGCCACCTCAAAGGTGACGCGAGTGCGCAGCGAAGGCTTTTCAAAGATAAGCGCAATATTCCGGCCGCTCAGGGGCTGGCTGGTGTCTGCACGCTGCATGGCAGCGGAAGAGAGAAGATACGCAAATTCTTCAACGGACAGCTGCGACATTGCGAGAAAGTCTGAATACTTATTCATAGCGTTGAATAAGTATGCGGTGCGGCCTGGCAGGGGTCAAATCCTTTTTTGCTATAATCCGCCACGATCTCGAGAGCGAAGTCATGAAGAAGGTTCGTCAAAAGGCCATAGTCGATCTGGTTCGGGGCCAGGAAATTGCCAGCCAGGAGGAACTGCTGGAGGGCTTGCACGCACGAAAGATCGACGTTTCGCAGTCGACTCTGTCCCGTGATATTCAAGAGCTCGGTCTTGCCAAGAGTGGCGGTGTCTACACCGTCATCGGCGCTGATCCCCCGCGCAGTTCGGACGAAACGATCAGGCGCACGCTCCGGGAATTTCTTACAGAGGATGTAGCGATTGCCCAGAATATCGTTGTCCTGAAGACGGGTCCCGGCCATGCATCCACTGTTTCCAGGGCGATCGACGAGGCCGGATGGGCCGAAATCGTCGGAAGCCTCGCGGGTGACGACACAGTTTTCATTGCGGTGGGTTCGATCAAGGAAAGCCGTCGGCTGGCTGATCGGATTCGGGAATTCTTAAAGTAGGCCCTTGTTCTCGCGTCGAACAACGCCTTCGTCCGGGCAAAGGTCCAACAACTGAGACATTGTCAGTCCTGAAACAGGATCGGCAAAGTCCGCCGCCACCTCCGCCAGGGGTGCGAGAACAAATCGGCGTTCCCGAAAGCGCGGATGAGGAATTGACAAAGTCGGCGTGTCCACAACCCGGTCTTTATAGAGAATGATGTCAATGTCGAGCGTCCGAGGCCCTCTGGGTACGTCCCGAATGCGGCCCGCCTCTTTCTCGACCTCGAGGCACGCTTCGACGAGAACTGCCGGTTCCAGCAGAGTCCGAACTTCAATGACCGTGTTCAGAAACCACGGCTGGTCTTCCACGTCTCTTGGCTGAGTCCAATACAACGACGCACTTTTCCAGGTGATCACGTTTCTTTCCTTCAGTGCGGCGACGGCAAAGCGAAGTTGTGCCTCACGTTCGCCTACGTTTGAACCAAGCCCAAGATAAATCCCCATGCGTTTGTATTATGATGCACATCCGACATGAAGGTTCAGGTGACCAGGACTGCCCTGGAGAGTCTCCTCATCATCAACATCGATTACTTCAAAGATGAACGCGGTTTTTTCATTGAATCGTGGAATAAAGCTAGCTTTTCTGAAGCGGGTATAACGGACGATTTCGTTCAGGACTCTCACTCCGGCTCGACTTATGGCGTTCTTCGGGGAATGCACTACCAGGACATCAGTGCGCCTATGTCGAAGCTGGTCCGTTGCACCGTGGGACGAATCTACGATGTGGCGATCGATCTCCGAATGTCTTCCCCCACGTTCGGTCGCTGGTTCGGCCTGGAACTGACGGCAGAGAACAAGTCTCTTTTGTATGTTCCTGTCGGATTTGCGCACGGCTTCGCCGCCCTGTCGGAGTACTGCGAGGTTCAGTACAAACAGAGTGGATTCTACAACCCGAAAGCTGAAGGCGGCATTATCTGGAACGATCCCGATATCAATATTCCGTGGCCTTACCCTAATCCGACTCTCTCGGCGAAGGACCTGCGATTGCAGTCGCTGGCGGAATACAAAAAACGTCCCGCCTTTCCGGGCCGAACGGCAGACTAATTTCGGCCGTTCATGGCGCGATAAGCCGCTACAGCACGATTGTGCGCCGCAAGCGTCTCCGAAAAGGTGTGCCGCCCTCCCGTTGTTCTCACGAAATAGAGGTACTGACTCGAAGCCGGCCGAATAACGGCCTCCAAAGAACGAATCCCGGGATTCGCGATGGGGCCGGGTGGCAGACCGACATAACGATACGTGTTGTACGGGGAGTCAAACCCCAGGTCTGCTCTGGTTAGCGTCCCCCGGTACCTGTCAGATTTCTCGAGCGCGTACACGACGGTAGGATCGCACTGGAGCAGGATTCTCTGCTTGAGGCGATTCAGAAACACCGAAGCTATCAGCGGGCGTTCGTCATCGACCGCCGCTTCTGTTTCCACCAGGGAAGCGAGGATGAGCGTGTCCCGAGCGTTGAGTGTCCATGAGTCCGGTGGAAATCGATTGGTCAGTTGCTCGACGACAGAACGATAACGCGCGACCATGGCCTCAATGGCCTGACGCGGTGTCGTCCGAATCGGAAAGGAATAGGTCTCCGGGAAGAGATATCCTTCCACGCTGGCTCCGGGTCCGCTTATACCGCCTTCAAAATCTACAAGGTCCCCGGAATCCTCAGCGGCCGCGACGAATTCCTCAGCTTTACCGAATCCCTGCTCTTCCCACTTGTCTGCAACCTCGGCAACCCTAAGTCCTTCGGGCACGGTAAACCGGTGCAGGTACACAGCTCCCGCAACCAGCGTATCGAGCACTTCGCGGGTTGTCACTGGGTGGTCGAAAAGATACTCCCCCGCCTTCAGGGACTTCCTGTGACCCGAAAGGAACAGATAGGTCATAGTGAGAGATTCGTTGGAGATCAGGCCCCGTTCGCCAAGCATTTTGAGAACGCCTCGAGCGCTGCTGTGCGGGGGGATTTCGAAGGGCTCCACAGAAACGGGTGTATGAAAGGTGTTCATTTCCCGCTGCAAATAGAGGTAGCCAAGCAACCCGACCACCACCAGAAGCATGAGGCATCTTGCCAGGAATCGACCACTTCTCACGGCTTCAGGCTATCCAGGTAGTCTTGAAGTATGAACATTGCTGCGACTTTATCCACGTGTTTTCGACGGTCGCGCCAATTGAGGCCCGCCTCCTCGAGGTGTTGTTCGGCCGCAAAGCTCGTTAGCCGCTCGTCCCACAAGATAACCGGAAGACCTAAGGATTTCGACAGCTTCATTGCGAATTTAGCCACTTTGCGACTCTGGGGACTATCCCGGCCATCCATATGAAGTGGTTTGCCTACAACGACTTTGCCGACCTCATTGTCCTCGGCGACCGTCCGCAGATATTGAATGTCAGCCTGCCAATTGGTTCGGCGCAGAGTCGACCGACCCTGCGCGGTCAGCAAGAGTGCGTCGCTTACCGCGACACCGATATTCCTGTCTCCCACGTCCAATGCCATGATGCGCATGAAATCGAATGATATAACCGTGGTTCAGCGGCTATAATGACCCTCCGGAGGTTCCCCTTGAGTTCTAAGAGTAAGTATGCAGCCCTGCTGTTGTCTTCGGTACTTGTCGTTTATGCGATTGTAGGCGGCAAGTTCGGGCGTGTTAGCGCTCAGGATACTTCTTTACCCCAGCTCGAGGTTTTCACTCAGGTCTATCAGAAGGTCAAGAACGATTATGTGGACCAGACCTCGATGTCGAACGCAACGCTTGGAGCAATCCGCGGCTTGCTGGAGCAGGTGGACCCCTACTCCGGCTACCTCAACGCCAAAGATGTCGCCTTCTACAAGGACTTCAATTTTGACAAAACTCCAGGGATCGGCGTCATCCTGACCCGAGCGAACGGTTATCCGTTAATCCTAGAAGCCATCCCGGGAGGGCCTGCCGCGAAGGCCGGCTTGAAGACCTTCGATGCCATCGAAGCAATCGATGGCGTTCCAACGCGAGAAATGAATTTGGTTCAGGCCTACGCTTACCTGGCGAATCCGGCGGACAAGCCCGCAACACTGACCCTGATCGGGAACAACCGATCTGAACCCGAAGTTGTGAAAGTAAACCGGGAAGTGACAAGACCACCGGCAGTCGAAGGGAAAATGCTTCAGATGGACATTGCCTACATTCGCGTTCCCCTCCTCACACAGGGCAGAGCGAACGATGTAAAGAAGCAGCTCGACGACCTTTTGAAGAAGGGCGCCACCGGCGTGATTCTCGATCTGCGTTCCAGCGCCGCCGGTAAAGATACTGAAGGCTACACACTTGCGAATTACTTTATGGATTCGGGAAGCCTTGGCTATCTGCAGGGCCAAAAGGTTGCCCGAAAGGTTTTTCAGGCGGATCCCAAGCTGGCGGTTACCAAAGCGCCTCTCGTCGTGCTCGTTGATGGTGGAACGGGAGGCGCCGCTGAAATCGCGGCGGCGGCCCTTAAAGATAGCAAGCGCGGGACTCTTGTCGGGACGCATACCTTTGGTACTGGTTCACGCCAGGCGTTGATTCCTCTGGATGCCGGAGCCGGTCTGCTGATTTCTGATGCCAAATACTACAGCCCCTCTGGGAAGGATCTCCAAATGGATGGGGTAGCAGCGGATACTGTTGTGTCCAAGAACAGCAACCGTCCTGACCTGAATTCAGCAGCGACGCTGGAAGCTCCGCCACCGCCCGCGGACCCTCGCTCTGAAGAAGAAATTCAACTCGAACGCGCAATACAGGTTCTCGTGTGCCAACGGAACAAGGTCGATCTGCAGAAGTGTTTGGAGTCCGTTACCAAGAAGGCCGCGTAACAACGTTCTAGTCCGTGCTCGTTCAACTCAACGATGTTTCAAAGGCCTTCGGCTCCCGAGAGGTTCTTCGAAACGTCTCGTTTCAAATCAATCCTCAGGAAAAGATCGGCCTGATCGGCACGAACGGTTCTGGCAAGACCACCCTCCTCAAGATGTTGTCCGCAAGAATGGACGCCGATGAAGGGACTATCAGCAGAAAGGCCAGTCTTCAGGTCGGAACGCTCGATCAGATTCCGGACTTTCAGGAGGATACAAGTGTCTTTGAAGAAGGGCTTCGCTCTTTCGCGGATCTAATCGCAGCAGAGCGCGAAATGGAGCGGCTCGAGCACGAGATTTCGCGAACCCATGCCGCAGATGCACTTGAACGTTATTCTAATCTTCAGCACGAGTTCGAACTCGGAGGCGGTTACAAATTCCGTGCGATGACGGAGGCCGCGCTTCTCGGTGTGGGTTTTGGAGAAGACATGCTGACCCGACGAAGCAATCTTCTCTCGGGTGGCGAAAAGAACCGGCTCGCACTAGCAAAGTTGCTTTTGTCCCAATCCGATCTGTTGTTGTTGGATGAACCCACGAACCATCTCGACATTCGATCCATTGAGTGGCTGGAACGATTCCTCCGAGAGACCGCCAAAACTATCGTGGTTGTTTCTCACGATCGGATTTTTCTGGATCGAGTGGTCGGGAGGATTCTCGAAATCAGGAATTGCCGACTTCACGATTATCGAGGGAACTATACGGCGTATGTCCGCGAGCGCGCAGAAAGGTTGGCACGGCAGGAAAAGGAGTGGAGCCAACAACAGGAATGGATTGCGAATCAGGAAGATTACATTCGCAGGAACATCGCCGGGCAAAAGACGAAGCAGGCGCAGAGTCGCCGCAAAATGCTGGCTCGCGTCCAGCGTATCGAAAAGCCACAATCCGCCTCAGGGCAGGTCAAATTTCGGTTTCTTCCCTTGGAACGTGGCAGCCGTTTCGTCGTGCATGCCCGCAATCTGACCGTCGGATACGGGACTACACTCATTAAACGCTTTCAGCTCGAAGTAGAACGCGGGTCGCGGTGGGCAATACTCGGAGGAAATGGCGCGGGCAAGACGACTCTCCTGAAGACGCTTGTTGGAACCATCCCTCCTCTTTCGGGGGAGATCGACTGGAGCGAAAACGCAGGCCTGGGGTATTACGACCAGCAGCTTTCTGATCTTCAGAGGGATTCGACTGTGATCGACGAGATTCGATCACTCGACAGCACGGCGTCTGATGGCGAGCTCCGGTCGTATCTCGCGCAGTTTCTCTTCAGTGGCGACGACGTTTTTAACAAAGTGGGGAATCTTAGCGGCGGTGAAAAATCCCGAGTTGCGCTGGCGAAGATCATCTACCAGGCCCCGACGATTCTCGCTCTCGATGAACCGACGAACCACCTCGACATCGCCTCGCGTGAAGCCCTTGAAGGCGCTCTCATGGATTACCCCGGTACCATCCTTTTTGTAACTCATGATCGCTACCTCGCACAGAAGCTGGCAACCCATCTGCTCTACATCGAAAATCAAACGGCTTACGTCTTCGACCGGTTAAGCGCTTTTGAAGAGTGGCTGGAACGGGAACAGGGAAAACCCGCAAATGTAAGTGAGTCATTTTCGGCTGAAGCGGCTCCAGACTCCTTACCCCCTTCAGCAACTGCAATGAGCAAGAACCGTCGTGAGAAGCTTGCCGGAGAGATCTCAGGCACGGAGGAGCGGATTCGTTCTCTGGAGAAACAATTGACTTCCATTGAAGCAACTTTCAGCAACCCTGACCCGGGCAGAGACTGGGCCGACTTGCATCGCAAGCACGCAGAAATTCAAAAGACCCTTGAAAGTCTGTACTTACAGCTTGCGGAGCTCTCTGAATTGCTGGGGTGATCTGATTTTGAGTTAGAATGACAGGTTCTCTTGCCTGTTGAATCGCTGTCTATGGCCAACATTCGAAACATCACCGTGCGTGGAGCTCGGCAGCACAATTTGAAAGACGTGGACGTCGAAATTCCACGGAATCAGCTCACCGTTATCACGGGGTTAAGCGGCTCCGGAAAGTCGAGTCTCGCTTTCGATACCATTTATGCCGAGGGCCAGCGGCGCTATGTGGAGTCTCTGTCGGCCTACGCGCGTCAGTTCCTGGACCGGCTGGAGCCGCCGGACGTCGATTCCATCGAAGGCCTCTCACCTGCGATTTCCATCGAACAAAAAACTGCCTCTCGCAGTCCCCGTTCGACGGTAGGAACCGTTACGGAAATCTACGACTATCTCCGGTTGTTGTTCTCCTCTGTTGGTATTCCTCACTGTTACCAGTGCGGAAAACCGATCTCGAAGCAGACCCCGGATCAGATTGTTCGTCACCTGAAAAGCCTGCCCGAAGGGGAACGGGTGATGATCCTTGCGCCGATCGTGAGAGGCCGAAAGGGAGAATTCAAAAAGCAGCTGCAGGGATTGGCGCGGAGCGGCTTCGTCCGCGCTCGAATCGACGGAGTCCTGCACAGTCTCGATGAGCCTATCGAACTCGACAAAAAGAGAAATCACACGATTGAGATTCTCGTGGACCGGCTGTTGATCAAGAACAATATCGAACGTCGTCTCGAAGCATCCGTAGAGCAAGCCATAAAGCTGACAAAGGGAATTGTTCTGGTGGCGATCGTTGACGGAGAAGAAAGGCTCTACTCCGAAAAGATGGCTTGCATGGATTGCGGCGTCAACATCCCTGCAATCGAACCTCGCACCTTCTCGTTCAACAGCATCTATGGGGCATGTGAAACCTGCCACGGTCTTGGCGTGCGATTCGACTTCGATCCGGCACGAATTGTGGTTGATCCGGCGCGCCCACTACTTCAGGGAGCGCTTGTGTCCACGAACACGTGGCTTGATGACGAACTGGAAGGTCAGGCGCGCCGCACCGCAGATCAGCTCGGAATCGACCTTTCCATGCCCTTTGAGCAGCTTCCCAGGAAAGTTCAGGATGCCTTTTTCTACGGCAGCAAGGAACGAAGCAAAGCCGTCACCGGAATCATCGATTTTCTCAACACTCACAACGATCGCGAAAATCCTCTGGCTGAAGACCTGGCTGGATTCATGGTGACGCGACCATGCGCCGCATGCAAAGGAACACGCCTTAAGCCGGACAGCCTGGCCGTGCGGGTTGGTGGAAAATCGATTGCGGAAGTTGTGTCGTGTTCGATTTCTGAAACCATTCGCTTTTTCTCGGACTTGAAGCTTGGCGTTCGCGAAAGACTCATCGCGGACCGAATTGTGAGGGAAATCAGGGATCGCCTGGAGTTCCTCGACGCGGTTGGATTGAACTATCTAAGTCTCGACCGCGCCGCAAATACGCTCTCGGGCGGGGAAAGCCAGCGTATTCGACTCGCGACTCAGATTGGATCGAGGCTTCGCGGAGTTCTCTATGTTCTCGACGAACCGTCGATTGGTTTGCATCACAAGGACAATGCCAGGCTGCTGGCCACACTGCAGGAACTTCGCGACCTTGGGAACACGGTGGTGGTCGTTGAACACGACGAGGAAACCATTCGCCGGGCAGACTATGTCATAGATCTCGGACCTGGCGCAGGCACCGAAGGCGGTCGCGTCGTGGCCGCGGGCAATCCTGAAGCGATCGCCGCAACACAGAACAGCCTGACCGCTCAGTATCTCTCCCGCAGGCTTGAAATCTCCGTACCTTCGAAAAGACGCCAGCCGAATCACAAGGCTCTAACCATTCGCGGCGCTACAGAGCACAATCTGCAGGGGATCGACGTTTCATTCCCGATAGGGCTGATGACCGTTGTTACAGGGGTCTCCGGCTCCGGCAAGTCCACCCTTGTCAATGAGATCCTCTATAAATCTCTGGCCCGAAACCTATACCGCGCACTCGATGAACCTGGCGCTCACGAAAAGATCGAAGGACTGGAGCTGATCGACAAGGTTATTGAAATCGATCAATCCCCGATTGGAAGGACTCCAAGATCGAATCCAGCAACGTACACGGGCGTGTTCACTCCCATCCGTGAGTTGTACGCCATGCTGCCGGAATCTCGGGCGCGCGGATATAAGCCCGGCCGTTTCAGCTTCAATGTCAAAGGGGGTCGCTGCGAAGCCTGCCAGGGTGACGGCTTGAGAAAGATCGAGATGAGTTTCCTGCCGAACGTCTACGTGTCTTGCGAAGTATGCCGCGGCAAGAGGTACAACGGCGAGACGCTGTCGATTCTTTATAAAGGGTTGTCGATTTCCGATCTGTTGAATTCTACCGTCGCTGACGCGTTGCCCGTTCTTTCGTCAATTCCCCAGGTCCACTCCAGGCTGCAGACTCTGGTGGACGTAGGGCTCGGTTATATCGGGCTAGGCCAGCCGGCTACGACACTGTCGGGAGGAGAGGCGCAACGCATCAAACTTGCTAAAGAGCTCAGCAAGCGGGCCACCGGCAAGACCCTCTACATTCTTGATGAACCGACCACCGGCCTTCATTTCGATGATGTCAAAAAGCTTCTGGACGTCCTCAATCGATTGACAGACCTTGGCAACACGGTAATCATTATCGAGCACCATCTGGACGTTATTAAGACCGCGGACTGGGTGATTGACCTCGGGCCTGACGGTGGCGTTCAGGGTGGCAGGGTCATGGCTGCGGGAACTCCGGAGCAGGTTGCCAAGGCCGCAAAGTCTTACACTGGGCAAGCGCTGACACAGGTCTTATGAAGGAATCCAAACGTCTTATCGAACAGTTCGTCGCGGAGAGCGTTCGCGTTAAATCTGAATTTTTTCAGGCCAATGCGACTTTAATTGCAGAAACGGCGGAAAAGATGGCGCTGTCTCTGCGTGCCGGACAAAAGGTCCTCCTGTTTGGTAACGGAGGAAGCGCTGCGGATGCCCAGCACATTGCCGCAGAATTTGTGGGTCGATTCATTCCGGATCGAATACCACTGCCGGCCATTTCCCTTGCGACAGATACCTCCGCATTGACTGCTCTGGGTAATGACTACGGATACAACCTGGTATTCGCCCGGCAAGTTCAGGCCCTCGGGAACGCGGGGGACATTGCCATCGGAATCTCAACCAGTGGAAACTCGCCGAATGTTCTTGAAGCGATCGACGCCGCAAGATCCAAGGGGCTGATGACAATCGGGCTTACCGGCCAGGATGGTGGCAAGATGAATGGCCGGGTCGATGTTCTGTTCCGCATCCCCAGCCGGATGACGCCACGAATTCAGGAAACCCATATCACCCTTGGGCACGTGCTCTGCGAGCTTATCGACCGGGAGCTCTTTCCGGAGGCGTACCCGCAGGACTAACGTGAAATCTCGCTATTCGATTTCCCCGCTGCCCCTTGATGGCGTCTCAACGTATCCCCTTGCTGAACGCAAAAACAAAGTCACGGCGGAGATGTTCGGAAAAGCCCCCGACGGTTCCGACAATATGCTCGGGTTCATTTCCAAGCTCCCGCGGATCCTGGCCGGCGAGAGCCTGCGCAATCTGGTTCGCGCCATCAATTACGCACGTGCTTCGAATAAAGCCATCATCTGGGGAATGGGGGGTCATGTCATCAAGGTCGGCCTCGGGCCTATCATCAATGACCTTATGCAGCATGGTTTTGTCACAGCGGTTGCGATGAACGGTTCCGCGGCCATCCACGACTTTGAAGTCGCGATGGGCGGTGCGACGTCCGAAGAAGTTGGAGACGTCCTTGGATCCGGCAAGTTTGGAATGGTGCGCGAGACTGCAGAACACATGAATGGTGCGATCAATGGTGCGCGGGAAAACGAACTCGGTCTGGGAGAAGCCCTCGGCCAGGCAATTATCGAGGGCTCAGGGACATTCCCTTACGCAAACATCAGCATTCTCGCCGAAGCCTGGAAACGAAAGATTCCGGTAACGGTTCATGTCGCCGTGGGAACCGACACGATTCATGCGCATCCTTCTGCGTCCGGTGAAGCAATCGGAGGTGCGACTTTTCACGACTTCAGACTTTTCAGTTCCGTCGTGAGAGGACTCGATGGTGGGGGGGTTTACTTGAATGTTGGATCCGCGGTGCTTATGCCTGAAGTCTTTCTCAAGGCCGTGTCGGTTGTGCGAAACCTCGGCCACAACCTCGAGGAATTTACGACTGCGAATCTCGACTTCATTCAACACTACCGCCCCACACAGAACGTGCTGAAACGCCCGACCCAGAACAGCGGGCAGTCGATTGCCCTGACCGGCCACCATGAAATCATGGTTCCCCTGCTGGCCGCCGCACTCAAGGGCTCGGTGTAGATGGAGGACTCTCCGGTTCCGCAGCGGGAGCCGTCTTTTCGCTGGGAGGGGTACGACTTAATCGCTTTTATCGCGTTTTCAGTCGCAACCGTTTTCTTCCTGCCCGGCGGAATCTTTCTCCTTCTTCGCCTGTTTCAGCCAGACCTCCGGATAGAAACCCTGTCAGGAGTCCAGCAGATACTTATCCAGGCCTTAATGGACATTGTGCTCGTGGGTTTCATCGTGTTCCTCGTCGCTGCAGTCCACAGGATGCCCATTTTCCGCACGCTGTATCTCGTTCCGAACGAGAGCCTCCGCATCGGACGCCTGATTCTCGGCGGAGCGCTTCTCGCAATTACCGTGTTGCTCATCTCCTCGTTCTTCCCAACACCTTCCGAGTCGCCTTTGGAGAAGCTGTTGACCACGACACCAGCAATCGTGGTTTTCGTTGTGTTCGGCATCACAATGGCGCCGCTGCTTGAGGAGATTATTTTTCGTAGTTTCATCTTTTCCGCGCTGCGCGACCTCACTGGATCGAGAATGGCGATACCGATTACGACCGTTTCATTTGCTGCGCTGCATCTAACGCAGCTTCGAGGTAATTGGCCGGCTGTGGCCGTCATCCTGCTTGTGGGCTACGTGCTGACTATCGTCCGTCACCGGACGAACTCCGTCATACCCTCAGTGATTATTCACACGGCTTACAATTCCATGATTTTCGGAGCTGCGGCATTAGGCGCGCTGGTGAGTTCAGTACATCACTGAGCGGATGGATCTAATTGACGTAGTGTTCGTAGAGGCTCGTCCGTTGCCGTGGAACGAAGCCGGCGTCTGAAATAATGCGACGAAGTTCGCCGTCGTTGGCTCGATTGCGCGCCCCAGCAGCGCTGATGACGTTTTCTTCGATCATGATGCTTCCCATGTCATTCACGCCAAAGCGCAATCCTACCTGACCCACTTTCAGTCCCACTGTGAGCCAGGACACCTGGATGTTATCGATGTTGTCGAGGTAAATGCGGCTTAAAGCAAGCATCCGCAAATACTCCGTGGCAGTAACCTCCGGAAGATTGCGTTTCGCCAACTCGGTGTGTTCAGGTTGAAAAGTCCAGGGAATAAATGCCGTGAAACCACCCGTCTCGTCCTGAAGCGCGCGCAGTTTCTCGAGATGATTAACCCGATGCCGTATGGTTTCGCCGACTCCAGTCATCATCGTGCCGGTTGTGCGAAGGCCCAGTTTGTGCGCTTCCAGATGAACCCTTAACCACTCTTCGCTGGTGCATTTGAGAGGACTGATATCGCTGCGAACCTCATCGTCCAGAATCTCACCGCCGCCGCCGGGCATGGAATCCAGCCCCGCGGATTTCAGACGTTCGAAAGTTTGGGCGACCGTCAATCGTGAGACCTTGGCGATATTGAGAATCTCGGAAGGGGAAAAACAATGGCAATGAATAGTAAATCGTTGCTTTATTCCTGAAAGAAGCTTCTCGTAGTAGTCAATCTTGAGATCGGGGTGAACGCCCCCCTGCATGAGAATTCCTGTGCCTCCCAGGGCGAGTGTTTCTTCGATCTTCTTGTGAATCACATGATCGGGCAAAACGTATGCTTCAGCGTCCCCCTTCACACGATAGAAAGCGCAAAACGTGCAGAACTCTTTGCAGACGTTCGTGTAATTGATATTGCGATCAATGATGTAGCTGATCACATTGTCCGGATGCCGCCGATTCCGGATTTTGTCGGCAGCTTCCGCCAGATCGAGCAGATCCGCCTGTTCAAACACCAGGATCGCCTCGTCAGGCGACACCCGTGTACCGTTTACTGAGGAATCCAAAATGGTTCGAATGTCTCTCATAGAAACTCCAGCGGCCGAGCGGTCTTGATGGCACCGACTCGAACAGCCATATCGTAGAACTGGCGAAGACCCTCCGTGCTCGCTTCGTCCATGTAATAGTGCACGTTCTCGGTCAGGTATTCCCGGAGAAACTCTTCTTTGAGAGAAAGCTCCTGGGAATATCGTTGGGCGATCGCAGGGATATTTTGAACTCCATACTCGCGTGATTCTTTGAGGGCTTCGACGATTCCCTGACTCGGAACGCCCGGCCGAGCCGCCCAGAACGCGAAGACGAAAGGTAGCCCGGTCAGAAACTTCCATCGCTCGGCCAAATCAAAGACTTCGAGGGGCTCGGGACCCAACCTTAAGAGCGCTTTTTGCTTTTCTGCATCGGGACGCTCATTTTCCTCAATGAACTTAAGCGCCGCATCCCCGATGAGAACCGCGGCGTCGTTTTGGGCGAGCATGGCAGCCAGATCCGGCGCTGCTGGGCGAAAGTCCGGCCGCGTATGGAAGAACTGATCAAATACGACCCGAGCGAGTACCGCGGAAGTCCGCGAACCCGTATCGACCGCGACCGTCCTGACCTTCCACAGCGGCATCAGACTGATAAGAAGGACACTACGCACCCGATGGCGGCAGGCGATCACCGGTCCCGGCACAATTTTCGCATTCGGAATCCGCTGAAATTCGATCGACGGGATCAACCCGATGTCGACTTTGCCCTGTTTAAGCTGATCGGCACACTCTGAAGGGGTGTGCAGCACCGGATCGAAAATCTCCGACTGGCGACCTTCAAGGATTCCCCAAGCCAGAGGGACAGCATTCAAGTACTTCACGATAGAGATTTTTGTCTTCGCCACAGCAGAAAATTCTAGCATGTCACGTCTGCTAAGATGGCCCAAGACTGGAGGGGTTGTTTGATGGAAGTTGCGGTAGTTGGCGGGGGGCCGGGCGGAAGTTGGGCGGCGACCCTTCTCGCAAGACGCGGGCATTCGGTAACACTCTTTGATCCCCAGGCTCCCTGGGAAAAACCTTGTGGTGGCGGAGTAACCTGCCGGGCTCTCGAAAGGTTCGATATTTTCTCAAGCGATCTTCCCCGAAAGAAAATCGAGGAAGTCACTGTCTTCTTCGGCGATCGAACTTCGGTGAAGGTTGTACCGCAGCGCCCTCTCGTGATTGTCTCACGTACGGAACTGGGACAATTCTTGCTTGCGGAAGCGACACGTTGCGGTGTCCGCGTGCTCCACGAGCGTGTGACGAGTCTCCGGCGAGATAAGGCTCGCTGGAGTGTTTCGACGAAAGCGCGAACCCTGGAGGCCGACTTCGTGGTCGGGGCAGATGGCGCCACAAGCTTTGTTCGGAGATCGCTGGGCACACCGCTAACCCCGCAAGACCTGTGCCTGACTCTCGGCTACTACATCCCCAGAGATGTCCCCCCAACGATGAAAATCTTCTTCGTAAAGGCTCTCGAGGGCTACATTTGGTCGTTTCCGCGACCGAATCATGTTTCTTACGGCCTCATCAGCCGAAGCGGACCCGGTCGGACGGCGCGGGCCAAAGAACTGCTGTCAAACTTTATTGAGGCGGATCTCGGCGCCGAAGCCATGCATGAAGCAGTTTTCTATAGCGCTCCGGTACCGTGCCTCACCCCTGAATCCTGGAAGACTAACGTGATTGGCGGAGAGCGTTGGGCGCTGGTAGGTGATGCGGCAGGCTTAACGGATCCGATAACAGGCGAGGGGATCTATTTCGCCTTCCGTTCGGCAGAGATCCTCGCCGAAACGATTGAGTGGCCGTCGGAGTATCCGAAAGCCGTCTGGCGCGATATTGGCGTTGAGCTCGCGAGAGCCTCGCGCATGTACGAAAAGTTCTACACTGGACAATTCCTGGGCGCGGATTTCAGAAAACGCGCTGTTCAACTCGCGAGGCGAAGCCGGACCATGCGACAGATCATGGAGACGTTTATCGAAGGGAACCAGCCCTATCAAACCTTGAAGAAGAAACTCGTTTTCTCCGTTCCTTCCGTGGCATGGGATCTCGTGAGCGGCCGACAGTAGTGCGATCGCAGCGATTACTTCGCGAAAAGCTGAGCTCGGATGTCCCGGAACGCCTTGAACTCAATCGCGTTGCCGCTCGGGTCCAGAAAGAACATCGTGGCCTGCTCGCCGGGAGCGCCTTTGAAGCGCACATGCGGTTCGATGACAAAGCGGGTTCCTGCGTCTCTAAGATTCCTTGAAAGCTCCTCAAAGCGAGGAATCTCCAGAACGGCTCCGAAGTGGGGAACAGGCACATCGTGTCCGTCTACAGAGTTCGAGGCACCCTCCGAAACGGCCGGATAGTTTTCTGCCACATGACAGACGAGTTGATGTCCGAAGAAATTGAAGTCTACCCAGGCTTCGGAGCTCCGCCCTTCCTCGCAACCCAATAACTGTCCGTAAAATTTACGAGCTTCTGCAAGATCTCGAACACGGATCGCGAGGTGGAATGGAGGAAGGGTGTCCACGCGGCTCAGTTTATGGTTGGAGGCGGTTCAGCTTCACTGCCGTTGCCGTTTCCGTTTCCATTGTCGCCTTCCCCCTCGGTTAAAGTGGCGGCCGTTACCTTGTCATCGTCGTCCAGCTGAATCAGACGCACCCCTTGAGTCGCGCGGCCGACGGCCCGAATATTTGTGGAACGAACGCGGATCAATTTGCCGTTCGCCGTCATCACGAGAACGTCGGAATCTTCATTTACAGGCATGATGGCGACGACCTTGCCATTCTTGTCTGTTGTTCGGACATTGATAATGCCTTTACCGCCTCGCCCCTGGGCGCGGTATTCCTCCACAATGGTCCGCTTTCCGAAGCCGCCTTCTGTCACCGTCAGAACCATCTCTTCTTCGGATGTGCAGGCGATCATTGCGACAACATAATCCCCTTCATCGAGACGGATGCCAATGACGCCATAGGCCTGCCGGCCCATCTCACGAACATCTGCGTGAGGAAAGCGGATGCACATGCCGTCGTGGGTTCCGATGAAAACTGTTTCATCACCCGAGAGCACCTCGGCGGCAATTAATTCGTCATCGTCCGGCACGCCCATTGCGATGATGCCTCGCGCTGTCGGATTGCTGAAATTTTCGAGGGACGTCTTCTTCACTGTGCCTTTTCGGGTTGCCATGACGACGGAGACATTCGCGGTGAATTCCTTGACGGATAGCAAGGCGCGCACTTCTTCTCCAGGCAAAAGGTTAGCCAGGTTGACTATGGCCTTTCCTTTGCCGGCAGATCCAACATCAGGGATCTCGTATACCTTCAGCCAATATAGGCGCCCCCGATCGGTGAAGACGAGCATGTAGCTGTGCGTGTTCGCGACAAAAACCTTGGTCACGGCGTCTTCATCGCGCGTCCGCATTCCGATCCGGCCTTTACCGCCGCGACCCTGGTTGCGATAAATGGAGAGTGGGGTACGTTTGAGATAACCGCTACGGCTTACGGTTATGACAACATCTTCCTCAGCAATGAGGTCTTCGATGTTGATCTCACCTTCTTCGTCAACGATCTTGGTTCGCCGCTCATCACCGTACTTCTTTTGAACGTCGCGAAGTTCCTTGATGATGACCTCGCGAAGTCTCACATCACTGGCCAAAATTTCTTTGAGTTCCGCAATGCGGGCGCGCAATTCGGCGAGTTCATCCAGAATCTTCTGGCGCTCGAGGCCTGTCAATCGCTGCAGTTGCATTTCGAGAATGGCCTTTGCCTGAATCTCGGTGAATTCAAATTGCTTTATCAAGCCTTCGCGCGCTTCCGCAGCCGTCTTGGCTGCGCGGATCAACGTGATTATTGCGTCAATGTGGTCGAGAGCTTTCTGGAGGCCATCAAGAATATGCGCCCGCGCTTCTGCCTGCCTCAGTTCATACTGCGTCCGACGTCGGACGACGTCGACGCGATGCTCGATGAAGTTGCGGAGCAACTCCATGAGGTTGAGAACTCTCGGTTGACCATTGACGATGGAGAGATTAATGACACCGAATGTGGACTGCATCGGTGTCAGCTTGAAAAGGTTATTGAGGATGATGGAAGACTGCTCTCCGCGCTTCAGTTCTACCACGATGCGCATCCCGTGCCGGTCGCTCTCGTCGCGAATGTCGGAAATGCCTTCGAGCCTCTTTTCAGTCACCAGTTCGGCGATCTTTTCGATCAGACGGGCCTTGTTCACCTGATAGGGGATCTCGGTGATGATAATGGCCTCCCGATCCTTCGACATGCGCTCGATTTCGGCCTTGGCGCGCATGGTGATTTGTCCGCGGCCGCTGAGATAGGCCTGTCGGATTCCAGCCCGGCCATAGATGTAGCCGCCTGTCGGAAAGTCGGGACCTGGAATCCTTTCCATCATCTCTTTAAGGTTCGCTGCGGGATTTTCGACGAGGTGGACGACGGCTTCGCAGATCTCCGTGAGATTGTGAGGCGGCATGTTCGTAGCCATGCCGACGGCAATTCCTCCGCTGCCATTTACAAGAAGGTTCGGAATCTTGCTGGGGAGGTATGAGGGTTCTTCTCGTTCTTCGTCGTAATTCGGAACAAAGTCGACCGTGTCACGGTCGATGTCCTCGAGAAGCGCTTCCGCCAGGGGAGCCATTCGTGCTTCCGTGTAACGCATGGCTGCAGGCGGGTCACCGTCTATTGAGCCGAAGTTTCCCTGGCCGTCAACGAGCGTGTAGCGATAAGAGAAGTCCTGGGCCATGCGCACAAGCGTGTCGTAAATGGGGCCATCGCCGTGCGGATGGTAATTACCCATTACCTCCCCTACGATCTTGGCGCACTTGCGGTACCCGCGATTAGACGCCAAGCCCATCTCCCGCATGCCGTAAAGGATGCGTCGGTGTACGGGCTTTAGGCCGTCTCGAACATCAGGCAGAGCGCGGCCGATGATGACGCTCATCGCGTAGTCGACGTACGACCGTCGCATTTCGTCGTCGATATTTACAGGAAGCAGATTGGAAGGTGGACCCGGAGGGGTCGGCGGTGTTATCGGATCTTCTGACATTCGTTTCCTTTAGATGTCCAGGTTCTTCACTTCAAGGGCGTTCTCCTCGATGAACTGTCGTCGCGGTTCCACCGCGTCTCCCATGAGGATCGTGAAGATGTCGTCGGTAAGAACCTTGTCGTTGATTTGAACCTGGAGGAGCGTGCGCTTTTCGAAATCCATGGTTGTTTCCCAAAGCTGCTCGGGGTTCATCTCGCCGAGCCCCTTGTATCGCTGGATCTGCAAGTCTTTCTTGCCCAACTCCATGAGGTGCTCGATAAGTCTCTGACGGCTCTCGAGTTTACTTTCGGTATGGTTTCCGTTCTGGCTTTCAACCCGCACGAGGAATGGAGCCTGATCCTTTTCATGAAGTGACCGGTGCAGTGCCGTGAGCCGCTGATACTCGCCGCCGGAAAGCAACTGGTGATTGATGGTCCGAGGGGTCTGACTGCCCTCTCGATAAGTGATCTTCTGCTCGCCGTGCTCGGGATCCAAAGAAACCTCCGGCTTGTAGCCGAAGCTCTCGAGTTTCGCGACGACGGCGGAAATAATGGCCTCGTCTGCAAGGAAACCCTTTGCGGCAGCATTCACGTTAAGGAGGTAGTCGAGGACACGTTGGTCCTGCAGGTGTCGGTCCACCTTGGAAAAAAGAAGATTCAGCTCAATAAGCTTCTCGATGAACGCCGTCAGGTCACGACCGCTTAGAGTTTGCCCTGCTGCCGTCTGGACGGTCAGACTCTCCGTTGCTTTCCGCAGCAGGAACTGCGACATGTGGCGCTCGTCTTTGATGTATTGCTCAGACTTACCCTTCTTGACCTTGAAGAGTGGAGGCTGTGCGATGTAGACGTGTCCTCTCTCAATGAGCTCGACCATTTGTCGGTAGAAGAAAGTCAGAAGCAGGGTTCGGATGTGAGAGCCATCCACATCGGCATCCGTCATAATGATGATCTTGTGGTAGCGAAGCTTAGTGACGTCGAAGTCGTCCGTACCGATTCCCGTCCCCAGCGCGGTAATCATCGCCGCGATTTCCGTGTGGGTAAGCATCTTGTCGTAACGCGCCTTCTCGACGTTAAGAATCTTCCCCTTAATCGGAAGAATGGCCTGTGTGCGGCGGTCGCGTCCCTGTTTCGCAGAGCCGCCCGCGGAATCCCCTTCGACAATGAAAATCTCGGAAAGCTCTGGGGAGCGTTCCTGGCAGTCCGCTAGTTTTCCAGGGAGGGCCATACTGTCCAGGGCGCCTTTACGGCGCACCAGTTCTCGCGCGCGGCGTGCGGCCTCGCGGGCGCGCGCCGCGTCAACGGCCTTTCCGATAATGCGTTTTGCGACTGACGGGCTTTCTTCCAGGAATTTTCCCAGGCCGTCATTCACCATCGCTTCGACGATCCCCTTTACTTCGCTATTGCCAAGCTTCGTCTTGGTCTGCCCTTCGAATTGGGGCTGGGGTAGTTTCACGCTGATGACGGTGACCAGGCCTTCGCGGACATCGTCACCCGACAGGTTATCTTTGAGTTCCTTACCCAGATTGTTGGAAACGGCGTAGTTGTTTAACGTTCGTGTCAGCGCCGCCTTGAAGCCAATGAGATGAGTACCACCTTCATGGGTGTTGATGTTGTTCGCGAAAGTAAAAATCTGTTCCTGATAACCGTCGTTGTACTGAAGGGCTATCTCAAGATCGATTCCTTCCTTCACTCCCTGAAAGTAGACAACCTTGTCGTGAAGAGGGGTCTTGTTCTTGTTGAGGTGCTCAACAAAAGAAATGATTCCCCCGGTGTAGTGAAAGTCGTGTCTCTTCTCTGTGCGCTCGTCTTCAATTGTTATGAGCAGACCCTTGTTGAGAAAGGCCAGCTCTCGAAGGCGCTGGGATAGCGTCTCGAAACTGAACTCTGTTGTTTCAAAGATCCTGGTGTCGGGCTTGAAGTTAACTCTGGTGCCACGCTTGTCGGTCTGCGCGATGCTTTTCAGATCTGCATTGGGAGTGCCCCGCTCGTAACTCTGAACCCAAACTTTTCCGCCGCGCCATATCTCGAGCTTCAACCACTCGGATAATGCATTAACGACAGAAACTCCAACGCCGTGCAGGCCGCCCGAGACTTTGTAGGCATCATTATCAAACTTGCCGCCTGCATGAAGTTTAGTGAGAACGACTTCGGCCGCTGGCTTCCCTTCTTTCGGCATTATCTCGGTAGGAATGCCGCGTCCGTTGTCCGTAACTGTGACGGATCCGTCGACATGAATGATGACATGCACCTCCGTGCAATAGCCGGCGAGCGCCTCATCGATCGAGTTGTCGACAACTTCGTAAACCAGGTGATGGAGGCCGTCAATGCCGGTCGAACCGATATACATCGCCGGGCGCTTGCGTACAGCCTCCAGGCCTTCTAAGACTTTAATTTGCTCCGCGCCGTACGTAGTCTCGCGGGGTGGCTGCGAGGTCTTTTCAGGACCCGCAGAATCAACTCGTTCTGCCATGATTTTTTTAATGTCCGGTTAGTCGCTAACGTCCAGAAAAGTAAAGGGAATGCGACCGCTACCCCTAGAATGAAGACAGGCTCGATTTTAGCAAATTCCGGCCCGGTTTCAGACAGGAAAGTTGCTGTGTTGTATAAAAAATTTTGGGGTATGACTTCTGAAGCCAACAAGATGTTGGGGTCTAGATTCGCATGGGCATGACAACATACCTGTAGTTGTACTCGGTCCCTGAAACCGTTCGCAACTGCGCAGCACTCTCACTATCCTTAAACTCGAAATTGACCTGACTTTCGTCCGCTGTAGTAAGAAAATCAAGCAGATACTGATAATTGAAGCCTACTTGAAGCTCTTCCTTGGAGTAATTCACCTCAAGCGTTTCGTGCGCCTCGCCAAGGTCTGAATGACTGGCGGTGACTTCGAGAATTCCTTTTCCGAGGGAGATTCTTACGGTTCGGGAACGCTCGTCGGAAAGGATGGCGACGCGTCGAATTGCTCCCGCAATCTCATCTCGTTCGAGCGTGACAATTCGGTCGTTGTTCCGGGGCAGGACTGCTTCGAAGTTAGGGAACTGCCCGGTAAGCATCCTCGCGACAAGCAATCGCTTTCCCATATCGAAGTACAGATGATTATCGTCCCGCGAGAAGTCGATTTTCCCGGTCTCCCCGCCGTCCGAAATCATCTTTACCAACTCCCCCATCGCCTTCTTGGGAACCAGTACTCGAATCTCTTCAGATACGTCTTCAAATGCCTCTGTTTTATCAATATGAGCCAATCGGTGCCCATCCGTGGCAACCATAATAATTGCCCCAGGTTTAATCACCATCAGGGCTCCACTGAGCGTGTATTTGGAATCTTCTGAGCTGATGGAAAAAATCGTTCTCGAAATCAACTTTGACAGGACCGGGGGATCGATCTTGACCGATTTGGCTTTCGGTTCAGCGATTGCTGGAAAATCCTCTTCCGGAAGTCCGGCAATTCGGAACCGACTTGTTCCACACGTTACCGTTACCCAGTTCGCATCGCCTCTCTTGAACTTAATTTCCTTGTCGGGAAGCGCGCGAACAATCTCGTATAGCCGTTTTGCCGGCAGTGTCATCGAACCGGCCGTCGTTACCTTGACAGGACAAACTGATCGGAGACCGATTTCAAGATCTGTTGCCAGAATTCCAAGTTCTCCGTCCGAAGCGCGAAACAGGGCATTCGCCAGAATTGGAATTGTGGTTTTCCGCTCGACTACCCCTTGAATCAAGGTTAGTTCCTGTAAGAGATCAAATTTTCTGACTGTAAATTCCATTCTGGTTAACTAACTAATAATAGTAGTTCCTCTGAATTCTGTGGGTAACTCTCTAACTGACGGGAATGAAAAGTCTTACCACGATCCAATCCTGTGAAGCCAGAGAATACCCTTCTGTGAATATCCTGTTCAACAATGTATTCCTGTCGTTTTTCACATCTGGTCCACAGCGGGAATTAACACTTATTTAAACGAGTCGATAAACGTCTGCAACAACCGGTTGAGTTCTCGATCGGCTTGACGGTTCTCCTCGATCTTATTGATCGAGTGCAGGACCGTCGTGTGATGTTTATTCCCGAATTCGCGGCCGATTTGAGGTAAGGACATTCTGGTTATTTTTTTGCAGAGATACATACAGATCTGTCGAGGCATTGCTACGGACTTGGAGTTATTGCGAGACTTCAAGTCCTGAACGCGCATCCCGTAATAATCCGCGATCGTCTTTTGAATCATTTCAATGGTTATCGCTTTTTCATCGCTGTGAAGGATTTCACTAAGAGTGTCCTGAGCGAGAGCCAGGGTGATTTCCGTTTCGTGGAGGGATGCATAAGCGACCAGTCGCACTAAAGCTCCCTCGAGTTCCCGGATGTTGGACTTGATTTTACTGGCGATGTAGAGGGAAACGTTATCGGGAAGTGAAATGTTATGGCGCTCTGCCTTCTTCGTGAGGATTGCGATCTTCGTTTCCAGGTCGGGAGGCTGAATGTCTGCGATCAAACCCCACTCAAATCTCGAATGTAGCCTTTCCTCCAATGTTGGGATATCGCGAGGGGGACAATCGGCAGAGAAGACGAGTTGTTTGTGATTGTCATAAAGTGCGTTGAACGTGTGGAAGAACTCTTCTTGCGTTCTTTCTTTAGCGGCGATGAACTGAATATCGTCAATAAGCAGGACGTCATTATTGCGGTAACGCTCTCGGAAGCTCAGCAGTTTGTCGTAGCGAATTGCGCTGATCAGGTCATTGGTAAACTTTTCAGTCGAGATATAAGTCAGTCTCAAGCTTCGATTTCGACGTTTGATCTCCTGACCAATGGCATGCATCAGGTGAGTTTTCCCCAATCCAACACCGCCATACATAAATAAGGGGTTATAAGCCTTGGAGGGCCGTTCCGCTACGGCAATTGCCGCAGCGTGGGCGAACTGATTAGAAGAGCCGACAACAAACGTATCGAACGTGTACTTCGGGTTGAGGGTGTTGTCGACCGATTCAAAGTCCAGATTTCCTTGCGAGGGAGGCCCCGGCCTTACCGACGACTCCTCGATCATGTACACGACGCTGATTTCACCAACTTCCGCCGATTTTGCGGCATTCAGAACCACGTCGATATGTTCATTAAGCCAATCCCTAAAGAAGGAGTTGGGTACGCGAATATAAAGTGCTGAGCCGTCCCGACGAACGAATTGAGTCGGCTTAAACCAGGTATTGAAACTTTGCGCGCTGACGTTTTCTTCAACTTTATTAAGTACTTTTTCCCAGGTATCCATGAAAGTGCCATTAGGTGAAGAGACACGATTTCCACAAAGATTTCCACGTGCTGTGGAAATCCAAAAACTGCCAGAAACGGCGTGGGAGACGCGACAAAGTAGCACTTTCATTTTTCCATTTCAACCGGCAAAAGCGACTTTGCCGAACACCAGAATTGACGGGCTTCTCGGCGCGATGCTACAGTGAAGTCTTTTTGGGAGCAGTAAGGAAATGCCAAAGAGAACGTACCAACCAAACAATCGGCATCGAGCCAAGACGCATGGTTTTCGGGCGCGGATGAAAACGAAGGGTGGCCGATTGGTTTTGAAAGCTCGGCGCGCCAAGGGACGCAAGCGCGTTTCGGTTGAGCACTACTAAGAATTGCCGCGGGTTTTTCAAGCTCAAGAATTCCGCTGAATTTCAGTCGGTCTACAAGAGGGGCGCACGAAAAGATTCGCGCTCCTTTGCTGTCTTCTTGCTCGCCAACGGACTCGATCACAGCCGCGTCGGGCTGACCACACCGCGAAAAATAGGAATGGCCGTTACCAGAAATCGGATCCGTCGACGAGTCAGGGAGATTCTGCGAGCGGCATGGCCGCTTCTGCCACGCGGATTCGACATCGTGGTGAACCCGCGCCGTTCAGCATCCGAGCGGCAATTTTCCGATTTGAAAATGGAGCTATTGTCTGTCCTGGGAGTTTCTGCATGATCGGACGTCTTTGCCAGAAGCTGGTGCTTGGAATCCTTAGGATATACAAGGTGGTAATCTCGCCGTGGTTGCGGCCGGCGTGCCGATTCACGCCTACCTGTTCGGAATACGCCAGTGATGCGATCGGGCGTTATGGCGTTCTTCGTGGGGTGGGAAAGGCTTGTATGCGTCTCCTTCGCTGTCATCCCTTCAGTCGAGGAGGCTGGGATCCCGTCTAGCGGTCGCCAAAATTATGGAAAAGAGAATACTCATCGCGTTCCTGCTTTCATTTGCGGTTTTATACGCATCGCGGTTCTTGCTACCTACGCCTCCTCCTCCGGAGAAGCCGGCTACAAACGTGGAGCCGCCTGTTGTTCCGCCGACACCCGCGACGAATTCCGTGCCGTCCGCATCGACAAAAGGAGAGTCGATCGAAGCGTCGTCTGAGAAGACTGAAGTGATTGAAACTGCGATTTTTCGCGCCGAGGTGTCAAACGTCGGCGGCGTCCTGAAGAGTTTTCGTCTTAAGAGATTCCCTGATGCCGCCGGGAAGCCGACAGAATTAATTGATCCGTGGGCGGGACGCCAGGTGGGATTTCCACTTGCTATCAGCACCGGCGACGCCGCTCTCGACAAGCTCTTAGCGGAAGCGAGATTTCAATCGACCCTCGAGAGTAACCATCTGAGCCTGGAATACCGCGCTGCGGGCGTATACGCACAGAAGACGATGGATTTTGATCCCGAGAAGTATCAGGTTCGAATCTCTACCGAGATCGCGCGGAATGGAACGGCCGTTCCGCATAGCGTGCTCCTCCAGGGAGAGATTGGCGATCAATCGATAGCAGACGTGCCTGCGAAGAGGGCGGCGGTTTATCAGGCCGCGGGTAAGTACCAGCGGATTGCGGTTCCGGGAATAAAGGAACCACGAGACGTGTCGGGCTCTATGGTCGGTGTTGAGGATCAATACTTCCTGGCTATGTTTGTGCGAGATAACGAAGGCCCTATAAAAGTCAGCAGGCAGGAATATCAGTTGCCGGATCTCGCAGACGGAACAAAAGGGGCGTCGTCGTACGGACTTTACGTTGCAGTCCCCAGCACGGCGCCGATGACGCTCTACATCGGTCCGAAGCAAGAAGAGAGTCTCGTTGGTGCTGATCCCCGGCTGGGCGCGGTCATCAATTACGGCTGGTATCTATTTGCGATCATCGCAAAGCCGCTGTTGATCATGCTTCGCTGGATCCACGGTTTCGTCGGAAACTACGGGTGGGCGATTATCATCCTGACGATCCTCATCAACATGGTGCTGTTTCCGCTTAGAGTGAAGCAACAACTGTCAATGCAGAGAATGCAGAAGCTCGCGCCTCATCTTAAGCAACTGCAGGAGAAGTACAAGAAGTTAAAGGCGGGCGATCCCCGGCGCGCGGAAGTAGAGAAGGAACTAATGGAGATGAACAAGCAGCAGCTCAGCGGCTGCTTGCCCATGTTGCTTCAAATGCCGTTGCTCTTCGCGTTCCTGAACATGATGTCCGCTGCAATCGAACTGCGTGGCGCCCCATGGATTCTGTGGGTCAAGGATCTCTCCGTCGAGGATCATTTGTTCATCCTGCCCATACTGATGGGCGTCGCAATGTTTATTCAAATGAAAATGAGTCCGACATCGCCCGATCCGGCCCAGGCGAGGATGATGCTGCTTACACCGGTCCTGGTAACCGTTCTTTTCCTGTGGTACCGCAGCGCCAGCGGTCTAACCTTATATTGGCTTACCGGGAACGTAATCAGTATTGGACAACAGTGGTTCATACGAAAATATTGGGCGGATGGCGATGATGCAGGGCCGCGATCGACGCACGGACAGCCAGCTCCGGCTTAAGTGTGCGGGAGGGACTCCACAAGATAGTTTCTTCAGACGAGACAATCGTCGCATTGTCCACCCCGCCCGGGCGAAGCGCCATAGGGGTGGTTCGGATATCCGGATCAGCCGCAGAAACCATAGCCAGCACGTTCTTTCGAGGCTCGTCTGGGCTGCATCACCGGCAGGCCGTTGTGGGCCGCTGGGAAAGCGCTGATGGAGAGTTTGTCGACGAGGTAGTGGGAGTGCTCTACAAGCGTCCGCACTCTTACACAGGCGAAGATGTGCTGGAGATCAGCGCCCACGGAAACCCACTCGTTCTCAGCCGCATCATCCGAATGATCCAGTCGTCGGGCGCGAGGCTCGCAATGCCAGGGGAGTTCACCCTCCGCGCCGTTGCGCATGGCAAGATGGATTTGATTCAGGCGGAAGCCGTTCGGGAGTTTATTGAAGCGCAGACGGACAGCCAGGCACGGATTGCACTACGGCAAATAGAAGGCGGGGTTTCAAAGCGGCTCTCCCCGTTGAAGCATCGCCTCGTGGACTTGATCGCGCACCTGGAGGCGGGCATCGATTTCGCTGAAGATGACGTTGAATTGCTCGAGACCCGTCGGGCCGTGGATGAGTTGGTTCAGATCCGCACGACCCTCGAAGAACTTCGCAGAACGTACAACTACGGGAAGCTGCTGACTTCTGGGGTGCGAATCGTAATTGCCGGTCGCCCCAATGTGGGGAAGTCCAGTCTGTTCAATCGCCTTGTTCTAATGGATCGGGCGATCGTCACGGAGATTCCTGGCACGACGCGCGACGTCCTTTCGGAGCCTTCGGATCTCAATGGAATTCCGGTGCATTTCTTCGACACTGCCGGAGTTCGCGAAACCCTGGATCCCGTGGAACGAATCGGTGTCAGCCGGACGTTAGAAACGCTGGCTGAGGCAGATCTCGTGCTCTTGGTCGTTGATGGATCCTCGCACCTCGGCGAGGAAGATCGGGCGATTCATGAACGAATTAAAGACTTGCCGCACCTCATCGTGGCGAACAAGCGTGACATCACTATGACGGCGGACCCGGTTCTCCACCAGCTGACACCAATCTGGATTAGTGCGCGAACCGGCGACGGCCTCGAGACTTTGCGCGAAAGCATCGCGCGTGTTTTGTGCAGTGATCGGGCGCAGGGGTTTGGAGAATGCATCCTGACTACGTCGCGGCAAAACGAGGCCGTTTCAAGCGCAATTGATGTGCTAGCTGCAGGCGAAAATGCGTTGAGGAACGGAACGCCGCACGAAATGGCGCTGCTGGACATTTATCAGGGCCTTTCGTTCTTGAATGAGTTGACGGGCGAGACAACGACAGAGGATATTCTAGGGAGGATTTTCTCGACCTTTTGCATAGGCAAATGATGATGTTTGATGAGTCCTACGATGTAGTCGTTGTCGGAGCCGGCCACGCGGGTTGTGAGGCCGCACACGCTGCCGCGCGAATGGGATGCAGTACGGCGCTGTACACCATGAATGCGGACCTGATCGCTCAGATGTCGTGCAATCCCGCGGTGGGTGGCATTGCAAAAGGACACCTTGTCCGCGAGATTGACGCTCTCGGCGGTTTGATGGGCATTGTCGCGGACCAGGCAGGTATTCAGTTCCGGCTGCTTAACACCAGCCGTGGACCAGCCGTTTGGTCGCCCCGTGCCCAGGAGGATAAGGCTCTCTACCGAATCCTGATGCGTCGCCATCTTGAGGCGACACCCAATCTATTCATCAAACAGGCTGAGGTAACGCAACTACTATTCGATCAAAACCGTGCGGCGGGAATCGAACTGCAGGACGGTCGGCGCGTTGCGGCCGCGGTCGTTGTTCTTACGACGGGCACCTTTCTTAACGGACTCATTCATATCGGTGAAAAGCAGTTTACGGCGGGCCGCAGCGGTGAGCCGTCCTCAATCAATCTTGCAAACTGCATCCGGGAGCTCGGATTCGACTGGGGGCGCCTGAAGACGGGAACGCCTCCGCGGCTCGATCGACGAACTATAGATTTTTCCATGTTTGAGAAACAGGAAGGAGACGTCCGCCCCACGCCGTTTTCCATGAGAACACCGGACGAATTGCGAAATACAGTCTGCTGCTACATCACCCGGACCGACGAAGTCATCCACGACATCATCCGCCGCAATATGCACCGATCGCCGCTATACAGCGGGCAGATCCAGGGAATCGGTCCTCGCTATTGCCCTTCGTTGGAAGACAAAGTGGTGAAGTTTGCAGATAAGCATCACCATCAGATCGTTTTGGAGCCGGAGGGCATTGACACGCATGAGATCTACGTTAATGGAATGTCAACCAGCCTTCCCATTGATGTTCAGCGGGAGATTTTGAGCTCCATAAAGGGGCTCGAGTCTGCGCAGATGGTGCGGCCCGGATATGCAATCGAATATGACTTCGTCCAGCCCACCGAGTTGCATCCATCGCTAGAAACCAAACGTGCACAGCGGCTTTTCTTTGCGGGGCAGATCAACGGGACAACCGGCTATGAGGAGGCCGCCGCGCAAGGTCTTCTTGCGGGAATAAACGCGGCGCTGAAGGTGAAAGAAGAATCGCCGCTGGTGCTGAGCCGGTCAGACGCATACATCGGCATTATGATTGATGATCTGGTGACGAAGGGAACAAGTGAGCCGTATCGCATGTTCACTTCACGGGCAGAGTTTCGGTTAAATCTGCGGATCGACAATGCGGATGAGCGGCTGACGCCGATGGGTAAGAACATAGGCCTGGTCGGCGACGAGCAATGGGACCAGTACTTGATGCGTCAATCTCGGATGGAACGGCTGCGGACGTATCTCTCGGTTACGAAAGTCGAACCGTCGCACCAGTTTTTCATTTCTCGCGGCTTGGAGCTTCGAGACCGACCCAGCGCTGCTGTGCTACTACGAAGGCCGGAGATCCATGTGGAAGATTTGTTGAACGCCGGGTTGTTGGATTTTGGCGCGGAGGTCATCCGTCGCGAAGAGTTGATTTCCATAGAGACGGCAATCAAATATGAGGGGTACCTTCGGCAGCAGGAGCGAGAAGTTGAAAAGTTACGCAAGGCCGAAGCGAGACGTATTCCTCCTGATTTCGAATATACCGGGATCCCCGGGCTCTCTCGAGAAATTATCGAGAAGCTAGGCAAAATCCGACCTTTGTCGATCGCGCAGGCAAGCAGGATACCCGGAGTCACGCCTGCGGCACTTTCTATCCTCTTATTTCATATAGAGATGCGTCGGATTTCAGGGCACCCTGAAAGCGTTGCATAAACCGAATTGGCCGCGCTGCTAGGCGAGGAGCTTTCACGGTTGGGCCTCCAACTTTCGCCCGAAATACAGGTGAAACTCGATATTTATATTCAGGAGTTGCAGCGATGGAACCGGCGGATGAATCTCACCTCGCTGACGGGGCAAGATCTCGTACGGCGGCTAATCGTGGAACCCTGCTGGATCGGCCGACAACTACAGATGTCGGGGACGCTACTGGACCTCGGCTCTGGAAACGGAAGTCCGGGCATTCCGTTGTACCTGGGACAGGGACTACGTCAGGCGGATCTCGTTGAGGCTCGAGTGAAACGGGCGGCGTTTCTGCGTCATGTGGCTTCCCTCCTCGCCGACGAGAACATCGTGGTACACCGTCTTCGTGTGGAAGACATGACGGCCCCGCCACGTTCTGACTGGATCACATTTCAAGGCGTAAAGCCGGTCGCCGCCCTGCTTCAGGCACTGAAGCGTCTATTTTCTCCAACGACGCACGTAGTATGGATTACTTCCGGAGATGATTTCCTGCCCGGGGCATCAAGGCTCAGCGTTCCCGAGAGCAAAACCGTGGTTCAGGTTCTTCAATTGGACCAGTTCTGACCGATCCTCTCCGAGAATTGTTCCACGTGGAACAAATGCACGGACAACGTTCCACGTGAAACATCATGGCAAGGATCATCGCGATTTCGAACCAAAAGGGCGGAGTTGGTAAGACTACAACCGCCATCAATCTCGCAGCGTCTTTGGCATCCGCGGACATGCGAACGCTGCTTATCGATTTGGACCCTCAGTCCAACGCCTCGTCCGGCCTGGGTCTACGGCGGGGCACTTATTCAAAGTCGACCTACCACGTCCTGGTCCAAGGCCAGCCGCTCAGTGCAGTCATTCATCAAACTGAGCTTGAGGCGTTGGAATTGGCGCCGGCGAGTCGAGAGCTGGTTGGTGCGACAATGGAGCTTTCTCAGGAAGCGAATCGCCACCAGCGGCTCCTGACCGCGCTCGCGCCGATCCGTGGCCAGTTTCAATTTATTCTCATCGACTGTCCTCCATCTCTCGACATCCTGACCGTAAACGCCCTAATTGCGGCGGACCGGGTCTTGATTCCGATCCAATGCGAATACTTTGCGTTGGAAGGCGTGTCGGAGCTGATGGAGACCATCAACGAGATCCGTCGGGCGGCAAATCCTCGACTGGAGATCGAGGGTGTTCTTCTGACGATGTTTGATGAGCGAACAAATCTTTCCAATCAAGTCATGGCGGACCTAAAGGCGTTCTTTGGGGACAAGGTTCTCTCGTCCGTCATACCTCGCAATATCCGGCTGGGTGAAGCTCCCAGTCACGGGCAGCCCATCCTGTTATACGACATCAAATCCAAGGGAGCAGAAGCGTACATACGCCTCGCAAAGGAGATCATCCATGGCACAGAGAAAAGCATTGGGCCGGGGCCTGAGCGCCCTGCTGGGGACACCAACAACTGAAACCATCGACTCGGAGCAGTTACGAGAAATCGACATCGATCGGATTGTTCCCAACACGCAGCAGCCCCGAAAGCACTTCAATGAGGACTCTCTCAACGAACTTGCGGATTCCATTCGCGCACATGGGCTAATTCAGCCGGTCGTTGTGCGGGCGCTACCGGATAACTTCTATGAATTGGTTGCCGGCGAGCGGCGTTGGCGAGCGGCGCAGCGGGCGGGCCTGGTGCGGCTGCCTGCTTTGGTCCGTGACCCGGGCGAGGATTCCTCTCTCGAAATTGCTCTCATTGAGAATCTTCAGCGCGAGGATCTCAATCCGATAGAAGAAGCCCAGGCTTACGAGAAATTAATCGTGGAGTACGGGCTTACGCAGGAGGAGGTCGCGCGTCGGGTCGGCAAAAGCCGAGTGACGGTTACTAACATGCTTCGTCTCTTGCGATTGCCCGCGGAGGTCCAGCAGTGGATAGGAGAGGATCGCCTCACGACGGGGCACGCCAAGGCCCTTCTGTCTCTTTCAGACCTTGGTTCGATCCTGGATGCCGCCCGCAAAATAATCCAGGGCAGCTATTCCGTACGTCAGGCCGAGATGTTAGTGTCCCGCTATGGGAAGAATGGTGCCGCCGATGCGTCCGATAGCGCGACGGAAGTTGTCGATCCTAACGTGAAGGCAGCAATTCATGCGCTGGAGCAGGCGCTCGGCACCAAGGTAACAATTCAGGAGAGCCGCGGAAAAGGCCGTATCGAGCTGCACTTTTTCTCAACGGAAGAGATGCACAGGCTCTACGAGGGTTTGATGAGGACGCGGTTCTAGAAAGGGTGTATGACTCTTTGGCGCAAGTCTGAGGATATGGTTGGTGGCTTCCTGGATAACGGTACGGAAGTTACGGGCGAGTTGCAGTTCACGAATACGCTTCGAATCGATGGAGCCTTTCATGGATCGATTCTAAGTAAGGATCGTCTAATCGTCGGCGAGGGAGCAGTTGTTCATGCCGACATCAAGGTTGGTGATATCGAGATTCGCGGCCAGGTGTACGGCAATGTCGCAGTAGAGCGCCAAGCCGAAATCCTATCGACCGGAGTACTCCGCGGAGATGTCCATTCTGCTGTACTGATTATCCAGGCAGGGGCAACCTTCGAAGGCCATAGCCACAAGGTTGGTGCTGTGCTTCAAGAAACACCTGAAAGCCAGACGGATCCGGAGCGTTCCGGAAAAGGTGCGGAGAGTTTAATTCAGTAATATTTGTAATATCTGCAAAGGATGGCCGCGCTCCCCGCAAGCCTCTCAGGTGGTCGATAATTCAACGGGCCTGTATGGCCCGTTGAAACCTCGAAACTCCCCGTTGACACTCCATAACGCGGATGCTACTTTTCCTCGTTTGCCGAGGCGTTCCTGCGCCGAGTTTAAGGAGTTTCAATGTCTGTAGCCGCAAGCCGTTACGCCAAGGCGCTGCTGGACGTCCTCTACCCCGCGAAAGCAGAAGCAGGCCGTGAGCAGTTGCTGCAATTTAATTCTGTGCTGGCACAGCAACAGGACGCTCGAACCTTTTTGGAGAATCCAACCGTTTCAGCGGAGAGACGCAAGGATCTCTTAAAAAGGCTCGGCGACACGCTAGCTCTGGATGTTCCAATTAGAAATTTTCTCGACCTGCTGATCGACCGAAACCGGCTGGACTTACTGGACGAAATCGCTTCGACGTACGAGGCATTGCTTGACGAGAAGCTCGGCGTAGTTCGGGCTCGGATCACCTCGGCCCTCGAACTGAACTCCCAGCAGCGCGATGAAGTTGCTGCTCGTCTACAGGCGCTGACAGGCAAGAAAGTCCGTATGGAAGTCTCTGTCGACCCAGCGCTCATTGGCGGCCTTGTAGCGCAGGTTGGCAGCACAATTTACGATGGATCGATCCGCCAGCAACTAAACACATTCAGGAATAACCTCACTCAAGATTGATGGAGATTTGAAAAACAGCATGGAGATCAAAGCAGACGAGATCAGCAAGATTATCCGCGAGCAGATTGATGGTTATCGCGCCGGAATCGATGTGAGCGAAATCGGTACCGTAATTTCCGTCGGTGATGGCATCGCTCGCGTTCATGGTTTGGAGCGCGTAATGGCGGGCGAGCTCCTCGCGTTTCCCCACGAGGTTATGGGCCTCGCGCTGAACCTGGAAGAGAGCCAGGTCGGCGTCGTTCTGCTTGGTGAGTACACAGAAATTCGCGAAGGCGATCAGGTTAAACGTACCGGCCGAATCATGGAAGTTCCGGTAGGCGAGGGAATGATCGGCCGAGTCGTAAACACACTTGCTCAGCCGGTGGATGGCCGCGGCCCGATTGTTGCCGACAAGTCGTTCCCTGTAGAGCGTCTCGCTCCGGGAGTGGTAGACCGTCAACCGGTAAAGGAACCGTTACAGACTGGAATCAAGGCGATCGACTCGATGATTCCGATTGGCCGAGGCCAACGCGAACTGATCATCGGGGATCGACAGACCGGTAAAACCGCAGTAGCGATCGACACGATCATCAATCAGAAAGGCCAGAACGTCATCTGTGTGTATGTGGCGATTGGTCAAAAGCGATCAACGGTGGCGCAGGTTGTCAAGACACTGCAAGAGTACGGCGCCATGGATTACACGATAGTCGTATCTGCCAGTGCCAGTGAGCCCGCGCCGATGCAATATCTTGCGCCCTATTCGGGATGCGCGATCGGGGAGTATTTCCGGGATTCGGGCCGCCACGCCCTTCTGATTTATGACGATCTCTCGAAGCATGCAGCGGCCTATCGCGAGATCTCGCTGTTGCTGAGACGTCCGCCAGGCCGCGAGGCTTATCCTGGCGACGTGTTTTATCTCCATTCCCGTCTTCTCGAGCGCGCAGCAAAGGTAAGCGACAAGCTGGGTGGAGGCTCCTTGACGGCATTGCCGATCATTGAGACTCAGGCGGGCGACGTTTCGGCATACATTCCCACAAACGTCATTTCCATTACGGATGGCCAGATATTTCTTGAAGGCGACTTGTTCAACTCCGGCATTCGGCCCGCGGTGAACGTCGGCATTTCCGTATCGCGCGTCGGTGGTAATGCGCAGATTAAGGCAATGCGTCAGGTCGCGGGGTCTCTGCGCCTGGACTTGGCACAGTTTCGCGAACTCGCCGCGTTCGCGCAGTTTGGTTCCGACCTCGATAAGGTCACTCAGGCGCAACTCTCGCGCGGTCAGAGATTGACTGAAATCCTGAAGCAAGATCAGTATGCACCGCTTCCGGTAGAAAAGCAGGTTGCTATCATTTACGCAGGCACGAATGGATTGCTTGACGATCTCGAAGTATCAGAGTGCCGCGCGTTTGAACAATCATTTTACCGATTCCTCGACACAAGCCATGCAGCACTTCTTGCGAAGATCCGTGAGAAGAAAGCGCTTGATGATGAAATCAAGAGCCAGCTCGCAGCCGTGCTGAAGGAAGCCAAAGCAACGTTCAAAGCCGAAAAGGGGCGCGCCGCCTGATATGCCCAGCCTTCTGGACATTCGTCGACGTATTCGGTCGGTGAAGAATACGCAGCAACTCACCAAGGCGATGAAGACTGTTTCTGCCGCGAAGTTGCGCCGCGCACAGGAACGTGTTGTCAGCGCGCGGCCATATGCCAATCAACTACGCCATGTTTTGGCTAATCTCGCAGGGCGCATCGAGAACATCGAGCATCCTCTTCTCGAGGTGCGCCCGGAAAACCGCTTGCTCTTGCTTGTTGTGACTGCGGATCGCGGGTTGTGTGGAGGTTTTAACTCAAACCTTACAAAAGCGGCACAAGGCTTTGTTCGTCAGCATCAGGATGCACAAGTTCAGCTGTTCACCGCAGGCAGGAAGGGGCGGGATTTTTTTCGCCGCCGCCATGCGAATATCGCCGGCGAATATATGAACTTCTTTTCAAAGCTCGATGTTGCCCACGCGAAAGACATCGCTCAGCAGCTGATTGAGAAGTACTCCACCGCGGAAACGGATGCCGTCTACATTACGTATAACGAGTTCAAGTCGGCCATCCAGCAGCGCATTGTTGTAGAAAGGCTGTTACCGCTTCGTGGTGCGGATTTGACCGAAGCGCCTTCCGGCGTTGATTACATTTTCGAACAGTCACCGCAGGAAATTCTGAACCGCCTTCTGCCGCGCTACGTGGAGATTGAAGTCTACCGTGCATTGCTCGAATCCGCAGCAGCCGAGCACGGCGCGCGAATGGCGGCAATGGATACGGCCAGCCGCAACGCTGGCGATATGATTGAATCTTTAACTCTAAACATGAATCGCATTCGCCAGGCGGCGATCACGCGAGAAATCATCGAAGTTGTCAGTGGTGCAGGAGCTCAATAAATGTCGAATGTCGGAAAAGTATCGCAAGTAATCGGTCCCGCAGTGGACGTGGAGTTTGCGGAAGGCAAGCAGCCGGAAATTCACACAGCCATTCACATCACGAGTGAAGGCTTCAATGTTCCAACGCCTCTGAGTGTTATTGCAGAAGTTCAGCAGCATCTCGGCGAAGGCCGCGTGCGATGCATTTCAATGCAGCCAACAGACGGCATGGTTCGCGGGATGCCGGCAACCGACATGGGCGGTCCTATTACGATTCCAGTTGGCGCGGGTGCGCTTGGACGTGTGATGAATGTCATCGGGGAACCGGTCGATCAAATGGGCCCCATCGAATCCAAGCGTCGTGACCCGATTCACAAGCTGGCCCCAGCCTTCACTGAGCAGAACACCCAGCTGGAAATGTTCGAAACGGGCATCAAGGTCATCGATCTCATCGAGCCCTATTTGCGTGGCGGCAAAATCGGGTTGTTCGGTGGAGCGGGTGTCGGCAAGACCGTTGTCATTCAGGAACTGATCAACAATATCGCCACCAAACACGGCGGAATTTCTGTGTTTGCCGGTGTAGGCGAACGCACGCGTGAAGGGAATGATCTCTGGCTCGAAATGAAGGAGTCCGGCGTCATCAACAAGGCAGCGTTGATCTACGGGCAAATGACCGAGCCGCCCGGAGCCCGGCTGCGTGTCGCCTTGACCGGATTGACTACGGCCGAGTACTTCCGCGACGAAGAGGGTCAGGACGTGCTGCTGTTCATCGACAATATTTTCCGATTTACTCAAGCGGGCTCAGAAGTGTCGGCACTTCTAGGCCGAATGCCTTCCGCAGTGGGCTACCAGCCGACGCTCGCGACGGAAATGGGCGAGCTTCAGGAACGCATTACTTCTACAACCAAGGGATCGATCACTTCCGTGCAGGCAATCTATGTGCCCGCGGATGATTACACCGATCCTGCCCCGGCTACAGCCTTCGCGCACCTCGATGCGACTACCAATCTCTCTCGCCAAATCGTAGAACTGGGTATCTATCCCGCTGTAGATCCACTGGCTTCCACATCGCGCATTCTGGATCCGCGCATCGTCGGCGCTGAGCATTACAACGTGGCACGTTCAGTGAAGGTTGTCCTGCAGAAGTACAAGGACTTGCAGGATATTATCGCGATTCTCGGTATCGACGAACTTTCCGAAGACGACAAGCTGGTTGTGGCCCGCGCGCGGAAAATCCAGAGATTCCTCTCGCAGCCCTTCTTCGTAGCCGAACAGTTCACCGGCAAACCCGGTCGCTATGTCAAGGTCCAAGACACAATCAAGGGATTCAAAGAGATTGTCGAAGGCAAACACGACGACATTCCCGAGCAGGCGTTCTACATGGTGGGAACAATCGATGAGGTCTTAGAGCAAGCCCAGAAGATGAAGGCATGATCAATCTAACAATCGTTACCCCTGAACGCTCACTCGTCAGCGAACAGGTCGACGAAATTGAAATTCCGGGGGCCGAAGGGTATCTGGGAGTCCTGCCAGGCCATGCTCCCTTGTTTACGGAGCTGAAAGTCGGTGAACTTGGCTACCGAAAAGGAAACAACTGGACCTCGCTATCTGTAGCCTGGGGTTTTGCGGAAGTACTTCCGGATCATGTGAGAGTGCTCGCTGAAACGGCGGAGCGCGCGAGTGAAATCGACGTCGAGCGAGCGATGAAGGCAAAAGAGCGTGCCGAACAGCGCCTTACCAGGGGCGGCGAAGACGTCGATTATGATCGCGCGCGCATTGCGTTGCAGCGCGCTCTCATCAGGATTCAAGTCGCACAAAAGAGGCACTCGGTCTAGTACTCTCACTTTGGTTTAGCGTGTAGCGATCCTCGCGCAGACTCCCAATCCCTGGCTCGAGAAGTTTGGAGGATGCCCGCTCACAAAGACCCCATTGCGCCCAAAAGCCCCGACAGTGACGGAGCGGCTCATCGAGGCTAAATCACTACACCAGCTGTGCTTCCGTAATAACAGCTGCTCTCCGCTTCCCACGTAGTGCAGGAACAGCATCAACACAACTTCAACTGCTTGAGGTATTTCCAGTCGTCTATCGGCTGAACTACGAAGATAGTCAAGCGGCTGCTGGACCGATTCCGGGATCGGGTCCATTGTCAGGCAATGCCATCCCGCTGGGCATGGGTTCCTCATGAATTCTTCGGCGTGATACCAGGGATGCTCAAAAAAAGATGGCTGGTGGCGGGGGTCTGTTCCGACACAACCCTTTATATTACTTAGTGTTAACGACGTATTCTGCGCCGGTGTAGGGAACCCGAAAACGCGTTCGCTCCGACTCACGACAGGTGTCGTAGCATACGCGGTATGTTCTTCCGGGGTGAAGCGGCATGTAATACCCAGAGAAGCCAGACGTTGTTCGACTTCGAGCGGTGCCAGAGAGATCATCAGTGACATCCCTAATAACGGTGTGGTAGCTTGCAGAAAGGTTGGATTTCCCGGCCCCACTAACCGCGACGGTATCTTAAATCATGTCAGTACGCGTTGACTCTTCGACATTTTCGGGGGAAGTTGTCCGCCGAACGGTTCTCGATAATGGACTAACTGTCCTGACCCGCGAACTCCACACTTCGCCGATTGTGACCGCCATGATCTGGTATCGGGTCGGCTCACGAAATGAAGAACTCGGGCAAACGGGTAAGTCACACTTCCTTGAGCACATGCTGTTCAAGGGTACGGACCGCTTCAAGAAGGGCGCGATAGATCTGCTGACCCTCAAAAATGGCGGCAACAACAACGCATTCACTTCCCACGACTTTACCGCCTACTACTTCAACTTCGCTTCGGACCGCTGGGAGATCGCGCTCGATATCGAGGCGGATCGCATGGTGAATTGCGTTTTCGCTCCCGAAGAGTTTGAAGCTGAGAAAAAGGTTGTTATTGAGGAATTGCGGATGGGCCTGGATTCCCCATGGGGGCTTCTGCTTCAGGAGCTGGATGCCGCGGCATACAAGGTTCATCCCTATCGCAATCCCGTTATCGGCTGGCTTCACGACGTAGAACGCGCAACGAGCGTCGAACAACAGGAGTATTACCGGAGACACTATCACCCCGGCAACGCTGTCCTCGTTCTCGCAGGCGATTTTGAGACGGACCGCATCGTCGACAAAGTATCCGAGAAATTCTCGACGATTCCCAAACGCCCTACTGCGCCCGACGTCTCGGCAATCGAGCCATCGCAAAGAGGGGAAAAGCGGTTGCAGGTTCAGTGGCGGTCCAAGGTCCCGCGCCTCGGCCTCGCCTATCATGCGCCGGAGATCGCGCATCCGGATAGCTATGCTCTTCAGGTGCTGAATCTGGTTCTTACGGAAGGCAAAACGTCGCGATTGTACCAGCGTTTGGTTGAGCGGGAGCAGAGTGTCACCTTCGCTTCCGCTGAGTATGCCGAATCGAAGGATCCGACGCTGTTTCACATTCGCGCTGAGGCGCGAGGCGATCATACTGCCGAAGAAATCGAAGCGAGCATCCACGAGGAACTGGATCGGATTGTCAACGAGGGTGCGACAACGCAAGAACTGGATCGTTCAAAGCACCTCGTGCAAGCCCACTTCATTCTTTCGCGCGAACGAGCGGTGGACCAGGCGATGCTGTTGGGGCAGGTGGAGGCCTTGTACGGTCTTTCTTACATTGAGACGTATTTGGACAAGATAAGTTCTATCGCCCCCGAGGATGTTGCCAGTGTTTGTTCCAAGTATCTGACAGCTGCTAACCGCACAGTTGGATACTTGATCCCCGACGGATCCGCTAATGATGATGCGGAAGAAGGCGACTATGAAGACGCCTGAGGCTGAGATTTCGCGCTCGTTTGACGTGCACAGCCGCACTCTGGATAACGGCCTTCAGGTGTTGTTGGTTGAGAACCCCGCCATTCCCGCTATTGCCATCAATGCCACTGTACTGACCGGCGCGCGGTACGAGCCGGAAAGTAAAGCGGGGCTGGCAATCATGGCAAGCAATCTTCTGGACGAGGGAACAACGACTCGCTCCTCCTTCGATATTGCTGCTGCTATCGAAGCGACGGGTGGCCATTTGGAGACGGATGCTTCCTTCGAACGAGTTGTGGCTGCTGCCACGGTCTTGAAGCAGGATGTGGATCTCGGGCTGGAACTTGTCGCGGACCTGTTGATCAATCCGATCTTTCCCGAGGATTATGTGTCCAAGGAAAAGTCGCGGACACTTGCTGAAATCGCAAGCGCGAAAGACCGACCGCAGGTTGTCGCAGGTTGGGCTTTGAATGAGCTCATTTACGATACTCACCCGCTGCATCGACCAGCGCAAGGATATCCGGAGACAATAGAGCGCATTACTCGGGATGACTTAGTGCAGTTTCACGGGCAATTCTTTGCGCCCAACAATGCCATTCTGTCGGTTGTCGGCGATTTTAAGATCGACGAAATACTGGCTCGTATCGAGAAACGATTCGGTGAATGGAACAACCGGCCTGTTAGGTTGTCGGCGATTCCCAAACCTGTCCGCCAGAAAGACCGCCGCGAGAAATTCATTCCAATGGCGGCACAGCAGTCCAACATCTATCTCGGGCATCTCGGCATTGAGCGGACCAATCCTGACTTTTATCCGCTTCAAGTGCTCGATACCATTCTGGGCGGTGGCGCCGGGTTTACGGCAAGAATCCCACAGCGTCTAAGGGATGAATTGGGGCTCGCATACACCACCTTCGCCAGCATTACGACAACAGCCGGTATCGATCCTGGACGGTTCGTTGCCTACATCGCAACGGCTCCAGAAAACACAAAACTTGCTACGGAAGGCCTTTTGAATGAGATCCGCCGTATTGTCGACGAGCCCGTCTCGAGAGAAGAGCTACAGGACGCCAAGGACTTTCTGACCGGCAGCTTCGTTTTTGCCTTCGAATCCAGTGCCCAGATAGCCCGCTTTCTAATTCAAGCCCGCATTTATGATCTCGGATTTGACTACGGCCAGAAGTATCCAGCCCTCATCAAGTCGACCACAGCAGAGGATATTGCACGAGTGGCGGGCCGGTATCTCGATACTGAAAATTATTCGCTAACCGTGTCCGGTCCAATGGAGAAACGGTGAATTTACCGGGCAGGTCGGTTTTTCTAGAAAGTTACGGCGTTACGATACAGGACATCGAGAGCTATCTCTCGGCGGCTTTGGAGCGCGGCGGCGATTATGCCGATCTCTTCTTCGAATTGCGGATCAATCATTCTATCGGCCTGGAAGAACAGCTCATCAAGACTGCTACGAAAGCGGTCAATCTTGGTGTTGGAATCCGGGTTCTGTCGGGCGAGAAGACAGGCTACGCGTACTCGGAGAATCTGGATCGCGAAAGCATCCTAAAGGCTGCGCGTACCGCCGCATTTATTGCCTCGTCCAGCGCCGGTGGTAGTGTCGGACTCTCTACTCCTACCGACCATGGGCACAATCTTTATCCGATTACCTTAATGCCTGCAGAACTCGAGATACGCGAAAAGATTGCTCTGCTGGAGCAGGCCGACGCTGCGGCCCGGTCCTATGATGCAAGAATCCGTCAGGTTCAAGCTTCATTTGTCGATGAGACTCGGCACACGCTACTGGCGTCATCTGAGGGGCGCTATGTTTGGGATGTTCAGCCCATGGTTCGTTTTAGCATTACGTGCATCGCGGAGGAGAATGGGAATCGGCAATATGGGCTTCAGGGCGGGGGAGGTCGGCGAACTCTCGAGATCTTCCGGGAAGCTTTAGATCCCCGGGCGCTTGCGCGCGAAGCCGCGCGCCAGGCGGTTCTGCTGCTCGGCGCACAAGAAGCGCCGGCAGGCCCGATGGAAGTGGTTCTCGGCCCGGGTTGGCCTGGCATCCTGCTGCATGAAGCGATCGGGCACGGTCTGGAAGCAGATTTCAATCGTAAGAGGACATCGGCGTTTTCAGGCCTTGTCGGCCAAAAAGTCGCTTCCGAGCTGTGCACCGTCGTAGACGACGGAACAATCCCATTCCGTCGGGGCTCGCTGAATGTGGATGACGAAGGCAATCCTACAAACCGGACGGTACTGATCGAGAACGGTGTTTTGAAGGGATACCTGCAAGACCGACTCAGCTCAAAACTGATGGGAGTTCCCGCAACAGGTAACGGTAGGCGACAAGGTTACGATCACATCCCGTTACCGAGAATGACGAATACCTTTATGATGGCCGGTCAGTCGACCCGCGAAGAAGTGATCCGATCCGTCAAGCGCGGCCTTTATGCCACTCATTTTGGCGGCGGCCAGGTAGATATCACTAGCGGGAAATTTGTATTTACCGCGAGTGAAGCCTATTTAATCGAAGATGGCAAAGTGACGGCGCCCGTCAAAGGTGCAAGTCTCATTGGGGACGGCCCCACAGTTCTCAAGAAGGTCACGATGGTGGCAAACGATCTTCAACTCGACCAGGGCATCGGGATTTGCTCGAAAGATGGCCAAATGATTCCGGTGGGCGTTGGCCTCCCAACAATAAAAATCGATCAAATCACTGTGGGTGGCACGCGTAAATGATCTCTGCCCTGAAGGAGATCGCTCGCCGCGTCGTCGACCGGGCGAAAGAGAAAGGGGCATCAGCGGCGGATGCATTCCTTCGTGAGGATGAAACATTTGGCGTTACGGTCCGAAGAGGAGAGGTCGAGAAGCTCAAAGAAGCCGTCTCTCAGAATCTCCGCCTGAGAGTATTCCTCGGTAATAGAACAGCAACGTCGCAGACGTCGGACCTTTCTCCCAGCCGCGTCGATCAACTCGTCGATGAGACCGTTGAAATGGCGCATCTCACATCGGCAGATGAAAGTGGGGGTCTTCCCGACGAAGATGCGTATCCCACCGAAGTTCCCGATCTTCGGCTGTCAGATCCGACCTGGAGTAGTCTCTCGCCTGATCAGCGCATCGATCTGGCGAGGCGTGCGGAGGCCGCCGCTTTTCAGGCCGATTCCCGCATTACGAACTCTGAAGGCGCTTCCTTTGAATTCGAGCGATCTGAGACAGTGCTTGCGAACACTGTCGGGTTTGTTGGTGGTTACGAAGCGACAGCCGGGTCCCTCGTCTCAGTTCCGATTGCTGAGTCAAACGGCTCCATGCAGCAGGATTATTGGTTCTCGGTAACCCGCTATCGGGACAAACTGGACTCTCCGGAAGATATCGGCCGCCGCGCCGCACAACGCGCCCTGCGTCGTCTGGGAGCGCAAAAGGTAAAGACGTGCGAGGTTCCGATTGTCTTTGATCCGCTGGTCGCACGAACGCTGGTGAAGCACGTCTTCGACGCGGTTTCCGGCGATGCAATCTATCGCAAGCGCTCTTTTCTCGTCGGCCAGACTGGTGAACAGGTTGCCAGCGAAAGCGTTACGATCGTCGACGATGCCCGCCTGATCGGGGGCTTGGGTTCAAGTCCCTTTGATGATGAGGGAGTCGCAACACGCCTTACTCCGGTTGTGGAGAATGGGATTCTGCGAAGCTATTTGCATAGCGCTTACACCGGCCGGAAATTAGGTGCTCGCCCCACAGGAAACGGCAGTCGGACCGGTGGAGGCAACATCAGTGTTGGTCCCACGAACTTTTATCTGAAGCCGGGACAGGAATCCCCAGATGCCATCATTGCATCAGTCAAATCTGGATTGTACGTTGTCGAGTTAATTGGATTCGGGGTCAATACAGTCAATGGCGATTACTCTCGCGGCGTGACGGGCCTGTGGATTGAAGACGGAAAGCTTGCGTACGCAGTTCAGGAAGTTACAATTGCGGGCAATCTTCGAGAAATGCTTCGGAACATAGAGATGGTTGGGAACGACATCGCTTTCATTGGCTCGGTTGCGGCTCCTACGCTCAAGATTCGCAGCATGACGTTGAGCGGAGAATGAAATGGAAGCCGATATCAAACGACCGGTCACCATCGGTATCGGCTTTGCGGTCGTCGCAGTGATCGGAGTTGTTGTAGCCTGGAGTCTATCGCCTCGTAATACACCCGGTGTTCCGCCAGGACTTACGGAAGTGACGGACCCTGCTGAAGTGTCGAAGTTGATGGAGCTCACACACCTCAACATTCTGACCAGCACCAACTACCTTGGCCACAAGATTTATACGGTCAAGGCCACGCTCCGAAATATTTCCAATTCACCGATTCGTCTGGTCGACGTGAAATTTACCTTTCGCGATGCTCAAAAGCAGGTGATTCAGCAGGAAAATCATCCGGCATTTGAACCCAGGCAGTCGCCTCTTCAATCGGGCGCCGAATACATATTCAATATTCCTTTTGAAAACCCCCCACGCGCCTGGAATTACCATGTTCCCGACACGGAGATCGTTCGAATCGGATACTGATTCGTCCAGCGAAACTGGCTATCGGCCGAAGGCCAGCCGCGTGATGAGAAACTCGGGCAACTGGGCACTGCGCATGTGAGCCTGAGTAGTTTCCAGAGCGTACTCTACTCGATAGAACTCGAGGACCGCCTGAGTCTCATCCCAAATCAGGAAACTCGCACGGGCGTCCCCATCGCGCGGCTGACCGACCGAACCTGGATTCACCAGGACTTTGTCCCCTGGAATATGAAGGCGTGCCACGCCGTCGGCCTCATAGGAAGGCATCCAGCGCACCGTCCTGGTAAATACTCCGGGCTCGTGCGTGTGACCGAAAAATGTAATGGAGGGGCTCGAGTTCGCCAGATTCACTACGGCATCGTGTTGGGTGACCACATATTCGTCTTCATCCCTGGCACTGCCGTGAACCAACCGGGCCGTTTGCGTAATCTCAAGTGGACCAACCCGGAGGTCTGCAAGACGCTGCAAATAGGACGCGTCGAGATGTTCACGAGTCCAGTCAACGGCCTTGCGTGCGGCCGTATTAAAGTGCACAGGATCGTCGAGTCCTGAAATAACGCGGTCATGATTTCCCCGGATGGAAGTCGTTTTCAGTTCTTCGAGAGTATCGATTACTTCGGCCGGATTTGGGCCATAACCCACGAGATCTCCGCAGCAAAGCGCCCGGTCATACCCCACCGACTGAGCTTTCTTGATGCTGGCTTCGAGCGCCTGGATATTTGAGTGGATGTCGCTGAGGACCAGATACCGCATAGTGTATGATTCAAGATCATATCAAAGTTGTCGCAGGGGCATGGTAAACGATGAAGCAGCCATCCACGTTAGGCGAATTGTTGTCGAGTCCGTTGGGCAGTGATTCCTACCGAAATCGCACTATCAAAGACGAGATGCGCGAGAATCTCGTTCGGAAGTTGCGGCGAAACGAAACGATCTTCAGCGGAATCAAGGGATATGGGGACACAGTAACCCCTCAAGTAATCAACGCGATCCTTTCTCGACACAACATGATCCTCCTCGGACTTCGTGGACAGGCGAAGTCCCGCATCTTGCGGGGTTTGACCGACTTTCTCGACGAGACAATTCCCGCCATCGCAGGGTGCGAGATTAGCGATAACCCGCTGGCTCCTATATGCCGCCAATGCAAAAATCTCGTTGAGGAAAAAGGGAGCGCAACGCCAATTGTTTGGCGGGGTCGAGACGAACGCTATGTCGAAAAGCTTGCGACCCCGGACGTGACGATTGCGGATATCATCGGCGATATCGATCCAATCAAAGCCGCAAAGGGCGGTCATGCCCTGGGCAGCGAACTTTCCATCCATTACGGCTTGTTACCGCGAGCGAACCGGGGGATTTTTGCGATCAATGAGCTCCCGGACCTCGCAGGCAAGATCCAGGTAGGTTTGTTCAACATCATGCAGGAGGGCGATGTCCAGATTAAGGGATACCCTGTCCGGCTTCCTCTGGATGTGGTTTTGGTGTTTTCTGCAAACCCGGAGGACTATACGGCTCGCGGCAAAATCGTCACTCCCCTCAAAGACCGAATCGGTTCGGAAATTAAGACTCACTATCCGGTCAGCCTGGAGCTGGGTGTTGAAATTACGGAGCAGGAAGCATGGACCCGTCGCGGCCATGAAGTCGCCATTCCCGACTTTGTCAAACAGATCGTTGAAGGAATTGCATTTCGAGCCCGGGTCGATCAGAGAATTGACAAGCGATCCGGCGTGAGCCAGCGGCTTCCCATCTCCTGCCTGGAAAATGTTGTTAGCAACGCCGAGCGCCGGGCGATATTGTCGGGAGACTCGACGGCAGTTGCTCGCATCGTCGATGTCTATGCGGCGATTCCGGCGATCACAGGAAAGATTGAGCTCGAATATGAGGGAGAGCTTAAGGGCGCCGAAACCATAGCTCGTGATTTAATCAAGCAGGCCGTACTAATGGCGTTCCGCCAGGTTTATCCCACAGTGGATTTCAAGAGCGTGATTGAATTCTTTGAGATGGGCGGAAGCATCCGTCTATCGGAAACGGACTCTATAAAAGCAGTCCTTGTTCAGCTGGGGCGGGTCCCGACGTTATTGGATCGCACACCCGTTGCCCCCGAGACCGCGCGGCTTGCCGAAGCGGAATTCATTCTGGAAGGTCTGTATGCGAGCGATAAGATCGGGCGGTCCGAGGAGCGCGGCTTCGTTAGCATTGAACGCAAGGCGCCGACTCAGGAACTCTATCGCGACTATACCCTCGAACGAAGTCGTTCCAAGAAGCCGTTGAACTAGCCATGGCTACCACAACATATAAGAAGTGGGCGGGTTCGCTTCTAGACAGTTTGAATCTTGAAGACCTTCTAGACGAGCTCTCGCAGTTTTTTCTTCAGAGTGGTTTTCCCGATAGCCCCTGGGGCGAACCGTACGGTGACGTCCAGCAGACGCTGCGGGAGGCGATCGTCGACAAACTGGTTACTCTTGGTCACATTCCTCCAGAGATGCGAGACAACTGGCGCCAGAATCCGGAGTCCGAGGACGCCAAACAACTCGACGAAATCGTCGATCAGATTATTAGTCGCATGATCGAGGAGGGATGGCTTCGCTCAGAGCGTCCTGACACGATGCCGGCGGAGGCAGGCGAAGGCTACGAGGATGGTCCTGGAAATCCGGAACGATTCCAGCTGACTGGAAAATCCGTTGACTTCCTGGGGTTCCGTCAATTGCGACACCTTCTGGGTTCTCTTGGTCGCAGCAGTCTTGGACGGCATGAGACTGCACAATTTTCGACAGGCGTCGAGGCTTACCAGGAGTCGAAGGAGTATGAGTTTGGCGATACGATCAATCTGGATATCGCTGCGACCTTGACTCGGTCCATCGCTCGTGAAGGCTTGAGCGGTGCGATAAATCTCGAATATAGCGATGTGATGGTCCGGCAAACGGAATATGAAAGTTCATGTTCAACCGTGCTTCTGCTGGATACCAGCCACAGCATGATCCTATATAACGAGGATCGATTTACGCCGGCCAAGCGGGTCGCGCTTGCACTTTCGCATCTGATACGGACACAGTATCCGGGCGACTCTCTTCGTCTGGTTCTATTCCACGATTCAGCAGAAGAAGTTCCGTTAAAAGAGCTCGCCCGTGTCGTTGTTGGTCCCTATCACACCAATACTCGCGAAGGCTTGCGCCTGGCACGCCGGATTCTCATGACAGAAAAGAAAGACATGAAACAGATCGTCATGATCACAGACGGTAAGCCTTCCGCAATGACCCTTCCCAACGGACGCATTTACAAGAGCGCCTTCGGTCTCGACCCAATGATTCTCGATGAGACTTTCAAGGAAGTTGCGATTTGCAGGAAGGCGGGAATTCTCATCAACACCTTCATGCTTGCCAGCGATCGCTACTTGGTGGAGTTTGTGAAGAAAGTAACGGAGATCTGTAAGGGAAAGGCCTACTTCACCACGACCATGAACCTCGGCGAATACATCCTGATGGATTATTTTCGGAAGAAAACCCAGACGATCCACTAATTCGGTTCCGTCCTACAACGAAGTTGCAGCGTCAAGATCATGACGTCAACGTCGTGGACAATCCTGCTGACACCGACTGAAGTCGGACCTGAGGGGGATTTGATGCCAGGCTCCTTCTGCAAGACTGCAGTTGCTCCGCCTCCGATCCGTAACTCCTAGTAAAAAAAGCACTGACAGGTTTCCGAAGACGATCCAAATAGTGTCAGTGATCCGTCTTTCCACTGAGACTTCGGCTTCTCCGTAGGCGCGTTCGTGCCGATTCCCGGCAGTGGCAGCCGTCTTGCACATACGCCCGCCGTGAGAACAGTAAATGGATCAGGACGATCAGGCGGGACCTGCGCTGTCATGGCATGCCCCGTACCAGTCACGATGAGCGCAACGGAACGCGAGGCACTAATTGTCGATACCCTTCCTCTGATCCGACAAATTGCCCACAAGATGGCCATGCGCCTGCCGAGCACGCTCGAAACGCGAGACCTTGTAAACGCGGGAGTGTTGGGCTTGCTCGATGCCATCGACAAGTTCGAGCCCGAACGCGGCGTCAAGTTCAAGACCTACGCTGAGGTGCGCATTCGAGGGGCAATCCTTGACAGTCTGCGTTCTCTCGATTGGGCTCCCCGCTCGTTGCGAAAAAAGGGGAGAGATCTCACTCGAACCCACGCGGAACTCACTCAGAAACTAGGTAGACCGGCCACGGACGAAGAGGTTTCAGAGGCTCTTGGTGAAAGCCTGGAAGACTACTATGCCCTGATTGATCAACTGCACGGGTTGACCGTCGGCTCATTCGAGTTCGCACAGGAACATGACGACAAGGCTGAGGACCAAATCAATCACTATCCCGATGACGGCAGCAATGATCCCCATGTGTGTTTCCAAAGCAAGGAAATCACCAGGATTCTCAATGCAGCGATAGAAGGCCTTCCTGAACGGGAACGTCTCGTGATGTCCCTTTACTATTACGAAGAGTTCACGATGAAGCAGATCGGCGCTCTTCTTGGCGTGAACGAGTCTCGTGTTTCTCAAATTCACACGAGCGCAACTCTGCGTCTCCGGGATTCGTGGAGTGCGTAGAACCATGGAAATGACTTCAACTGAATCAACCATTCAATTCCAGGAAGGCCTCATTGGCTTCTATGACTGCAAGAGTTTTCGTCTGATAGCACGGGACGAAATCGCACCTTTCCGGTGGCTTCAGAGTACCGATCGTCCCGATATCGGCTTTCTCGTCATAGATCCGTCGCTGGTCATCCGCGACTACAAGGCCATCATACCTAACAGAGAATGGGAGTCCCTCGGAGTTGCTGACCCGGACAAAGGAATGGTCCTTGTGACCTGCATGGTTGCGCCCTCAACCGGCGCGAGCACCGGCAATCTTCAAGCCCCCCTCCTTGTAAACTTCCAAAAGCGAGCAGGCAAGCAGGTTATCCTCACCGAAACAGGGCTCACTTCGCGGCATCCCCTGCTATAGTTGTCTCCAAGCACCTTGCTGCCACCAGCAGTCTCCTATATGATTCAGGCGAACTCAGGAGGTCTGAATCAGCAAGGGCCAGCGGAGGGACCTGCAGCATGCTCGTTGTTACCCGCAAAAAAGATGAGAAGCTCATTATAGGAAATGAGATTGAGATCCAGGTTCTTCGGATCGGACGCGATAACGTACGCCTAGGCATCAAAGCTCCCTCTCATATCTCAATTTATCGCTACGAAATTTACGAAGCCATTAAACAGGAAAACGTGAACGCCGTTCAGTCTCAGATTCCCGATAAAAGTGCCATGGAAACGTTAAAAGGCGTTTTCAGAGTTGAAACTAAAGAAGAGTGAGGAGGCTCCCGTCAGCATTGTTGAGTCCCAATCATGAAGTGTGAGATCTGTACAACGGACGACGGCGAAGGGATCCACTACCACGCCTTTATCGAAGGCAAGCACCACTGGGTTTGCGAAGCGTGCAAGGCCAAACTCAAGGTTGAAGCAGAGCACACTGACGACTAGTGGGGCTAACGGCTCACTTCTGTTGAATGAGGAACTTTCTAATTTTCAATCCTGCGATAGCCTGAAACGGGAAGTTGCCCATGGTGTAGTGACCGCAAGCGATCCATTCCTTGCGCACGGGTATTGAAAGCCGTTCAAACTCATCGTATCCCTGTTGTGTCAGGCTCGCGGGAAACGTTAGGTCGTACCGACCTGACAACATCATGATGGGCCGCGTATCTCCTTTTAGCCGCCTGATGAAGGGCAGCGGGCTGATCGGTTCCCACAGCTGCCGCAGACGATCCAGGTCGATTGCGCTTTCCAATGTTTTCCGAACGTGCGACGTCGAGAGACCCTGCCAGACAACGTCGGCATAATAACTGGAGACATGGATAAAGACTCCGCTGGAAAAACGCTGGTCGTGAACGAATGTGAGGAACGCGATGCATGAGCCAATGCTTGTTCCGACCAGTCCTACTTTCCGGTGACCTCGCTGGAATAGCCAGTCAGCGGCACGGCGAGCGTCGACCACAGCCTGACGGGAAGCTGCGAGCGTCCTGCCTATGTTTGGTGAGACCAGATATTCCGAGCGTTCGATTTCCGGCGGTTTCCTTTGGTGGTGGTAGGGCATGCTGATGCGAAGTGCGCCGATGCCAGCGTGCTGCAGCATGCGACACAGCCCGACTTGTCCGTCCCACTTGCAATTCCATTGCGGCAGGACGACGACAGCCAAATCTTTCCCCGCTTCAAAAAACCGCCCATAGACGGTGTTATTCGTCTCGTAAGGGGTTTCGACGTAACTCGGAAACCTTAGAAGGTGCCCGTCGAAGTCGTAGTGCGACGTAGGCTCATAGGCATAAAACGCATCACTGTCCGCTAATGCGCGAGAAGCGTACTGCTGCAGCGAGAACTGGGGGTTCGCAGAGGGCGGGATGCCCAGATGCTCCAGACCCCACTCGAAAGGTAACGAGCGGCGATTGCTATCCCTCGCGTGATGGGCCCGCTCTCGATTCTCGATGAAACGTCGAAACATCAATCAGGAGTTAGAGAGCGAGAACGAGCGCTTCGGCGGGATGAAGCGCCTTTTTTCCGGTCGCGTGCTCGACTTGTTGGCGGCAGGAGACCCCCGGCGCTACAACAACCGCATCGGGTTGTCGCTCCACTGCAGGAAATAGCCGCCGGCGACCGATTGCCATAGAGACGTCATAATGTTCCTTCTCGAAGCCGAATGATCCTGCCATGCCGCAGCAGCCCGAGTCGATTTCTTCCACGGCGTATGCCAGCGACATCGCCTCTTTAAGAAAGCGCGATCCAATCAAAGCCTTCTCGTGACAGTGTCCATGGATGAGCGCCTTTGCGCTTTGGCGTTTGAGGTCCAGCTTCCAGCGGCCCAGGCTTTTTTCGCGAACGATAAACTCCTCGAGTAAGAACGAAGCTTCCGAGACAGCCTTCACGGCATGGCCCTTGAGAAGATCCGGATATTCGTCTCTGAATGTGAGGATGCAGCTCGGCTCGCAACCGACAATCTGATAGCCCTGCTCGACGTAAGGATGGAGTTTTCCCACATTAAAAGCCGCATTTGCGCGGGCTGCCTCCGGCAATCCCTTCGAAATCATCGGCCGGCCGCAACACTGTCGTTCGACCAGTTCGACGTGGTACCCCGCAGCGTTCAACAACCTTGTTGCCGCCTTACCGATTTCGGGATAGTTGAAATCAACGAACGTGTCGTGAAACAGAATCACCCTTCCTGCGGGCTTTGCAATCTGCGGCCAGGTTTGCTGTCGAAACCAAGATTCAAACGTTTGTTTCGCAATGGGCGGCAGCTTACGCCGCGCATCGATCCCCAGGTATCGATCCAGAGCTTTCCGGACCACGGGCAGAGCCATCACGGAATTCGCCAGTCCAGGCCAGACTGTTGCCATTTTCGTCAGGGAATGAATCCGGGCAAAGACCTGCGAACGAAGTGGAGTCCCGTTAGCTTCGTTGTAGTGGGCGAGAAACTCATACTTCAACTTGGCCATGTCCACGTTCGAGGGGCATTCGGCCTTGCACCCCTTGCACTCGAGGCAAAGATCCAGCGCGTCGTGCAGCGCCTGACCCGTGAACTCTTCGGCGTCGACGTTGCCGGAGAGAATCTCACGCATGTAGTTCGCTCTTCCGCGCGTTGAGTGCTCATCTTCCATGGTGACCATGTAGGAGGGGCACATCGTTCCTTCATTCTTTTTGCGACAGACGCCCGCCCCGTTGCAGAGCTCAACAGCGGTTGCGAACCCGCCTTCCCGTGAGAAGTCATAATGAGTGTTCACGAAGATCGTGTGGTATTTCTCACCGTAACGCAGGTTTTCCGTCATTGATGGCGCATTGACGATTTTCCCTGGATTCATGCGGCCATGCGGATCAAAGGCCAGCTTGACGTCCTGAAAAGCTTTATAGATTTGATGGCCGAAAAGTTTTTCGTTCAGATGACTCCGCGCCAGGCCATCGCCGTGCTCCCCGCTCATGCCGCCGCCGAACTCCAGAACGAGGTCGGCAATTTCGGTGGTCATATCCTTCATCACCTGAATTTCGCGGCGATCCTTGGTATTGATGAGAGGGCGGATATGCAGACAACCTACGCTGGCATGGCCGTAATAGCCCGCGGTAGTGTCGTACTTGTGGATGACGTCTCGAAAACGAACGAAGAATTCGGAGAGCCTGGAAGGATCTACGGCGCAGTCTTCAACGAAGGCGATCGGCTTTCTTTCGCCCTTCATCCCGAGCAGCAGCCCGAGCCCCGCCTTTCGCAACTTCCAGATTTTCGTTTGCTCCGTAGCGTCAAACGAGCGGACATAGGTATAGCCGAGGCGTTCGCGCTTGAGCGTCGCTTCGAGCCCCTCGATTCTCGATCGCACATCCGACTCGTTCTCTCCATAAAACTCGACGAGAAGGATTGCTCCCGGACTCCCATCGATAAAGTCCATCTGCCGGGACAGCTCCAGGGAGCCTCTCGCAAGATTAAGGATGAGGTCATCGACAAGCTCGACCGCGGATGGTTTGAATGGAAGAATGAAGTCTGTCGCTCGTATCGACTCAACGATGTCTTTGAAATGAACAACGCTGAGAGCTACAGCAGGGGGCCTTGGTTCAATGCGAACCTTAGCTTGATGAACCGCTGCCAACGTACCTTCGGAGCCGACAATCAATTTTGAGAGATTGAACTTGCCGTTGCGAACAAACTCGTCGAGGTTGTACCCGCTAACGCGCCGCTGAATCCTCGGAAAGCGGCGGTCGATTTCATCTCTATTGCCGGACACAATCTCGGCAATACGCTCCTCGAGACCGGTCGTCTGGGCTGCTTCTGCGAAGGTCATATCACCGAAAACCCGCCGCTCTCCGGAAGCCAGGACGACGTGGGCCTCGAGAACGTGATCGATCGTCTTTCCATACACGATCGAATGAGAACCGGCGGAATTGTTACCCATCATGCCGCCCAGCGTTGCGCGGTTCGCCGTCGATGTGTCGGGGCCAAACAGGAAGCCCATCGGCTTGAGGTGTAGGTTGAACTGCTCTTGCACGACGCCCGGTTCTACGAGAGCCCAGCGTTCTTCGGAATTCACTTCGAGAACGCGATTCAAGTACTTGGACATGTCCAGCACCACGGCTTCACCCACGGTTTGCCCGGCGAGACTCGTCCCGCCGCCCCTGGGAAGGACCGGAACGTTGAAGTCACGGGTGATCTCCATCGCGGCGAAGACGTCTTCGTGCGTGCGAGGAATAACGACGCCGATAGGTTCGATCTCGTAGATGCTCGCGTCTGTGCTGTAAAGGAGGCGGGAAACCTTGTCGAATCGAACTTCGCCGGAGATCCGCTTTTTTAGGGCCTCGTATAAGTCATGGTTCATGTGCTGTTACATCTGGCACATGCCAGGCTCGGCGGCGCCACATCGGCCGCATCCGGGTGCCGAGTCGATTGCATCGCCGTTCTGAGACGTTGATACGGCGAAGACAGAAAGCTGCTTTTCCACGAGGGCGCTCGCGCAGTGGGGACAGTCAGCCGGGGAATCGTGGCGAGGAACGATCTTCTCGAATTCCTTCCCGCACTCCTTACACAGGTACTCAAATAAGGGCATAGGTTTTAGTCTATCCAGTCCGCAATAAAGATATTCGTGTTTCCGGGTGTTGCGGGATTCCGATTAGAGGCCCACACGATCTTCTTGCCATCATTAGTGAACATCGGGAATGCGTCAAAAGTCTCGTCGAAAGTCACCTGCTCCAGGCCACTGCCATCGCGATTTATCAGGAACAAGTCGAAGTTGGGCATTCCAGGGTTAGTCGCGTTAACGTTCGAGGCAAAGATGATCTGGTTACCGTTTGGGAGAAAATATGGAGCGAAGTTAGCAGCTCCGTTGGACGTGAGCTGCTTTTTCTCGGTGCCGTCCGCTTTCATGATCATGATCTCGAGCTTTGAGGGCATCACGAGATTTCGGGAGAGCAGGTCTCGAAACTGTCGAATTTCGGCGTCAGTCTTGGGTCGGCTGGCTCTCCACACAATCCACTGACTGTCCGGGGAGTAGAACGCGCCACCGTCGTACCCGATTTCATTCGTCAAGCGGCGTTGATTCTTTCCGTCGACATCCATCTCATAGAGCTCGATGTCATTGTCTCGCGTTGATGTAAAAACAATCTTCTTTCCATTCGGAGATACGGTGCCTTCCGCATCATAGCCATCTGCCGTTGTCAGACGCCGAAGATCGGTACCGTCGGGCTTTGCTGAGAAAATGTCAAAGGTTCGGTATAACGGCCACACATAGCCGGCCGCTCGATCCGGATCAGGCGGGCAATCCGGTGATCCCAAATGCGTAGATGCATAGATGATGCGGCTTCCATCCGGGGTGAAATACCCGCAGGTCGTGCGGCCTTTCCCGGTGCTGACCACCTTGACGTTCGAACCGTCCGTGCCCATCGTGAAAATCTGGTCACACTTGTACGGCTCGCGTGTGGACTGAAAGATGATCTGTTTTCCGTCCGCTGAAAAGTACGCCTCTGCATTCTCTCCACCCGAAGTCAACTGCCGGATATTCCTGAGGTGTTTCTCTTTGGGATGAGGCTGAAGTGCACGACTTTGTGACAGGAACAACGTAGCGCAAGAAAGAACAACAAGAAACATGCCCATTCGTTTCATTGAGCTCTTGAAAAGAAGATCAGGCGTGTTGCGCCCTACTTCCTCACCTCCAGGGTCACATCGACTTTGATGGACTGTCCATTGCGCTTTACGACCACCGAAACGACGTCGCCAGGCTTCTTGCTTCCCAGCGCGTCCGTGAAGTCGTAAAGGTTCTTAATAGGCGCCCCCGCAAACTCAACAAGAAGATCCCCGGCCCTGAGACCCGCCTTTCCTGCGGGGCTGTCCGCGTGTACATCCGCAAAGAGTACGCCGTTCAGATCATCTCGAAAGTCCGGGACCGAGCCGAAGTAAACGGCATAGGGACTTCCCCCGGCTCCCCCAGCTTGCGAGCGGTCCTCTTTGACCTCCGTGTAGAGAAGTTTTTCCGGCGCATTTGCAATCAGTTCCGCGACGCCCGCGACCAGCGATAGCACCCGAATAGCGCCCTTCGCATCGATCTTGTCGGCGGTGTCGGTGGGCCGATGGTAGTCGGAGTGCAGACCGGAAAAGAAGAACAATATGGGAATTCGTTTTCCATCGAAGGAGATATGATCGCTTCCTTCATGGCCCCCATTGGAGAGAGTTAGCGTAAGCCCGACGTTCTTATTCGCCTCCTCGATCCAGGCAGGAAACTTCGGTGACGTGCCGGTGCCCATTACGTTTATCGCGCGATTGCCGAGCCTGCCAATCATATCCATGTTGATCATGGCATTGATCGAGGTGATCGGAACAATTGGATTGTTAACAAAGTGGCTTGAACCAAACAATCCGAGTTCCTCTCCGGCAAAGGCCATCAGGAGGACCGATCTCTTGAATGTCTGCTTGTTTCGTCCGATCAGACGGCCCAGTTCGAGAACGCCTGCCGTTCCCGAAGCATTGTCGTCGGCGCCATGATGGATCTTGCCGACATCGTCTTTCGACAGAGAATGATTGGGATCACCCAGACCCAGGTGGTCGTAGTGAGCCCCGATGACGACCCATTCGTTTCGCAACTTGCCGTCGGATCCACGGGCGGATGCGATGACATTGCGCACGGTTTTACGGGTGAATTTGATATCCGTAGTCACCCGAACGTTCGAGTTTGTAAATGCGAAGGGTTGTGGCTTTCGATCGCGGTCGATTGCGGTCTGAACCGCAGAAATGCTTTTCCCCATCTTTTCGAAGAGCGGTTGCACGGCCTCGCGCGTTACCTGCATCGCGAGAATACTCATATCGCGAAATTCCAAATCTGCTGTCGCTTTGCCTACCGCGTCGGGCTCATTCGGGTGATTGTTGGGATCGGTGATGAAAAAAATCGCTTTGGCGCCGTGGGAGCGAGCATTTCGGACTTTGCTGATAAACGTCGAAGGAGTGGCAGGATCGATGGAAAACCGACTCGCCGTATTTGCCTCCTCCGGATCATGTCGAAACACCAGAACGGCCTTCCCCTGAACATCGATTCCGGCGTAGTCATCCCACTGAAGAGTCTCCGATGTGATGCCGTACCCGGCGAAGACGACCGGTCCTTCAAAGGTACCTGAGGACGATAACGGTATCGTCACGAAATCCTTATCTTTGGCCTTTGCAGTGCCAGAGACTTGCAGCTCGTTCTTTGGCCCGAATTCCGCTCCCACTGTAATGTCAAACTTCTGGAAATATGTTCCCCGGTCGCCTGCCGGCTCCAGTCCGTAGGAGCGGAATTGCGTGGCCAGATATTCTGCGGCGCGTTCAAGCTCGGGCGAGCCATTGCCGCGGCCTTTGAGTTCATCCGACGCGAGAAAGGAAACGTGTTGCAGGTAGCGCTCGGCGGAAAGTTCGCCAACAGGCAGCGTGGCCGAAAGCGTGGAGAGCGTCAGGAAAAGCAGCAGCAGGCTTGCAGGCAAAAAGCGCTTGCGCCTCATACCGCGCGAACGTCGACCTGTGCCCCTTTTCCCCAAAAGACTTTCAGGTCGTGTATGCATGTCATCTGGTGAGGGCCAAAATCGAGTCCATGAAGCCGAGTTTGACCCAGGTCCGTGCGAATAAAATCGGCAAGAGCGCTGGCTCTTTTCCGGATAGCTTTCTCGACCGCTTTCGACGGATTTTCGAAAAGAATCAGATCAACATCCTCGGTCGATTCATTCCACTCCCAGACTCCAACCACCTCGCCGTTGCGAACGATTGTGGCGATGGGGTCATTGATAAGTTTTCCCTTCCAACGGGAAAACGGCTTGTCAGCATGTTCAACCCGAAGGAAGCGGTCCACGATTTCTCTCTGGCCCTTTAGGAAAGTATCCCGATAAGGAATCAGATTGGACGGCGACTCTTCAGGAGAGAAGCTGTAAAAATCGTCCAGGTCAGATTCCGGTAGGAGATATTCGTCTTTGCTGCCTTCGACTGTGATCGGGACCAGCCGAGGTTTAACCTCTTCGATGCCCTTTATTGCATCGGTGACATTGATGCCCGCCCACCATGCGAAGTCTCTTGCGCGAGCTGGCGATTCCGCCTTGAAATACTGTGCAGCCAGACGAGCCCATGCCTCATTATTCCGCATCGCAAAAGGATCGACTTCGGGCAGGAGTTGGGAAAGGAGAATGTACGAATATTCCGTCGAATCGAGGCGCCGCCGCGATTGGATCTTGATAATTCGGCCTTCTTCTTTCAATAAATTCAGCGCAAGCGACAAGCTGTTTATAAATCCGATGCGCTTCAGTTCCGGTCCGAAATCCTTTATCAGATTTTTGGGCACGGCTGCCTGGAGCTGATTCGCCGTCTTGCTTCCTTGTTCCAGTTCTTGAATAAGCTTTGTCTTGAGCTTATCCATTTCAGCATCCGTTACCGGCATTTGCTGTCGTGCCTGCTTCGCCAGCTCCGTGTAGGTGCGAGGACGAATGCGGAGAGCAACGGCTGCCTGGCTTCTCGGCACCAGCATGGTGCATCCCCGCAGCGTTTCCAGTTGGACGAGCTTGCGGTCGTCGAAAACAAGCTTGTTTAAATCTTCCGTCCTAAAGGAAGAGAGCCGCGCCCACAGGGATAAGTACGGAGTGGAGCAACCTGGAGAATAGATCCATCCGATCTCGCTGATGAGATCCAGGAGGCTGTTTGATTCAAAGGGCCGATCCAGAAACTGGCGGCGCATGCGCCACGAGTTTAGGTGCGGCAAAGAAACCGGCTTCTTGAGCTTTGGCAAGGGCATACTGCGAAAAAGTGTTCTGGACTCCCCAGAGATATGTAGTCCATCATTGTAGGTTCCGTTTGGAGTTCAAGTCAATGCATCCGCTGCTTTTAGGTCTTCGGCATGTTGCTCTCAACGTTCGGAGTGTTCGTGACTCCGTCAACTTCTATTGCAATGTTCTGGGTATGCAAGTCGAATGGGAGCCGGATCCGGACAATATTTATCTCACCTCTGGAAGCGATAATCTCGCTATTCATAAACTTCCCGAAGGGGAGAGTCCGGGCCTTGTCCAGAGTGTTCATCACATCGGGTTCATTGTGAATCGACCTGAAGATGTGGACGAGATGGCCTCGCGCGTCCTGGCTCATGGGATTCCGTTGGAGCAACCGGTAAAGACCCATCGCGACGGTGCCCGGTCCTTTTACTTTAGGGATCCCGATGGACTTCTTATTCAGCTTCTCTATCATCCTCCGATCTCAGCAAAGGAAAGGTCATAAGAATCTGCTTGCGATCTGTCCGCATCGCGTGTAAGTAAGTACTTACTTACATGACTGGCAAGGACACAAAGCGGCAGGAAATTCTGAAGGCGGCGATAGAACTGTTCGCGCGGAATGGCTTTCGGGGCACGACCACTCGAGATCTTGCCTCGCAGGCCGATGTCAACGAAGCCATTATTTTTCGGTACTTTACGAACAAGACCGAGCTTTACCGCGCGATTCTGGAGGAGAAGGTCCATCAGAGCCGCGATGAACATTATATAAAGGTAGAGAAGCTGGCTCAGTCCAGCGATGCGCAGACTTTTCTGGAATTCCTCGGAAACAAGTTTCTGGAGCGCCACGAACAGGACAGCACCTTTATGCGGCTACTCCTTTTTAGCGCCCTCGAAGGGCATGAACTCGCCGACATGTTCCTGGCGTCAATGGAAGTACGCGATCCCATGGTTTCCTACATGGAAAGGCAAATGGCGGAAGGGACATTCCGGCAAATGGATCCCGTGCTAGCCGCGCGTGCGTTTCTTGGAATGTTCGTCTGCCATATACAGACACAGGAGATCTTTGGCCAGAAGAAGAAGGCGGACTTTGATCGCGGTCATGTCGTGAGGACGTTCGTTTCGATTTTTCTTGCGGGAATGAAAGCATGAAATGCGCAAGGGGTATCCCTCGTAATATTAAAGCGGCTGTGTGTGACCCTCCCAAAAGCAAGGTTGGATACGTTTGCCCGATCCCTCAGCTGTCCTCTCCGGAGCACGAGTTAATGTCATGACCAAAAGAACCGTCATCAAAATCACAATCCCGGTATTCCTGATCATCGTCGCGGTTGCCGCCATGGCGGCGCTACGTGTCCGGAGGTCTCTTTCCACGGGTACAGAGTATTTCACTGCGACCATCGAGGAAGGCCCCCTGCAAAAAGTGATCAATGCTACGGGTAGCGTTCAGACAGTCGTCACCGTGCCCGTGGGCAGCCAGGTTTCCGGTCAGATTCAGGAGCTCTTCGCGGATTTCAACTCCGTAGTGAAACGGGGTCAGCTTTTAGCAAAACTGGATCCGAGAAATCTTGAGTCCGCAGTTGCGAACTCCAAAGCTCAACTCGCGGCTGCCCAGGCGCGACTTCGAAGTGCGGAGGCTGAGATCCGTACTCACGCCGCGAATTTGAATAGCTCGCGAGCAAGCCTCGAAGGCGCGCTCGTTGCTCGGGACAACGCGAAGCTCCAGCTCGACCGCGCCAGCCAGCTCAATCAACGAGGTCTGCAGGCCAAGAACGATTACGACACCGCAAAGGCAAACTACGATACCGCCGTTGCTCGATACGAGCAGGCAGTCGCCTCTCTGGAGCAAGTGGATGCTCAAAGCGCGTCCACAGAAGCTCAGATCGCGCAAGCCAAGGCCGGATTGCAACAGGCCGAAGCGGACCTGGATCGAGCGCAAGTCAATTTGGAGTATGCCAATATCTTCTCGCCCGTAGACGGCATTGTAATCTCCCGAGACGTGGATGTGGGGCAGACTATCGCTGCCAGCATGTCGGCCCCGACTCTCTTTAACATCGCGACTGATTTAAGCGAGATGCAGGTCAAGGCGAGCGTCGACGAGGCGGATATCGGGAGCATCTCGGAGGTTGCGAAAGTGACCTTTACCGTAGACGCCTATCCCAACACAGTCTTCGAAGGAAAGATTGCCGAGATTCGCCTAAATCCTCAGACGGTACAGAACGTCGTGACCTATAGCGTTATTCTCAGCATTCAAAACAAGGAGCTGCGGCTGAAGCCTGGAATGACGGCAAGTATTAAGATCATGGTCGCCGAGCGCAAGAGTGTTCTGAAGGTGCCCAACGCGGCAATCCGCTACCACCTGCCGGGTACCCCTGCGCCTTCATTCGGGGCAACACTGGAGTCCGACGGAGCCTCAAAAGCAATCGCGAAACCTGGCTCTGGTATTTCACTGCCTCGGGCTCCCGGGCAAAAATGGAATCCGGAAGAGAAGCTTCGATTTGCGACCTTTGATCAGGTTCAAAGCCATCCAGGCAGAGTCTTTGTTCTCGGCACCGATAAGAAGCCGGTGGAGAAGAGCCTGATGCTGGGACTCTCCGATGGGGCGATGACCGAGGTTATTTCTGGCGAGTTGAAGGCCAATGACGAAGTGATCGTCGGTGACGGCACACAGGTCGATACCTCGACACAGGTTAACGTCCAACGAGGGCAACAAGGGCAGCGCCGCGGATTCTGATGGGGGCGGAGTCAAACGGGTCTGTCATTCATATCGAGCGGGTTTCGAAGGTCTATAAGACTGGAGACATCACGGTTCATGCCCTCCGTGCTTTATCGCTTTCTGTCCGGCACGGCGAGTTTGTGGCGATTATGGGGCCGTCCGGCTCCGGCAAGTCAACGCTCATGAATATCATTGGCTGCCTCGACAGGCCAACCAAAGGCCAGTATTTCCTCGAAGGCGTGGATGTCTCGACAATGGGACGGGCGGCCCTGGCGGACACGCGCAACAAACGCGTCGGATTCGTGTTCCAGAGCTTTAATCTTGTTCCGCGCACGTCCGCAGTTGAAAACGTCGAGCTTCCCTTGTTGTATGCCGGCGTCGGCGCGGCAGAGCGCTTGCGCCGTGCCAAGGCGGCCCTCGCAGAGGTGGGTCTGTCGGAGCGAGAGAAGAACATGCCCAGCCAGCTTTCCGGGGGCCAACAGCAGAGAGTGGCGCTTGCGCGGGCTCTGGTCAACAATCCATCCATCATTCTGGCAGATGAACCGACCGGAGCCTTGGACACCAGGACCTCCGTCGAGGTGATGGATATCTTTCAGCGACTCAACCAGGATCGGAAGCTTACGGTCATTGTCGTTACTCACGAACCCGATGTTGCTCGGTATGCTGAACGGATCATTCATGTGCGAGATGGACGGATCAGCTCAGACGAACGCGTTCTGGAGCGCAGTATTGCGGCTGAAGTGCTCCGGACGCTGCCTGTGGTTGGTCCGGAAAGAGACGAGGAAGAAGAATGAATTTCTGGGCTGTCTTTAAAGTCGCCGCGCGAGCCCTGGCGCGAAATAAGATGCGCTCCGCACTCACCACGCTCGGAATCATCATTGGCGTCAGCGCCGTCATTGCGCTGGTATCCATCGGCCAGGGCGCACAATTCATGGTGCAAAACCAGATCAACAGCTTCGGCAGCAACTTGTTATTTGTCATGCCGAACAACCAGGTTCAGGGTGGCGCCAATATCGCAACAGGCGGTGGAAATTCACTCACCGTTGAAGATGTCCAGGCAATTGCCAACGAACTGCCCGGCATTGCAGGCGCCTCACCGATGGTCAATGCAAACACCCAGGGTGTCTACGGCAACCAGAATTGGCTTCTACGCATCCAGGGAACTAATGAAAAATTTACACGTATAAGAAGTTGGCCCACGAAGCAGGGATCTTTCTTCACTGATGCTGACGTTCTTGCGTCGGCTAGAGTGATCGTTTTGGGGAAAACAGTCGCAGACAAGCTCTTCCCAGGCGAGGATCCGGTCGGTAAGACGATGCGTGTCGGGAAACTCCAGTTCAAGGTTGTCGGCGTGTTGGCGGGTAAGGGCAGTACTTTTGGGAATGATCAAGACGACATCGCGGTCGTTCCATACTCCACCGTGCAAAAGAAGCTGCAGCAGCGCACGATCCTCTCGATTGGCCAGGCCATGGTCTCAGCGACCAGTGAGCGTGGCGCATCGCTCGCCGAAACGCAGATTGCCGAATTGCTGCGTCAACGGCATCGCATTCCTGAAGGCGAGGTGGACGATTTCCGGATTCAGAATATGTCCGACGTCGCAGCGGCATCCGGTCAGGTCCTGGGGATTATGACGCTCCTTCTGGCGAGCATTGCGGGCATTTCATTGATGGTCGGCGGCATTGGGATCATGAATATCATGCTTGTCTCCGTCACCGAGCGTACCCGTGAGATCGGTATCCGCATGGCCGTCGGGGCGCGCCCAAGTTACATTCGCTTGCAGTTCCTGACGGAGTCCGTCGTTCTGAGTCTAACGGGGGGAATCGCGGGAATGTTGATCGGCGGTTCGGCTGCAGCCGCATTCGCCTGGTACTTCGACTGGCCCGGCCTCGTTTCCACTCTTGCGGTCACCATCGCGTTCAGCTTTTCGACGGCTATCGGAGTCTTCTTCGGATATTACCCGGCTCACAAAGCCGCAGCCCTCGATCCGATCGAGGCTCTGCGCTACGAATAGTCGACCATTTGTATTTTCAAGGAGTTTGCTTATGAAGAGGAGAATCTTGCTTCTGGCCCTGGTATTTGCCGGTTTGTGCGCTCCAGCTTTCGCCCGACAAAACTGGGTCGATCAATTTCTGAGTAATTACAAACCCAAGCCTTCTACCACCAGCGGGCCTTTGACTCAAGACAGGCTTCCAGCCTTTATCCGAAATGGCGAGATTCCCCTGGCGGTGAACGATCTGATCAATCTCACGCTGGAGAACAATCTCGACATTAACGTGAGTCGACTTAATCCGCTCGCCAGCGAGTTTGCGATTCGCACCAATTACCGGCCCTTTGAGCCGACCCTTGCGATAAATGCCAACTTTACGAGCGACTTGTCGAAGAGTCGGACGCAATTGACGGGTGTAGACTCCGTGAGCCAGTTTGTCGATAACTTCAGCGTTGGCTACGGTCAAACACTGCAGACGGGAACGGATGTTCTGCTCGAGTTCACGTTGAATCGTACGGCGTCGAACAACGCCTTCAGCACGTTCAATCCGGCCTGGCTTAGCACGATGCGTTATCAGGTAACGCAACACTTGCTGAACGGGTTTGGCCGCAGGGTGAATTCGCGCGGCATCCGCGTCGCCCAGAACAACAAGACGATCTCCGACGTTCAATTTGAACGGATGGTTATCGACCTCGTGGCACAAGCGCAGAAGACCTATTGGGATCTGGTATTCGCGGCGGCCGACATAAAGATCAAACAGGACTCCCTTGCGCTCGCAGAGAAGACCTTAAGCGACAATGAACGCCAGGTCGAAGTGGGCACCCTTGCAAGAATCGACCTCGTGCAATCGAAAAGCCAGGTTGCGACGCGTCGTGAGGAGCTGATTGTTTCCAATTTCACGCAATCTCAGATTCAGGACCAGATCAAAAAGACGTTCAGTCGAGAAGCGGATCCCGGTCTTGTTCTCGCCAAGATTACTCCCACTCAGGACGCCAACGGTCCCGCTGATGCGGATATCCTGCCTGTTGGAGACGCGATTCGCGTTGCGCTCGAGAACCGGCCTGAGCTGAGACAAGCAATTCTTCAGCTCCGAAACTCAGAAATTGAAATCCAGTACGCGAAGAATCAGCTCTTGCCGATCCTCGATGTCACGGGGAGCTATACGCACAGCGGAATCGGTGGCACGGAGACAATTCGCCAGGGCTTTGGACCATCGGCCCCGATCCTTTCCACCACTCGCGGCGGTGCAGGAGATTCGTTTGCGGACCTGTTCAAGAATGGGAACCGGGGATATGCCTTCGGCTTCAATCTGCAGATTCCTCTGGGAAATGGAGCGCGACAAGCCGAATACTCGCGCATTACTGTTGAGAAAAAGACAAACGAAGAAAACATCAAGGCCCTTGAACAGCAGATTGCGCTGGATGTGCGAAATGCAATCAATGCGGTCGAGATGACCAAGGCCCGGATCGACGCTGCAGTCGCATCTCGGGAACTGGCCGATGAACAGTACAAAGCCGAGCAGCGCAGGTTCACGTTGGGCGCCTCCACAGTGAGGTTCGTTCTTGAAGAGCAGCGCAACCTGGAACAGATGCAGACGAATGAAAACGCCGCTCTGATCAATTACCGAAAGGCGTTGGTCGATTATGATCGAGCGCTGGGAGTAACTCTAAAGAAGAACAATATCAGCATCGAAAGAGCAGTGGCCTCGAGATAGCTGAACCCGAATACCGCGCGGCAGAAAATCCGGAGCAAATAAAAAAGCCCCGCCATTGGCGGGGCTTTTACTGCTTCTTTTGAGCAGTTACTTCTTCTTTTTCTTTGCGGCCTTCTTTTTCGGAGCCTTCTTTGTTGCCATCTCGTTAATTCACCTCCGTCCTTTTTCTCTTTTCCACTACTGCTCACCTTCTGACGGGCAAGCTCGTTTGTTAGGAACATTTTTAAAACAGTTCACATCAAACTTCAAAACAAAAATCGAGAGTTGAAAGAAATTATGGTCGGGACGGATGAGGTCTCGCGAGTCGTTCGACGAGTTCAAGATCGGCTTTCGGGAACTCATAAGAGAAAAGATCCTCCGGTTTCACCCATCGAAACTCTGCAACTTCGATTGCGCGTGGCACACCATCGATGATGGTGCAGTTGAAGAAATGAAGCTCGACAGACTTTGTCGGATAGTGATGGATTGTCGTGTAGTACTCATCAGCAATCGCTGCGTGTACGCCCAACTCTTCGAGAAGCTCCCGCCGCAATGCATCGCTTAAAGACTCTCCGGGTTCAACCTTGCCTCCCGGGAATTCCCATAGACCGGGCAGGTGAGCATCGGGTCTTCGCCGCGTGAGCAGGATGTGTTCGCCTCTTCGAATGATTGCTGCGGCCACTGTGATCACGATTCCACCCTCTTGGAAAAATGCCGTTAGTGTATGATGTCCGCTCTTCAAGACTCAATTAGGGCGGAGCACACGATGGGAACGGTCTTACCGCGGCGGTTTGAGCCCATAAGAGTCCTGCGCAAAGGCAATGCGTGTTCAACGTTCGTTGCGACGGACCAGTACCTCGGCATAAATGAAGTTGTTGTAAAGGTGATCCGGAAAGGCGACTTTGCCTCCGGCAACGACGTTGCTGAAGACCTCTCGTGGTATCGAGGGCTGCGTCATCCATTTCTGTCCGAGGTTCTGGATGCCGGTCTGACCCCCAAGCGCGATCTGTTTTACGTTCGTCAATACCATCCCGAGTCGGAATTTTTCAGTTCCGGCAACAGGGAGCCTGTTAAAGCGCTAGTGTCTGCGTTGGATTTTCTCCGCTCCACGGGCCGCATTCATGGGGCAATCAAACCGTCGAATATTTTCGCGTCGAGTGGCGGGCTCAAGATAGCCGATCCGTGGACTCGTCGCGGGCAAGCGAATCAGAAGCAACTGGTTGAGCAGGACATTCGGTTCAGCGCACCGGAGGTGCTCGGCGGTGAGGCTCCATCTTTGGAGAGCGACCTCTACTCGCTTGGCGCAGTGCTTTACAGGTTCTTCGCGGGAAGAGATCCATTTGAAGCATCGGATCCCGACTTTCTGAAGGCGAAGTACATTTGGGCGACGCCGCGTTCACTCGGGAGCGTCTCGCATGTCTCGAGAAGAATCGCCGAAATCGTCACGAACCTTTTAGACAAGGATCCGACTCGCAGAGGACCAGCCTTCGAGACCTTAAAGAACGAATTGGAGGTTGAGCCTGTGCCTGCGTCGCGTGCTCCCGCAATTGGCCTCGACTCCAAAGTCGGGACGGTGATCAGGCATCTCACATCGACGCGAGGTTTGGCTGTGGCTGTCGTTGAGGGTCCTGCCGGATCCGGGAAGAGTCGCCTTGTTGAGGAATTGCGAAGCAGAGTTTTGTTCGGCGACGTCCCAATGGCCGTCTGCGAAACCACCGCGCTGGAGCCCTCTCTGAGTCTTTCGCGCCGCTTGATTGCTCTGGCGGAAGAGTGTGGTATAGCCGTGGGATTGCCGTCGCTGTCGCGTCTTCGACGTTTTGTCGAAGAGGGACAGGAACCGTTGTCAAAATTGGAGGAGGAACGGTTCGGTCAGGATCTCGCCGACTCCATAGCTGCCGTAAGCCGTCATGTACGCTTGTTGGTGATCATTGAAGACATCGATCGAACCGGCCGCCGGTTGGCTCCTCTCTTACAACGCATGGCTCGCGAGATGCGAGATGTTGAACTGTCGGTAGTGGCAACGGCTCGCCCCTCGGGCGTATCCAACCGAACCGCCAACCAGCTGCGCGACTGCCTCTCCGAGCGTTTCCTTGAAGTCAGCGTGGAGCCTCTCGCTCCGGCCGAGATCGAGCACGTCGGCTCGTTTCTTTTGCTGGAGCCCGATCATCGAGCTCGTGCACAGCAGCGGTCCGCCGGCAATCCCGGGTTTCTGGAGCAGTTTTGCAAGAATCCTTCTGCGGCAGCGATACCGAAACAGGTCCGGCAAGTTTTTTCGGCCTTGATCACGTCGCTCCCGTCGCACACAAAGTGGATTGCTGAAGTTTTATCCCTTTTCGAAGAGCCTGCGAGCTGGGAAGTGCTTTTCGGTGTGTCTGAAGTACCCGAACGAGAATTGAAACAAGCAATCCGTGAGCTGGAACGTTTGGGCCTTGTAAGTAACAGAGGCTTTTCAATTCGCTATCCTGATGCGCGGACACTACTTCATTCCCGGATCTCCAAAGCAAAACGGACTGAGTTGCACGCACGCGCTTACCAATTCTTACAACAGGCAGGCTGTTCAGAAAACATTCTGGCGTATCACGCGTTCGAAGGTGCGCTGTTTGCTATCGCGTCAGAGTTGTATCGGCGGCTAGCTAATCAGTGCTTGGCAGAAAGAAACTACACCCGATCGGGTCGTTACTTTGGTTTGGTGCTGGAATGTTTGAGTAGGGACTCGACAGTAGATGCCCTCGACGCAGACTCGATCGTCAAGCTCGCCCGATGTCATGGCATGCAAGGTAACAAGATTCGAGCTCAGGCGATCCTGAAAAACCTTCTCGAATCGAGAGCGGCAAGCGAAGACGCGGAACTACAAGCTTCAATCTATTCCACTCTCGCCTCGCCAACAATCGAAGATTCACCCCCAGAGCGCGTTCGCCTCCTCAGGTTGGCCATCGACTCATTAAGGCCCGATTCGCCAAGCCTCATTTATCAATACGTGGCTTTGGCGTCAGCGCTGCTTTCATTAGGAAATCTAGACGAGGTCCAGGGGATTTTGGAAAGGACAGAAACGCTTGGGTTTCCCGAAGAAAGTCTCCGACAGCTAGAGCCGCTACGCGGATCTCTCTTGCTACATCTGGGCAATTTTAAGGACGCAATCCGGTGCTTTTCAGGCAAGCCGCCGGTTTGGAGCAGCCCCGCCCGGTTTGCTACGAATCTCGCGGTCTGCTTCGAGGAGCTTGGCGATCTGAATAGGGCTCGAGAGCTTCAACTATCTGCCCTCCGAGATGCTGAGTCTAGCGGCGCTCTACTACTGCAGATCGTTTCGCTCAGTAATGTCGGCGCAATGGAAACGAAGCTGGGGAATATCCGCGCGGCTGAAGCCGTTTTCGACCTAGTGAATAGCAAACTTCGATCGTTGCGTAGGCAACGTGGCGGCGTCGAGATTAAGTACCTCGTCGGGCCCTTCACAAGTATGGCTGTTCTGGAAATTCAGAAAGGTGACTACCAAAATGCAGCAGCGCACCTTGCGAGCATTAACCTCGAAAATCCTGGACCGTTTTTTCAACGAGAACTCTTTTTCGTAGCGATGACGCGATGCGAATTATATCTGGAGTTAGAGCAGCTCGAACTGGCAACTGCGATTTTGAATGACGCAAAGGCCTTACCTGTCAGAGGAGATCTTTTCGCCGTAGAACGTACGTTGGTCGAAGAACGGCTGGAGCGAGCCTCGATCAAAATGTATTCGCAATTGGAAAAAGCTCTCGAAACTTGCGAACGACTGGGGACTATTTACCTCGGGTGCAGGGTCCATCTGGCTCTCGCGAAACATCTAATTGAAATGGGGGAACAAGACAGAGCCAAAGTTTTTGCGGAGAAAGCAAGAAGGATATCCAACAAGAACCGCTATAAACCCCTTGCGGCAAGAGCATTGTTGTTGTGCGCGTTGTCGATGGATCGAGAAGGCGAAAAGATTGCCGCGCTGAAGGATACTATGCACGAGGCCGCCGATCTAGGCTTCGCGCCATTGGTAGCAGAGGCTGCTTTTCGGTTGGGGGCAGCGCTGATCAGCCGCGGTGACTATACAGGGTCACGGGAGTATCTAGCCAGGGCCTTTTCCATTACCTCGCGCTTGGCGGACGAGCTAAACAGCCGAGACCGAAAGACGTACCTATCGAAGCCGATTTATCGAGAAGGCAGGGTAAATCTCAATCACGTTTCAACAACGGTGGCGCTGCCTCCGAAGGCGACAGACCTGCTTGATCATGAGGGGAGCTTCTTTGCAAGACTTTATCGATTATCAGCTGCTGTGATGGCCGCCACTGACTTGAATGGAGCTGTCGCGATGCTGCTTCAGGCGCTCAAAGAGGCAATGAATTACTCCATGGTGGTTGTCTTGGCGGCGATTCTCAAACCAGAGTACTTTCCTATTCGCTTAGCAGTCTCGGAGGAAGTGCGAAAGCGCGTTACGGGTGCTGCGTCGTCGGCAGGCGACAAGCCTTACATTGGTGGTTATGGAGCAGAAGGTACACAGTACACTGTCATTTGGATTCCAATGCCTTCCGTGTCTTCATCTGGCGGTTTCTATGTTGAGAGCGTCTCTGGTGATGCCGTTCCCAACGAGAGGGAAATAGAGTTTCTGACGCTCGCTGCTGCGATTTTTGGAGCTGCATATGGCCATCTCTGTATGAGGCCACGGATTCCCAATACTAGTACTGCAATAGATCTGTATGGAATTGTAGGTGGCTCAAAACAAATCGAGGCTGTTCGTGCCCGCATTGAAATCGCAGCGACCAACGCGGCGTCGGTCCTCATAGAGGGCGAAAGTGGCACGGGGAAAGAGTTGGTTGCACGGGCGATCCACGGCCAGAGCGGCAGGGCAAAGGGTCCGTTTATCGCGGTGGATTGTGGGGCTCTTCCAGAAGGCCTCATCGAGGCTGAGCTCTTTGGTGCGAAGAGGGGATCCTATACCGGTGCGACGAGCGATCGACAAGGATTGTTCGAAGCTGCCAATCGAGGAACGATTTTCCTGGATGAGATCGCTAACCTAGGCATAACTGCACAAGCGAAGTTACTGCGAGTCCTTCAGGAGCGGGAAATTCGAATGTTAGGGAGCATGATCGGCAAGGCCATCGATGTTCGTCTCATTGCCGCTACGAATTGCAATTTGGAGAAGTTGGTCCGGGAAGGTAAATTTCGACAAGACCTATTATACCGGCTGAAGGTTCTGCACGTCCTTCTGCCTCCGCTCCGCAGCCGCAAGGATGACGTACCTGTGTTAGCAACGACATTTCTGGAGCGACTTAACAGTGCAAATCAGTCGAAGAAGTATTTCGGTTCCCGAGTAATGGAAAAGTTTGCGGGACACAACTTCCCAGGAAATATCCGGGAACTGCAAAACGTGGTGGAGCGTGCCTTTTATACGTCGACGAGTGCCGTCATAAGTGACATCGAGTTTTTCGATGAGAGCAGTTCGATTGATAGTCCGGCAGTCGATGAAACCGCGAGTTGGTTTAAGAATCTCACGGAGGGAAGGCAAAAATTTTGGCCAGACGTGCGCGATCGATATAAGCGTAGAGACATCTCTCGCGAAAGAGTTGTCGCGTTGGTTGATTTTGGTTTGCGCATCACTCGTGGCCACTACAAGAAGATGGCTTCGATGTTTCAGATCCCCAGGGAGCAGTACCATCGCTTTATGGACTTTCTTCGGCGAAATCAATGCCTGTTGGACTTTCGACCGTATCGGAAATCTGGTGAGGCCTCGGACTAAGGTCAACCTGGCTTAGCGGTGTGGAACCTATTCTCTCGCGCTTGCCAGTTTGCAATTCTCACCAGTGCTTCGAGATCTTGACCGTCCTCCGGAAACATGGCCAGACCAACAGTGACGGGAAGGCCCGTGTGTGTGCCGGCGCGAATCGGAACTTGGAGGGTGTTGAGGCCGTCCTGCAAACGCGTTTTTAAACCCTCGGCATGAACTCGATCGACGCGCGGCACGATGGCGAAGAATTCATCGGCGGCATAACGAATGACAAGATCATTGTCTCGAAACTCCCGTTTAAGAAACGCAGCGGTAACGCGGATACCTTCTTCGCCGAAAATGTATCCCCAGCGTCTCCTGAGCTTTCGATCGTCCAACCGAAAGACCAGTACGGCAAATGGATAGTCAAACTTGTTCGCATCAGCGGCCAGCTGGTCAAACATCAAGTGCAGGTGATACCCATTTGGCAGACCAGTTGAACTGTCAATCAATGGACTAGAGCCTTGCTCCCGATGACAATTGGAAAGAGCCAAGGCGGTCTGAGAAGCGACGATTTCCAGTCTCCTAAATTCTTCTTCACTGAACTTTGCTTTTTGCTTTCGATAAAGGGAAATAGCCCCCCACACCACGCCATTTGAATTCAGGGGCACGATGGCGGACATCTCGAACGATGGCGGGTCTTCTCCACAGCCCATAAAGTCAGGAAAAGGGGGAAGATTGCACAAGGACTGATTGTTTGAAGCAACCCAACCCGACAGCTTCTTTTCCAACGGTAAGGTTAGTTTTTTGAGACCCAAAATTTCATTTCCTTGGACATGCTCGGCAACAACGTTGCCATTATCTAGATCGGCTAGGAAAAATACTGCCGCGTCATATTCGACTAATTCCTCCAGCTTTCGTCCCATGAAGGCGAAAACGTCATTGGGATTAAGACACTGGATGTTGGCTCTAGCGAATTCGAAAGCTGAAAAAAGATGTGCTTGAAGCGCGGCATCCCCGCCGAGTGCCTTTCCGTACGTGACGATGGGTTGCACTTTCTGCAAGGGACGAAGTGTTTTGGCTTCCTCCGTGTTGAGCTCGCGGATACCCCATATGTCAAGCGCTCCTGCGGTTGCTGTCTTTCCCACGTCTTCTAGACGATCTAGATTCTGTAGCAAGGCATCAACAACTGAAGGATCGTAAGCCTTCCCGGATTCCTTTCGGAAGAACTCGACGAGCTCCGCACGTTCCATTGGTGCGCGATAGGGCCTGTCCGTTGTGAGCGCATCGTAGCAGTCCACTAGGGAGAGGATTCGGGCCCCGATCGGGATTTCTTCCCCTTTTAGTCCGTCAGGGTAGCCATTCCCATCCCATCGTTCATGGTGAAAGCGGACCATTGGCAGGACGGGATACGGAAATTCGATATTCTTCAGCATGTTCCCGCCAACAACCGGATGGAGCTTCATCTTGGTGTACTCGCTGTCCGTCAGAGCTGTGGGCTTGTTGAGAATGTATTCTGGGATCGCGATTTTCCCTATGTCATGGAGTAGAGCCCCTGCACGAAGCGCCATCAGTTCAGATTCCCCAGTAATCCCCATACAGTGAGCAAGTTCGATGGCGAAGGCTTGCACGCGACGGATGTGACCGTGCGTATAGCGATCCTTGGCATCAACCGCTGCAGCAAGCGTCTCAACCGTCTGCAAATACAGTTTGTTAAGGTCAGTGATGTGCTGCTGCGCCTGTTCGTATTTAGAGATGTGATAACGATAGAGCTGGAAGAGAACAACGACAATCGGTACAACGAGAAAGACAACGGAAGAACCGAGAGAACCGAGTCGGTCATAAAGCAGCTTAATGAGTCCTGCCGCAGCCGCAGATCCCAAGAAGTTCATTACGTATAAGCTCTGGCCCTCACGCCAAACCGACCAGAATCGCTTTTTCATCCAAAAAGAAATTGCTAAGGATAGCGTGACCGTATTTACTAAAAACCAGCTGGAAGCCATGGCCATTAATGAAAGGACGAGAAGCAAAGGCTCATCCTTCTGCAGGAAATACGCCGGAACGTTTCCGAAGACCGCCATTGCGTAAACAGAGAGGGCGCAGCAGCTTAGGTTAAAAAAGAACCTATGGTAAACGATCTTTCCGCGAATGTTCGTGCCGTGCTGGCGCACAGTATCGCTGAACGTGGCAACTGCAATGTCCATCCAATACATCACTAATGCTGGGCCAGGCCCAAAATACAAAAGTGACAAGATTACGAAGACGTCCCCCATGGATATGACAGAGGAAATCTTGGGAAGGCGAACGTTAATTGTTGCTACAAATACTGAGACGACTGCAAGGGAGGCCCACTCGAGACCAAAGCCTCCAGGCCGGCTACGGCTGAGGCTATAAAATGCGGAAGGCAGGGAAAGACCGACGATAATCGCCAGGTACGCTTTGAAGGCTCGCTCTTGCTGGTTCCAGCGCATCTAATCGTTCGTAGCTTTCCAGGAGGATTCGGGGATCTCGCAGAACGGTCGCGAGATCCCCGAATCGAGCTAGTCGAGAGTAATCGGAAGTGCTCCACTCTCGTCTGGTGCGATCTTGGATTCAAGTTCCTCAATATCCAGGTCGATCGTGATGATTTCTTTATTTTCAGCCATTATCCTTTTCCTCCGGGGACGGTTCAGAGTCAATCAATTCTTGAATTCGGGTGAGGCTTAATCCAAACGGAGAGCTAGATCCAAATCACACCCAACTTCATGCCGAACTCCTTTCACAAACGGAACCTGCGCCGAAGCCACCTGAGCCAACTGGTTCGATAGACCTTTGAGCTGCCTTTCCGACGCCGCTTAGGCTTCCCGATGCTGGGTGAAGCATCAAGGTTTCGTCAAAAACTTATGCGGCTTCCTAATCGGAAACTCAGCCGAAGGTCTGCGCTCAACCAGGTGGCCCAACATTCAGCTGACTCCCCAGGGCTGAAGAGTCCGGTTCCACTCGTATAGAGCAAGAACGCGGCAGAAAAATACAAGAATTTACTTGCAAAGTCTATGACCCCGGGTTAATCGCGGGAATTTTCTAGGGGACTGTCATCCACCTACCTACGGGATAAGCAGTAGGCCCTGCCCCTACCCGTGATTCCCTTCTGCGGAAAAAGCAGCCTAATGTAGAATCCCGCGAAAAGGAGAACCACCGTGCGTCCGATCTTCATTTCAAGCGTTGCCACGCTTGCAGCAGCTATTCTGTTGGCGGGCATCCTGACCGCCGAATTTCATGCGTCAACGGGCCCAATCCCGTTGAATTGCAACCGCGCCTGTTTGGAAAATGTCGTCGATCAGTACCTCACGGCATTGGCCGCCCGGGATCCCAAGCGGTTACCTCTCTCCGCAGACGTCAAGTACACGGAGAACGATCAGGTCATTCCCATAGGCGATGGCTTCGGGAAGACAGTGGAAGGCCGTGGCAAATACACGCATATCTTCTCGGACCCTGAATTCGGACAGGTGGCCTACATGGGCACGATGATGGAAGCGGGGGCGCCGATTCTTCTGAGTCTCCGCCTGCGGGTTGAACTCGGACGAATCACCGAGATCGAAAGCGTTCTCTACAAACCGGGCGGCGGCGGACCGGCGGGGATAGCGGACATGGATAAACCCTACCAACCGGAACAGTTCTGGTTTAAGTCCATTCCACCGGCACAGAGAATGTCTCGACAGGAACTGATTGCAATTGCAGACGGCTATTTCACCGGTCTACAAAAGAACGATGGAAAAGGTATCAACGGTACCGGCACGTACCCTTTTACGGAAGACTGCCACCGTATCGAAAATGGCGCTCCGACAACGAACCGTCCGCGCCCTGCCAACGAAGCTCCTGGCACAATCAATGCCTTTGCCATGGATTGTCTTTCGCAGTTTAAGCTCGGCTATTACTTCGTGGTTCAGAACATCCATGACCGCCGTTATCCCGTAGTGGATCAGGAGCGCGGTATCGTATGGTCACATGCCGTTTTCGACCAGGGAACGGTGAACTCCGGTGTCCTCTCCACTGGCCAGCCCTATACGTTCAACGGTTTCAATCGACCGTCCAGTATCCTCGTGACTGAAGCTTTCCTCATTGAGAATGGCAAGATCCGCCGTGTGGAAATGGTCGGTCCTTCGGCTGCCTATCATTTAAATTCTGCATGGCCCGGAGGGCTGAGCGGGAATTAGCGCGGGAATCGATGCCAACCAAAACTAGCCCGAAATCGTTTTCGGCTGTGTTGAGGAGGTCAGGGAACACTCTCAATTGGATCATCATTGAAATACCTTTCGACGCTGTCCAGGTCTGGGGCGTGCGGGGCCAGCTTCGAGTAAAAGGCGACATCAACGGGTTCGGTTTCCGAACATCGCTTTTTCCAACGGGCACCGGCCGTCACTTCATGATCGTCAATAAGCAGATGCAGAAAGGGGCCAGGGCCTACCCGGGAATGGAAGCACAATTCAGCCTGGAGCCGGATACGGAGAAGCGCGTCGTCCCCGTCGTTCCCGAAATCGATCGCGTTCTCCGACAGTCGAAACGGCTCCAGAAGTTCTATCAGTCTCTCTCGACTTCGATGCGCAACGACATCGCACGCTTCGTCTCCGAACCCAAACAGCAAACAACACGCACCCGCAGAGCCGACCACCTCGCGCAACGCCTGATGGAAACAATGGAGGCCGAGATCGAACTGCCGCCGATGATTCGTCAGGCGATGGCACGAAATCCTGTCGCTAAGAGAGGATGGGAAAAAATGCCGCGCTCCCATCGGCGAATGCATCTTCTTGGGATCTTCTACTATCGGAATTTGGATTCGCGATTACGCCGCATTGAAAAAGCGATAGCGGAAATGGTTGAGTATGCCGGGCCAGGCAATGCCTGAATGACATTGCATTTAAGCCTTCGACAGCAGTCGTGTCATCAGCGTGTAGACCGCCCACACTACTTCCATGAAGATGAATATGAACAACGGTTCCCAGGTCAGCCCACCGGCCAGGTGTCCCAGCGTGTGCTGCACGATTGATAGGCCCAGCGAGTAGTCAGCTGAATGGAAGATAGTCTGGTGCCCTGTTGCCCAGGTATACGCGAGTGCCGCCACTTCAATAATCATGTAGGGGATGATCAAGAAGAACGCCGCGTGGAGCCGCTCCCGATGCGTGTTCGTCGTCACCGCGAAGTAGAGCGCGCCGATAGTAATCACGGCTGTCATGCTGAAGTACTTGACGGTACTGTCGGGCAGTCCGATGACCGTCAATAGGAAACGAATGACCCCCATGCCAAAGACAGCGGCAATGAAAGCTCGCATCGATGGTCTTCGGAGCAAGGGCGACAAGGTCATGCTTATGGAAGGAGCGGCAAGAACTCCGTCCTAACCCATCGACGCATTCGCCGCGTCGCGATGCTGATGATAGGACGCTTTCCCGCATAGATTTGCGCAACCCCGGTCATGTCCGGTTTGAGGAGGTCGCTTTTTTCTGTAAGTGCACTTCGCACCGTGATCGTCTGTTGACCTTCGACCACCTGCACAACGGGCGCTATGAAGTCCACGCGTCCTTGAAAATCGTGCTGAGGCAGGCCGCGCGCTTTCATCCAGATCACATCGCCGGGTTCGACATCTTCGATTTCTTTTTCCGGCACAAGCAACTCTGCCTCGAGTCCCGACGTGTCCACCAGCCGGATCAATTCGTCCCCCGCCGAAAGCTTCCGCCCCTTCATGTATTCCGGCCGAGGCGTGGCAACGGTCCCATCGATCGGCGCTCGAATTTCCAGCTTGCCGATTTCTTCCGTCAACGATGCTAGAAGGGCTGTTGATTTGTCCACCTCGGCCTGTGCTTCGCGGATAAGCTCAGCACGATTGCCGGCTTTTAGAAGTGCAAGCTCCTTTTCAAGAGTCTCGAGTTCCTTCTTCAGGAGGTCCGTCCTCCGGTCTGCGTCTTCGTCAAGCGCTCCAAGTCTGGCTACCGCCTCCGCAATTTTATGCTCCTGAACCTCGACAGCGTTCTGCCACTCTTCCCACTGGATTCGAGCAAACACACCCTTCTCGAAGCCTTCCTTTTGCGCCGCAGCTTTGGATTGGAGGTATTCCAGTTGCTTCCTGAGTTCTGCAACACCCTGCTCAAGTTGCGCACGCTCCTGCTGGTTCCGTTTTACATTGCCAAGTTCGGTTTCTTTGGAATTGATCAGGGCTTCTTTCAGCTCGATTTCCTCCGCAAGCGGACCGGCTCGGAGTCTTGCCAGAACATTCTTCTGTTGTTCGAGTTCGCCCGCGATCCTTTCAGCATCAAACTCCTTTGTGTAGTCGCGCATTTTGACCAGGAGGTCCCCTTTGTGAACCGGAACACCCTGACGTACAAAAATATCTTCAAGCATGCCCGTGGTCGGGGCGTAGACGGTGTAATCGCCCCGCGCCAAGATTTTGAAAGGCGCCCGAATCTTCAGTTCCCACGGAACAAAGATGGAAATGAGCAATGCCGCCACTACAATTAAACTATTCCGAAATCTCTTAACCGCTACCTGAGAAGCGATCGCTTTCAGGCCGGAAATCGATTCCACTGCCGTCCTTCGTAGTGTGAGGGTTGAGAAGACCGCGAACCCGACTAATCCCGCAGTTGCCCAGTGATCAGTCGACCATGTAAAAATCCGCGTATACACAAGAACTAGAAGCGTTGAAGAGAAGATCACAGCACAAACTCCATAAATCAGTTGGGCGCGTTCCTCGTGGAGGGGCTCTCGTTTCGGGCTGCGGATCAGCCAATTCCAAAACGAGTTGAACGCTTTCGCCCGCAGATTCGGTATCTCGAGGTAATCGCTCAGCATGTAATAGCCGTCGAGCTTGATAAGCGGGTTGAAGTTCAACAATGTTTGCAGACCCGAGAATAGAACGACGACTACCAGGATTTGATTGATGTACGTATCCGGCTCCGTGATGCGCCAGATGATCGTACATAGACCCCATAACATGAGCTGAGAATATCCGCCCGCCAGCGTGACAAACATCCGGTGCCGGCGCTCGCGAAACATCCACGCGTCGCTGACATCACAGTAAAATGCGGGCGAGAAATAGATCAGCATGAATCCGACTTCTTTGACCTGCCCGCCAAAATGGCGACATGTTAATCCATGCGAGAACTCGTGATATGCCGAAACGCTGAAGACAATCGGCCATACCATCAGGATGGTCCAGACATTTAGGAGGTTCGGGGTCGAAGCGCGCAACTCGTCCCAGTTCAGGAAGAAGATTGCAACCCCGGATGCAATTAAAAGACAGCCCAGAACCTGAAACGCAGGCGTGAAAGCCCATCGAGTGCGCGGCAGCAGCCAGTCGAAGATACGCTCGGGGTTGAACGATGCGACCTGCTTGTAGAGCACACTGCTCTGCTTGTTGGGACTCTCAAGCGCGCCGAGCCGTTCGCGCGCCGCAGGTGTATCGAGTAAATCCTTGGATTCGAGGGAATCGAAGAAGGCCCGGATCGATGAAGGACCGATGGTTCCACCGAGCTGCTGGGATACCTTTGCAGCGACGGACTCCGCATCCGCGGGTTCCAGAATCGATTCAACAATTGCGGCTTGTGCTTCGGTGAATCGAAAGTACCGTCTTGCAACGGGATCTTTGATGACGAGATATGACTTTCCCTGATGTTGTTGCGGAGATCGTTGAAGATCCTGCCGCAGCCGAACTTGACGTGGAGTGTCGTTGTTCATCGAAACATCGGCGCAGATAATAACACGCGGTCAGTAGGACCCGGCCAAAGCGGCCAAAGACAAGAAGACCCTGCGAGGACATCGGCCATCGCAGGGTCTCGAAGTTGGTTATGCTTTCTCGACGTTTTCTGCCTGAAATCCTTTCGGCCCCTGGGTAATCGTGAACTTGACGCTGTCACCTTCTTTCAGCGTCTTGTATCCGTCACTCAGGATGGCTGAGTAATGAACGAACACATCGCCGCCCGTTGCCCTCTCTATAAAACCGAAACCCTTTTTATTATTGAACCATTTGACCTTTCCCAATTCTTGGCTCATTACTCAGACTCCTTTATCGAACAAATGCCGCTCTGGGGGAACGTGAACGCGGGCATTATACAAAAATGGCCTGAGCTGTCAAATTGCAGTGGTCTCCTGAAATCCTTACCGGACGGGAGTTAGCGAGAATGCAGTTGCTACGAGGCCCATTTTACAAGGCTTCAAACGCATCGATCTCCTGTAATCCAAGCCAGCAACGTGTTTCAAACAGCTGTGATATACGTCCTATTCTTAGCCGTATCGGGGTTTTCTTGCAGAACGATGTCAGAGAAGCTTACTTCCGAGCCAACAATGACAAACACTTTTGTTCGTTGAAAATCTCGAGGACGGTGGGCGGTGCTTACTTGCTGAAGAGCACCGACTTGTCGGCGGTCAAAAGATCGGTGTGAATCTTAAAGCTACCGTCTTTCGCCCGTGTGCCTGTGACTCGAACGGACATTCCTACTTTGATCGATTCTCGGGTAAATCCCCGGCGAGCAAGCTCATTGGGACTTGCGAGTTCGCAAGCCCATGTTCGAGGCTTCCCCGCGGAAGGATCGCTGACATCGACGAAAACATACGTGTGAGGATTCATCCAGTCGACGTTGCTCACCGTGCCGGCCAGGCTAACCGGTTTGGTGCTATCGAATTCGGACGAGATGGAATGGTGGGCAAGGAGAGGGCCCGTTAGCGCAACGATCAAAATAATACCAAGCGGCAGAATTTTCGGATTCATGGCGCACCGTGATGAATCATGCACCCGAAACACGGCGACGTCAAAAGGAAAGAAAAAGGCGGAGAATGTGGACGCTTTCTCCGCCCAGGATTAATTACGCGCCGGTCTTCAAGACGATACCGAATCCGAACCGGATGATATTGTTTTTCCAGTCGCTGATGCCACCTTGTGAGAAGCGCGTGGGCGCCCAGTCGAACTGGAGAACTCGGACGTTGATCCGTTCATTGACGGAGTAGTCGAACCCGCCGCCGAACCCGAGGCTGAAGCCATTCATCCCACTGGTTTCATCGCCAACGCGAGTTCCGCCGAGCATGGCATGGACGAACGGAGTAACCTTCTCCATGCGGTGGTTGTAACGCAGTCCGCCCATATAGCTATGCATCTTGACGCCGTCTTTGTAGTTGCCGGCAAAATCGGCCACGACGCCCATCTTGGGGTTGATGTTCCCGGCGAGACTGGCTGCCCATCCAACAGGCGTAAAGCCTTCATCGTTGTCACCGGCCGTGGTGTGCAATACCGAAAATCCACCGAAAACCTCGGCCTTTGGCGGGTCCTGGGCCCACAAACAGGCGGGCGCGAGAATCGCGACAGCCGCAAACATAATCATCAATCGTTTCATTTTGGCTCCTTGATTGTGTCTGAAGTAGTTGAGTGTTTCGAAACTGATATGTGTGTCTCTAGCAGTGAATCCATCCTTCAAAAGCGCCGCCAGGCTCTTCAAGACCAGTCCCGATTTAGCCATGGGGGCATGGCGTCGTCAAGCCACCGAAATGGTTTCTTAACTTGCTGGTATCGTTAGGCTTTCGAGATCAGCATGCAGTCGCCATAGCTGTAGAAGCGATACCTGGAACAAACGGCATGCTCGTAGGCTTTCAACACCAGCGCGCGGCCGCCAAGGGCGCTGACGAGCATAAGCAGCGTGGAACGAGGCAGGTGAAAGTTTGTCAGGAGGTTATCCACAATACGAAATTTAAAACCGGGCAAGATAAAGACGTCCGCATAGCCTGCACCTGAACGGATTTCTCCGTAGTTCGACATCAGGAACTCCAACGTCCGTGTTGTGGTTGTCCCCACCGCAGTTATGCGTCGCTTGTCATGTAGCGCGTCCTGCAGGATTGCCGCGTCTTCGTCTCGAACTTCGTAGCGTTCCGGTCGAAGAACATGATCCTCGGGGTTTTGCGCCCGGACGGGCAGAAAAGTTCCGATACCGACATGGAGCGTGATCGTCGCGATTTGCACGCCCCTGGCGCGGACCGCCTCCAGGGTTTCTGCCGTGAAGTGAAGTCCCGCAGTTGGCGCTGCGACGGCGCCCGGACGTTGTCCAAATACAGTTTGGTAAGTAACGTCGTCGGCCGGCGTCGGGGTCCTCGCAAGGTAAGGTGGAAGAGGAACTTGACCATACAGGTCCAATAGAGTTCCTGCGGACTGCACTTCTAAAACGTGAAGATCGGCCCCAAGGCTTTCCTGAAATGTACCTACGAATGCGCGGGCTCCAAAAATCGCCCGATCACCGGGTCGAATACGACGTCCTGGCATACACAACACTTGCCAAACGCCGCTGCTGAGCGGCTCTGCGAAGAACACTTCTATTTCCCGCGATGTTCCGTTGCGCCGTTCGAGTCGGGCGCGTGTTCGCGCTCGAATGACACGCGTATCATTGAGAACCAGGACGTCCGAAGGTTTCAGAAAGTCCGGGAAGTTTCGAAATTGCGAATCAGAAATGGTCCCGGAGCCTGGATCCACCACCATCATCCGCGAGGCGTCTCGCGGTTCAGCAGGCGTGCGTGCAATTAATTCCGGCGGCAGATAATAGTCGAAATCAGAAACGTGCATGGAGGTTAGCGTGACACCGATAGTGGAAGAAGGCCAGGTGCGCATTGGAAAACGCGGGGCTGTCAGGGTCCGCAATGGCCACCTGTGGGTCTACCGAAGCGATATTCTTGAGACTAAAGACGTGTCGGCTGGAGCGATTGCCTCTGTACGTGATGAGCACAACGCGGTCCTCGGGAAGGCATTTTACAGTGCTCAATCTCAGATCGCGTTGCGGTTCCTGGCGCGAGGGAATACTCGGATCGACGAGTCGTTCTTTCGAAAGAGGTTTGAAGACGCGGATGAACTTCGCGCTCGGCTCGGCGTGGACCCGCAGGTGAGCCGGCGTATCTACTCGGAGGGAGACTTTCTCCCAGGCCTCATCGTCGATCGCTACGGTGATTATCTTGTTGTCCAAAGTCTCAACCAAGGTAGCGAACGGCTAGAAGAAACCTTCACATCCATCTTGCAGGACCGATATCGGCCGCGGTCGATCCTCTTCCGAAATGATAACAAGGTTCGTGAGCTCGAGAATCTACCCGTCGTGCAACGCTGGATTGGCGAAGCCCCCCCCGCATCCGTGGTTATCGATGAAGATGGGAGACAGATGGAAATTCCTCTGACCACAGGCCAGAAAACCGGCAGCTATCTCGACCAGCGCGACAATCACCGCGCCGCCCGGCGCTATGCCCGAGGTCGAGCGCTGGACGCGTTTTGTTATGGCGGGGGGTTTGCACTTCAACTGGCGGATGTCTGCGATACGGTCGAGGCGGTCGACCTATCTCCCTCGGCAATCCAGTTGGTTCGGTCAAATGCGGCTCGAAACGGGGTCAAAAATATTTCTGCTGCGGAAGGTAATGTCTTTGACGTTCTACGCGACCGCTCCGCCAGTGGTGAACGCTACGACGCCATTGTCCTCGATCCACCCGCCTTTGCTCGTAATAAGGAATCACTGGAGGGGGCGTACCGCGGTTACAAAGAGATCAATAACCGCGCGATGCGCATATTAAAGGATAGAGGGGTACTCATCACTTGTAGCTGCTCCTACCATATGTCGGAACCACTCTTCGCCGAAATGTTGGCCGAAGCCGGTCGGGATGCCGGGTGCTGGCTTCGGGTCCTTGAGCGCCGCCTCCAATCAGCCGATCACCCGGTACTAATGGCGGTCCCGGAAACGCTGTATTTAAAGTGCTTTATTCTCGAAATCAGATCTTGACAATCAAACACTAAGATCTTATGCTTCAAGTCGACTTAGATATCTAGGGAGGTAAAGATCGATGGCACTGACACGTTGGGACCCGTTTCGAGAGCTGGGCATCATGCAGGAGCGCATGAACCGAATGTTCGATGATGCCGGACGTGGCTGGAGAGGTGACGAGCCCTCTTCAACAACCACATGGAGCCCTGCTGTTGACATTTATGAAACCGAAAACGAGATCATGGTGCAGGCCGAACTGCCGGGGGTAGACCGAAAGGACATTGTGCTCAACCTCGAAAAGAACGTTCTTACTTTGAAGGGTGAACGGCACTTTGAAAAGGAGACCAGGCAGGAGAACTATCACCGGATTGAACGGGCGTATGGCGGCTTTAGCCGGTCCTTTTCCATACCCGCGATTGTGGATGAGGAAAAGATTCGAGCAGACTACAAGGACGGAATTCTCAAGATCGCACTGCCCAAGAAGGAGCAGGTGAAGCCCAAGCAGATTCAAATCTCAGAGATGAAGTAAGTCTTGCGGCGGATTTCCAGAACAGGGAATCCGCCGATCCTTTCAACTGGAGCGTGCCATGATTCGATTCGACAAATTCACGTTGAAGAGCCAGGAAGCACTGCAGGCTGCGCAAAGCCATGCCCAGGAGAAAGGTAACCCACAGCTTGCCCCCGAACATATCCTTTGGGCGCTCGTTCAGCAAAAAGATGGAGTCGTTTTGCCGGTTCTCCAAAAGCTGGGCGCCAATATTCAGGTTCTCGCAACGGATCTGTCATCAGCCGTGGCGAAACTTCCCCAGGTTCAAGGCCAGGCGGACATTCATTTGAGTCCCGGTATGAACCGAATTCTCGAGGATGCGCAGAAGGAAGCCGATCAGTTCAAGGATGAATACATCAGCACGGAACATCTGTTGATAGCCTTGGCGAACGCCAAAGGTGAAGCCGTGTCGAAGGCGCTGCAGTCTCAGGGGGTCACCAAGGATGCGATCCTGAAGGTGCTGGTCTCTATCCGAGGCAGCCAGAAGATTACGGATCCGAATCCCGAAGAAAAATATCAGGCTTTGCAACGCTATTCTCGCGATCTTACCGATCTCGCGCGTAAAGGCAAGCTGGACCCTGTCATAGGCCGAGACGAAGAAGTCCGGCGCGTGATCCAGATACTGTCGCGGAGAACCAAGAACAACCCGGTCCTCATCGGCGAGCCCGGTGTTGGCAAGACCGCTATTGTCGAGGGCCTTGCTCAAAGAATCGTTGCGGGGGATGTTCCCGAATCGCTCAAGCGAAAGCGCCTCGTGGCACTTGATCTGGGGTCCATGATTGCCGGAACAAAGTATCGCGGCGAATTCGAAGATCGCCTGAAGGCTGTTCTCAAAGAGATCGAAGAGTCCGGTGGCGAAATCATTCTGTTCATCGACGAACTGCACACTTTGATAGGCGCGGGCGGCTCAGAAGGGGCCATGGATGCTTCTAATATGTTGAAACCCGCTCTGGCTCGAGGTGACCTGCGGTGCATTGGCGCCACGACTCTCAATGAGTATCAGAAGTACATCGAGAAGGACAAAGCGCTGGAGCGGCGGTTTCAAAAAACCTACGTTGGCGAACCAACCGTCGAAGACACCATCTCAATTCTGCGAGGGCTCAAGGAAAGATATGAAATCCACCACGGCGTCAAAATAAAGGATTCCGCCATTGTCGCCGCCGCAATGCTTTCTAACCGATACATCACGGACCGGTTTCTTCCGGACAAGGCCATCGACCTGGTAGACGAAGCTGCTGCCAGTTTGCGAATGCAGATCGATTCCCTTCCCGCGGATATCGATGCCGTCGAGCGCGACGTCATCCAGTTGGAGATCGAGCGGCAGGCGCTTAGCAAGGAAGATGACTCAGCCTCGAAGGATCGGCTCAGAACTATTGAGAAGGAGCTCGTCGAGCTGCGTGAGAAATCTGCTCAGATGAAACTCCGCTGGCAGCGGGAAAAGGAACTCATTCAATCGGTGCGCACGATTAAAGAGGAGATTGAAGCCCTCCACATCGAGGAGCAGAAAGCGGAGCGGGAAGGCAACTATGCCAGGGTCGCCGAGCTGAGGTACGGAAAGGCTCAGGATCTCGAGCGCCGTTTGAAAGAAGCAAACGGTCGGATTGAAGAGATGCAACAAAGTGAGCGGATGCTCAAGGAGCAGGTGGACGAGGAGGATATCGCCCGCATTGTTGCGAAATGGACCGGTGTCCCGGTTAGCAAGATGCTCGAGAGCGAAGTGCAGAAGTTAATCCGAATGGAAGAACTGCTTCGAAAGCGCGTCATTGGCCAGGACCCAGCGCTTACCGCTGTCGCAAATGCCATCCGGCGCTCACGCGCGGGACTGCAGGATCGGAATCGTCCAATTGGCGTCTTCATGTTTCTTGGGCCCACGGGAGTCGGAAAGACCGAGACCGCCAGAGCGCTGGCAGAATTTCTTTTTGATGATGATCGAGCAATGATTCGGATCGACATGTCGGAGTACATGGAAAAGCATTCCGTGTCCCGCCTAATCGGCGCCCCTCCGGGATATGTCGGGTATGACGAGGGTGGACAACTCACCGAAAGTGTTCGCAGGCGGCCGTATTCGGTGATCCTTCTCGACGAGGTAGAGAAGGCGCATCCGGACGTGTGGAATATCATGCTTCAAATTTTCGATGACGGCCGACTGACGGATGGGAAGGGAAGAACTGTAGATTTCAAGAACACCGTCATCATCATGACCTCAAACGTTGCGGCTGGTGCGACCGGCAACAATGTCCGAGAGGTTCTTCGCGCGCATTTCAAGCCGGAATTTCTGAACCGCATTGACGACATCATCATTTTCCGCAGCCTCGGAAAGGATGAAATCGCGAAGATCGTCGACATTCAGCTCGCGGTCCTGAGGAGGCATCTTGAAGATCGGAAGATCACTCTCGACCTCACCGCCGGGGCTCGGGACGCCTTGATCCAGGAAGGCTATGATCCTTCATTCGGCGCGCGGCCGTTAAAGCGAGCAATTCAGAACCTGATCGCAGACAAGCTGGCGATGAAGCTCCTGTCGGGTGAGGTTCAGGCCGGGGAACATCTCGAAGCTGACGTCAATAAGAGCGGGGAGTTCGTTTTCCATTCAATCCCGGCCCGAGCCTCGTAACCCCAAGAACGATGTAGGGCTTCCGTATGTTCAGTACGTCCCGTCACGATTTAAGTAATCGGCTATGGCTACCGCGGGTAGTAATTGTTTGTGGATTGATAAACCTGCAGGTCGCTGTTGCGCACCTTGACTTCGACCCTGCGGAGTTGGCCGTCAGGCGGACGTTGCGAATGATAGGTAATGTGATAGCCAGTACCCAGATCGCGCTGGATCCTCTCGTATAGTGGGAGGAGATCTTCCATTTCTTTCGGAAACGCTGCGTGGCCACCTGATGCCGATGCCAGTTGCTCGATGCGCGTACGAACTTCCCCAAGGAAACGCATCCATCCCTCGTACTTCAGTTGGGCGGACTTGTCGGCCAGTTGCCGATCCGTATTGATTGCTACGAAGTAGAACGGGACGCCTCCGTCTCCGAGAAGTTGTTTGGACTTCTCGAACCGCGCGTTGACGGATGCAGGGACCTCATAATGGGGGTCGATTCCCTTTCCGGTCTTCAGGCCGTCCGGGTACATATCGAAGTCACGTCCATCGCTGAAGACGATGACGCCCCGTCGGCCATTGGCGATCGGTTGGGCCTGAGTGCTGCTGGAAGCCACATAGTCCATTTCTTCCGAAGCCCAATTCAAGGCTTCAAAAAAACGGGTGTGCTGATCGGACTTGCGAATCATGACTTTCTGGACATTGCCGTTTTTTGACGGCCGCCAATCAAGAAGCACTGCGACGCGGTCGTCAAATCCGGCGATAGCCAGCCTGTCTGGCCCTCTGAGGTTCCTCAGGAAAAGGTCGACGGATTTGAGAACGAATTTTGGCCAGTCGCTCTTTTGATCCTGCGCGCTGCGATCGACAAGGACAAGAATGCTGTACGGCATACCGACCACTTCGGCGCTGCGAAGCGATTGCGGCTGCCCATCTTCGTAGAGGATGAAATCTTCAGGCTTGAGATTTGTGACCGCGCGTCCCTGTTGGTCGGTGACAGCCACATCGAGAGCCACAGGATCGACGTCGACGACCACCTGATAGACCGGGGTACGAACCGGCGTGACCTGACCCAGCACAACAGTTCCCATCGTCAGAGCAGCGGCAAAGAGGAGGGGGAGACGCGCTGCCTTATCGCGCATAATAACCGTCCCGCGACTGCGCAACCTTCAGTCTCACGTCCAGAGTACGAACCTGAATCTTACGAAACTTTCCATCTGGAGGCTTGGGCGACGTATAGCTAATGCTATACGCGCGCCCAAGATCACGCCCGATCTGCTCGTACACGCCGACGAGTTCTTCGATCGCGCGCGGGAAGAACGCCCGCCCGCCCGAAACCTCCGCCAATTGCTTCATCTCGGAAGCACTCTTGGGTGTCGTGTTATAGCCAACGAAATAAAACGGAACATTGACCTGACGAACCCGCTCGAGTGCCGAGTTGAGGCTGTCGCCGTATCCTCCCGATTGTTGACCGTCGCTGAACACCACCACTCCTTTGCGGCCTTTCTCTCCTTTAATGTATCCCGCGGCCCACATCATGGTGCCGTAGAAATCCGTGCCTCTGCCGTCGGGAACAATGCCTACCTGTTCCTGACGGCCGCTGCGCGCGCTGCGCCATTTCGAAACCATCTCTATCTCGCTGTCAAAAGCGGCAATGGCCACACGATCCTGGACCCGCAGGACTTCCATGAAACGATTGAGACCATTCACCATCGAGTCCCATGCTCCACGCATGCTTCCGCTGCGATCCACTACGAGCAAGGCGTTGAACGCCACTCCGCTGGGTTCAAAAGCGCGGATTTCCTGCGGTTGATCATCTTCGTAGACGAGAAAGTCGTCCTGCCGGAGTGTCGTTACGGCTTCGCCCTTTCGATCATAGACGCCGACATCGACCGAGACGAGAGAGACGTTGACCTTAAGCTGGAATTCTTGCTGGGCCGCGACGACTACCGTCGCCGAAATGGCCACGAGAATTACCGCAAACCTCGCAAACCTCATAAGAATAGCTGCATTTTAACACGCGGTTTAACGCGCGTAATAACCTTCCCTTGACTGAGTTGCCCTCAGGGACTTGTCGCGAACGCGTACTTCGATAGTGTGGAATGAGCCATCTGGGACGAACTTGGCTGGGGTGAACGCGAGGCTGTAGGAGTTACCCAGTTCCTGGCCTATTGTGGCGTAAAGAGCTTCGACATCTTCGATCTGCATCGGCAAGTGCAAAACGCCATTCGACCGGTCCGCTACCATCTGCATGCGCAAACGCGCTGCCTGACGTTGCTTTTCGTTGAAACTGTTATAGGGTTCCCTTGGGTCGGGATTCTTGTCCGTATTGACCGCGACGAAATACACAGGGCTTCGCGCGGCTGTGATCGTGCGAAGCATCTTTTGAAAGTCATCGTCGTTCTCCATGGGCGCGACTCGTGGAGTTCCGTTACGATCGAACGAAACCAACTTTTTCGAAAGACGGTTGTCCACGCCATCGGTAAAAGCAATGACTCCCTTTCTTCCTTTTATCTTTCGCAACTCCGATGCTGCCCACTCGAGCGCGCCGTACAAGTTGGTTCCGGCGCTGTTGGACTGGATTCCAAATCCCCGGCGTGAAAATTCCCGGGGGCTTGTCCAGTTGAAAAGCATTTCCGGCTTGTCGTCGAATGCTGCCACAGCAACACGATGCTGAGTCGGCAGTCGTTCGAGAAAGCGACTGAGGGCACGGACAAGATACGGCCATTGATCTTCGGTGCTGGAGCTTCGATCGAAAAGCAGCAGAATGTGATACGGGCTTTCGGCTGACTCGAAGGCTTGTATTTCGCGCGGCTGTCCGTCTTCAAATATCGTGAAGTCGTTGCGAGTGAGGTTCGTTACGGGCTTTCCGGAAGCGTCGTCCACATACACATTCAGCGCCGTGAGCGCGACATCCACCTTGAGTTGCAGCGGGTCTTGTGGAGCCGCCGCAGCCAGGGCGCTGAAGAGCAGAACTGACACGATATATCGTCCGCGCACAGCCTTGTCTCTTATCGCAAAGATCGGCAGCGGCGCAAGCAATGAGATCAGGTATTATCCCGCCATAAATTCGTGGAGGGGCATGCGGTGACTCAAGCCGTTATTGAGATCGATGAACTGACCAAGAGTTACCGAAGAGGGCTGCGCAGACGGACAGTGTTTGCCGTTCAGAGATTGAGCATCAACGTGCAGGCGGCGAGTATTGTTGCGTTCGTCGGTCCAAACGGCGCTGGAAAGACCACAACCATTCAAACTGTTCTTGGCCTTCTTAAGCCTGATTCCGGGACGGTGCGGCTTTTTGGAGAGACGACACACACCGGCCTCCTGAAACGAGTCGGTTATCAGCCCGAAGTTTTTCACACCTATCCGTTTTACACAGCCAATGAAGTGCTTCGTTATTACGGGCAGCTCTCGGGGATGTCTTCTGGTGAACTGGATCAGGCAATACCCAGCCTGCTGGACCGAATGGGGCTCGTTGACGCTGCGGATCGAAAGGCCGGAACTTTTTCAAAAGGAATGACGCAGCGTCTCGGATTGGCGCAGGCCCTGCTGCACGACCCGGAACTTCTCATTCTGGATGAACCGACCAGCGGTCTTGATCCGGAAGGCCGCAGGCTTGTGCTGGAGATTATTCGTGGAGAGAAAGCGAGAGGTCGAACCGTCTTCCTGAGCAGTCATATCCTCTCCGATGTAGAGAGAACATGCGATGAAGTGTTCATGATCCGAAAGGGCGAAATTGTTTATACAGACCGATTGTCTAACTTTTCAGGTCAGGACCAGCAGTGGGAGGTCGAAGTTCTCGGCTGGAACTCCACTGCCCGGGAAGCGCTCGTGGGGATGAATCCAACGTTTCTTACGGAAGCGGAAGAACGTGCCGTTCTTCTCTGCTCCGGCGAATTGAAGCGGGCGCTCTTGCGCCGCCTGACGGACCTGCCTGTCGAAATCGGCTCTGTCCAGCGTCACCGTGGCGCAACTCTGGAGGACGTTTACATGAAATTCGTCGGGAGAGGGTAATGGCAAGAGTATTTCTCATCGCACGCAACGTCTTTCGAGGCATTTTGCACCGGCGCATTTTGTACTTATGGATAGCGGCAATCGGGTTACTGATATTGCGTTCGCTGCCCGCTATATTCTTCAACTTTGGCAGTGAGACTCTGCAGACCGTGATGCGCCAGCGCGCCGTGTCGGGAGCGCTCGATACATGGAGCACGCTATGTATTGCGCTCGCGATTTTCATGGGAGCCAGCGCTATCGGAAGCGAGGTTTCGGCGAAAACGATTGTTTCGGTATTCGCGCGCCCAATCCGACGGTGGGAGTTCCTGCTTGGAAAATGGATGGGAATTCAAGCCTTCGCAGTTCTGTCCCTTGGCCTCGGGCTGCTCGTTGGATTCGTCGTTGGCAGCTATCTTGACGCGGATTTCAAATATAACGCCGTGGGCATTTCGCTTTCCCAAACTGTCGTCGCAATTTCGCTTTATAGCGGGATCGCAATTGCTCTCAGCACAGTGACCGGCTCGGGCGTTGCCGGAGCTCTCGCAGTAATACTGGCGTTTATGCCAGGCCTGGTTACGTATCTCCTGGATAGCTCGAATTCGACGGCTCACGTCGCAGGTGTGGTTCTGGACTACGCTGTGCCTCCCGGATACACCAGTCACTACAGTGCGACCATTCATGCGCCGATCCCCTTCGATGCCTTCGGTGGCCGCGGCCGTGACAATCGAAGAGGTGGTGTCCCTCCATTTATCGCCCAGCAGGCACCGGAACCGGAGATTGACTACAACGCCGAATCCTGGACGCTATTGAAAAATGTTGGTTACGCCGCAGTCTTCTTTGTTCTGGGTTGTTTTATCCTGACACGACGGGAGTTACGGCTGGCATGACTTCTCATGAAACTTCGACGCGAATCGCTTGTCTCTAGGTGTAGCCGATGAAGAGGGCCTTGTTCGCTGAGGTTTTTTTGCTGTTGCTGGCGGTTGCCCCCACCCAGCCCGAAGCCGCCCCGTCGTCTCTACGGGTCAGCGGTGAGATCGCTCAGGCTGGACAGGGGGCCGTTGAAGGTGTGGTAAAGAGGCAGAGCGGCGAGCCGATCAGCGGCGTCACCGTCACACTGACGACAGGCAGCGCGAGTTTGGCTGAGGCTGCCGGCCGTCGCATGGAGACCACCGACGGCGAAGGGCGTTTCTCATTTCGGAGTCTTCCGCAAGGCAGGTACAGCATTACCGTTCGACGGGACGGGTACTTGTTCAGGCGGTCCCTTTCAGGAACTCTGGACTCCGGCGAGGTCGTCGTCGGTCCTGGCCCAAGTTTGACGACGGTCGCATTCTCACTAATGCAGGGGGGTGTTATCAGCGGCCGAATTCTGGATTCCGCCGGTCGGCCCACCGCCGGGGCGCAAGTGACTGCAGCCCGAGTCTTCTATCAGGACGGCCGTCCGGTACTCGGACCTGCCAGGTCAATCACCGCCGACGATCGTGGCGACTACAGATTGTTCTGGCTGGAGCCGGGCGAGTATCTGGTTCTTGCGGAAAAAAGCCTGCCGACCGGCCGGGCCCGTGGCTACTTTCCGGGCGGGGATGATGCCCGCGCTGCGATGACAGTGAATGTCGGCGAAGGTACGGAGTCATCGAGGACTGACTTCTCTCTCGGACAGATTCCCGCAAGTGTCACTGTTTCCGGCGCGGTGACCAGCGTGGTTCCCGGTTTCGAAACCCGGCTGGCAGTGCAATCGAAAGATTCGCTGCCCCCGCCTCCCACTCCTGCGGACGTTCGAGCCATCCAGGCGGGTGCTGCTCTGCAATTCTATCTTTTGCCCATGGATGCGGGCCGCAGCTTCGAAGGGCCGGCTTTGTTTCAAAATACAATTACCAATAGCGAGGACAGGGCTGCGGGGAAATTCGAGCTACGCAATGTGCGAAGCGGATCCTACGAGCTGTATGCAGTATTGGTGGACCGCGCGAGCGTCCCTTCGAAGTACTACGTCGCCCACAGCACCGTCGAGGTCGCTGCCGATGACCTTGGTGGCGTTGCATTGTTTTTAGCCCCGGGACTGGATGTGAAGGGTAAGATTCGTTTTGGCCCGACTGTTTCTACGGCGAAGGTTCGTGTATCCCTGCGCCCAAAATCGATCTTCCCTGGGTGGACGGGGACGAGCGTCGATACGACGGACGGAACGTTCAATATCCCGAACCTACCGGAATCTCAATACAGCATCACCATCGAATCCTCTGAGCCGAACACGTACGTTGCGGAACTACTGCAAGGGCATCTCAACATTCTCGACCGTGGCATTGTCACTGTGTCCCAGGCGCTTCCGGACACGCTCGAGGCGATGATGCAAGCTCCTGCCGCAATCATCCAGGGCACAGTCCTGGCGTCGCCTCCGCAGCTGGACGCGGGTATCATGGTTGCTCTCGTCCCCGAAGACAGCCGCCGCGATAATCTGGCGCTGTACCGGCGTTCCATAGCGATAAGTGGAGCTTTTTCCTTCACTGGAGTCGCGCCGGGGATGTACAAACTTTTTGCGTGGCAGAGAATTCCCGACGGTGCAGAGCAAAACGCAGAGTTTATGAATACTTATAAGGACAAGGGGCTTGACGTTGCTGTGTCAGCCGGTGGTACATCGTCCGTTGAAGTTCGTCTAATTTCAGAATGAAACAACTTCCCCCAATGCCGCCGAAGCCGACTCTGGTCGACTTCTTCAATCTGAGGTTTGAAGAGGCCCAGCACACGATGCAGAGCGCCACTCGCGCTCTGAAGAGCGGAGTTCCCGAACACGTCGTCTTTGCCTGCCTCCTTCACGATACCGGCATGGCCCTCCAAAAGGCGGATCACGGCTATGTCGGTGCTGCGCTGTATGCTCCCTATGTTGATGAAAAGGTTTCCTGGGCTATTCGCTATCACCAGGCGCTCCGGTTCTTCCCCGATCCGTCCGTGGGGTACGAGTATCCCGAACTCTATTACCAGCTGTTCGGAAAAGACTTTGTGCCCGAACCGTATATTCAGCGCGACTACGAATATGCCCGGAAGCACAAGTGGTACATGGATGCGCGGCTCGTTACGATGAATGACGAATACAGCTTCGACAAGAGCGTCACACTGACAATCGATCCGTTTGTCGACATCATTGGCCGAAACTTCAAGCAGCCACCGGAAGGACTCGGTTGGGACGACACGCCATCTTCCTGGATGTGGCGTACGATCACTAATCCGACCCGCCCCTTATAAATACTTCACCATCAGTTGAACAGAAACGTCCGAATTCGCTATGATCTGGCACTCGTTTGATAAGAGTGCCAACGCAGTTTTAGGGAGGAATAAGACATGGCTGGGAAAGATCTCGTTTACCGTGAAGAAGCGCGCGGGGCAATGATGCGCGGGGTAAACGCCCTTGCGAATACTGTAAAAGTTACTCTCGGCCCCAAGGGTCGAAATGTTGTTTTGAGCCGGAAATTCGGTTCGCCATTGGTCACGAAGGACGGAGTCACCGTTGCGAAGGAGATCGAACTTTCGGATCGCTGGGAAAATATGGGTGCGCAAATGGTGCGCGAAGTTGCAAGTAAGACGAGCGATCTGGCGGGCGATGGAACGACAACGGCGACGGTCCTGGCACAGGCTATCTACAGGGAGGGCATTAAGAATGTTACCTCCGGCGCCAATCCAATGGATTTGAAGCGCGGCATTGACCAGGCCGTGGAAGTCGTTGTTGAGGAACTGAAGAAGATCTCGAAACCCGTCAAAAGCAAGAAAGAGCAAGAGCAGGTAGCGACCGTTTCTGCGAATAGCGATCGCAATATCGGAGGCCTGATCGCCGAAGCGATGGAAAAGGTCGGAAAGGACGGCGTTGTCACCGTTGAAGAAGCCAAGTCGATGAAAACAGAACTGCAATTCGTTGAAGGTATGCAGTTCGATCGTGGCTACCTTTCACCCTATTTTGTGACGAACCCTGATCGCATGGAAGCCGTCCTCGAGGACCCGGTCATCCTTATCCATGAAAAGAAGATCTCGACGATGCGGGATCTGATTCCTCTGCTCGAAGGCGTCGCCCGCGAGGGTCGCAGCCTGCTCATCTTGGCAGAAGAAATTGAGGGCGAAGCGCTGGCGACTCTTGTTGTAAATAAAATTCGGGGAACACTGAAAGTTGCGGCAGTGAAGTCGCCCGCCTTTGGAGATCGGCGCAAAGCGATTATGGAGGATATTGCGGTCCTCACCGGGGGACGCGCAATTACCGAAGATCTGGGGATCAAGCTTGAAAACGTTCAGATGCAGGATCTGGGGCGCGCGAAGCGGGTCATCATTGACAAAGACAACACGACGATCATTGAAGGCGTGGGAAAGAAACCGCACATTGAAGGACGCATCAAGCAGCTCCGGACTCAGATTGCGGAGACAACCTCCGACTACGATCGTGAAAAGCTGCAGGAACGTCTCGCAAAGATTGCCGGTGGTGTCGCCGTCATCCGCGTGGGCGCCGCCACAGAAACGGAAATGAAAGAGCTCAAAGCCCGTGTCGAGGATGCGTTACACGCCACAAAGGCTGCCGTTGAGGAAGGAATTGTTCCAGGTGGCGGAACTGCTCTCCTTCGCTGTCAAAAAGCGATCGACAAGCTCATGAAGAATCTCGAAGGAGACCTGCTTACAGGCGCAGCAATCATTCGCAGGGCTGCAGAAGAGCCTGTTCGGATGATCTCGGCGAATGCCGGCTTCGACGGCGCTGTAATCGTCGAAAAGGTACGGAGCAGCTCTGATCTGAATGTCGGTTTCAACGCGGAAGAAGGCGACGTGCAGGATATGGTGGCGGAAGGCGTCATCGATCCCACCAAAGTCGTGCGCGTGGCGCTGCAGAATGCGGCATCAATCGCAGGGCTGCTGCTGACGACCGACGTTTGCATCACTGACGCTCCCGAGAAAAAGAAAGCAGCTCCGCCGATGCCTGAAGGCGGGGGATACGGCGACTTCGATTAGGTAATCCTTCAGCGGGGATCACGGGAACTCTGGTCCTGTGATCCCCTTTCAGCTACTCTGCCGTCTTCTTACTGAAGATCGCAGCCGCGATAATCCCGCCAATCATCGCAAACAATCCCAGGCCGACCATGTTAACCAGGAGTGAAATCAATGTCCGGGTAAGATCGAACCCCGGCCGCAGGAAGCGGGTGATCATTTCCACGACCTCTGGAGGCACTTGCCCTTGCTGTAATTGCGCCTTCATCGCATCGACAGCTTGGGGCGTCAACAGGACCATCTGGATAGGTATGCTAATGACGGTCGCAACGAATGCTCCAATCAACCCGCCTAAAAGGCCGCCCAGTGCACCATCGCTATACTTCAGGCCTCCAGGCCTCTGTTTCTGAAGGAGCCATGCAGACAACGCGCCCCCTCCTGCCGCCCAAAGGCAGCAGCATGTGCTGACATAGGGAATGGAGGATAAGACCCCCAACGCAAGGCCTCCCATGATTGCCGGCTTGAGAAAGTCGAGTTCCGCCTGCGGCGCGGCCCTGCCAGAGGCAGGAGTATTTTCGGTTCCGCACTGGAGGCAAAACCGCGAATCCTCAGGTAGCGTTGCTCCGCATTGTTTACATTGATTCATGTGGTGTCCTCACCCTGATAAACAGCTCTTCTACGCCTGTACGGATGACCGGCGCTGCCGTTGCACCCAGCAGCAAGCCGCTTAGGGCACGCAGTGTTTCGGAGTCCACTACCGTGAGCGCAAAAAGCCATTCCAGGGCAGTAATCGCGATTGAGATTTTGAGCCATCGGACATTGGGTACCCGGAGCAGAAACAGTCCGCCAAGGAAGCCCAGGGAAAGCGAGGTACACCTGATACATAGCCCTAGGGGTGCCCCGTAAATGTGCCACGTGCGGGACGGTATCTGGTGACAGATTCTCGAAAAGAATAGATATACCGGGGCCAGATGAAACAGTGGGGCCGACACGATTGCCAGACACCACACGATGGTGAATAGAATCAGCGCCAACTGCAGAGGACGTTTCACGTTGGCGGAGTGTCCTTCTGGTAGGGTCGACAGGAAAGGAGCAGGCCTGCTTCTGTGCGAGCTACACCCCGCCCGGTAAACGCTTGCTCACCTTTTTTTGTATCGACCGTCTTCATGTCGGAAAGAACCCTGAAGCGCACGGTCTTCAGGTCTCTCAACAGACTGACCTGGCGAGGCATGGCGGGCATTGTAGGTCAAACTTCCAAGAGTTGACACGAAATCCTCTAATGCTATGATAGGCGGGCGTTAATACTACGAACCGTACCCCCGGAACCGAGGTGTCCTATGAATCGGAAGAGGACTTTTCTCATCCTCACCACTTGCTTTCTGAGTTCGCTACTCACCGTGATGGGTCAGTCGAACAAAGCCAAAGAACAGGCCAAGCAAAAAGAGGAAACTGGGAACTATTTAAAAAAATGGCCCGAGGAAATGGTTCCGTACATTATCGATCCTGAAGAGGAGAAGGCGTTCAAGGGTCTCAAGACGGACGAAGAGCGGGAGAACTTTATCGAACAGTTCTGGCTTCGGCGCGACCCTAGTCCGGAAACGCCCGATAACGAGTACAAAGACGACTATTTCAGACGTATCCAAATGGCCAATGAAAAGTACACGTCTGGAATTCCCGGCTGGAGGACGGATCGGGGACGAATTCTCATCATGCATGGAGAGCCGGATGAAATCGAAACGCATGCGATGGGTGGAACCTATTTGAGGCCAACGGACGAAGGTGGCGGACGGACAAGCACATTCCCGTTTGAAAAGTGGCGCTATCGGCACATCGATAATATCGGCCCAGAGGTCATCCTTGAATTTGTCGACACCACAATGAGCGGCGAGTACCACCTCACGTTCGATCCCGCTGAGAAAGATGCTCTACTCCACGTCCCTGGCGTTGGTTTGACGGACAGAGAAGAACAGCTTGGCCTGGATAAGGCGGATCGCCTGAATCGAGACTTCGCTAAGGCCGGAGATCCTTTTGGTCAGGATGTCCGAACATCGGATTTCGATCGTCTGGATACCTATTACAAGATCCTCACGCCGCCTGCGGTGAAATTTAAGGATCTCGAGGCGAGTATCAACCAGAGACTTGCCGTCAATTCTTTGCCGTTCGACTATCGTGCGGACGTCTATAAATTGACAGAGCAGTCCTCACAGGTTCCAATCACCTTGCAAATCCCCTATAAGCACCTGACCTTCAAGGAGGAGACGACTCCTAGCGGAAAGAACATGCGCGCCACCATGCGCATCGAGGGGCGAATTCAATCACTCAGCGGAAGAATTATCGATCGCATCGACGATCCGGTCGAGCTCCAGATTCCAAACTCGCAGTTTCGTTCCGACGGTGTGGCTGTTTACCAGAAGGTTCTCAATCTTGCGCCCCGAGCGTACAGCTTGTTCCTGATCGTTAACGATGCAAAGAGCAACAACAGCGGCATGATTGAAAAGCGTCTCGAAGTGAAGAAATTCCCCGAGGGCAATCTGTCGGCCAGTTCTCTTGTGCTTGCGGATATGATCGATGTTCTTCCGCCTCGGGCCGTGGCGCAGCAATTCCAGATCGGCAGCCTGAAGGTTCGTCCCAGCGTAACTCGAGAGTTTCAGCGCACCCAGGTCATGAGCGTCTTCATGCAGCTGTATGGATTGAGGATGGACGAGAAGACAAAGTTGCCTAACATCAGCTCTGAAGTTTCGATCACTCGGGACGGGCAGGAGATCAAGAAACTGTCGGACCCGCTGTGGGAAGTCGCAAGTGCTGCACAGCAGGTGAACTTTGTGAAACAGATCCCTATGGCCGATTTCGAGCCGGGCCAATATGCAATCCAAGTAAAGATCACGGATAACATCGCTCAGACGCCTCTGGTCTCCAGCGAGAAATTTACGGTGCGGTAAATGAAAAGATTAGCCGTTGCCTGCGTCATTGTGTTGATGTTACCGGTTTGGAGTTTTGCCGGTAAGGACTTCGCGACAATTACCGGCACGGTTCAGGACTCCAGCGGAAGGTTCATGAGTGGGGCTCTGGTGAGCATCGTAACCGCCGGCTCTGTGGGTATTGATCGAATGGCCCTTACCGACATCCGCGGCGCGTTTTCGATCGAAAGCGTCGTGCCTGGCGAGTATGTCGTTCAGGTCAACATGCCCCGATTCCTGGGTTCACAAAAGGAAAGGATTCGGCTCGAAGCGGGCGGCGGCGCGAATTTCAAGTTCACGCTGATGAGCGTTGCCGAAACGCTTCAGCGATCTGCGTCCCTCGATGCCAAGGAGGACATTGTCTGGACGCTTCGCAGTGCGCGAGCCACCCAATCGGTGTTGCGCTTCTCGGATCCCGCCCTTGAACCAGTCTTTGGGAGCCTGGGCTCCGGTTATACGGGCTATGTGCAGTTTTATTCGAAGGGAGATCCTGGAGCGCGCACGCCTGCCCTCAGCCGAGGATCTCAATTCGCGGTCACTATGGAGCTTCCCGCCAATGCGAAGATGACCGTCTCCGGAGAGTACAACGAGTCTCCCCTGGACCCGAAGGGCGCAAGCGCGCTATACGAGTTTGAGCCTTTGGAAGGTCATAAGACGCGCATCGGCCTCGACGTTCGGCAAGGGATCATTCTTGACGACGCTTTTGCGGCCGAAGAATTGAAGCAGTTTCAGGCCAGCTATTCGGATAAGTTCTACATCACCCAAACTCTTCACGCGGAGCAGGGTGCTGAATTTGGCCACGCGGAAGACCGAAACAGCACCAACTACATTCGCCCACGCGGTGCAATCTCATGGGTCCCCGATCAAAATACGGTTTTTCATGTCGCTGTGAGTACGCAGGCGCCCACGCGTCCAGACGACCCTGTGCGCGCCAAGGAATACTTCGAGCAGGTGAACCTGCCCCCGTCCTTTGAGCATTACCTGCATTCAGAAGTGGGTGTTTCGAGATTTCTCGATGATGCAACGAAGGTCTCGGCAGCGGTTTTTCAGGATCGAGCAAACTATAGGGCCTTGTTTGTCACCGCTCCAGACGGGCGACACGGCCTCTTGATATTGGACGGCAAAGATAGTCCCTCCCAAGGCGTCCGGATGTTTTTGAATCGCGAGTTTAACGGCTTCGAGACCGGCTTCGGGTATACCGTGGCAACGGGTCCCGCGATTTCTCCTGTGGCTTCTAGCCTCGACCAGGTCCGAAGTGAGGTGTCACAGCGGCAGTTCCACGTCATTACAGCGCGAGTAAAAACCGATTTTGCTTTAACAAATACGCAGCTCACGGCTGTATACCGGTGGGTTTCAAAGTACGCCGCGGGAATGATTGACCCTTATCAGCAGTCGTCCGAATTTAACGACCCGACGTTGAGCATAAGCATTACTCAGAATCTTCCGACTTTCGGCGCGATACCCGCGAAGGTGCAGGCAATTTTTGATGCCCGCAATCTGCTGGAACAACCCTTCGGGTCTTCAAGGACTCAACTTACCGTGTCTCCCCGATACGTCAAAGGTGGCATCAATATCCGGTTTTGACGGATCTCCGGTTTTCTGAAGTTTGTATAAAACTCATACTTCCGTTCTATAATCCGTATCCCGATTTCCAAAAGCGTCATGGGCGAGAAGTTTCTTTCTCTCAGATTCGTGGCTACCGCCTTGTTGACATTGGGGTTGCTTACCATCGGCGGCTTCAATATCTACCAGAAGCGCAGTTACGTCACTCCCGATGATGGCTGTATCTGGACTCAAACGGATGAAGGCGTCCAGGCGCAGATCGTGGTCGAGGAAAGTGCCTGCGATCGGGCTGGAGTTCAGAAGGGAGACTTTCTTCGCGGTATCAATGATATCGACATTCAGACGGATGCCGACGTCACAAAAGCCCTGTATGGCGTCGGGGTATATTCCAGGGCCAAGTACACACTCGAACGTGATGGGACGCGGATTGAGACGATAGCCGTAACCATCTACCCACCGAACCAACGCCTGGTTCGACGGCGCCTGTATCTGGAAATCATTGGTATCTACTTCCTGCTCGTCGGGGCTTTCGTGTTGATCAAGGGCTTTGGCGCGGCGCCAGTGATGCATTTCTATTACGTCTGCCTGGTCTCGTTTGTACTCTTTGCCTACAGCTACACCGGCAAACTGGATACGCTGGACTGGACTGTTTTTTGGCTGGACACGGCAGCAAATGTCCTTCTTCCTCCCCTCTTCCTCCACTTCTGCCTCGAGTTTCCAAAGCGAAACTTTTTCCGAGGCCACGGTACACGCCTGCTTCTTCTCTATGTCCCGGGAATTCTTCTTCTGGCCACGTGGGCGGCATTTGTCTACGGCACTCTGGATCTTTTGGCCTTTCCGCTTCAGATCCGGGGGGCTCTGGAAACCGCCGGCGACTTCCACTTCGGTGTTTATCTCGTCGCCAGCGCGTTTGTCCTTTTCTGGACGTACAGGACGGTCAGAGCGCCGGATCTACGGCAACAGATGAAGTGGGTCACGCGCGGTGTCACGCTGGGTGTGCTTCCCTACTTTCTGCTACAGTCTTTGCCCCGAGTGGCTGGATTCGTTCCTGAAGCTTGGATCGATGTTGCGGTGTTCCCGCTGGCTTTGATTCCTCCGTCTTTTGGCTATGCGATTTGCCGTTACAAGCTGGCGGAGGCGGACGCGATTTTCAAGCGGGGCGTGACCTACACGCTCGCGACAGCATCGGTTGTTACGATGATCATTCTCACCGGGCAGGTGATGGGCACGGGCTTGGAGTGGCCGGGAAGCACTGTTGCTCGCGTTGGCGCAACGATTGTCGCAGCGCTGCTGTTTTCGCCGATCAAGGATCAGTTTCAGATCTGGCTCGACAAGATTTTCTACGGTGAGCGATACAGCGTGCGGCGAACGCTGGTGGATTTTGCGAGAACGCTGGGGGCAGAAGTTCGTTCAGAGAATCTGCTGGATCGAATTGTCGATCGGCTGAGTCGAGCATTCTCGGTGGACCACGTTGCCGTGTTTGTCGAGAGCGTCAGTACGCCAGAAGTCTTTTTACCCGCTTTGGTCCGTGGTGTGGACATGCCCGTGGATGCTCGGCTCCCGTTCGTCGCCGGCTGGGCAGAGCAGCCTTACATTTTTTCCCAGGAAGCAGTTCTCGGCTTCAACTACTTTATCCCCTGCCGGGTCAAGAACCGCGTAATCGCGTATATCGCCTTTGGCCAGACCCAAAAGGGCGATTACCTCAACAGTGAAGATCTGGACCTTCTTGAAGCGATGTCAGACTACGTGGGCATCGCACTGGAGAACTCCAGGCTTTATAAATCTCTCGAACAGAAAGCCTACGAGTATCACGACTTGAAGGATTTCAGTGAAAACATCATCGAATCCATCAATGTCGGCGTTGTCGTGGAGGACGTCAACCGGCGTGTGGCGGGCTGGAATAAAGCCCTTGAAAAAATGACGGGCCTGAATCGCGAAGCGACGCTCGGCAAGCCTATCGACGAAGCGATCCCTGAGGACTTCCTGCACCGCCTGTCTGAACATCGATATCTTTACAAGCAGCAGTGGAATGGTCTTACGGTCAATCTTTCACTCACCTCGCTGTTGGACAAGACGGGCGCGGCCCGAGGCCGACTCATCATCATCGACGATATTACCGACCGTATTCGTCTTGAAGACCAACTTATTCAGAACGAGAAACTGACGTCAATCGGGCTCCTTGCGGCCGGAGTCGCCCACGAGGTCAATACGCCTCTGGCAGTCATTTCCAGTTATTCGCAAATGTTGCGCAAGCAGATTACTCCCGGTGACGCCGGTTATAAGCTTCTTGAGAAGATCACAGCACAAACCTTCCGAGCTTCCGAAATCGTCAATAACCTGCTGAGCTTCTCGCGGATCAATGCGGCTGAATTTGCATCTGTCAATATCCACAAGGTCATCAATGACACCCTCTCCTTGCTGGAACATTCCTTGAAGACCTCTCAAATCGACGTCAGCGCAAACTTGCTTGCCGAGGCGCCATTCGTAACCGGCAACGCAGGTAAGCTGCAGCAAGTATTCTTGAACCTATTTCTTAACGCTCGTGACGCGATGCCGGAAGGTGGCATGTTGGACGTGCGCACCGCAGTCGTGGATGGGCGAATAGAGATCGTCGTTACCGATTCAGGTGCCGGCATTAGTCGAGAGCACGTCAAAAAGATCTACGACCCCTTCTTCACAACCAAGACTGCCGGAAAGGGTACGGGTCTTGGTCTCTCTGTCAGTTATGGGATCGTGCAGGAACACGGTGGAATTATTTCCGTTGAAAGCAACGTAGGCCGGGGAACCTCTTTCCGCCTCGATTTCCCGCTTTCCAGAAAGGTAGTGAATGTCTAAGGGTAAGGGATGCGTCCTGATTATCGATGATGATGCGGAGATCCGTGAAAGCATCCAGATGCTGCTTGTCTCTGAGGGGTTGTCCGTCGATATGGCGGAGAATGGCGAAGAAGGACTCCTTAAAATTGAAGAGAATCTTTACGATCTCGTGCTTCTCGACCTGATGCTACCGGGAAAGTCTGGCATGGACATCTATAAGGACGTCCGGCGTGTGGATCCCACGCTCCCAGTAGTGATCATCACCGCTATGGGAGGCGTGGAAACTGCAGTCACGGCTATCAAGGAGGGTTGCTACGACTATGTGACCAAGCCGTGGGACAACGACAAGCTCCTTGTCATCATCGGGAACGCCATCAAGCAGAGGCACCTTGCAAGCGAGAACGCCCACCTTCGCCGTGCGTTGCGCGAGCGGTATGGCTATAGCAACATCGTTGGCAAGAGCGAGAAAATCCTTCAGGTCCTCGATCTCGTGTCTCAGGTAGCGCCGAGTCGAAGTACCGTTCTGATTCAGGGCGAGAGCGGTACAGGAAAAGAGCTCATCGCGAAGGCCATTCATCTGAAGAGTAATCGCGCCGACAAGCCGTTCATCGCAGTCAATAGTGGCAGCATGCCGGTCGATCTGCTCGAGAGCACGCTTTTCGGACACGTGCGCGGGGCATTTACCAGCGCAGTTGCAGCGAAGAAGGGCCTCTTTGAGGTCGCCGATCAGGGCACCATATTTTTCGACGAAATCGGCACAATCGGGTTGGAAACTCAGGCAAAACTTCTCCGCGTAATTCAGGAGAGGGAGTTTATGAGACTGGGTGGCGTGGAGACCATTAAGGTCGATGTCCGAATCATTGCCGCTACCAACGTGGATCTCGCCGAACTCGTGGAAGTGGGCCGCTTCCGCGAAGACCTTTATTACCGGCTGAACGTAATCAATATACAACTGCCGCCTCTGCGAGAGAGACGCGAAGACATTCCTCTCATTGCGGAATTCTTCATACGGAAATACTGTGAGGAGAATGGTAAACCTCACTACCGGATCAGTGCGGACGCCCTGAGAGCTCTAATGGATTACCATTGGCCAGGCAACGTTCGCGAACTCGAAAATGCCATCGAGCGGGGCGTCGTGCTGTCACAGATAGAAACGATCGATCGGACGCTTCTGCCAGATTCGGTACTCACGCCTTCCGCGAAGTTCGCCGGGTTGTCGTCATTTTCATTTCCGAAGGAGAGTTCGCTTTTCGATATTATGGATGCTATCGAAAAGCGGGTCATCATCGAGATGCTTGAGCGCAGCGGCTGGAGTCAAACCGAGGCGGCTGACAGTTTCCACATTCCCCTTTCGACCCTTAATCAAAAGATCAAGAGGTACGGAATTGAGATTAAGAAGAAACGTGACCGTACTTCTACCGTGCATTCCGTAAAATAGCGTCCATGCCCAGCGACCTGCTGGCTCGCTTTAGGGAGCGTGCCGCGAAGAAACCGAAAAGGATTGTCTATCCAGAGGGAACGGACGCGCGGATTCTCCGGGCGGCACGACGCATTGTTGATACGGGTATGGCCAAGCCCCTTCTCGTTGGATCGCTGCAGTCTATTTCAGCTGCTGCTGAACAAGCTGGAGTCCGAGTATCCGGGATCGAAATCGTCGAACCGACAGCCAACAGAAGAGAACATTACGCCGGCCTCCTCATTTCCGACTGGAAGGCTCGTGGCGTAACCGAAGTCGAAGCCTTGAACCGGTTGCAAGACTCCATGTATTTTGCGGCTGCAATGGTTCGCGCCGGGGAAGCGGATGGCTTCGTTGGAGGCGCCGCGACAACTACAGCCGACACGGTAAGAGCGGCAATCCACTGCATTGGCCTCCGGCAGGAGTCCTCGGTTGTTTCCAGTTTCTTCTTGATGGTTCTGGCTGAGAGCGCTCTCGTTTTTGCGGATTGCGCCGTGGTGCCGGTGCCAACCGTGCCGCAGCTGGCAGACATCGCTTTGGATGCGGCGAGAAACGCGCGCACGTTTCTCGAAACCGAGCCGCGAGTCGCGTTTCTATCATTTTCCACTAAGGGTAGTTCTCATCATCCGTCGCTCGATCGCATTCGCGAGGCCGTTGCTACGGTTAAGGCGCGCGATCCCCAGCTTGTTGTGGATGGTGAACTGCAAGTGGACACCGCCCTGGTGCCCGAGATTGCGGAGTCGAAGGCGCCCCGAAGCGCGACGAAGGGCCGGGCGAATACATTGATCTTCCCGGACCTTAATTCAGGAAATATCGCGTACAAACTGACGGAACGACTGGCGGGTGCCAGAGCAGTAGGACCGATCTTGCAGGGTCTGCGGAAACCTGCAAACGATCTGTCTCGAGGCTGCTCTGTGGAGGATATTATCGACGTTTCGGCGGTGACGTCTTTGCAGTAAGGGAATCCCAGGTCAGACAATATGAATCATCTGACCCGGCTCATTAATCTTCTACAACTCGGCGAACTTTCTTGCGGCTGCGCTTGCGGGCAAGAGCCTGTTTGATGCGCTTTTTCTCCCCAGGCTTCAGGTAGAAGGAATGCTTCTTCACTTCCTTGATGATGTCTTCCTGTTGCACCTTCCGCTTGAAACGCCTTAGCGCATTCTCGATGGACTCACCGTCCTGAATGCGAACTTCGGCCACTCAACACACCCCCTATCCCCTAAAGAATCTTTCGATTATCCGGAGGGCTCGCGCTAAAGTCAAACTCCCATTTTCCGGTGTATACTCCACGCGTTATGGCGCGCTGTCCTCTCTGTAACGAGCGATCCGCCAAGCGATTCTGTCCGGCAAAACAGACTTCCATCTGTGCGGTGTGCTGCGGTACCAAGCGGGAAGTGGAAATTGACTGTCCCGGCTCGTGTGTCTATCTCAAGTCCGGGCGCTCCTATGAATCGGAGACAAAGCCGGTCGATCCGGATATCGTGGCGCGGGCGAGGTCCTTCAGACCCAATTTTTTATCCGAATATGGGCCGGTTCTCGAGATCTTCGGACGGGCTATCGCCCAGGAGCGCCAGCAATCGCCCTGGATCGTGGATCAGGATGTTATGGAGGTCTGTCGAGCCCTCAACGCTACGATGAAGACCCTATCCAGTGGAATCCACTATGAAACCCTTCCTGAAGGTCCAGCAAGAATTGCTTTGTTCCGCGCACTGAAAACGATTTTGGACACCGTAATGTCGCCCTCCGGCCCGCAACAGAGAGCATTGCGCGTGTCTGAGGCGCTCGAAATCTTGGACTTTCTGTTTCTGGCGGTCGCCGCAAAATCCAGTGGACGCCCAAGAAGTCGTCAGTATCTCGATTGGCTCAGCGCAACGTTTGAACTGGCTTCTCCCCCACCGGAATCCGGACGTCTGATTATTCCGTGAAGGTCCTTGCCATTAGGCTGGGCCGCTTTGGGGACATCGTGCTCCTGCTCCCAGCGCTGACTCTGCTGAAGGCGCGGCTGCCCGAATGCCACCTCGCATTGCTGACGGATACCCGCTGGGCGCCCCTCGCCGCAATGTGCCCGGCCATCGATGAAATCATTGCGGTCGACCGACTGGAAATGCGCGATGGGCCCTCGTGGCGTGCAATTGCCGGCATCATGAGGTTGATGTCCAGCCTGCGTGGACGTCGGTTTCAGACCGTCATTGATTGTCACGGTTTTCGGGAGACCAACCTGCTCGCATGGTGGAGTGGTGCTCCAGAACGATGGGGATTGAAGCGATTTGACCAGTCTTTCCTCCGCTTTTGCTTCAACCGCCCGCCTGTCATCGAGGACAAGAAACTTCACGCCTCGGAGTCTTTCACAAGGTTGATCCGCAGTGTTGCCCCGGTGGACAATGCTGTTTCTCCCGAAGTGCCTCTCGTCATCCCCGAGGATGCCCTTCGTTGGGCTGCAGAGAACCTTCCGTCCTCGCCTCTCGCAGTTCTCTTTGTGGACGCGCCTGTCTCCGAAAGGATCTGGCCCCTGGATCGATTTGCGGCCGTTGGGGAGCATCTTGTGAAGAGGTACAGCAGTTCTGTCGTCGCTATTGGCCGCAATGGGGAAGCGCTGGCACGTGTAGCTGGAATCCGCGTTTTTTCGGACCTATCCATTCCGCGTCTTGCGGCAGTGATAGCCCGGGCGGCAATTCTGGTGAGTAACGACACCGGACCCATGCATCTTGGTCCCGCGCTCGGAATACCGACCGTCGCGATCTTCAGCGTCGGCATCCCGACGCATTTCAGGCCGACGGGACCATTTGACCGCTATGTGCAGCGACATCCAATCGAAGCTGTGGGAGTAAAAGATGTCATCGCCGCGGTGGACGAGGTTTGGGAATCTATCGATCGCCCAGATCTTCGACGCTGATCTTGAGTGACTGCAAAAACTTCAGGTCCTGAGACGTGACCTTCAATTTCCCTTTGCCTGGAGCGGGATCGGCGGCGGGTGTCGGGGGTTCTTCGTTGGCTTTTTTGTTGAATCCGATGGTCGCTTCCAACGCCAACACCACCTCGTAGCCGGCGTTTCTCACGTTCTGGATTGCATCATTGATTTCCACAGATTGAGAAAGCGCTCCATTGATGGCGTCCCCAAGCTCTTTGAGCAACCCTTTTAACTTGTCGTCAATCTGCAAACCACCCTCCTGCTAACCATCCTACTGATATCGGTTTCGTGCGGTCAATTCTCAAAATTTGCGGGCCTTTCGAGTAAGATGACTTCCTGACATGGCCGGCAAATTCAAATTGATCTTCGGCAGCTTGCTCAAGTCCACCCACCAGCTCTGGCTTGAAGTTACAGGCACATTTCAGCTGATTTTCGCCGGAGCTTTCGGGTATTACGCAATCAAAGAGTATCGCAATTTTCCTGAGACAACAGAGAGTATCTGGGGGCCGGTGGCTGCTGCCGGTCTTTGCATCCTGACCCTGGGTTTTGGTATCCACTCATTCTGGAAGGCCAGGAAGATTCGCTAGTGAGTGGGGAAAACTACAAGGGCTTCGGCGATCCTGAACTCGTCGGGTTGTGTTTAAAAGGAGATTCCAGGGCCTGGGAAGCCTTGATTCTTCGTTACCGCCGTTTGATCTATTCCATTCCAGTCAAATTCAACTTTCCGACAGCCGACGCGTCTGATGTATTTCAGGCAGTTTGCCTGAAGCTTATTGAGCACCTTCATGAGTTGAAGGACGAATCGAAGGTGAGTGCCTGGCTTATCACGACCACAACAAGACAGTGCATTCATGTGCGGGCTCAACGAATGCGCGAATCAAGCCAGGAGGACGATTTCGAAGAACCGGCGGACGTCGGCGTGAACGTTGAAGATATTCAAATCAGGACCCAGGAACAGCAAAATATCCGCAACGCTGTGGACAAGCTTCCGGACCGCTGCCGACGTCTGCTGGAGCTCCTCTATTTCGAAACGACCAATCCCACATATGAGCAAATCGGGAAAACCATGAATATGCCCGTGGCAAGCATTGGCCCGACCCGTGCGCGTTGCCTCGACAAGCTCCGAACAGTTTTCCGACAAAAAGGTATCCAATGACCGCCGCACCAAAGTTCCGTGTATTTTCGCGGGTGAGAGGGGCTCAATATGCATGACACCGACAAGGAGTCGACTCGAAGACGAGGAGAGCTATAGGGATGAGACACGTAAATGCTGAAAAGTTAATGGAATACAGGGATGGCCAATTAACTGAAGAGTCTAAGGCAATGATCGACAGTCACTTGTCCCACTGCGGTGACTGCTCAAAAATGAGGCAGGAATTACAGGAATTCTTGATTTGGCTTGAGTCTGATTCTACGTTTGAACCCCCCGCCGATGTGCTCCAATGGGGAATGAATCTCTTCCAACCCCTATTGCAGCCAACCGCATCTGTCGATGGGAAAGTCCGTAAAATCGTCGCTTCTCTCGTATTCGACACATTTGACGAACCTGCACTTGCGGGTGTTCGTCGTGTCGGCGCTCCTCCGCGCCAGTTGCTGTTCCGGGCCGGAGATGTAGACGTGGATGTCAAGATCGAATCCGTCGAATCGAATGAGCGCATTTCCCTGGTTGGCCAGGTGTTGTCAACCAGCGAGAAGTTCTTCGATAATACTCCAGTCAAGCTTGAGTCTCACGGCATGGTCCGTTACAAGACGATGACCAACTTCGTCGGTGAGTTTGTTTTCGACGAAGTGCCCAAGGACACCTATCATCTGTCGGTTGATTTGCCGGAAGGGCAGATCACTCTCTTCTGCGTCCACAGGGGAAACTCGTAAAGTTCGTCCTCGTTTGGGCGGCAGCAGGAATCCAGGCCTGACGAGGAAGACGACGTGACATTACTGGATCCGGAGGAGTATCTAGCCGGCCTTACGCAAATTCGTGATGCGGCGCAACAGCGCGCGTATATCTCGAGCTCCAGAGTCGCGCCGACACTCGCTCACATTGAAGCCCTTTCCCAGAAGATCCGCGAAATTGGTTGGAAGGACCTTGCGTTAGCCGAGGTTTTAGCCGAGTCCAACCGATATCTTGCTTCCCAGATTGATACCCCCGCAGCGTGGGCGTTTGCGAACCGTTCGACGGCGCAAGTTCTCCACATGATGCGGAAGTGCGCCGAGGCACAACCGCTGTTCGAGTTGGCTGTAAAGCTCTTCGCCGAAGCTGGACTCAAGTCGGAAAGAGGGCGGACGCTTGTCACGGAAATGGAAAACCTCATGTATCTGGGGCGCTACGAAGAAGCGGTTCGGCTCGCAGAGCCCGCCAGGTCCGACCTGGAGAACGTTGGCGACACCCGGTATCTCGCACTTGTCGAAGTCTCGCTTGGGAACCTTTACTATCGCTTAAGGCGGTTCGTCGAATCCCTGGAGCACTACAAGCTTGCCGCTGCGACGAGCACCGAGCCGGATATCGTTGCCGCTATCGGTTTAGGGCGATCTCATGTGTTGACCGGCATGAATCGCTTCGACGAAGCGCTCGACAGTTACAAAACCACGAGAGATCACTGCGAAAAACACGGCCTCTCGTTGTGGGTCGACATCGTTGATCGCGGGATGTCGACCATTTATCTCCATCGCGGGAATCTCACCGCCGCCTTGCAAATTCTCGATCAACTCCGTCAGAAACACGAAGCCGCCAATGATGCACGGAGGGTTGCCTTGTGCGATATCGACCGCGCTCATCTTTATTCTCAGCTCAACCTCTTTGAAGACGCTTCCACTGTTGCTGGCCGTGCCTTTGAGACGTTTGACAGACTCGGTAATCGCTATGAGTCCGCTCTCTCGCTGACCATGCAGGGTGTTGCGGAGTTCAAACTCCTGCACCACGCAGACGCGCAGGCTGCGTTTCTGAAGGCTCGCGACCTCTTCGTGCAGGAGGGCAACGAAATCTCCGTTGCGGCGGTCGACCTGTGCCTCGCACAGCTTTTGATGCATCGGCAACAGTTTGCCGAGGCCGGAAATCTGGCTCGGCAATCCGCGGATGTCTTTGAAAGACAGCAATCGCCAGTGCGTGCCGCAAATGCTCGAGTGCTGTCAGCTCTCAGCTTTCACGAAATGAATGAGGTCGGCCCGGCTGTCACCGAAGCGCAGCGAGCACTGCATGAGCTGGAAGGACTCCATGCGCCGTGGGTGTTGTACCAGGCGCTGAACACGCTAGGCAAACTGAAGGAGTCTGAAGGAAACACCGGCGAAGCCGAATCGCTCTACATGCGGGCGATTACTGAACTGGAGCTGCTGCGCGGCAATATCAAGCTTGACGAATTCCGGATGTCTTTCGGCAAAGACAAGTATCAGGTTTACGAGAACATGGTCGGCGTCAAGCTCCGGATGGATGACGCGCGATCCGCTTTCGAGTTCGTGGAACGATCCAAGTCCAGAACACTGATGGACCAGATGGAACGCAGCGTCGAGACGGGATCGAACGCGACCGGCGAGGAATCTCCCCGCCTGGGACGGATTCAAAAGGTCCGCGAAGAACTGAACATCCTGTACTCACGCTTGAATGAACTGGGAACAACGGGGCGCGCTGCCGCATCGGATTCCACAACGAGGGATGAAATTGCGAAGCGAGAGCAGGAATTCGTGGAGTTGCTACGGGCTGCGGGCTCTGAGAAACCTGGCTGGGCGACCTTGCAAAGCATGCCTGCACTCGGCGTCGCCGATGTTCAGAACATGCTCGAGCCGGACGAGCTGCTCGTGGAGTACTACGCCGTAGGAGATGCGTTTCAGGCCTTTGTCATAGGGCGCGACGCCTTTCAAATTTTTCGCGATGTTGCACTCTCGGCCGATATCCGCGCATCCATTAGAGGCTTGAACTTTCAGCTCTCCAAGTTTCATCTGCAGCCTTCGTATTTGAGCAAGCATTCGTATTCGTTGCTCGCAGCGACGCGACATCATCTCGGCAATCTGTACAACCAGCTCATCGCGCCGATATCTCACCTCTTCAACGGGAGCAAGCGCCTGATTGTTGTTCCTCACCAGATGCTGCACTACGTTCCCTTTCATGCCCTCCACGACGGCGAAACGTATCTCGTCGACAAATACGCTGTTTCTTACGCCGCCAGCGCTTCCGTGCTTCGGATTTGTCGAAGCCGTAAGCCTTCGGCCGGGTCGGGCCGAGATCTCATTCTCGCTGTAGCCGACTCGCTGACGCCACACATCAACGACGAAGTCGAAGGTCTCAAAAAGCTGCTCCCGGATGCGGACGTCTTCACCGGCGCACAGGCAGGAGAGGACAAGCTCCGAAAGTACGGTCCAGCCGCAGGAAAAATTCACATTGCAGCGCACGGGGTTTTTCGTGCGGACAATCCTGATTTCTCTTCGATTCGACTGGGAGACAATTGGCTCAACCTGTTCGACATCTTCAACCTGAAGCTTGGCGCGGAGATTACAACTTTGAGTGCATGTGAAACCGGCATGAATGATGTGCTCGGAGGCGATGAACTTCTCGGACTCGCCCGGGGTTTCCTGAGAGCAGGAACACCATCTCTTGTCGTGAGTCTGTGGATGGTCAACGACAAGTCTACCGCGCAACTCATGTGTCGCTTCTATCAGGGATTACATGAAGGTTTGACGAAGGCGAGTGCTTTGCGAGCGGCAATGATCGAAGTAAAAGCAGTTTTTCCTCATCCGTACTATTGGGCCCCGTTCATTCTGCTGGGCAAATCGTAGCCGTGCTAACCTAAAGTTAAATGCCTTTTCCATCCGGTTTGCCTGGACAGTATCCTTACACGCGCGGCATCCAGTCGTCGGGATATCGGGGCAAACTTTGGACCATGCGGCAGTACGCAGGTTATGGTTCTGCCGCCGAAACAAATCAGCGTTTCAAATACCTGCTTGCGAACGGACAGACGGGCCTGTCCGTCGCATTCGATCTTCCGACGCAGATGGGAATGGACTCCGATCATCCTCTTGCGCTGGGAGAAGTCGGAAAGGTGGGGGTCGCGATCGATACCCTTCAGGACATGGAAACCCTCCTCGCCGGTATTCCCCTGAACAGCGTTTCTGTCTCGATGACGATCAACGCCACTGCGGCAATTCTCCTCGCAATGGTGGCGACGGTTGCAAAAAAACAGGGTGTCGCCGGCAAGGCCTTGCACGGAACGGTGCAGAACGACATTCTGAAGGAGTACATCGCCCGCGGAACTTACATCTATCCTCCACGCTTTTCGCTGCGGCTGATTACGGATCTGATTCAGTACTGTTCGGTGGAACTGCCGAACTGGAATACGATTTCCATCAGTGGCTATCACATTCGCGAAGCCGGATCGACAGCAGTTCAGGAGCTCGCGTTCACGTTCGCTAACGCGATCACTTATTCGCGCGCTGCTCTCGACAAGGGCATGGACTTTGATGAGTTTGCGCCGCGGCTCTCTTTCTTTTTCAACACCCACAATGATTTTCTTGAAGAGATCGCCAAGTTCCGTGCTGCGCGGACCATCTGGGCAAGAATTGCGAAGGAGTGGTTTCACGCGACGAATCCACGCTCGATGATGCTGCGGTTCCACGCGCAGACGGCAGGATCCACACTAACGGCGCAGCAACCTGATAATAACATCGTGCGCGTGGCGATTCAGGCGCTGGCTGCTGTTCTTGGGGGCGCGCAATCGTTGCACACCAACTCGAAGGACGAGGCGCTCGCGCTGCCTACGGCGGACGCTGCACGCCTCGCTCTTCGCACGCAGCAGATCATTGCGTGGGAATCCGGTGTGACAAACACCGTGGATCCTGTTGGAGGCTCGGAAGCGATCGAGACAATGACAAATGAGATCGAGCGGCAGGTTTTTGCACTTTTAGACGCGGTGGACAAGCGGGGAGGCATGCTTGCCGCGATTGAGACCGGCTGGGTGCAAAGTCAGATCCAGGAGTCCGCTTACGCCTATCAGCGCGCCATCGAGACCGGTGAACGCATTGTTGTCGGAGTGAATCAGTTTGAGACCCGCGAAAAGGAGTTCGTGCCGATTCATTCGAATGACCCTGAACTCGAAAGGGATCAGGTTGCGCGTCTCGCCGGAGTGCGTTCTGATCGTAACTTCCAGGCCGTGTCGGAGTGTTTGCGCCGGCTGGAGTCTGCGGCACGCAGCGAAGACAATCTTCTGCCTCACATCGCGAGCGCTGTTGCCGAGTACGCCAGCGTTGGCGAAATATCGGACGCATTCCGCAGAGTGCATGGCGAGTATCGGGAAGCCGCGATCTCTTGAAATATCATCTCGCGTCATGAGATTTGAGGTCCTCTGCACAGATGCTCGTACACGAGCTCGTCGTGGTCGACTGCATTTGACTCACGGTGTCGTTGAGACTCCCGTCTTTATGCCTGTAGGAACGCAGGCGACCGTTAAGGGCATGACGCCGGAGCAGCTGGAGTCCCTCTCCGTTCAGATTCTTCTCTGCAACTCTTATCATCTGATGCTTCGCCCAGGCCCCGAAACCGTTGCGAAACTCGGTGGACTCCACGGCTTCATGAAGTGGGATCGGCCTATCCTGACCGACAGCGGCGGATATCAGGTCTTCAGTCTGAACAAATTTCGAAAGGTCAACGAAGCAGGCGTTACTTTCCAGTCGCATCTTGACGGGACAACCTACGCTCTGACTCCGGAAAACTCGATGGAGCTCCAGGTCGCACTCGGCGCCGACATCATCATGCCCCTGGATGATTGTCTCGCGTACCCCGCGACGGTCGAAGCGGCGGCTCAGTCTATGCGCCGTTCCATGGATTGGGCAGGCCGTTGCAGCAAACGCTTTGGGGAGCTTGCTTCAGGCAGGCAGTCGCTATTCGGCATTGTTCAGGGTGGGGTTTATCCCGAGCTGCGAAAAGAAAGCGCCGAGCGACTCGTCGAGATCGGTTTTCCCGGATACGCGATCGGAGGGTTGGCGGTTGGGGAACCGAATCCTCTGATGTATGACGTCATCGAGCAGGTAGAGCCGAGTTTACCGGCGGATCGCCCACGCTATCTCATGGGTGTCGGTACGCCGGAAGATCTGGTCGAGTGCGTTAGTAGAGGCGTTGATATGTTCGACTGCGTGATGCCCACGCGTCACGCGCGCAACGGTTGGCTGTTTACCAAGGATGGCCATATCGTGATCAAGCACGCCGAATACAAGGAGGATGACCGGCCTATCGACGAAGCTTGCCGGTGTCCTGTCTGCTCGAAGCATTCGCGCGCTTACCTGAGGCACTTATTTATGGCCGGTGAGATTCTTGCATCGGTTTTGAATACTATCCATAACCTCTACTTCTACCTTGACACGATGGATCGAATAAGGCAGTTTATCGAGTTTCGCCGATTCGATGAGCTCTTGGCCCAGGCGCGGAAGAGAGCAATAAGGAGAAGTTAACCGTTGTTGTTTCTGCAGACGGCCGAGCAACCGAACCTGTTCAATCTTGCCTTGCCTTTCCTGGCAATATTGGCGATTTACTATTTCATCGTGATCATGCCTACCCGCCGCAACCAGAAGAAGGTGCAGGACATGATCGAAAACCTCAAAGTCGGCGATAAGGTCATCACGAACAGCGGGATTTACGGTACTATAGCCGGACTTAAACAAGATCGGATTCAGCTTCGTATCGCGGACAACGTCAAAATCGAGATGTCTCGAAACGCTGTCAGCGCGTTCCAGAGTCCCGATCAAGAACAAACCAACCCATGACAAAAAGAATCCGTATTCGCTCCGTAATCATCATCGTCGTTGCCGTTGCATGCATCCTTAGATTTACTGGCATTCCTACGTCCTACGCCGATCTGAAAGCGAACCTGAGTAAGAACATTCGCCTCGGCCTGGATCTGAGAGGCGGCACTCAGCTTGTCCTGCAGGTCCACGTCGATGACGCCCTCAAAGCAACGACAAACCAGACCGCTGAAGCCCTCCGCGTACAGATGGAAAAGGATGGGATCACCGTCGTCCAGGTTGTTCCCACAGCGGTGGATACCTTTGAAGCCCGGGGAGTTGATCCGGCAAAGGATTCCGAATTCAGGAACATGATCGAAGGCGGATACTCGGATTACGACATTGTCTCAAGCGAGAGCGCGGGCGCGAAAACGTACACCATGAAGATGAAGATGCGCGCAGCAGAAGAGTATCGGGTACAGGCCGTCGATCAGGCCCTGCGGACCATCGAAAACCGCGTCAATGCTCTGGGTGTTGCTGAGCCCGTGATCCAGAAACGAGGAGGGCCGGGCGAGCATGAAATCATTGTTCAATTTCCAGGTGTTGACGATCCTGAGTATGTGAAGGGGATTATCGGTAAGGCGGCCATCCTGGAGCTGAAGCTTGTTCAGGGCACGAATTCCTATCCGACGCGGGATGCTGCAATGCAGCAGTTTGGCGGAATCCTTCCGTCAAACCTTGAGGTTCTCGAATCTTCCAAGGGCGAGAACTCCGGCAGTAAGGTTTTCTGGGTTGTGAACAAGGTTACCAACGTCACCGGGCGGGATCTCAAGAGCGCGGGCGTCAGTCGTGATGAGAACGGCCGGCCTGCCGTCAGTTTTCATCTCAACGCGGCCGGCGCGCAAAAGTTCGGCAAATTGACTGGCGACAATGTGGGCCGGCTGCTGGCGATCGTCCTGGACGGTACGGTGGTGTCCGCTCCAAGGCTAAACAGCCGCATCACCGACAATGGAATCATCACGGGAGGCGGTGCAGGTTTTGCGCCTGATGAGGCGCGGGATCTCGCCCTTGTTTTGAAATCGGGAGCACTGCCGGCATCAATGACTCCGCTGCAGGAGGCAGTTGTCGGAGCCAGCCTGGGCGCGGACTCCATCAAAGCGGGTCTGATAGCTTCTGCGGTTGCTCTTGGCTCCGTCGTGATCTTTGTTCTCGTCTATTACCGGGCATCCGGAATCAACGCCACCGTCGCCATGATTCTGAACCTCGTTGTTTTGTTCGGCGCTATGGCGTACTTCGGAGCGACGCTGACCCTGCCTGGTATAGCCGGCGTCATCTTGACGATTGGCGTTGGTATCGACTCCAACGTACTGATTTTTGAGCGCATACGCGAAGAGTTGCATGCGGGCAAGACTGCTGTGTCCTCTGTGGCGACGAGTTTCTCCCGCGTGTTCATCACCCTCGTGGATACCCACCTTGCAGCGCTCATTTCTGCTATCTGCCTCTTTCTGTTTGGGACGGGAGCGATCAAGGGATTTGCGGTAACTCTTGTGATTGGTCTTGTTTCCAATATGTTTACGGCGGTTTTCGTCTCCAGGACTCTTTTTGAGATGGTACTCAGCAATAAAGAACGTACAGACACGCTAAGTATTTGAAAACCTGGATTCATCTTCTTGGAACCGGGGCAAAACAATGGTGTCTAAGCTAAGGTAGCTGATAATGATTGAGCTATTTCGGGGCATAAAGGTTGACTGGCTGGGCAAGCGGAAGTTGTTTTTTGTGATTTCGATTGTCCTGCTTGTAATTGGGATGGCTTCCCTGTTGTACAGGGGCGAGTTTAATTACGGCTTGGATTTCAAGGGCGGAACGGTCGTCAGCGTCAGGTTCAGCGATAACGTTGAGATCGGGAAAATACGCGACCTTTTGCCTGATGCCAGCATTCAGGCTGTCCAGAATACCTCCGGGGCCGGAGGAAGTGAGTTCCAGATCGAACTGGGACAGTC
>Ga0068863_100000055_pt1 | contig 124300 bp, 127 predicted proteins | sample KBSSwiS62_FD_66596 | JGI IMG/M metagenome (GOLD analysis project Ga0068863, IMG submission 66596) | Switchgrass rhizosphere microbial communities from Kellogg Biological Station, Michigan, USA - KBS Switchgrass S6-2 | ecosystem: Host-associated > Plants > Roots > Rhizosphere > Soil ... | reverse complement strand
CGAAGAGATCGTCGATCACTGCACCTACGCCTGGAAGCAGCTCGTCGATCGGCCGTGGAAAATTATGTCCATCGGCCTCCGGGACTGGGCGCACGGGTTCTGATCAATGAATCTTGGTATCAGTCATTTGCTAAGAGGCTTTCCGCCATCAACGGACACCGCGATCATGCGTGGTACGCTCCTTAGTCGGAGGCGGCTTATCGCTTGCAGTTTAGATGCGGGGACGGAAATCCTCCAAATCCTTGGCGGGCTGAATGGTAAGAGTGTAGTCACACATGCTCCCGGATCAGCAAGTTTGGTACAGGCGGGGCACGTGGTTACCGCTACCACTCGAAGGTCTCGATCATGATCATATGACCGCCACATCAGGCGCAGGTCTAACGGCTCTTCGGTGCTGGGCTCTTTAGGCTCAAGTGCGACGCGAAGCAGATCGCGAGCAAGAGCGAGGCTAGCTGCGAGCATCGTAAGCGGCTCGAGCGGCGATGACCTGCGCGGCATTAGCGATCGCCCATTGGCCGAGCCCTTCCAACCGCGGGGCGAGATCGCGTCCAAGATCTGTAAGTTCATACTCAACTGCCGGCGGGATGGTTGAGAATACTGTGCGCGTCACATAGCCGTCTCGCTCCAACGCCCGGAGAGTCGCGGTCAACATCTTTTCAGCTGTCAAATTCATAAGGCAGGCGCAGGCAGTTATTCCGATGCGGAGGACCCTATGCGGGCGACGCTGAATGCGGAACTTTACGAGGGTAAACTGGGCAAGCGTTAGCGCCCGCCTTCAAGAACATGATAAATTTTCGTTGCGGGAAGGACAACAGCGCTGGTTAACTGGCCACGGCTTTTTCAGTCACGCGGATAAAGCATTTAAAATAGCTGCATTGAACGTCTTTGGCTGTTCCACATTGGACAAATGCGCCGCACTCAGCATGAGAAGTTCCGCACCCGAGATTGACTTGGTCAGCGCTTCGCTATGTGGCGGCGGGGTGGCCGGATCAAAGGTGCCCCCGATGACAAATGTCGGCGTGGTCATCAAAGCGACAGTCCGCCGCATATCCATATCGCGAATGGCTGCGCAGCAGCCCGCATAACCCTGCGGCGATGTGTGGCTCAGCATCTGGCTAATCGGCGCAATCGCCTCCGGTTGGGCTTGTGCGAAGCCGTCGGTAAACCAGCGATCAACTGAAGCCTGCGCGAGCGGAGCCATGCCCTCCGTCAGCACCAGAGCGATGCGCTCATCCCAAGCGGAAGGTGGGCCCATATAACTGGACGTGTTTGCTAGGACAGCCCTGCGCAATCGGCCTGGCTCACGGATGCCCAGCCATTGCCCGATCATGCCGCCGAGAGAGAGGCCGCAAAAATCGACCTGCGCTAACGCTAGATGATCGAGTAACTCCACAACATCGCGCCCGAGACGGTCAATCGAATAGCCGCCTGTTGGCGCAGCGGATGCCCCGTGACCCCGGCTGTCATATCTGAGCACATGAAAGCTCTGTGTTAGTGCCTCCATCTGCGGCGCCCACATCCCCATATCGGTACCGAGCGAGTTGGACAGGAGCAGGACGGGCGCTTCGGGCGGTCCATCAAATCTGTATGCGATCTCGCAACCGTCGCCGGTGGTGAATATCATTTCATCCGTCATACGCGCTCTACCGCCACCGCAAGTCCTTGCCCGACACCGATGCATAATGTCGCCAGGCCCAATGTTCCGCCGCTGCATTCCAACTGGTGGACCAAAGTCATCAGGATGCGAGCACCCGACATGCCGAGCGGATGCCCTAGCGCGATCGCGCCCCCATTGGCATTCACCCGGTCATCATCATCGGCCACGCCCAGCCCGCGCAGCACCGCCAATCCTTGGGAAGCAAACGCTTCATTAAGTTCGATCGCATCGAACCGGCCGATGGCAAGCCCCATACGCGCCATCAGTTTTTGCGTGGCGGGGACCGGGCCGATACCCATGACGCGCGGCGCGACGCCTGCACTCGCCATACCAAGCACGCGAGCGCGGGGGGTAAGGCCATGAGCCTTAATCGCATCCACATTGGCAAGGATCATCGCAGCTGCGCCATCGTTCACGCCCGATGCGTTGCCTGCGGTGACCGTGCCTTCGGCGCGCACGATCGGCTTGAGCCGGCTCAGCATGTCCAAGCTCGTATCTGCACGGAGATGTTCGTCGGCATCGACGATCGTCGAGCGCCCCTTGCGATCCGTGATCGTGACGGGGATGATTTCCTCAGTGAAATAGCTCGACGTCTGGGCGGCGGCGGCCTTCTGTTGGCTACGCAGCGCAAAGGCGTCCTGGTCGGCGCGCGATATGCCAAAATCACTGGCAACGTGCTCACCGGTTTCCGGCATGGAATCGACGCCGTAGAGCGCCTTCATCTTCGGATTGATAAATCGCCAGCCAATCGTCGTGTCATAGACCGCGTTGCTGCGGCTGTAGGCGCTTTCCGCCTTGGGCATGACGAACGGCGCGCGGCTCATGCTCTCAACGCCGCCTGCGATCATCAGGTCGACATCGCCAGCCCTGATCGCCCGCGCGGCCGATCCGACTGCATCCAAGCCGGAGGCGCAAAGGCGATTGACCGTCGATCCCCCAACAGCTTCGGGCAGTCCGGCGAGCAGCGCCGCCATGCGTGCGACGTTGCGATTGTCCTCGCCCGCCTGATTGGCGCTCCCCAGGATCACGTCGTCGATCGCGGCGGGGTCGATATCGCTGCGACCGAGTAGCGCCGCGATTGGGAGGGCGGCAAGATCATCGGCCCGTACCGATGCCAGCGCGCCGCCATATCGACCGATGGGTGTGCGGACGGCATCGCATATGAAAGCGTCGATCATGCGTTTGCAGCCTGTATAGCGGAGACATCGAGCGCTGTGCCAGTGTTCGCGCGAACCTGCTCGACACTCACTCCCGGGGCGGTTTCGAGCAGGCTAAGACCACCCGCCTTGCGATCCACGGAGATAACCGCAAGGTCCGTGATGATAAGGTCGACTACGGCCTTTCCGGTCAGCGGTAACGAGCATGCCTCCAGAATTTTTGCACTCCCATTTTTCGAGACATGGTCCATCACCACGACCACCCGCTTGACGCCCGCGACCAGATCCATCGCTCCGCCCATGCCCTTCACCATTTTGCCGGGGATCGTCCAGTTGGCGAGGTCTCCATTGGCCGCGACCTCCATGGCACCCAGCACCGCCATGTCGATATGCCCGCCCCGGATCATGGCGAAACTGTCGGCACTCGAGAAGAAGCTGGACGTCGGCAGCGCCGTGATCGTCTGCTTGCCTGCGTTGATGAGGTCCGGATCAGCCTCCCCTTCATAAGGGAAGGGACCGATGCCCAGCATGCCATTCTCGCTCTGCAACGCCACATTGACACCTGCCGGCACATGGTTGGCAACCAGCGTAGGAATGCCGATCCCCAAATTCACATAATAGCCGTCACGCAGTTCCTGTGCGGCACGGGCTGCCATCTCGTCACGGGTCCAGCTCATGCTGCGGCCTCCCCGCGTGGGCGTGTGGTCAGCTTCTCGATCCGCTTTTCGTTGATGGTCGACAGGACAATCCGATCGACATAGATCCCGGGCGTATGGATGGCATCAGGATCAAAACTGCCTTCCGGCACGATCTCCTCGACCTCCACCACCGTCACCTTGCCCGCCGTCGCCATATTGGGATTGAAGTTCCGCGCTGTTTTGCGGAACAAGAGGTTTCCCGCAGCATCCGCGCGCCAGGCCTTGATGATCGCGAGATCCGCGCGCAGCCAGGTCTCGCGCACATAATCGTCGCCCTCGAAGGTCTCAACCGGCTTGCCCTGCGAAACGACCGTGCCGACGCCCGTCTTGGTGTAGAAAGCCGGAATGCCTGCACCGCCCGCACGGATGCGTTCGGCCAGCGTCCCTTGCGGGTTCAGTTCCAGTTCCAATTCACCCGACAAATACTGGCTCTCGAACAATTTGTTCTCCCCGACGTAGGAGGAAATCATCTTCCTGATCTGACGGCTTTCGAGGAGCATCCATAGGCCAAATCCATCGGCGCCCGCATTGTTGGAAATGACTGTCAGGCCTTTGACCCCCGACGCACGAATTTCCGGGATCAGGCTTTCCGGATTGCCCGAAAGCCCGAACCCGCCAGACATGATCGTCATGCCGTCGAACAGCAGACCTTCCAGTGCGTGAGCGGGACTGTCATAGATTTTGTGCATCGGGGAGAATTGCTTTCCTGATCAGGCTGCTGCGCGGGCGCGTGCCGAGAAACCCTCGTCGGTCTGCGATTGCGCCTGCTGAAGGGTGAAATCGAACGCGATATAGGTGCTGTCGCCCTGACGATTGGGGACCGGCAGCAATCCCTCGCGCGTGGCGAAGGCAAAATCGTCCGCTGCGAAAGGATCATCCCCAAAATTGATCTGCGTCGTCAGCGTGCGGTAGCCCGGCGCCTCTACGAAGAAATGCACATGAGCGGGACGGTTGCCGTGGCGGCCAAGTGAAGCCATCAGTCGATCGGTCGCACCCTGCGGTGGCACGCTGTAGCCGTTGGGCGTCCTGGAATGAAAGGCATAGCGCCCTTCGGCATCCACCTGGATCCGGCGCCGGTTGTTGAACGGCGTCTGCTCGGTCGTGGGATCGAAATGCGAATAGAATCCCTTGGAATTGGCATGCCATACATGCACGATGGCGCCCGACACAGCCTCACCATCCGGACCTCTTACTTGGCCTGTCATATAGAGTGTGCCGGTGTCATCAGGATCATCGGAGAGGTTGACGTCACCCTCGACGAGAGGCGCGCCCTCCACATAAAGGGGCCCTTCAATGGTGCGCGGCGTGCCGCCGGTCTGGCCGACCTCGGCATCCTTTGCATCCATCAGCAGGTCCATGAAATGCTCCAGGCCCACGCCGGGAACGATCAGGCCGAACTCGCCCGCACCGTCCTGGAAGAATTTGATGGCAGCCCAGAATTCGCTTTCGCTGACATCGTGGCGTACAATGGTCCGCATGACGGCTTCCACCAGGTCACGAGTGATCAGCTTCAGTCGCGCGCCGCCGCCCTCGGCACCCACGCCGCTGGCGCGATCGAGCAAGGCCTGTATCGCCGGGCTATCCACGAAATCGACATTCATTCTCTCTCTCCTGATTTGAAAAAGGCGCTCAGCGGTCGTCGTCGTGAAGCGACGAGGGATGACGGCACAGTGCGGTCACGCGCAAGGCCATGAAGGGGTAAAGCGGTAGCGACATCAGCAGATCATGGAGCGCCGCATTGCTTTCCACGTCGAAGATGCTGACATTGCTGTACTGCCCGACGACGCGCCAGATATGGCGCCAGGTTCCAGCGCGCTGCAATTCCTGGAACAGGGCCTTTTCCGCCGCCTTCAGGACATCGAATTTCCCCTGGTCATAGTCGAGAGGCACGTTGACATCCATTTCGACCTTGAACAGCATCGTTTCACGCCTCCTGCGCTTGTGGGATGGAAATAGTCGTCCGCTTAGAATCCCGACGGTGGAAGGCAACACGGTCTTCGTCGAGCGCGATGCCGAGGCCTGGACCCGACGGCACATCCAGACCGAAGTCATGATAGCGCAGCGGTTCGACCAATATTTCTTCGGTCAGCAGCATAGGGCCGAACAATTCCGTGCCAAAGCTCAGCGCCGGGAAGGTAGCAAAGACATGGGCGGAGGCGATAGTGCCGACAGCGGCCTCCAGCATCGTGCCGCCATAGAGCGCAATCCCCGCAGCGTCGGCGATCGCCTGCACCTGCTTTGCCGCCACCAGCCCCCCTGACTGCTCGATCTTGACCGCAAACACATCAGCTGCTGCATGGGTTGCGAAGTCATAGGCCGTCGCTGGCCCGTGCAGAGATTCATCGGCCATGATGGGAATGCGCGATCGGGCCGCGAGCCGCGCCATGCCCTCCCGATTGCTGCGATGGATAGGCTGTTCGACAAGATCGCATCCCGCGTCGGCAAGCATATCGACACCGTGGCGGGCGCCCGTTTCGTCCCAGGCCATGTTCACGTCCACGCGAACGCTTGCCCGGTCGCCAAGCGCGCCCTTGATCGCCGCGACATGAGCGACATCTTCGACGATAGCGCGCTTGCCGATCTTCAGCTTGAACGCGTTGTGCCGCCCCAGATCAATCATCTGCTCCGCTTCAGCGATGTCGCGCTGCGTATCGCCGCTCGCCAACGTCCAGAGGACTGGCAAATGCTCGCGCACTCGTCCGCCCAGAAGTTCGCTGACCGGTAGCCCGGCTCGCTTCCCTTGCGCATCCAGCAACGCCGTCTCGATCGCGCATTTGGCGAAATGGTTGGCGACAATATGGCGCGACAACAGCGCCATGATTGCTCCGGGGCGCGTAGCATCGCGAGCCTCAAGCAGCGGCGCCATGTAGGTGTCGATCGTCAGCTTGATGCTTTCGGGGCTTTCCGGACCATAGGCCAAGCCGCCGATCGTCGTCGCCTCACCGATACCTACAATGTCGTCAGAGCATTGGATCCGAACTAAGCACAGCGTCTGCCGCTGCATGGTCGCCATAGCCAGCACGTGCGGACGAACTGTCGGCAGATCGACCAAAAACGTCTCGATTGCAATAATGTCAGCCACAGCTTCCCCCAAATTTATCACTCGCAAATACTGCTTTGCCGACAGCGTTGGAAAGACTAAATGGGTCCATAATCATACCTGTGAGGTATTATGGAACTGCGTCACCTTCGTTATTTCGACGCTGTCGCCAGCGAACGAAACTTTACTCGCGCGGCCGAAAAAATCGGCGTTGCGCAACCTCCACTGAGCCGGCAGATCCGCGAGCTGGAGGTCGAGCTTGGCGCTGAACTGTTTGATCGCAGCATCAGACCGGTCAGACTGACCGAAGCGGGACGTCTGCTCCACGATCAGTGCATCCGCATCCTGGCGAGCATCGACCAGTTGGGCGAGTCGATCCGGCATCTGCAGGGCGGATCGCGGGGATTGTTCATTGTCGGCGTGGTCGGATCGATCATGCAGGGCGCGATGCCGGCGATGATCCGTACCTTTAGGACACAGATGCCGGAGATGGAGGTCGAGCTTGTGGAATTGACGACGGTGCAGCAGGTTGCCGCCTTGAAGGATGGCCGGATTGATGCCGGCCTCGGCCGGGTGCGGATCGACGATCCCAGCGTGCGCCGCGAAATTCTGTACGAAGAGCCATTGATCGCTGCGCTGCCTGCAAACCATCCGCTGGCACATGATCGTGGTCCGGTCGGTCTTGCCGATTTGCGGCACGATATGCTGATCCTCTACCCTAGCCGGCCGCGTCCTAGCTATGCGGACCAGCTGCTTGGGCTGTTCCGTGATCTTGGCGCCGTGCCGGAAAAGGCGCGGGAAGTGCGGGAGGTCCAGACGGCGTTGGGTCTTGTGGCATCCCAAGCCGGCATTGCCGTTGTCCCATCATCCATGCGCTATGTGCAGCGCGCGGACGTCGTCTATCGACCGATCGCAGATGCCAATGCCCACTCCCCCATCATCCTGAGCCAACGCATAGGTGACGAGAGCAAGTCGGCCGTACTCTTCCGGGAAGTCGGGCGAGCGGAACTCAACCAGAACCGCTCAGCGGAGAGCTGAGCGGATCTGCCCCTTCCCGCTTACGCTCGCCCGACCGGAACGGCGACGCAATCGACCCGACCCCATGAGCCGAAATCGGCACTGCACCTTTGCCCAAGGCGAACCCAGTGCATGCCCGTCACAGCGCCGGTAGACACGAATTCGCCAGCCTTGAGCGGACGTCCAAGCTCTGCCGCCTGCGTCAGCGCAAAGGCCAAGGCAGTCAAAGGACCGCCAGGCAGATCGGCAGCGGTAGCCGTTCGCACCAGCATTCCGTCAATAGTCGTAGCGCAGCCCATACTGCCCGGATCGTCCAATGCCTCGATCGGGATTTGAGCGCCGATAATCTGGCCGTTATTGTTTCCGAAATCGGAGATCGAGGCGAGGGAGTCGAGGTCGGGCATTATAGAGAGCGGGCTGCCCGCGACTTCTACGCCGATATGCACGCTCAGCGCAAACTGCCTTGCCTCCGCCGGCGTGTAGGATCGCAGACCGTCAGGCTGGTCCTGTCCCAACACCACGACATATTCCGCTTCGAATGCCGCCGAGCCGCCCGGGAACACAGGAAAATCCGTTTCCGCTGCAGCGTCGATCCGATGAACGCCATTGCTGAACACCGGTCCGATGAAGCGATCGACACCGAAGCGTTCAGTCAGAACCGGCGCCAGGCGACCGACCTTCCATCCGGCGATGCTGTCAGTCCAGATTTCGATGCCCTTCGCCTGGATGTCATAGGCCTGATCGAGGTCGTTCGGCAGCGCGCCGGGAAATGCGGAGAGGCCGCGGCCACGCTCCCGCGCGAGCGCCAAGATGATGGCAATGTCGTGGGAATTCACAGCAGATAGCCGATACCGAACTGGAAATCCTCGGCGTTGATAAGGGTCACCACCTTGCGATCGATCAGCAACCCCCCATCCGGGCCGCGTACGATGCGGTACAGCATATCCGCGGGCAGGAAACGCATGTGCTGATATTTATATTCCGCCAGCATCTGGGCGCCGCGCAGGGTGATGGAGGTATCATCCTGCGCCTGGATCGCGAAGCGCGACACTGTCCGAACCGTGCGTGCGGGCGGCGCGGAGGACATGGAAAATCCGGAGAGCAGACGCTTCGCGCGCGACTCCCGCATCTCCTGATTGTCGAGCACGATGTTAAGCGCATCGGCATAGTCCGGCGCATCGCGCTCGACGGGAATGATATACTCCCCCGTTTCGGTCCATAGCTTCAGCCACGGCTTATAATCCAACCGGTCGAGCATATCCGCTTCGGCCCAGATGAAAGCGATCGCTTCGTCGAATGTCGGCGCACAGTCTTGTGTCGCAGTCACGTCGATTGGTTCCGCCAACTCTCCGCTCATGCCGTCATCATCCTCTTCCACATCTGATAGGCTGCGCGCATGCCAGTCTCAGCACTGACATCACCGGCGTTATGGCCGGGCTCAGGACGCCCTTCCGGAGCGGCGACGCCGCGGTTCAGCATAATCCACAGGTCGTCACCGGCCCGCGCGCCACGCTGAACACGCTCCCATCCTTCCGCATCATCGGGCGTGCCAAAGCCCATCGGGCCCTGGAAATGCTCGTGTAGGCGCAGGCGGGCACGATTGCCCGCCACCGGTCCGCCGTCCATGCCGATGGCAACATGCGTGATTTCCGTTTCGTCCACCGCCACCGGTCGCAACACGCGGAAAAAGGCCATTGAACAGGCGACATTGGGAAAGAGGTTGAGGTTGAAGCCCGAGCCGCCGACCGCGCGCACAATCTTGCGCACTTCATCGTCGGGATACCCCTCGTCTGCCAGTTCCTTGGCCACGGCCGCGAACCGCTCGGGGATCGGCGCGTCCAGATTATCTTCAAGGTCGATCAGATCGGGGATCATGACCATCACGCTATGGCCATTACCCAGATCCTCGACCCAGCCGCCCTGGCCGAGCACGTCGAACACATCCTCAGTCTCGGCATCCAGCGAGTCGAGGAATGTCTTGTGGACGATCGGGAAATGATAGGCGTCGGTAGTATTCTCCAGCTGGATCTTCCAGTTGCCGGGGAAGCGGAATTTATGTTCGCCCAGCGTCTTCACGCCAAATCCCGCGCCCTGCTTCATGAACAGGTCCATCCACTTGCGCGCCGACCCCAGGAAATCGACCAGCGGCTCCATATCCTGCTTGAAAGTCGCGAAGATCATCCCATTATAGCTTTCCGTCCGCAGCGAGATCAGCGGAAAGTCAGCGGTGTCGAAACTGTCGTCATACCCCTTGGCATGCGGCACCTTGCGCAGCTTGCCGTCAACGTCGTAGCTCCAGCCATGATAGGGACAGACAAAGACGCTCGCCTTGCCCTTCTTCTTTTCGCACACGCTCGCAGCGCGATGGCGGCAGCGATTGAGCAAGACGTGCACTTCACCCGCCTTGTCCCGAGTGACGATTACCGGCTGGCGACCGACCCAGGATGTCTTGAAGCTGTTTTTAGTCGGAATGTCGCTGTCGTGCGCGACCCAGACCCAGGTGTTGTTGAAGATCCGGTCCATCTCCTCCTCGAAGATGGCAGGATCCTTATAGAGGGCGGTGTGGACCCGATCGTCCTTCACCAGACTTGCAAAATCGGTCATACTCATGCGCCCTCCTCGGCGTCTGTCTGTGGGACGGAAATGGCGGCCTCGTCATTCCAAGGGCCGACATCCCGGGAGAAGATATTTTCGGTCACGAAGCGGGCAATGCGCCACGCCCCATCTTCCATGGTGAAATCGATCGTGAGCGCAGCGCTCCGGAAATCCGATCGACCGTCCCGATAGGTAGAGATCTGCAGCATCATCCAGCGGCCAACGGCATGCGCATTGCCCGTCACCTCAATGGCTTCGGACGAGAGGTAATGGCCATTCAGCTGAAAATGCGCCGAGTCAGCATAGCTGGACAGCATGGCCACGATCGCGGCTCTACCGTCGTGACGCCCGAACGCCTTGCGGTAGCGCCCCCGCCCTTCCCAAACGGCATCGCGCGCGAACAGCGCACCCAGTCGATCCATGCGCGTCTGCGGCCCCAATGTGTCGCACAGCCGGAAATATTCCGCCGCCGCGCGCCGGATGGCTCCCTCAGCTTCCAGCAGCGCCAACCGGCGCGCCATGCCCTTGATCTGCTCTTCGACAGGGGTCACGCCACCTCCCCCCGCATCGACCGCGCGATGGCACATAGCCGGGCATCTGCACCCCGCTTCGCAACGATTTGCATGCCCACGGGGCGACCGCCCGGTCCGTCGATCGGTATGGTTAGGGCAGGATGGCCGGAAAGGTTGAATGGCCTTACCAGCGCCGTCAGGCGCAATATCGAGGCGGCGTCCCCAAGTTCGTCCAGCGCCGGCGGGACTGTCGGCAAGGTCGGCAAGACAAGCGCATCGACTCCTGCAAGCGCATCGTCCACAGCTGAGGCAAAGCCTGCCCTTACCCGCTCGGCTTGTGCGACTTGGTCCGGTGTCACCTTTTTCGCCGCCAACAACCGCGCGCGTACATCCTCACCCATACGCGGATCGCTGGTAAGCCCCCCAAAGGCCGACCAACATTCCGCCGCCATGATCGTGATGCCAGCCTGGAAGGCTTCCTCTAGCAATAGCAGGTGGATGGCCCCCACCGTCCCCGATGCCTGCAGCGCATGATCGACCGCCGCATCCACATCGGCCTGCGCGCTGGTGGCAATCTTGCCGAGCCGCAATGCTGCAGGATCGGGTTCCGAAACATAGCTCGGGTCAATCATGCGCATCGCTATCTCCAGGCCGGCAACATCTTGCGCGAAAGGCCCAATGCAATCCAGACTGGTTTCGGCCGGCTCGCATCCCCTGCGACTGATCCGGCCGAAGGTCGGCTTCAACCCAAACACGCCACAGCAGGTCGCGGGCATGCGGATCGATCCGCCTGTATCGCTGCCAATGGCTATACGTGCCAGCCCGGCAGCGACGGCTGCGGCAGATCCACTGGAAGACCCTCCTGGGATAAATGTCGGAAAGCGCGGGTTCACAGGCGTTCCGAACACGCGATTGATGCCGGTGACGCCATAGGCCAGCTCGTGCATATTGGCCTTGCCCACAATAAGGCCGCCGCCCTGCAAGATGCCCTCAACGACATCGGCATGTCTCTTCGCCGGGCCGCGATCCGCCAAGGCTCCACTGCCTGATTTGGTGGGATAGCCGGCAATGTCGATGCAGTCCTTCACGGCAACGGTCACGCCGCCGGCCGTGCCCAGATTCAGTTCCTCAACAAGGATATTGCTCTCACGCCAATCCATGACTCGCCCACACGTTGAATATTCAATATCTATAGCGCAATGAGTTGAATATTCAATATCATTGTTTCAGCGCGGGCAGGCCGTTACAGCGATCCATCGAGACAGGAAAGCAATGACGGAAAAAGAGATGAAAGCGGCGGCGAGCCGGGCTTCGTTCAGCTATCGGACCTGGCCTTTCTATTGGCTGGCGCGGGCAAGCGGTCGTTATCGCGGGCGGATGGAATCGCTGCTGCGCCCCTCCGGCATCGATATGCCGCGCTGGCGCGTACTGATGACCCTGCATCAGGACCGGGTGGCCAGCGTGAGCGAGATTGCAGCGCATTCCAGCGAGAAGCTGCCCACCATGACGCGCATCATTCAGCGCATGGAAGCCGATGGCCTGGTGCGCCGCCAGCCCCGCGTTGGCAAGGAATGGATCATGGAGGTCGCGCTGACCAGCGATGGTGAACTGGCCGGCCGCGAATCCTGGGAGCAAGCCCTGACGCTTTACAACAGAGCCTTTACCGGCATGTCGGAAGAAGAGATTCAAACCCTCACCGGGTTGCTGGAGCGGGTTGCAGAAAATCTGCGCGACGATGATTGAGTGGCGCGCAACAGCATCAGCGCGGCCGCCCCATTGAGCTGGCCGCGCTGAAAGAGCGTGACGCGACCCGTCAGGCGCCCTGGGCAATCATGTGCGCCGCCTTCTCGCCGATCATGATCGCAGCGGCATTGGTGTTGCCTGAAATCAGCGTCGGCATGATCGACGCATCGGCAACCCGGATACCCTGCAGCCCGCGTACGCGCAGGCTGCTGTCGACCACCGCCATCGGATCATTGCCCATCTTGCAGGTGCCGACCTGATGCGACACGCACCCGCCATTCTCCCGGAAATAGCTTTCGATCTCGTCGTCAGACCGCACATCCTTGCCCGGCAGATGTTCAGCCGAGATGAAGTCGGCGAGCGGCGCTGTCGCCGCGATCTGTCGCGTCAGTTTCAACGCATCGACCAGTATCCGGCGGTCGGTCTCGTCCGAGAAATAGTTCGGCGCCAGCATCGGCGGTTGCGCAGCATCGGCGCTGGCCAGTCCCAGTCGCCCCCGGCTGCGCGGCCGCACGGGACACATGAAGTTGGCAAAGCCCGAGAATTTGAACAGCCCGTCCTCATAATAGCCACCGCTGAACGTCTGGAACAGGAACTGCACGTCAGGCGTCGCTGATCCCGGCAGCACGCGTGTGAACAGCCCCGCCTGCCCCGCCGGCACCGAAAGCGGACCATTGCGCAGCGCCAGCCATTGAAGCCCCGCGAGCAGTTGCTTGCGCTTGCTCAGCATCACGTCGTTCATCGTGATCGGCTGGTTGCACCGCCAGGTGATCTGGCCGCCATAGTGGTCCTGCAGATTTTCGCCCACGCCCGGCAAGTCCAGCAGGGTATTGATCCCCTGTGCCTGCAATTCCACCACAGGCCCGACGCCCGACAGCAGCAGCAGATGGGGCGAGTTGATCGACCCGCCCGACAGGATCAGTTCCTTGCCGCAAAACACGTCGAACACCCGGTCGCCCTGGCGTAGACGAACACCCTTGGCGCGCGTGCCATCGAACAGGATCCGCTCCGCGAATGTTTCGGTCACCACCGTCAGATTCTTACGACGGCGCGCCGGCTGCAGATAGGCGACTGATGCGGAGCACCGCTTGCCGTTGCGGATCGTTCCCTGATAATAGCCCGCACCTTCCTGTGCGGTGCCGTTGAAATCGGGGTTGCGCGGAATACCATTGGCTTCGGCGCTTGCAATCAGCGCCTCGCACAACGGATTGCGCTCACGGATGTTGGTAATGCTCAACGGCCCGCCGACACCGTGAAAACGGTCTTCGCCATTCTCCTGATCCTCGGATCGGCGAAAATAGGGTAAGACATCCTCGTAGCCCCAACCTTCATTTCCCAGTTGGCGCCATTGGTCATAGTCCTGAGCCTGACCGCGAATATAGATCAATCCGTTGATGCTGCTCGATCCGCCCAGCGTCTTGCCGCGCGGCCAATAGATCTGGCGACCGCCCAGCGCCGGATTGGGCGCAGTCATATATTTCCAGTTGACCTTCGGGTCGGTGATCGTTCGGCCATAGCCGACCGGGATCTTGAGCCAAAAGCTCGTATCCCGGCCGCCAGCCTCAATCAGCAGCACCCGCACGTCCGGACGCTCGCTAAGTCGCGCGGCGATAACACTGCCAGCCGAACCCGCTCCGACTATGACATAGTCGAATTCGGCACCATCAATCTGCATTATCGATAATCCTAAACTGGTCGGTTCTGCGCCGGTGTCATGGATGGACGTCCGCTATTTAAGATCGCTGGCATGGGCAGCCACCGCATCGATGGCTGCGTCATCAGGCAAGGTCTGCGCCATGGCCTTCATCTGCTGTCCCTTCTCATCACCCTCGCGCCCGCGAATGCCGTTGCGGAAATTGCGTAGCTGCCGTGCGATATAATCGGGCGAGGTACCGGCGAGCGGCGGCCCGCCCATGTCCGCATTCCCCTGCCCCTTGTCGCCATGGCATGCCACGCAGCTGGTATAGAGGGCAGCGCCTGCCTTCGCCTGTTCCATCGGAACATTTAGCGGCGGTGGGGCGGGCAGGGTCGCGATATAGGCCGCGACGTCCTGTACGGCCTCATCGCTCGGCAGGGCCTTGGCACGGCCGTTCATCTGTACGCCCTGGAAGTCCGTGGGGCCACCGCGCACGTCCTCGCGATATTGCGTCAGTTGCTCGGCAATATAGTTTGCCGGCAGCCCCGCCAGACGCGGTGCCTTCATGCCCGCCATTCCTTCGCCAGCATTGCCGTGGCACCCCTGGCACGTGACGTAAAAGGCCTGGCCGCGCGCGATCTGCGGCGAGACGGCTGTCGCACCGGGCTTTCCCGAAGAACATCCGGTCAGCACACCCAGCGCCGCAAGCATGAAGACATGGCCCCACATCGGATCAGCTCATGGCGGCCGCAACCGCGGCGCTGTCGATATATTCGTCAAAAGTTGCGATCTTGCCGTCCGCAGTCGCGATGACATGTACCCACTCGACCGCATATTCCTTGCCGGTCGCCTTCACCTTGCTGCGCTCGATGCCGCGCACATAGACAAGGCCTTCGGCCTCAACCATGGAACTGGGCGTCATTTCGATCGGCTCCGCCGCTTCGCCGAACTTCCCGAAGAATGCGCCGACGCCATCGGGGCCGGTGAATGTGCCGCCCCAGGGGACAAGGTCCGCCGGTGCGTGATAGGTCCAGCGGACATCGGCAGCAAGCAGCGCCATGGCGGCCGGAACGTCGCCTTCGCCAAGCGCCTTGAAGAAGCCGCCAACTGTATCGGTTGCAGAAGTCATGGACGATCCTTTCAGGATTTTCTGGGGTCTGGTTCGAGGCCGTAGAAGGTATGAAAAACGCCGTCCGGATCGTATTTCTGGCGCAGCGCAGCCAGCTTCTTCCACCCTTCGGGACTGTAACAGCCCTCGATCCTGTGGACCCGGCCTTCTTGGTTCAGCTCGTTGATATAGCTGCCGGTCCCATGCGGCTGCAGCTCCTCATACATGGCGATCAGCCAATCCTTATTGGCCTTGTCCATCGCCGGATCATCCCACTGCGCGTAGCAGGAGACGTAGAAATTGCCCTTGGTCGCGCAGGCGCCATCGGGAAGCTCGGGCCGCCCTTTGTACAGCAGCACCGGCGCCGTCACGCGCGACGGCGATTTGGGCATGTGCCGCATGATGATCTCGATCGGCTTTGCCAGGCTGTCGGCATACATGTTGTCGACGCAATAGCGGCGCTGCGGGAACGGCACCTCATTGCCATAATAGAGATTTTCGAAGCTTTCCTGTGCATCGGGAATGTTGGCGATGGCCAGCTTCGCGACGGGATGGTCGGCCAGCGGCTTCATCCCGGCGGTCGCATCGGCTGGGGTATCGACGAAGGCAACCGCCTGCAGGATAAACACCTGATCGCATCCGGCGGCCGTGCAGGCATGCTCCATGCCGGGAGGAGCGGCTGTAATCACGCCGATCAGCTCGACACTCTTGGGCAGTTGCGGGCCGATCTCCTCCATCGCCTGTGCCACCTGGGATGTAGCAGTGAAAGGGAAGATCAATGTGTGGGAGCGCATGGCCTGCGGCTTGGGATGACAACGCAGCTTGAACCGGGTTACCACGCCAAAAAGACCCGGCCCGCCACCGCGCACGGCCCAGAACAAGTCGGGATTTTCCGTCTCACTGGCGGTGCGCACCTGTCCGTCTGGCGTCACGATCTGCACTTCTAGGATGTTGTAGGTGCTCATGCCGCCCCAGGCATTGCCGTTCCAGCCAAGCCCACCGCCCAGCAGGAAACCGCTGATCGGCACCATGCCGCAATGGGCCGTGGGGAAACCAAGATTCTGCTTGCCGAGTTCTTCTTGGAGGCGCCGGCCGATAACCCCCGGTCCTACAATCGCTTCACGCTTGTCCGCGTCGATCGCGCTCGTCGAAAGACGAGATACATCGACCAGCATGCCATCATCGCGCATGAAGCAGCCGCAGAAGCTGTGGCCGCCCGCGCGCGTGGTGATGCGCCGTTTGTTTTCTCGCGCGTGATTGACCGCAGCAACGACGTCCTCGACGCTGTCCGCCTGCACGATCAACTCCGGTTTGCGGGGAAACTTCTGCGTCTGCCAGATCATGCTCTGGCGCCAAGGCTCGTAGAATTCCGTGTCGCGGGCGATGACCTTCCCCTTCACCACCGCCTGCAGAGCCTCCACCTCGTCACCCCCGGCGCATGCGCTCAGCGCAGGCATCAGGCCGAGGGCAGAGAGCGTCGCCAACGTCGCCGTGCCGCTCAGGAAGGTCCGACGATCGGTGCGGATCGCCGTCGCTGGATATTGCGGATCTAGGGGGGAAAACATGTCAGTGCCCTTCATAAGTGCCTCACAACGCCTGCCTTGACGGCCAAGTGGGATTTCAGCCCCTCCTCGCCCAGTTCATGGCCGACACCCGATTGCTTCCAGCCGCCGAAGGGCAGCGAAAGGTCGAGCGTATTATGGTTGTTGATCCACACCATACCGGCCTCCACACGCTCCACGAAATTTTCGATCGTGGCAAAATCGCGGGACCAGATGCTGGCGCCCAGACCAAAGCTGGTGCCGTTCACCTGCGCCATCACCCCATCCATGTCATCGAACGGGAAAGCGACGAGCACGGGGCCGAATATTTCTTCCTGCACCACCACATCGCTTTGCTTCGCGCCGACAATCAGCGCCGGGTTCATATAGGCACCGGGATCGTCCACGGCTTCGCCACCATAAACCAGCGACCCGCCATCGGCCACGCCGCGCTCGACATATCCCATCACCCTGTCGCGATGCGCAGCGCTGACCATCGGGCCAAGGCCGCTTGTCGGGTCCAGACCCGGGCCAATCTTCAGACTCTTGGCGATTTCCGCCACGCCTTCGATCACCCTGTCGAACAGGCTGTGGTGCACGTAGAGGCGCGACCCCGCGCAGCAATTTTGACCATGATTGCCCAGGATCGCCCATGCCGCTCCTGGAATGGCCAACTCAAGATCGGCGTCCGGCGCGATGACCACCGGCGACTTCCCACCCAGCTCCAGATTATATTTCTTGAGGCGCGGCGCAGCGGAAGCGGCGACGATCCGACCGACATTGGTCGAGCCGGTGAAGTTGATCTTGTCGACGCCGGGATGCTCCACCAGTGCCGCGCCGGCGACCGATCCGGCACCGGTGACAACATTCACGACACCGGCCGGCACCCCTGCCTGCATACACAGTTCTGCGAGAAACAACGCCGTCAGCGGCGTTTGCTCCGCTGGCTTCAAGATGATGGTGCACCCGGTTGCCAGCACCGGAGCCAGCTTCCACACCGCTTCGCACAGCGGCACGTTCCAAGGCGTGATTCCGGCGACCACGCCCAATGGCTGCATTCGGGTGAAGCCCGAAAAGCGCGTGCCCGGCATGTAAGGGACGGACAACTCCATGGTCTTGCCGGCAATCTTGGTGGCCCAGCCCGCCATGTAGCGCAGCGTGTGCGCAGAAAATTCCGCGTCGAACAACCGGGTGTTCTGAACGAGCTTCCCGCTGTTGATCGTCTCGATCTGCGCAATCGTCTCGACATTGGCCATGATCAGGTCGGCTAGCCGCAGCATGATCGCTTCCCGCTCGTGCGGTCGCATAGTGGCCCAAGGACCGCTTTCGAATGCGCGGCGCGCGGCATTGACAGCGTCATCCACATCGGCGGCATCGGCCTCCGCGACCTGTGCGACGGCGCCACCATGGCTGGGGTCGATTACCGCCCGATATTGCCCTGCACGCGGATCACGCCATGCGCCATCAATGAACAGTTGCTTCGTACCTTCGGCGAAAGCACGGGCTGTATCTGTCAGGACAGAATAATCGTTGGCAAGCGTCATCATAGACCTTCTGCAATGGCGGGAGAAGCAAACGGCGCGCGCATCAGGGCAGCAACCGCGAAAAGGCCGGCCGCCAGGAAGGCGAGCGTGGCAATCAGGTAAATTCCGGCAGCGCCGCCCGGCCCGAGCACGGTCAGCGCCGGACCAATGCCAAGCCCGGCTCCCGTAAGGGCCGCGGCGGCGAGCATCGGCCTGCCATCCCGGTCCACCTGCCCCAGCGCACCCAACTGAAACGGATAGATCACATACCAGCCCAGGCTGAACAATGCGGTCGCGATCACGAAGCCGGTGAAGCCGTGGCTGACGCCATAGACCTGCGTCGCGCCAGTCAAGACCGCGACCGACACCAATATCGGCGCAATCCGGCCGAAACGATTGCCGATGATCCCAGGCAGGAAGGACGCGACGAATGCCACGACCTTGGAAATGGAAAGGATGAGCGCGATCTGCCCCGGCGAAAGCCCGACGCCCTGTCCCAGCAGCGCAAGGAAGGTCCAGAGCACACCCACCCCTACAAAAAAGCAGAGAATGGAGGCAAGCACGCCGGCGCACCGCAGCCAGTCGGCCGGAGCATTGCCAGGCAGCGCGATCTGAATCTCCGTGCTGCCCGACGATGGCAGCTTGGCATATATCATTATCAGCGCGAGCGTGGAAAAGCCCATCAGCACGCCATAGGCCGCATGAAAGCCATAAGCGGAAATCAGAACCGGCATCGTGTAGACGCACACCACGGCGACCATCGTCTGCAATGCCAGGAAAAGACCGAAGCTGCGTTCCGGATTGCGCGTCTGCCCCATCGCCGCCGTCGCCTGGGACACGGCGAGCCCGCCGGCGCCGCCGCCCAGCCCGCGCAGGACCAGGAACAAGGTCCATTCCGGCTTCAGCAGGCACAGGCAGTCACACAGGATCATGATAGCCAGAGCGCCCAGCCCATAGCGCCGGCAATGGCCTTGCGGCAGGACGGTGCTGATCAGGCAGCCTATCGACAAGGTGATGAGCTGGATCGTCGAGAACAGACCGACATTCTTCTCACTGGCGCCAAGCTCGTTGACGAGCGCAGCGGCAATCACCGGCATGGCGAGGAAGGTCGTAACCCCGGCGGTGCCCAGGGTGACGAGAGCGGCCAGTCCGCCCCAGGTCATCGGGCGGCCAGTCATATCTGCATGCATCGTCTTTAGCATTGGCCTGTCCCGGAAAATGGCCGGGCTCTCCTCAAAGAGAGCCCGGCAGTCGATCAGAAGCGATATAGAACGCTACCGCCAAAAACGCGCGGTTCGGAATAGATGAACTGCGCATAGCCCAGATCGCTGAACTGATAGGCCTTGGTCGGGGCCAGATTGTTCGAGATGTTCCGGACGAACGCCTGAAGATCCAGATTGTCGTTCAAGCTGTAGGTGATGTTGGCATTATGCTTGAAATAACCACCAAGCAGCACCGCAGGATCGTTGAAGTTGTTCGTGTAGCGCGACGAACGATAATTTCCGTCCCAGCTAAACGTTAGCGAGCGGCCATTGGCCAGTTCTGCCACATAGTTGACCGACGCATTTGCCGTCCATTTGGGCGCATTGGCCATCTCGCGGTCGGCAGTGTAGGTACCGCCGCTCGGCGTCGAGTTCGTCACATCCTTGATCTCGGTGTGCAGGTAGGATCCGCCTGCGCTGAGTGTCAGGCCACGGATCGGCGCCGCCTCGATCTCGACTTCGGCGCCATAGCTGGACGCGTCCTGATTGCTGAGCAGACCGCCGACACCCTGCCAGTTGAACGTCTGGAAATTCTTGTAGTCATAGTAGAACATCGCACTGTTGATCCGCAATTTACGGTCGAAAAGGGTGATTTTCTCACCGATTTCATACGCGATGTTGGTTTCCGCGCCATATTTCAGCTGGTCTGTCGAAACGCCGCCGGGATAGAAGCCATTGGAGAAGCCGCCCGACTTGGTGCCCCGCGAAATGCTGGCATAGAGCAGCGTCGTGTTGCTGGGCTTGAAGTCGATCTCCGCCTTGCCCGACCACAGCGTCTTTTTATAGCTGTCCGCATAGGGATTGGCGATGCCGGGGCCATCGGGGGCCAGGAAGCAGTTGGTCGGCGTCGGATAGCCCGGGCAGGATCGCAGCGACGCGTTGTCGGCGTCGCGGAACTTCTTGTCGTCATGGGTGACGCGCAGGCCGCCGATCAGCGTGACGACCGGAGCCAGATCATATTCCACCTGTCCAAAGACGGCGCCCGACAGGGTCTTGAGGCGCCAGTTTGCCGCCAGGTTCAAAGGCAGGAAAGCGCCGTTATACAGGCCTGTCGCAGGATCGATCGCGGTCGGGCCGGAGATGGGTACGTTGAACACGGCAAAAGGATTGTTATGCGACTTCGAGTAGAGACCATAGGCGCCAGCGGTCCAGCGCAGACTATCGGTGCTGCCGAAAAAGCGGAACTCCTGGCTCGCCGAATCCGCCTTGTATGGGAAATTGGCGTAACAGGTGTCGTTGGGGCTTGCGTCGCAATCTTCCGAATATTGGCGCGAGAAATGCTGGTAGCCGGACACGGAGGTGAAGGTCACATCGCCCATCTTGCGCTCGGCGCGCAGCAGCAGGGTCGTGCCCTTGGACTTGAGATATTGCGGCCGGTTGGTGTTGGTGACATTGGGCGCATCCGCGGCGAAGTTCACCTCGTTATAGCCAGCGGCGTCGGTGCCAGTGGGGTTGATCGATGCAAGCCCCGTCGTTGCGTCACGCGTGCTCGGCGTCTGTTCGTAATAGGTGTGGACATGATCCTGGCGACCATATTCGCCCTTCAACAGTAGGTCCCAATCGCCGTCATTGTAGCGCAACTGCGCGCGCACGGCATCGGTGCCTGCTGCACCACCCTTACGATCGGCGAAGGCGGGGTTCAGGTTGCGGATATAGCCATCGCTGTGATGCGACAGGAACGAGATGCGCGCCGACAGGGTGTCGCTGATGGTGGCGTTGATCGCGCCTTCCAGCTTGAGCTCGCCGAAACGGGCCAGCGTGCCCTTGAAAAAGCCACCAAATTCGTTCTTCGGCTTGGCCGTCACATAGTTGACGAGGCCGCCGGTCGAGTTGCGGCCGAACAACGTACCCTGCGGGCCACGCAGAATTTCCGCGCGCTCCAGATCGAACAGGGCGAAATCGACGGCAGGCACGTTCACAATGTAGAACTCGTCGACATAGACGGTCACGGGCGCTTCGTTGCCCTCGCCGAAATCGTTGAGGCCGATGCCGCGGATCACGATGTTCGCGCTCGATCCTGGACCATAAGGGGAATAGTTGTCGACGCTGGGCGTGCGGACGATCAGGTCGATGCTGTTCGAAATGCCACGTTGCAGGATCTGATCGCCGGTGATGGCGGTCACCGAAATGCCAACGCGCTGCAGGCTCTGCTCGCGCTTTTGCGCCGTGACAACGATTTCTTCAAGACCCTCACCATTGCTGGCGGCCGTCGCGGCGGCGGCAGGAGCCTCCTGCGCCTGCGCAACATTGGCGGAAAGGCCTGCGATGACCATTGCCAACATAGAGCTGGAAATTCTCTTGCTCATATAAACCCCTTTTTTGCCGTGCCCACGCACGTTTCCGGTCCACCTGCTGCGTGACGCGTTTGCCGCGTCATCGTTGTGCAACATGTGTGAGCCAAAAGCGGTTCGGACGGCTATACCGAGGCTGCAATCAACCTACCCTGTTGGCAGCATTCACCGATGGTGGAGGGAACAGTCAGGCCTGACGCCCGTTGCGCAAGGTTGCCGAGGGCAATTCGCCGAACCGACGGGCATAATCCTGTGTAAACTTGCTGGGATGGGCGAAACCGTTGACCAGCGCGACTTCCGTGACAGTCATGCCACTGGGTACCGCATCCCTCAACATCGTGCGCGCCCGGTCCAGCCGATAGCGTTTGAGATAGCCCATCGGGCTGTCGTCGCGAAACCGGCGAAAGCCGAAATGCAGGGACCGACCGCTGACACCCGATGCAGCGATGAGATCCGACAGGGACAGAGATTCCGAATAATTGTTGCGGATCAGCTCTTCGGCGCGCCGGACATAATATGGCGTGACGCCGTTCTTGGTTTCCGCCTCATAATCATGAGAGTGGTTATGTGGCACCGCCGACAGCAGGAGCCGTCCCAGCATTGCCTCAGTCGTGCTGATCGCACGGGGGTGCATATAACCGCTGCCGCCTTCGTCCAAATCGTCGACAATGGTCCGCACGAACCGCATGAACGACGCCGCCTCGTCAGTGATCGGGATTGGATCGGGCACAAACATGAGCGGCTTGGGCCGATGGCCGAAATCCTCCTGCAAGAGCGATTCCAATTGCCAACGATCCAGCTTGATCGTGAAATGCCGGCACCCGGCGTCCGTGACCTGCCGGATCGGCTCCTGCGGGCTGAGCACGGACAGATAGCCCGGCTGGAGCGCGAAAGTCCGACCCTGATGACTGAACTCTGCACGGCCGCTCAAGATCAGCTGCACCAGGAAACTGTCTTCTGATGGCGGGATGAACAGGGCGACGCGCCCGTAGGGCAGGCCATAATCCGTCGCGTTAAAAGTGCTGGATTTCAGATTGGCCTGATTATGCTGAAAGCGGATGGGCGGCACGCCACCCTCGGTAACCAGTTCATGCGGGCAGAATGCCTGCACCATGTGCTGGTGCACCGCATCAAGTTCATTACTCGCAAAACGACGCCAGTCACCCAGGGGCAGGTCAATGGGCGCCCATATCTTCCTCGAATCGACAGCCTGGCTCATCATGGCCAAATCCCTATGCGTCCCGTTTTTTCGGCATTTTCCCCTTTGATCGCCGCCACCCCCTTGGACGCAAACCATTGGATTATGCGCTCATCTCGCAAACGCACATTCTTACACATCGGCCGGCTACGTCAATAGAATGCGTAGGAGTAGGAATGGCGCCCTATTCAAGCTGCCCCTTTTTGGTACAATGAGCAACAAGTATTGAGAGCCAGTATTCGAACGAGTGCTGCGGGATGTTTATCGTAACAGATCGAGATCCCCGGGCGACATTTTCAGTCTTGTGAAACCGGCAAAAGCTTTCTTTGCAAAAGCGACGCCGGAAATTCTACGTGTTGGCCCGCTGAGGTCCACCTGCGCCACTTTATCCGATCCACTGTTCCAGAATTTCGCAGCGTGAAAGTCACATTCTGGCCACCGGTCACTGCAGACTAATGTTCAGACCGACCACCGTGTGCGGATTGACCGCAGCGATCGCGTCTACCAGCGCATTTTAATCACCTGGCAGTTCAAAAACCGGGTCATTACGGCTCCAGACAAAAACGACGGCCTTTTTCGCCTTGCGAGCCGCCTCGATGGCCGCTGCGCGATCTGCCCAGGGCAATTTGGATCGCCTTGCTGTGGGGCATCCCTTCATCGCAGATTTTGACCCGTATCGCGTCTAAGAAAAACAGCGGATAGGCGGGATCCCTGGACCCCTTATTGAGCCGTAAAAACGTGCTTCTGAGCGGCAAATGACCATCAGATTCGATCATTGCTAAACGCTCGCCTTTACGCCGATGGCGATACACGTCGAAAATTTTCGTGACAGCGTCGGACCACAACGATATTTGCAGAAATTACTTGAAAAGGAAAGCGATTGAGTCGACTTTCCGGTGGGTGCAACGAGGATAGGACTGGATAGGCATGCGGCATAGGAATTGGGCTTTTTTGACAGCATTAGCTGTCATGTTCGCCGCGCCGGCGACAGCGCAGGATACATCTGCGGGCGCCTTGGTTTTCAAGCGCTGCGCCATCTGTCATTCTGTAGACGCGAACAAAGGCCCAAAAATCGGCCCTAGTTTAGGTGGCATCGTCAAGCGTAAGGCTGGCACTGCGCCCGGTTTCACATATTCACCAGCCATGACGAAGAGCGGCGTCACATGGACTGCCGACAAGCTGGACGCATTCATCACACGGCCGTCAGCACTGATCCCTGGAAACCGGATGGCCTTTGGTGGGATACCGGACGCTAAGCAACGCGCCGACCTGATCGCCTATCTCAATTCGTTGTCGAAATGATATCATCAGTACACGGACCCGGGAGTCATGACATGAAATTCTGGCTCACCGCCTTTCTTGCAGGCCTTATCGCCAATCCAGCGATGGCGCAGCTGCAGCCTGAGACGCTGAACGTCGTCGAACTCGAAGAAGTGATGAAACCTCACTGGATCTGGGTAAACGATGTATCGTTCACCCGACCACTTGATGGTCGCGCTTATCTGGTCGATGCCGATAGCGGCGCATTTCTAGGAATGGTCAGCGGCGGCTATGTGCAAGGGCCGCTGCAGCTTTCGCCTGACGCCAAAAGCTTTTCTATGGTTTCGACCTACTATTCACGCGGCACGCGTGGTGATCGCACGGACGTCATTAGTTTCTACGATATCAAGTCGCTCGACAAGATCGACGAGGTTGTGATCCCCCCAAAGCAGATGAAAGTTCTGCCGCTTCTGGCGCATTCGGTCCGCACGGATGACGACCGCTTTCAGATCGTCACCAATTTCACGCCCGAACAGTCGATTACGGTCGTCGATGTAAAAGCGCGCAAGCTAATCGGCGAGACCGAAACACCAGGCTGCACACTCATCTACCCAGTCAGCGCACGCCGCTTCATGATGCTGTGTGGCGACGGTTCGATGCAGACGGCCACGCTAACCGACGCAGGCACCTTTACCCTCGGCAAGGCATCCAAGCCCTTCTTCACCGAAAAGGACCCAGCCCATGAGAAGCCCGTCCGCATCGGCGCCGCAGAATGGCTCTTCCAGACGTTCGATACCGAGGCGGTGATAGTCGACGGATCGGGCCCGATCCCGGTCATCAAGAAGCGGTGGAGCATGATCGACAAGGATACCACAGGCTGGCGCACCGGCGGCGTGCAGCCAATCGCCTATCATGCAAGCACCCGGCGCCTCTACACACTGATGCACGAAGGCGGCCCCACGACACGGCAGGATCCGGGCGTCGAGATCTGGGTATTCGACGCCACCACGGGCAAGCGCTTGCAGCGCATCGCGATGGACGGCCCAGCCACCACAATCGCGGTGAGCGAGGATGACAAGCCGCTGCTCTACACGGCGATGTTCGGCGTTCCGGAGCTAGCGGTTTATGACGCTGCGAGCGGCAAGAAGCTGCGCACCATTAAGGAACTGGGCAACGCCATCACCGTGTTGCAGCCGGCCCCTGTATCGGCCGTGACGAAATGACGATCGACCCCTTCATGGCGTTTGCCGTGCGCGGCGCATTCGCCACACTCATGTCGGCGGCGGCGGCACACAAGCTGCGAGACGCGAGCGACTTTCGGCAAGCGGTGGAGAATTATCGCATATTGCCCGCGATCGCAGTTCCGGCCGCAGCACGTCTGATACCGGTCGTGGAAGCGGCCGCTGCGGCCCTGACGCTGTCAGGCAACCCCATCGGCCTGCTCGCGATCGCGGGCCTGCTTCTGCTTTATGCTGCCGCCATCGCGATCAACCTAAAGCGTGGGCACCGTCATATCGATTGCGGCTGCCTCGCCTTTGGCAAGGTAGGCCAGCCGATCAACATCCTCATGGTCGCGCGCAACCTCCTGTTCGCAGCGACTGCCCTGGCGATTGCAGCCAGCGCCACAGCCGATAGGCCACTGACCTGGATCGACTGGTTAGGCATCCTCTGCGCGATCATCGCCACTGCCCTGCTCTATGGAATAGTCGAGGCTGCAATGCCGCAGGTTCGGGAGATCAAGTCGTGATTGCTGCTTTATCCATCGCCATCATCGTCCAATGGGTGCTACTCTTGGCGCTGTGTACCGCCGTATTGCTACTGTTCCGACAGGTTGGCATGCTGCATGAGCGGCTAGGGCCGGTCGGCGCGCTGACATTGCCGGGCGGCGTAGCAATCGGCGATCATGCCCCGCGTTTCGATCTGGCCGCGGTGAATGGCGGCGTTGTGAAGCTCGGCGGGCAGGATATCGGCGGCCAAGACACGCTGCTCTTCTTCCTCTCGCCGCGTTGCCCCATGTGCAAGTCGCTGATCCCGATCGTGAAGTCGATCGCTCGCGACGAAAGCGCCACATTGCGCGTGGTGCTTGCCAGTGACGGCGACGAGGGCTTACAGCGCAAAATGATCTCCAGCGAACGGCTGGAGGCGTTCCCGCTTGTGCTCTCTACCGAACTCGGCATGGCCTATGCGGTTTCGAAGCTGCCCTACGCAGTGCTAATCAAGGCCGACGGCCATGTCGCCGCCAAGGGTCTGATCAACAATCGCGAGCATCTGGAAAGCCTTTTCGAGGCTCGTCGCAGCGGCGTCGCCTCCCTCCAGGAATATCTCGAGCGCGGGAGGGCCCCGCTAAAGCCGGTTCAGCAAAGGACGGTCGCATGAACAGAATAGACCGCGTGGCCGAATATCTGGCACGCCAAGCAGCCCGGCGCCTGTCGCGTCGCGGCTTCATCGGGCGCCTTGGCGCTGCGATCACGATCGGTGCGGCGCCGCTCCTGCCCGTCGCGCGGAGCATCGCGGCCACACCCCCAACCCCGGCCCAGCCTGGGGAAAAGGGCGATCCGGCGAGCTGTGACTATTGGCGATATTGTGCGATCGACGGATTCCTCTGTTCCTGCTGTGGGGGCTCGGCATCCAGTTGCCCGCCAGGGACCGAGCCCTCGCCGATCACCTGGATCGGCACGTGCCGCAATCCGGTCGACGACAAGGATTATGTGGTGTCGTACAATGATTGTTGCGGCAAGAGCGCCTGCGGTCGCTGCGAATGCACGCGTAACGAGCGTGATATGCCCGTCTACCAACCCTCTGCCGCGAACGATCTGGATTGGTGCTTGGGCACTCAGAATGGCGTCGTATACAACTGCTCGACCGCCGTTGTCCTCGGGCCATCGGGTTGATCTGGAAACGGACTTTGATTGCATCGCTGGCAATCGGCGCAGTCGCGCCGGTCGGTCTGTCCGCGACCAACGCGCCCGATCCAGAGACGCTTTCGCCCCAAATGAACTACATACTTCAATGTCAGGGCTGCCATCTGGCCGACGGCAGCGGCATGCGGGGCAAGGTCCCGGACTTGCGGGGCAAGCTGGGCCTGATCGCCCAACTTCCGGAGGGGCGCGCCTATATCGGTCGCGTACCTGGCGTCGCCAATGCCCATTTGACCGATGCGCAACTCGCACGCCTGCTCAACTGGCTGGTGCCGGCAATGGGTCCGGCACCGAAGCGCTTCGCTCCCTATTCTGCGGCAGAAGTCGGAACGCTACGGCGAAACCGGCTTCAGGAGATCCGTGCCGTTCGCGAGCATATCCTCGCGCAGACCGCGACAATGCCCACGCGGTGACCGATCAACGACGCAGATTGGTGTAGATACGCTCCAGCACCTTATTCAAACGATTTTCTTCGGCGTCGCTGGTCTTGGCGAAGGCCTTCTCATAGATTTTCTCGGCGACCGCCCAGGCACGTTCGCGGGCATCGAGGCCGCTTTGAGTGAGGGTCACTTCGGTCACGCGGCCATCGCTTGCTCGCGGCGCACAGGCAACCAGGCCGTCTGCTTCCATGCGCTGAATGATTTTCAACATCGTGGGCACCTTGGCGATCGCGAGTTCGGCGACTTCAGTAACGCTGATCGCCTGCCCCGGACCAACGCACATCAGCACGCGCCAGCGTGGAACGTCCAGGCCTATCTTGCGAAGGGCCGGTTCGACGTTCCGTATATATTGGCCCGCCGCCTGGGTTAGCCAGAAAAACGGCCATCGCCGCGCATCGAAATCAGCGCCTTCCAAAATCTTCTCCTGCGACCGTTCGGCCGTTCACAAGCATGCTAAGCTCATAGCGACTTGGAGCAATCACTCAACCGTTGCGGTGGGAAGTTTGGGCAGGAAGCAGAAAAGACATGGCCGCCAGCGGATGCCGGCGGCCATCTGGCTATCAGAATTTGACGGATGCGGAGAGACCATAGGACGCGGGCTCACCATAGATTTCGAGACGGAAGAAGCTGACATTGTTGATGTAGGTCAGATATTCCTTATTCCAGATATTGCGGCCCCAGGCAGCGATTTCCCATCCGCCATTCTTGCTGGCCAGCGTTAGGCGGGCGTTCTGGACCCAATAGGACGGCGCGCGATCGAATATCTGATCGGTTGCCTCCAGGAAGCGAGTGCCGACGTAGCGGAAGTCGGTATTCGCGATCAGTTCGAGGTCCGACCCAACCTCAAAGCTCTTTTGCACCATACCCTGGCCCGACCATTTTGGGTTGTTGACCGGGCGCTTGCCATCCAGTGCGACCGGGCCGACATAGGTGGTGATAACGGCATCTGTATTGCGGAAGCGAGAGTCGAGATAGCTGCCACCCAGCTTGATCAGGAACGTCGGCTCCGGCCTGAAAACCAGATCCGCTTCGACTCCATAGGTGCGCGATCCGCCAATATTGCGCGTGATCGGCACCAATGGCGATGAGGGGTCATCGACGTTGGTCTGCAGGTCTTTGTAATCATAGTAGAAGGCCGAAAGATTGAGATCGATCTTGCGATCGAGAAGGCGCGATTTCGACCCGATCTCATAGGCGGTCAACCGTTCCGGATCGAAGCTGGTGATCACGCCACCGAATGGGATGCTGTACCCGCCGCTGCGGAATCCGCGCGAGATCGACGCATAGACGAGCTGGTTTGTCGAGGGCTTCCAGTTGACCCCGCCCCGGAACGATGTGGTGTTATCGGTGCGGTGATCGATGAGCGCATCGGCAGGTATCACAGGGGTCACGATATGGCTGCGTCCCATCGGATCATTAGCGCCCAGATAGGTTTCCGCATCGATGGACGTACGATCGCTCGTGTAGCGAAGGCCGCCTATTAGCGTGATCGTGTCGGTCAGCTGATATTCGGCGTTGGTAAATGCCGCGAGCGAACGCACCTTTTGCTTGAAAGCGGCGGCAAGCCGTGGCGCGAACGGCGGCAGCCCCAGCAGGGCGTTATCGGCGAGGTTTGCGCTCGTTGCGTCGGTGATCGAGTCATGCTCGTAGAAGCCGCCGATCAGCAGGTTCAAGCGGCCAAGTTTCGCGAAGGCCCGCAATTCCTGGGAGAACTGGTTGATCCGGTCATAATAATTCTGGTTTGCCGTGGCATAGGGCGAATTGTCCGGATCATCCGTCTGATCGCGCTCGAAATAGTCGAACGCTGTGATGGATGTGAAGCTGATGGCTCCAGCCTGATGCTCAAGCCGGGCGTAGCCGCCATAGGCAGTATTGTTGGCGCCCTGGGGATTGTCCGCTGAAAGCTCACGAATGCTCTGTGTTTCGCGCAGGCCCAGAGGGTTTGGACCAGGCACGAATGGGCCGTATTTTAGGCAGGCGGAGCGGTTCTTGCGAATTTCGCCTGTAAAGACCTGCGGACAAAGCGTGCCGTCCGCGTTGAAGATGCCGGGGCTCTTGTAGGGCGTCAGCTCGCTCTTGTCGCGAAAGGCATAGCCCATCAGACGGAGCGAAGTGTCCGGTCCCTGCCATTTGAATTGCAGGCGACCCACCATCTGGTTCGGCGCGCCATGATCCTGACCCGTCAACAGGTTGCGGTAAGGACCGCCTGTACCCTGCGCGACGAGGAATGATCCTCGGATCGCGACCTCCTCGCTCAACGCATGGTTGAAGACTCCGTCTATGCGACCACGGCCATAATTGTCGAAATTGAAGTGCATCGCGCCGCTGGTATCGAATTGCGGTTCGACCGTGTAGTAATTGACGGATCCGCCAGTAGTATTGCGGCCGAACAACGTGCCTTGCGGTCCCTTAAGGGCCTCGACGCGCTGGATGTCGAAGAAAGGCACCGTCGCCATGAACGGCTTGCTCTTGTAGACTTCATCGACATGGATCGCCACCGGGGAGTCGAAATTCGAAGCGAACTCGTTGAGGCCGATACCGCGCACCGTGAAGGCCGGCAGGTTGACGCTGGTTGTTGCAACGACACCGGTCAACTGGCTTGCAAGAGCGCCGACATCGGTCGCCTGGGAACGACGCAGTTCTTCTTCGCCAAAGGCGGTGATGTTGATACCGATATCGCGAACCGACTGGGCACGTTTCTGTGCGGTGACGACGATCTCGCCGTCCGTGTCGGTACCTGCGGCGTCCTGCGCCAGAGCCGGCGCACCGGCTGCGAAGGCGACGCTGCACAGCAAAGCGACTGAAAGCTTCTTCATTACATGGGTCCCCTAAATTATACCCGAGACTGGATCGCCTCTGTTCTTCCTGCGATTTTCAGCCTCTATGGAACGGCACAAGCCGCGGGCCTTGGAATGTTCAGACTAGGGCGAATGGGCATAACGTTCCCGCCCCGTCGTGCCAAAAAAGCGCCTGCCGATGCCAAATGCACGCCCTCTGGCCGTCGGATCATGCCAACTACGAATTTACTTGAAAAGGAATGCAATCGGCCAGAACATTGTGACACTGGGATGGCAACGAATCATTGCCTCCCTTTCCACATGCGAACGGGGTCGACATGTTTGGATTAGGAACTCTGGATCGGTTCGAACAATCGTTGCGCGACACATATGGCGCATTCGACATCGAACCCATCGACACATCCGCACGGCCGAGTGGCGGCATGAGCCCGATTGCCGCTGGACCTTTTCCCGGATTCCATATCCGCGCCAAGGCAGTGCGCAGTATTCGGCCAGCACTTGCCGGACGCTGGACCGACCAGGCCTTCATCCTGATGTCAGTGGCCGGCGAAGTCACCGTGCGTCATTATGGCCGCGAAATCGGCTTATCCACGGGCGATCTTGTGTTGATGGACTCGCGCGAAGCCTGCACGATCGACGTAGGCGACGACGGCACCAAATCCATGGTGCTTGCCTTGCCGCGCGATATCCTGTCGCAGATGCGATCCAATGCCGACAGCCTGTATGGCCGCTCCATCGCGGGGCGGCGCGGCGCCGGGCGCATGCTGTCTGCCGTGCTGCAATCCCTCGATATCGACAGCGAAACGGATACGGGCGACGATGCTATCGCGATATCGGTCACGATGTCGTTGCTGGAAAATGCCCTTACCCATGCAGGACCAGATGATGGCCGCCACACCCGCGCGGGTCAGCAGATAGATCGCATGCGTGAATGGGTCAGTGGGCAAATCGGCGATCCTGACCTCGATGCGGACATGCTCGCCGACGCGTTCGGACTGTCCCGCCGGAGCCTCTATCGCCTGTTCGCCGAAACCGGGACAACGCCGCATCGCTGGCTTGCGAACCTGCGGCTCGACCTTGCCCAGCAATGGCTGAAGGATCCGACCTCCCCCCACCGTTCGGTCTGCCAGGTCGCCTATGCCGCCGGTTTCAACGACAGCAGCCACTTTGCTCGGTTGTTCAAGCGCCGCTTCGGAAGCTCGCCGGCCAGTCACCGAACACGCAATTGATGCAAGCGGTTTAACTGCGGCGCGGCAAATGGCGGGGAAGATAGAGCGCCAGATAGGCGCAGCTCATCCGCTTTGCCTCCTCGACCATGCCCCTGCTCAGCGCGCCACCTTCGAACAGCGACAATCCAAACATCAGGTCGGCCGCCTCGACTGCATGGAAGAAGATGCGGCTGCGATTGGGGATATCGGGAAGTATGAACTGTGCCCCTATCAAGTCTTCGATCAGGCGGCTCGTGTCCATGTCGGCGCGCCGGCTGAAGCGCTTGATCAGCGGCGGGGTCTGGGATGACAGCATCAGTTGCTGGGCAGCGGGATTATCATCGAAGAACAGCGCTGCGCGGTCGATGATCACGCCCATTGCTGCTTCCCAGTTCTCGACCTTGGGCAGTGGCCGCTGAATCATTTCCTGCAACTCGCCATCCAGCAGTGCCACCAGTTCGATATATAGGCCCAGCGCATCCGCGTAGAAAAGATAGGCCGAGCTTTTGGGCACTTCCGCATGCGCCGCGATTTCCGCCAAAGTAAGCTGACTGCTGTCATGCTGGCCCAGAAGTGTCCGCGCCGCAGCGAGCAAGGCCTCCCGACGCTTGCGTCCCCTTGCCTGGGTAACAGGCGTCTTGGCCGGCTCTTCCTTCAATGTGCTACCTCGTTCATGCTGCGGCGCTAGCACGCGCTCTTTGGTCAAGATAGGCGCGGGCTACCAGGCATGCCCGCGCGATCAGGAACGGCCCCAATTCACGCGCCGTCTGCGTTTCTGGACGGGTCTGTACCCAGCCAAGATATGTCGTACTCCGCAGGAACAGAAACAGCGGAAGCAACGCTTCATGCGCGTCCGGCAGGGTCCGCGTCGACCGATATCCTTCGAAAAGCGCCTGCTGCATGGCGTCATAGGCGGGATGGTCGAGGTTGAAATAAAGCGCGGTAGCAAGATCGAACATATGCCAGCCAAAACCGCTATCGTCGAAATCGATCAGCTGGAGCCGCCCGTCTTTCACGATCAGGTTTTCCGGCACGAAATCGGCATGGATCAGGCCATAATTATGTGCACCTTTCCCGAAATCGGCGAGGTCCTTTGCCGCGCACGCGCTCGCCTCCCCAAGCACTCCGCGCTCTTCCGGCGCCAGCATTTCCAGTTCCAGAAAGCGGCCCCAGAAAGGATCGGAACCGATCAGTCCGGCTTCGTCCCACGCATGCCGCTCGAAATCATCGGGGAAGGCCATCGCCGCGACGCGATCATGCATCGACGCAGCTAGCACACCGGCGTCGAAAAACAGGCGCACTGCAGCTGCTTCTTCCAACCCCAGCCCTTTTTCAGACGATCCTACAGGTATGCCGGGCAGCCAGCCGAGTATGTCGATCTGACGCGGTTCGGGAATGCCCGGAGCGGACACCGTCTCAAAAATCTCACCGTCGCGACTGGGCAAGATCGGCGGCACCGCAATCCCGTCCCGCTCGAGTGCCTGCATCCAGAGCAGTTCGGAACGAAGCGCGGCGTCGCTGTGATAGGCGTGGCGGTGAACGCGCACCGCCACCCGCATGCCATCATCGCGATACGCCGAGAAAACCGCATTTTCGCGATATTTTACCAGACGAATATCATCAAAGCAGCCGGGCCAGCGCTCCAGCGCGATCCGCGCCATTTCAGTGAGCAGAGCAATCTGCGCATCATCGCCGAGCGAATAGAAATCTGTCATGATGAGCCCCCTCAAATTGCGCCAAGAGCATCGTCAAGAGTGGTCAGCAGCCGATCAGCATGCTCCTGCGCAAAGACCATTGGCGGTCGCATTTTCAGGACGTTGTCATACCGACCAATCCGGCTGACGAGCACACCATTCTCCCGCATCAGGTTCATCACCTGCTTGGTTTGTGCGGTCGCGGGCGAACGGTTGACATCGCCATCGACCAGTTCCAGTCCGAAGAAGAGACCACGCCCCCGCACATTGCCAACGATAGCGTGCTTGTCGGCCAGCTGGCGCAGCCCTGCTTTGACATAGGCGCCCACGGTGCGGGCGTTCTCCAGCAGTTGCTCGCGCTCCAGCACATCGAGCACCGCCATGCCGGCGGCGGCGGAGACGGGGTTGCCACCGAACGTGTTGAAGTAGGTAGCGGCCGCGCCGAAGCTTTCGATCAGATCGGTCGGAGCGACTACACCCGCGACCGGATGGCCATTGCCCATCGGCTTTCCAAGCGTGACGATGTCCGGAACCGCTCCGCTCAGCTGGTGCCCCCACATCGTTCCAGTGCGCCCAAAGCCCGCCTGAACTTCATCGCAGATGAAGAGGCCGCCCGCCGCGCGGACGATTTCGACAGCCTTGGCGACATAGCCCGGCACCGTCTCGGGAAGGCCTTCATTGGCGAACAGTGTATCAATCAGCAACGCCGCGACCTGGATGCCTTCGGCCTGAAGCGATCGCACTGCAGCGTCCACTTGTGCTGCGAAATGAACCGCCAGTTCCTCGTCACTTCGACGCTGACGGTCACGATAGGGATCGGGAACAACAATCTTGCGCGCAAAGCCGGGAAAGGGTTCAGGAACGGGAAAGCACGTGGTGACTGACGCGAGTGTTTCGGAATTTCCGTGATAGCTGAAGTCGCTGACAATGAGCCCGGTACCTCCGCTGCGGTAGCGCGCCATGCGCAGCGCAAGTTCATTCGATTCCGTGCCGGAACAGGTGAATACGACACTCGTCAGGCTGGGATCGAAGGTCGCGGTCAGCCGCTCAGCATATTCGACCACCGTCTCATGCAGATAGCGTGTATGGAGGTTGAGGGTGCCCGCCTGCCTCGCGATTGCCTCGACGACATGCGGATGACAATGCCCAACATGCGGCACATTGTTATACACGTCCAGATAATCGCGGCCCTCGGCATCGGTCACCCATACCCCCTGGCCCTTCACCAAATGGACAGGACGCTCATAGAATAGCGGGGCGCTGCGGCCGAGCACGCGATAGCGGCGCTCAAGCAGCGCATGATCAGACGACATGGTTGGTCCTTTCGGTGGGTTTTGGAGCGCAGCGGCGAAGAAAAAGATGATTGCCTGCAGCGAGTGTCATCAAGATGCCCAGGCCGACCAGAACCCGCGCATCGGCGCGAAAACAGGCGAGGAACAACGCAATCGCGAGCAGCAGGCAGACAGCCGCCATCAGGATGCCGCCCCAGGCGCGGAAAGGCCGCTCTATATCGGCCCAAATGATCCGCAGACGGATGAATGCGGCGAGCAGGACAATGTAGGCTGCACTGAGCGACAGCACGACCGCGAGCAATATCCTGTCCGGCGGCACCGTCGATGCGACCAGCCCCATAACGCTCACCAGCACCAGTGCCAGATGCGGCGATCCGAACCGGTTTGTTCGGGCAAGCGGCGCAAACATGAAGCCATCGCGCGCCAAGGCGAACAACTGGCGTGAAGCCGCATAGATCAGGGAAAAGAGCGTGGCGACCAGCCCCAATATCCCGCTCAGTCCCACTGCAACGACGATCCAGTGCGGCACGCCGGCTGGCACGCTTGCCATCGCGGCATAAAGGGGGTCGGCAGCGTTGCCGATGCGCTCGATACCGCTGGCCCCCGCCCCGAGCACCAGAACACCCAGCGCCGAGACCAGCAGAGTCGCGATGGCGCCCACGATGCCGCGCGGCATGTCGCGGGCCGGATTTCCTACTTCTTCGGAGGCAGCCGCTGATTGCTCGACCGAGATGAACAGCCAGATCGCATAGGGAATACAGGCGAACACGCCCGCCACCTCTATGTGCAGCCGCTCACCTGCACGCGTCAGATTGGCCGGGTCGAAATGCGGCAGCATGGCAAGATCGAACAACAGGATGCCCATGATCGCCAGCATGCCCGCGGCCATCATCCACCGCATCGCCTCACCCACGCCGCGCAGATGAAGCGCCAGGATCATACCGAATAGTGCGAATTTGAGCGGCCAGCCGCCAAAGCCGAGCACGTGGCTGGCATAGGCCGATACGAATTCAGACGCGGCGCCGGTGCCAATTGCCAGCGCCACGAACACCGCGCATCCGACCGCCGAACCGACCAGCGTCCCAAAAGCCTCCGCACAATAGAAATAGAGCCCACCGGCATGCGGGCGCGCCGCTGACAGTTCAGCAAGGCAAAGTGCCAGCCCAAAGCACAGCAGCGCCATCAACAGGGTGGCGACGACCATGTTGCCCCAACCGGACCCGACCAGCCCGTAATTCCAGCCGGAGAATTGGCCGGCAACGACCAGGGCAATGCCAAGACCTGCCACGTGCGGCCAGCCAAGAATGGGTTTGGCGATCGTCATGCCTTAGCGTTTCTCACATCCTTGCGATCGAGCTTACGCAACATAGGCAGCAGGATCAGCGCTGCGATGATGTTGATGGCAACAGCAGGCAGTGCCAGGCGCGGCAGGTTGCCGATTGTGCCAAACAGGGCCGCGCCGAACGCATAGGGGATCAGCGAGAAGCCCTGCAGGAAGGCCGCGATCCGTCCCCCAGGGTCAAGCACCGAGGCAAGGCCGAAAAAATAGCTGTTGAGCGCCATTTGTATGAGCCCGAAGGCCAGCATGCCCACCACGAACGAGGGCACGCTGTCACCGCCCAGAGCAAGGCCGTAGGCGATCGTTGCGATCACCATTGTAGCTAGGGTCGGCAGGGTACGGCCCGGCCGCGTTCCGATCCAGGCAACCAGTATCGATCCGACGACCGTCATCAGCGTGGTTGCGCACAGCACTGACCCGACCCCGGCCGGCGACAGTCCGACCGCAACCGCGCGCCTCTCGCAGAAGGAGTAGACGCCGCCGTAGAGCGGGAAGGCGATCGTCATGACCAGCATCACGATGACAACCATGCCCCACGGTGTTCCGGCCCCTGCAGCCCCCCCCGCATCCTCGACTACATGGTCGTCAACGAAGAGTAACGCCGGCGTGACGGTCAGCGCAACGATGGCGAGCATCAGGAAAGCGGTGCTAACGCCATAGCTGCTACCGATGATCGGCACGGCGAACAGAAGCAGCGCGAAGGCGATCGTCGCACCCGCATAAATGCTGCCATAGATCCGTTCAGGGCTCGCCATACCGGCGATGCGCATGGCCATGCCAGCCAGCAATCCGCCCGATCCCAAACCACCCAGAAATGCAAAGCTTGCAAATGTCGCAAAGTCCGATGCGATCGAAAATCCGAAATAGCCCGCTATCAGCAGTGCCGCGAACAGATAAAGGGGAGGCCGTCCTGGAAAGCGATGCAAGAGCGGCGGCAACAGCATCGAAGCCGCAGCGACTCCACCGACCAAGATCGCCCCGATCCATCCTGCCTGCTGCGATGTCATCGCCGCTCCGTCCATGGCGCCGCCGATCACCACCGGTGTCGTCATCATCGGATACATGCCCAGAAAAGTACCGCCGGTAAGCGGCGCCACGGCCCTCCAATTCATTCTGCCCCCCCCTTCGCCACGATTCGAGGAAAGGCTATGATAATTTGCACTCTAGTCCAATTAAAAACTGGATTTTTCAACTAACTGAGGCCATTTTCTCTGAACACGTCATTTTGAATAGACCATGTTCCATTTTTTAGGAGGGGAAATATGCGCGAAGGAGATGGTTCGGTAAGGCCCGTGGTCCTAGTGACCGGCGGCGGCACAGGGATTGGAGCGGCCGCCGCACGGCGGCTAGCACACGACTGGCAAGTCGTGATCTGCGGCCGGCGCAGGGCGCCTCTAGAAGCCGTCGCGGCGGAGACGGGCGCAGCGATCTTCACGACCGATGTGGGAGATCCTGCGGCGGCAACCACGTTGATCGCCGCAATCATCGAGCGCTTCGGTCGTCTGGACGGACTTGTGCTCAACGCGGGCATACTGATCAACGCGCCCTTTGGCGACATGAGCCTGGACGCCTGGAACCAGCAGATCGCGATCAACCTGACCGGCCCCTTCGCCATGACCCAGGCCGCGCTGCCCCATCTGCTTGCCCGCAAAGGCGCAGTGGTTTCGATTACATCGGTTGGCGGCCTGCAAACCGGCCCTGGCCTTGCCGCCTATTCCGCGTCCAAGGCAGGCCTTCAATTGATGACTCAGGCGCTCGCCTATGAGCATGCGCGCGACGGTCTGCGCGCCAACATCGTCGCGCCGGGTTGGATCCGAACAGAGATGGGCGATGAAGAGATGGAGACGATGCGCATCGCTGAGAATCTGGAGGGCGCCTACGCTAAGGTCAGCGAGCATGTGCCCGCACGCCGGGCTGGCAGTTCGGATGAGGCCGCAGAGGCAATTGCCTGGCTGCTTTCGCCGGCAGCGTCATTCGTCAACGGCGCGGTGCTGGCGGTCGATGGCGGATCGCTGGTCGCCAATGTCGGCATGACTTTCTTCGACACGATCACGGAACAGACTGCAGGCTAAGTTTGGTGCGACCGATCAACGAAAAAGGGGCGGCCAATGGCCACCCCTTTTTCTCATCCTGATGTCAGAGGCGACGCGTAACGCTCGCACCAAACCACCGGGGCCGCGCATAGGTTTGCTGCGTGAACCCGAACGGACCCGACAAATCGAGATTGTAGAGCTTGTACTTCTTGTCGGTCAGGTTGGACACGAAGGCGGCGAGCTCCCACTTGCGCGCGCCGAACACATAAGTGACCCGCGCATTGCCGATGACGCGACCAGCCTGACGATCGACCGGCGCGTTGAAGGTCGAGAAATATTGCGCGCTGTCATACTTCCAATCGGTCTGAAGTGCGAACGTACCGTCTCCCATTTCCATTTCGTACCGGGCAAGTCCGCCTAAGCTGAATTTGGGTGCCTGCGGCATGCGCGTGTCGGTGACGCGGCCGGATGGCAGCGTGACATCCTTCACCTTGCTGTCAAGATACGTCCCGAACGCCGACAGATAGAGACCGTCGGTGGGCCGCGTGTTGAATTCCAGTTCCAGTCCCTTGATCGTGGCATCCTTGTTGCGGACGGCGAGCGCGATATTGACCAGTTCGAACGCCTGATAATCCTGATAGTCGTAGTAGAATGCAGCCAAATTCAAGTGCGTGACGCGACCCAGGGCCAGCTTCATGCCGGCCTCATAATCGATCAGCACTTCTTCGTCGAAGGGGATTGTGGTCAGGTCGCCGGGGTTGAAAGCGGGCGTGCCGAACCCCCCGCCCTTGATGCCCCGATTGATGCTGGCGTAGATCAGCGTATCGGTGTTCGGCTTGAAATTGACGCCGATCTTGCCTGAATAATCTTTGAAAGTCTGACGCGCGAGATTGCCCACGCTGGCACGATTGAAGGTGAAGTCCACCACGCCATTTTCGATATGGGTGAAGTCGAGCGTCTTGCGATCAGCCGAATATCGCAGCCCACCAACCAGGCTAACCTGATCGCTGAACGCATATTCCAGCTGGCTGAAAGCCGCAAAGGACGTGGTGTTCAATCGTCCGCCATAGACTTCGTCAAGGCCGATCGCCGACAGGTCGGTATGATAATTGTTATCGCTTACGATTTTGATCGCATAGCCGCCGACGACCCAGTTCAGAGTATCGCTGTTCCCGGACAAGCGTAGTTCTTGAGAATATTGATCCAGATTCTGTGCGGTCGGATATTGGAATATTCCTTCCGGCGACATGTCCGCATCTTCGCTATAGCGCTTCTTGAGATACTGATAGTCAGAGATCGAGGTCAGCGTGGCGCCGCGGAAGTCGTGCTCGTAACGGAGCGTGGCGCTCCAATAGGTGCGGCTGAAGTTGTTGGGTCCATTGAATGCGACATGCAGCGGGTTCGATCCTGCCTGGACGTAGCCGAACATGTCGCAACCCGCGCAAGTGCCATAGGGATTTTCGTCCCTGCCAACATATTCGCCCAGACCATCGGCATTCGCGATGGCCGTGCGATGACTGTAAAGCCCGCCATTGCGCTCATTATCATTGCGCATGCCTTGAATTTTCAGGTTGAACGATCCCGACTCGCCAACGTCGCCGGCAAGCTGGAAGCGCCCGGCATAGAAGCGGGCATTACCCAGATCCTTGCCTGCGCTGTTCTTGATATAGCCGCCGCGATTCTCGGTCGTGAAGGACAGGCGCGCGCGCAGCGCATCGCTGAGCGGGCCACTGATCGCGCCTTCGGTCGCGATTTGGCCGTAGCTGCCGCCGGTCACGGTGAGGAAGCCGGACAGATCGCGGGTCGGCTTGGCAGAGACGATTTGAACAAGGCCGCCGGTCGCGTTGCGGCCGAATAGCGTTCCCTGCGGCCCGCGCAGCATCTCAATGCGTTCCAGGTCGTAAGTCTGGCCGGCAATGGCGCCCAGCGCGCTCACATAGACTTCGTCATTGTAGAATGCGATCGGCGCCTCCTGCGTATCGGCAAAATCATTCTGCGAAACGCCGCGAATATTGAAAACAGTGAGCGTCGGGCTGTACGCTAGGATTTGGAGGCTTGGCAGTTTTGTCGCAATCGCAGACATATCCTGCCTACCGAGATCGGCCAGGCCTTCGCGACCGAGCGCGCTGATTGCGAGGCTCACCTTCTGAATATTCTGCTCGCGCTTCTGCGCCGTGACGACGATGTCGCCCGGGCTGTCCTGCACTGCACTGGCAGCGTCCGCCTGGCGCTGTGTCGCTTCCTGCGCTGCGGTAACGCAAGGCAAGCCCGCCAGCATGGTCGCCCCTATCAGCGCCTGGCGCATCAACATGTTGATCTGAACCATTTTCAATCTCCCTTTTATCCATCCCTGCGAAGGACTGTGTTGTTGTTTTATGAGGTGTCGGCAGCCTTCAGCGCATGTAAAGACCACCGTTGATGTCGATCGTCGCTCCCGTGATGAAGCCAGCATCACGCGCGCACAGCCGCACCACCATCGATCCGACGAATGCGGGATCGCCAAGTGTCCCGACAGGAACATTCGCCTTGAACTGCGCCATCTGCTCCGCCGGGATGGTTTGGTGGACCATCGGTGTATCGAGAGGTCCGGGCGCGATAGCATTGGCGGTGACACCGAACGGCGCCAGATCGCGCGCGAACACCTTGGTGAGCGTCAGGATGCCGCCCTTTGATGCGGCATAATGAGCGCCCGTTGCGGTTCCGCCATTCTGGCCCGCAAGCGACGCGAGATTGACGATTCGGCCATAGCCACGCGCCTTGAACAGACGGCCGAAAACCTGGCTGCCCACGAAAGTGCCGCGCAGATTGACAGCGGTAACCGCGTCGAACTCCTCTGGTGTAATGTCGAGAACAGGCTTCGCTGCAGTCGCGGCCGCGTTGTTTACGAGTGCTTCAACGGAACCCCAGCGTGCCAGCAACGTGTCACGCGCCGCGACGAAGGCCGCTTCGTCGCGCACGTCCAGCCCCACGCCCAGCGCGGTTGCGCCGCTCGAATCCATATTCTCCGCTGCCGTTTCCGCACCAGCTTCGTCAACGTCGCCGATCGCGACACGGAAGCCTGCCCCATGGAGCGCGCGCGCGATCGAGAGGCCCACCCCGCTCGCCCCGCCTGTTATCAGCGCGACATCCCCGCTCATTCGGGGATCACCAACTCGCGGCCCAGGCGCGCCTCGACGCGAATGTAGCGCCACAGGCGGTACTCATCGACTTCGATGGTCCGGAACAGGTTGCATGCGGCGACGGCCGTTTCACGATCGGGCACGTCTGCCAGGATATAGAAAGTCCACGGCCAACCATTGGGTGATGTGCCAACCATCGTCTGATCATCGTCTATCGTCCCGATGATCTCCACACCTGGAAGGTCGCGGATGCCCTTCAGCATTTCGCCAGTTGCGGCCCACACCTTGCCGATTTCGCTTCCGGGCAAGTCGAAAAAATTCTGAAGTACCGCGCCGCAGAATAGAACGCGAAGCTTGGACTTGTCGGACATGGGAATATTCCTTTCTCTTCGATCAGGGGAAGCCGGGAGGCGAATCCATGCCGAGCAAGACACGCCCGGCATTCTGCCAAGTGCCATCTGCTAGGAAGGCATGCTGCGGCACGATCATGGCGTCCTGCATATGGCGCGCGATCATGTGATCCGTCACGATGCCGGTCGTGCCGCTTAACCTGTAGACAGCCTGCGTGACATCAGCGCCGGCGCGTGCGGCATTGGTCGAAGCCAGGCGCAGCAAGGCGCGCTGCTGAATGCCGAGCTCGTCCCCCGCGACCAGCGTCGCATAAGCCTCTTCCGTCGCTTCATAGAAGAAAGCGCGCGCCGAGCGGAGCGTCGCCTCCGTCTTGGCAAGGTCAGTCTGAAAATAGGGGCGTTCCGCGAAATTGGCCGCGCCGGTGATGGAGCTTCGACCGCCCGCTAGATCGCAAAGCACGTCGATCGCGCCACGCGCCGCGCCAAGCGCCACGGCGGCAAGCACCTGCGCCGCCAGCGGCATGGTAGGATATTTGTAAAGCGGCTCGTCCAAGCTCGATGCGCCGCCGCGCACGAATGTCCAGTCGCTCGGCACGACGACGCGATCGACCACCATGTCGTGGCTGCCCGTGCCCTTCAGCCCTATCACGTCCCAGTTACGGTCAATTTCGACCTGCGACGCCGGCATGACGGCAATCAGCGGGAGGCCACCGCTCCCTCCGCCCTCCACCTTGATACCCACGCCGACAAGGTCTGCACCCGTCGAGCCGCTGCCCCACTGCCACCGCCCCGAAACCTCCAGCCCGCCATCCACCGGGACGGCCTTTTGCGGAGGATAGATGCCGCCCGCGAAAATCACGTCAGGCCCGTTGGCGTAAATAGTTTCCAGCGTATGGACCGGCAGCGCCGACAAATAGATCGCCGAAAAACCGAAACTGGCGACCCAACCCGCCGAGCCATCGACCTGCGACAAGCGTTCGACCATCCGCAGGAAGGTGGCTGGCGGCGCTTCTTCACCGCCAAAGCGCCTGGCAACCATCGCGCGATAAAAGCCCGCCTCGCGCATCAACTGCACGACATTGGAGCTGATCTGCTGATCGCGGGAAAACTGAGTGCGCTGCTCGCGCACCGCATCCAGCAGACGGTCGAAGGCGGCATCCAAGATGCCGTCCGACACTGTATGAGAACGAAGCGCAAATCCCATCTTACTCTCCTGGCGGGGCCGTCCCACACTTGGGATCAAAGCAGCAGCCCTTGCCTTCATATGCAATCAAAAAACTTGAATAGTCAAGTATTTTGGCGTGTGAATCAGAGCAGCAATGTCGTGACGGACTTGCTTTCGGTGTAAAGTTCGGTGACCGCATGACCCAGTTCGCGGCCATAGCCCGACATCCGGTAGCCACCGAAGGGCACCGCCGGATCAAGGAGATTGTGGCAGTTCACCCAGACATTGCCCGCCTTGAGCCGGCGCACGACGCGATTGGCGAGCGCAAGATTGTTGGTCCAAACACTGGCGCCCAGGCCATAGATGCTATCATTTGCGAGGCGCAGCGCATCATCCAGATCGTCGAAAGGCGTAGCGGCAAGGATCGGACCGAAAATCTCTTCGCGATAGATTCGCATGTCCGGTCGCGTGTCGGCGAATATAGCCGGGCGAAAAAAGAAGCCGCCGCCATCGACTGGCGTACCGCCAGCGATCAGGCGTCCGCCTTCCTTGCGCCCTGAGTCCAGAAACTCCTGCACGCGATCGCGCTGCCTGAGCGAGACGAGCGGTCCCATCTGGCTCGACTCATCGAAACCCGAACCGACTGCGAAACCACTGGCAAGTTCGGCAAGCCCATCCATCACTGCGTCATAGATCGGCCTCTCGACGAACAGGCGCGAACCTGCAGTACAAACCTGCCCATGATTGAAGAACACCGCCTGCGCCGCGCCCTGCACGGCCATACCAACGTCGGCATCCTTGAGGATGATGACGGGGGACTTGCCACCCAGTTCTAGCGACAGGCGCTTCATCGTATCGGCGGCGCGGCGCTGGATGGTCTGGCCGACCTCAGTCGATCCCGTGAACGCGATCTTGTCGACGCCCGGATGGTCGACCAGTGCAGCACCCGGCTCGGCATCCCCGGTAACGATGTTGACGGCGCCGTCGGGGAACCCTGCCTCACAAATCAGCTCGCCCAACCGCAGCGCCGTCAGCGGCGTATCCTCGGCCGGCTTCAGGACGACGGTGCATCCTGCGGCCAGCGCTGGCGCGATCTTCCAGATCGCCATGACGAGCGGGAAGTTCCACGGGATGATCTGGCCTATCACGCCCACCGGCTCGCGCAGCGTCTGGGACGTGAACTCCATGCCCGGCGGAACATAGTTGAACGACGGCGTGATCGTGGTGCCCTCGATCTTGGTCGCCCATCCCGCCATGTAACGCAGCGAGTCCACCGCGAGCGTCAGGTCGCCATGCCGCGCCATCATCAACAGCTTACCGTTGTCGATCGTCTCCAGCTCGGCCAGCTCGTCCGCATGCGTTTCCATGAGGTCCGCCAGCTTCAACAACAGTCGCTCACGTTGGACAGGACGTGTTGCCGCCCAGCTGCCCTCAAAGGCGCGGCGTGCGGCGGCGACTGCGCGATGAACATCGGCGGTGCCGCCAGCCGGCACCTCTACCAGCTTCAGGCCGGTTGCCGGATCGACCACATCTATCGTTCGGCCCGATTGCGCATCGACCCACTGTCCGTCGATCAGCATCTTACGGCCCGATGACAGGAATGTGCGCGCCGCATCTCCTAAGCGGGCTTTCTGGTCGGCGATCGTCGGCATGGGCAGGAATCCTCTTTTGAAGTCGACCCATGATAGGAAAGGCACCCCCGTTGCTTCTATGCAGGATGCGCATCCGCGATACGCAATCGGCACGAAACTGATGCGTGATTTCCTTGACAATTCAACTTTTGAGATTGATCAGGTCATAGCAGCACTTGCTTCGACTCCGCAGCGCGATGCCGCAAATTTGGAGGGTCAGAGACCATGCCGGCGCATTCTGCCTCTTTCGATAACGGCTGGCGCCGCGGTTTCCGGTCCAGCGATCCGGGTGAAACTCTAAGCCGCGTTAGCCTAGCGCTTGCGCCTCATGAAATGACGCTCAAATCCGCGCGCGCCATGGCAACGCGGCTGAGCCTGATCGACCTGGGCGAAGTGCAGATTGTAGACCTGTCCTACGGCACTGACGTATGGATCGATCCAGCGCACGTCGAAGACAGCTACCTCGTGCACACTGCATTGAGCGGCAGCAGCATGATGCTCGATTGCGCCCAATCCTGCACCGTTCGCCCCGGCGCGATGCATGTCACTTCACCCGGCGCGCGATTGAGAGTGGAAATGACCCATCGCTGCCGCCATTTGACCGTGCGCCTCTCAAAGAACGTGTTCGACGGCTATCTCAGGCAGGAACTTGGCATATCATCCAGCCGGCCGCTATCGTTCGACTCTACCGGCTTGGACCACCGCATGCTGCCGCAGGCGTGGAGCCAGTTGGCTAAGCATATCACCGATCAAGCCGGCGCCGTGCCCCAATTGTTCGCGAGCGGTCGACTCCAGCGCCATTACGCATCCATGATGGTCGAACTGTTGCTGAGCCACCATCCCAATAGCTATTCCGAGCTGATTGCGACACAGGGCAATGAAACCGCGCCTTGGCACGTGCAGCGGGCTCGTGCGATCATCCACGAGGATTTCGACGAAAACCTGTCGATCGCCAAGATTGCGATGCGGATCGGCGTCAGCGTGCGAAGCCTCCAGAACGGCTTCAAGCGCTTTCTGGGGATGACACCTGTCGAATATCTGCGGCACCACCGGCTGGAAAAGCTGCATGAGGCGCTGAGCTGCGGTGACGGCTCCGAACGCATCACCGATCTGATGCTCAATTGCGGCATCGTCGACTTTGGCCGCTATGCACATCATTACCGCAGGCGTTACGGTCGCAGCCCGTCCGAAATGCTGCGGACCATGCGTCTGGGCTAGCTCATAGCAGTCTAGCCGCCAGATCGTCCACCCATGCAAGCTGGAACGCCTTGGTCTGCGGTCCGGGCTGCTGCGCCTGAAATATAGCCAGAGTGGGATCAGCGACATCAGTCCGTTCGCCGCTCAGCGCTTCAACGATCGCCAGCCCCAGGAACGGCACGCTCGCCTCGGAATATCCGCCCTCATGAACGACGACTAGGCGTCCTCCGCACAGGCGCTCGGCCGTATCGACCATGCGCTGCGTCATCGCGCGGAACGTCTCACTATGGGCAAGCATGCGCGCCATGGGATCGGCGGCACCGGCGTCCAGGCCGCTTGCGATCACGATCAGATCGGGTTTGAAGCGTTCCAGCGCCGGCACGACGATCTTGTCGATCGAAGCCAGATAGGCTGCGTCTCCCGCCCCTGGCGGCAGCGATATGTTGATGTTCGCGCCTGCTCCGTCGCCCTCACCACGATCGTCGACGCCGCTATAACCCGGCGGAAAGCAATTTTCCTGATGCACCGAGATGGTGAGCGTGTCACCACGATCATAATAGATCGCCTGAGTGCCGTTGCCGTGATGAACGTCCCAATCCACGATCGCGACCCGGCTCAGCCCATGCGCCGCGCGGGCAGCCTCCACTGCGATCGGGATATTTGCGAGCACGCAAAAGCCCATCGAACGATCCGCCAAGCAATGATGTCCCGCCGGCCGGCACAGCGCGTAGGCCCGGGCGACCTTGCCGGTCATCACGTCTGAGATCGCCGCCTTGGCAAGACCTGCCGAAATGCAGGCGATATCGAATCCACCCGCGCTGAACGGCGCAAAATCACCGATGTCGCCGCCGCCAGCCGCGCTCACGCGCTTGAATTCCTCGATATAGCGGCTGGTATGGACCCGGGTCAGGTCGAGATCATCGACTGTTGCGGCACCTGTGACCTGCAACTTGTCGAGCAACCCGGATGTCTTGAGCAGCGACCAGAGGCGCCGCTTGGAATCGGGCGTGTCCGCCCCGGCGACTCCGCTTGGGGGTTGAACATATCCGCCGATAGGAAGAAACAGGGCTTGAAGCCCCGCGGCATGCCAAAACGTCCATTCGTCAGTGTAGAATCCCGTGGCGGTCATTCTTGTCGTCCCATTATCAATGGGTCGCTTGTCCGTCACTTTCAGAATATTTTCCCGGATCGGCGTGCCAGATTTATGTTCTTCCGTGCCAAGCGGCGCCCGCGCAACGCGAATGAACGGATATTTGGTTGGCCAAGCTGACGGCTCAATCGTCGATCTGCATAACCCCGGCACGCAGCACTGTGTGAGACAAGATGCCTTCATGCCCCAATTCGAAGCCGACGCCCGATTGTTTGGCGCCACCGAACGGCAGAGCAAGGTCGAGAATATTGTGCGTATTGATCCACACTGTTCCCGCCTTGAGCCGTTCAAAATAGTGATTGGCGGTCTTTAGCCCTTCGGTCCAGATGCTGGCACCCAGGCCAAAGGCCGTGTCGTTGGCCAGCCGCACCGCTTGCGCATCATCCTTGAATGGGAAGGCACACAGAACTGGGCCGAAAATCTCCTGCTGAACTGTCGGATGCCGATGATCGAGCCCGGTGATGACCGCGGGGGTAAAATAGCTCCCCTCCCCCTCAATAATCTCGCCTCCGAGCACGTGCGCGCCCGCACTGCGCGCGCGCTCCACATGATCGGCGACGCGCGTGCGATGGGCAGTTCCTACAAGCGGCCCCATCATCGATGCCGGGTCCAGACCCGGCCCCAGCCGAATCGACGCGGCTATTTCCGCTACTCCTGCAACCACCGCGTCGAAATGCTTTTCGTGGATCAATGCACGCGAACCGGCGCAACAATTCTGCCCGGAATTACCGTAGATCGCCCAAGCCGCGCCGGGAATGGCACGTGCAAGATCGGCATCCTCCGCGATGATTAGCGGTGATTTGCCACCGAGTTCGAGATTATAATGCTTGAAGGTCCGCGCAGCCTGTTCGGCAATGATCTGGCCAACCCGCGTCGATCCGGTGAAATTGATTTTGTCGATACCTGGATGCTCGATCAACGCCTTGCCCGTTACGTCGCCGGTCCCTGTGACGACATTGACGACGCCGGGCGGAACGCCGGCTTCGTCACACAGTTCAGCAAGGCGCAGGGCAGTGAGCGATGTCAGCTCCGAAGGCTTGAGGATGATTGTGCAACCGGTGGCCAGAACCGGCGCGAGCTTCCATACAGCCTGACAGAGCGGCACATTCCACGGCATGATCGCCGCGACTACGCCCGCGGGGAAGCGCCGCGTAAAGCCATTGAAGCGCATCGCAGGAAGATAGGGTACAGACAGATCCATGGTCTCACCGTTGAGCTTAGTTGCCCAACCCGCCATGTATCGCAGCGTATTGACCGAAAGATCGGCGTCGAAAAGCCGTGTGTTGGCGATCAGCTTTCCGCTGTTGACCGTCTCGATTTCCGCAAGCGACTGCGCTTCGGACCGGATTAATTCGGCTAGCCGCAGCATGATGTCTTCGCGCTGGTGCGGCCGCATGCGTGACCAGGCTGGATCCTCGAACGCGCGACGCGCTGCTGCGACCGCAGCGTCCACATCGGCTGCGCTGGCTTGCGAAATATGGCCAACCTCCTGGCCGCTGCTTGGATCGACGACCGGCAACGTCTCACCATTTTGTGCCGGGCGCCATTCACCGCCGATGAAGAGGTCCTTCTTGCCGCTAATAAAGGCGGCAGCCTTCACCGTCAGAAGCGAAAGGTCGTTGCCGGTCGTCATGAAATATCCTCTCGCAGATGGTCGGTTTAGCCCGCGACCTGGCTCAGTCCGATACGATCGTAGATGGCAGGATACCGGCGGCGCAGGACCAGCGCCTGCCCATCCCGGCAGCCGCGATCACAAGGAGCAGCGCAGGAAGACGATTGATGAAGGTGGAATCGGTGCCCGTGAGCAGGGAATAATTGGCCACTGAGAGAACCGTGCCTGTCAGCAACATCACACCGCCTGCAAACGGAAACAGAGCCATGCCCCCCAAGCGCCCTGTACGCTCACGTAGGAACAAAGGGATCGCAAACGCGGTAATGCTCAGCAATGCCATGAGACCAACCGAGCCGAACCCGGTCAATGCAGTGGTGAGCGACAGCAGAGGATCGAGCCCCGCCAGAGCGAAAAGCGAAATCACTACCGACAGCACCAGAATAACCGGCAGACCAGCATTGAATGGCGCGCCGTTCCCATGGCGCGTGCGCGCCAAGCGCGCAGGCAAGGCACCATCGCGCGCCAACGCGAAAACATATCGGGCACTGTTGTTGAAGAGCCCGAGCACTGCCGCGAACGCACTGCTGATGACTAGCATAGACAAGATGGCCTCGCCCTGTGGCCCCACATAGCGCCCGGCAAGACCGAAAACGAACTGGCCGGGGTCGTTGCCGGCGGCGGCGGAAACGTCGGGCGCGCTCGCGACGATGAAGGCATAGGCTGTAAAAACGTAAAACAGGCAGATGATCGCAATGGCGGCGTAGGTCGCGCGGGGGATGCTGACTTCGGGGTCACGCGCTTCCTCCTGATAGATCGCCGTCGCCTCAAACCCGATCACGGAGTTAAACGCGTAAATGGCGCTGACGCCCAGGCCCGGCCCCAGGACGACCGACGGCGCGAAAATGCGTGCAGGCGAGCCCAAGCCATCGGCGATCAGGATCGCGACATCCAGCACCAGAATGGCGATCACCTCCGAGCCGAGCGCAATGGCGAGCAACTTCGCCGTGAAGTCGATGCGGAAATAGGACAGCGCGGCCAGGATGGCGATTACGGCGAGCGCAATCACGCCCCAGTGCGCGAAATCAATGCCGCAGGAATGCAACAGGCTGGTGACGAAATAGGACAGCGCGCCCAATGTCGCGCAGCAAAGCGAAACATAAGAGACCAGCGCGACATAGGATCCGGCAAGCCCGGCAACCCGTCCAAATGTCTGGGAGATGATCGCGTAGAAGGCGCCGGCATTGCGAATAAAGGGCAGCAGGCGCACATAGCCGATGGCGAACAGCGCGATAGCAAGGCCGGACAGGACATAGGTGCCGGCAACCCCCATGCCATTCCCTAGCGCAAAGGCGATGGGCATGGTGGCGACGACAATCGCCATCGGCGCCGCAACCGCCAGAACCATGAACGTTATGTCGACGCTGCCCAGCACGCCTTCCGAAAGCCGGTCGGCGGCAGTGGCGTGCGAAACGCTGTTCTGATCGGGCAAGCTTTTCATCTCCGAGATGCGAATCGACACTGCAGCAGCCGCTGCGGCGAACCGGATGGGGCATCTTGCATCGCGATTACTGGCGGCAACCTCAATCGCGTTCTCCGACAAATATGTTGCCGGTGGCGCAACATCAGCCCTACCGGTCGGCATTGACCCTGGTTCACGCCGGTGATCATATTGCCTGGTGGCAGGTGAACCTCAAATCGCCGAGGTCCACCAAACGAAAACAACACATGGCAGGTCTTTGCCGTCGTCAGGAGCTTCTCGGTCACGAGCAATACCCAAGGAAGCGCTGATGTCGTACAGCGCTTCTTCGATGCTTTCAATTTGGGAGACATCGATGCGGCCTTTTCTTTTCTTTCGCCTGACATCGAATGGATCTATTATGGGCCTGAAGACAAGATTCCCTTCGCCGGCACATTTCACGGCCACGGCGGGGTAAGGGAATTGTTTGATCGTGTGAGCCAGAGTATCGAGCTCAAGAAAATGACACCGCATAGCCTCACGGGGGATGGCGACCAGGTGTTTGGTCGGGGGATAGAGCATAGTGCATCGCTTGCCACAGGCCGGGAATATCGTCTGCAATGGGCGCATGTTTATCATGTGCGCGACGGCCTGATGACCCGCTTCGAAGAATTTATCGATACTGCCGCTGTCGTGGACTGCCTGGTGGCTCGTGGCTGATACCAAAGCCGTGACGCAGCGGCTGGCCACGAAATGCCGGGAATTCGAAGGCCGCTTCCGAGCGCGGCAAATCGCTACGATGGTGCGCGAATTTTACTTGCCCGAGGCGGTCATGGAGGGTCGCGAACTGCCTGCTCAGGCGGGTCACGAGGCTATCACCCGAATTTTCATGGAAGCGCGCGAGGCATGCGACGCCATCACGATCGAGATGGATCCGATCACCGTCGTCGGGGCGGTGGCGTTCGGTAACATCACCAATCGCAACACACTGCTGAACGGTGATGTCGAGATTCATCGTGTCCTCATGATCTGGCAAAAGGACGATGATGACTGGTTCGTGTCCCGCGACTTCTTCTTTGCCGAGCAGGGACTGCTTTTAAGCGAGCTCGACATAGTGCCGCGCAGCGACAAGATCAGCCAGCGGCGACCGTCAAGAAACCGTAGAGCCCCGGCTTCGGTGGCAAAATAAATGCCAGGTATCAGCCGCCGTACCTATGAAATCAGCGTCCAGGATCACCGGCTGCAATATCTGTCCTTGTCCGCCCGGCATGGCTCGATGCGCGCTGCCGCGGACTATCTGGGTGTAGCTGCCTCATCTATTAGCCGGCAGATCAAGCTGCTCGAACGCGCACTTAGTATCGATCTTGTGGAGAAGGGTTCCTACAAGGTTCAGTTGACCGAGGCAGGGCAGCTACTGATCGAATATTATGAGCGCCGTGTGGTGGAGCATCAGGAACTGCTGGCACGGCTTGCGGAATTGCGCAGTACGCGAACGTCGACGATCAGGATAGTCGTGGCGCAGAACTTGCTTGCCGCACCTTTCCTTAAGGCATTCGCAACAGTCTCAACCAAGTTTCCTGATATCAACATCGAAATGAAGGCCGCCGATGGCGAAGATGCGGAGCGGTTGCTGCTCAACGATGGTGCTCAACTAGGCCTGTTGTTTGACACCGCCCAGGACGTTCGCCTGAACCGGCTCGCCACCAGTCCGCAGCCCTTCTCACTATTCATGCCCGAAGGACATCCGCTCGCTCGCGAGAAATCCATTTGGCCTGTACAAATTTCGTGCGAACGACTTGTTCTGCCCGACGCCAGTTCTCGCCTTCTCGAGATCATCCACTCGGTGTTCACAGAACGAGGCCTGCCCCTCAACATCGTCCTGAAGTCACCATCAATCCAAGTCATCCTTGAATGTGTGGCACAAGGAATGGGCGTCACCATGCTGCCGCGGATCTTGGGACAGCCGCTTGCCAAGCTGGCCGGCATCGTCGAACGGCCGATCCTGAGCGACGAGCTTTCGGATATCCGCCTTCACTTGGTTAGCCGCGCCGGGAAACGCATGACACCGGCCGGTCTCGCCCTGCAGAATGCCCTGGTTCGGGAAATCCGCCGGCTGGATAAAGAGCCAGTCGCTCCAGCGCGTTGACCCAGACCAGCGGCGACAATCAACCTTTGCCTGACATCCTCCGCTCCCAAATGACCTTGGCGCACCGTCGGGGCCATTTATAGCGATCGCAGATAGCGACAAACCGGAAGACCCCTTGAAAATTCGACGTTGCGGATCGCGCAACAAGTCAGAACGGCGGGGCCGTTGTGATCACAGGACGCTTCAGCAAACTTTCAAAAAAATGAAACGCAGCAGGGAACGACCGAAATGAAAAGGGAAAGAACAATGCTGAACGCCAACCGACTGAAGACCATCCTTCTGAGCGGCGCATCGATCCTGATCGTGAGCATCGCGGGGAATGCCCATGCACAGTCCCGCGCGAATATCCCAGCGACCGCCGCTTCTGCCGACGAGAATACCGATGGTCTGCAGGAAATTGTGGTCACGGCGCAAAAACGCGCGCAGAGCATTCAGCGGGTCGGCATCGCCATCACGGCCGTCACTCCAGAGCAGATCGCCAACCGGAACATTGCAAGCAGCGCGGATCTGGCCGGCAAGGTCGTCGGGCTGGAAAGCTACTCTCCCTATGGTCCGGGCACATCGTCGAACGTTGTGATCCGAGGTATCGGCCTTAACGACTTTGGCGAAGGTCACGAGGCTCCGGTCACATCCTATGTCGACGAATTCTACATCGTCGCTGTTCCCGCAGTCGACTTCGCCCTTTTCGATCTTGATCGTGTCGAGGTTCTACGCGGTCCTCAGGGCACGCTGTTCGGCCGCAACTCAACCGGTGGCCTCATCAACTACATCACCAAGCGGCCTAGCCAGGATGCTGAAGGCTATGTCTCGGCCAGCTATGGCCGCTTCAACGACCTGAAACTGGAGGCCGCCGCAACCGCCCCGCTATCGGAGACGGTGTCGATGCGTTTGTCAGCGACGTCGCGCCAAAGCGACGGCTTTCAGAAGAACCTCAATCCCGCATTGGAGCGTGGTGGCCAGGCAGGATCCGACGCTGCCCGCTTGCAACTTCGCTATCAGGGCGATGACGGGTGGGATATCCTTCTGAAGGGCGAATATGGCCGGACCAAGACCACTCATGCCTATTATGAAAGCAAAACGGGCTTTGTCGACGACAACGGCCTTGTCGTGTCCGATCCGACGATAGTCGATGCCGTCGGTTATGCCGAACGCGATACCCCAGCATCGAAGAAGAATGTCGTCAACACCAACGACGCCGCTTTCCTGCGGACATCTGGATATGCCGGTCTCCTGCGCGCCGAAAAGAAGTTTGGTGACACAACCTTCACCAGCCTCACTGGATATCAATTCTACAAACGGCGTATGCAGGAGGACAGCGACGGAACGCCCAACCCGCTGGTACTCGCTAACTTTCCCTATCAGGGCAAGCAACTGACCCAGGAACTGCGCCTCTATCATGATGGTCAGGACACGCGCTGGACTGCAGGCATTTACGGGATGCATGCCGTGGGGAAGGATCAACCCACTGCGATCTTCAACTTCCCGCTTGACGGACCGACCGCGATCGATCCGACTACGGGACTGTACAACGGCACCTATTTCCCTGTGAGCCTTAACGCGGACTGGCGCCTGCGGACAAACTCCGTCGCAGCGTTCGGTCAGATCGAACAAGATTTCGGTCAGCTCACGGCGATTGGTGGCATCCGCGTGACACGCGACAGCAAGACGTTTGCTGACGCTGATAATGCGGCCTTGCGTGACTGTGGCGGTGGCGCCGTCGGAGACTGCTTCCTGATCACCGATGGCGGAAGCGGAACGCCAGTGCCCTTCCGCATGAAATATAATGCTACATTATGGTCAGGGAAAGTTGAACTGGATTACAAGCCCGACAACAATAACCTATTCTATGCCAGTATCTCGCGTGGCACTAAAGCTGGCGGCTTCAATAATGGCTTTTATCCAACTGCAGTCTCTCTCGATCGAATTCCCTATGGCGATGAAACGTTGATTTCTTATGAGATCGGTCAAAAATCGACGCTGTTTGATCGCAAATTGCGGATTAACACCTCGGCTTTCTACTATGATTATAAGGATTATCAGGCGTTCAACTATGTCGGCCTTGCCGGCCTGATCACCAATCAGGACGCGAGTGCGTACGGTATGGAGACTGATATAGAGGCCGCAGTAACACGTCAGCTTCGCGTCTATGTGTCGGGCGCTTATCTGCACACGAACATCAAAGACGTTGCCAAGGTAACGCCAGCCAGCACCACAGTCGTCGCTGACCGTCCGATGGCTTTCGCTCCCAAGTGGAGTGGCAGTGGCGGCGCGACATATACTGTGAACCTACCTAATGAGGCCAGCTTGGCGTTTGATTGGAACTTCGAGGCGCGGACAGCACGTTTCTCGGGTAACTTCGGCGATCCGGGCACGCAGCTCGAGGGCTTTTTCAAACATAACGCTTCGATCACGTACGAAGCGGCAGGAAACTGGCAGATTCGCGGTTTCGTCGACAACATCGGCAACCGCCTCAACACCACTTATGGTGGCCCGTCTTTTGCCTCTCTTGGTATCATTCAGGTGCGATATGCGATGCCGCGCACATATGGTGCTGCCATTCGCTATCGCTGGTAACTCCGCTTGCAAGGACAGCGACGATGAACGAGCCCGCCGCCCGTACCGCTTATGTAAATGGCCGGATTCATACCGTAGATACGGCCCGACCATGGGCGGAAGCGATATTGGTCGAAGATGGCCGGATCGCGGATGTCGGTGACAGCGCCGACATCCTGACGGCGGCGGGCGAGGGGTGCGTCATCGTCGATCTCGCTGGCCGCATGGTCATGCCGGGCATTCATGACGCGCATGGCCATATTTTATTGGCCGGATTGAAGCACCGATACGAATGCCGCCTGCCGGCAGATGCGCTCGGCCGCGACTATGGTGAGCGCCTGTGCGACTGTATCTCATGTTCACGTGGCAAACTCAGCGGCTGGGTGATCGGAGGTGATTTTAACCCGACTCTATCTGCCCCGGGCGAAGTCGACAGGAAGTATCTGGACGAGAAATTTCCTGACACTCCTGTCTATCTCCATGACTATTCCCTGCACCATGGCCTGGCCAATTCCAAGGCGCTGGAGCTGGCAGGCATAACCGCAGACACACCAGATCCGTTTGGAGGCAAGATCGTACGTCGTGCAGGGTCGAACGAACCGACGGGCGAGTTGGTTGAGCGAGCGACATGGAAGCTCTTCAACGTCATGCCGAGCCCGGAACCAGATGTACACAGAGGAGCTTTGCATTGGGCGCTCGAAACAGCGAGCCGCTTTGGCGTCACGGCAATCCAGGAGGCTGCAGCCAGCCTACCAGAGCTCGAGATGCTACAACAGATCGACCAAGAAGAAGGTCTCACTCTGCGTGTCTACGCGCACATTCCCTGGCGCGAGGAGCATTTCGGAAATGCCACGTCGGCAGCATTGGAAGAATTGATCGAGGACCGTCGTCATTTTGAAAGCCCGCGCTTGAAGACAGATTTCGTCAAGGTGTTCATGGATGGGTCTCCACTGGGTCCCCATTTTACCGATGCGCAGATCGTTCCAGCCACTGGACGCCCCCAGCCTGGGCAGCTGCTCCATTCACGCGAGGATCTGACGGCAGTCCTTATCGCGTGGGACAAAGCCGGCATCACTGCGAAGATACATTGCACGGGCGACGCAGCGGTGCAGCGCGCTCTCCAGGCGATAAGCGATATGCGCAAGGCCAGCGATAAGGGCACGCTCCACGAGATAGGCCATTGCTGCTTCGTCCGCCCCGAAGATTTGGCGTCCTTTGCGGAATTGAATATTACGGCAGAAATGTCTCCCCCAATCTGGTTCGGGGATTTCCCGGAGCTCGCTGCGTTTCGCGATCATGGTTATCCCTTCGGTACACTCGTTCGGAAGGGCACGCGCGTGACTGTCGGCACCGACTGGACTTTCCTGCCAGAACCTAATCTCTTTCCGGCGCTACAAGGGTTGCTCCAGCATGGCGCGGAGTCAGTGGACCTTGCCACAGGAATCGAGATGCTGACACTGGCTGGGGCTCGCGCGGTCGGAAGCGAGGGGAACACAGGTTCAATCGAATCCGGAAAATCTGCGGACTTCATCATTCTGGATCGCGATCTGTTCGCCGTTCCGGTGAATGAGATTGGCGATACGCGCGTGCTGGCGACGGTGTTCGAGGGACGCATCATTCATGATGTCAGGTGAACACGCCCCGCTCCCGGTCATGCTGGTTACAGGCTTTCTGGGCGCCGGCAAGACTACGTTGATCAGTCAAATGCTGGATCATCCTGCATTTGCTGGAAGCGCCCTACTCGTCAACGAAATCGGTGAAATCGGGATCGATCAGGACCTGCTAACGCGCTCCGAATCGCCGCCACCGCAATTATTGGCGAATGGCTGCGTATGTTGCGTGATGAACGACGATCTGGGCCTTGCGTTGCGCGACCTGGATTTGCGCCGGCGGGAGGGCTCCATTCCTCCCTTTGCGCGCGTAATCGTCGAAACAACAGGCGTTGCCGATCCGGCGCCCATATTGGCGCGATTCATCGCAGACGGCTGGATTCAGTGTCATTTCCAATTGAATGCCGTACTAACGGTGATCGACGGCCTTCTGGGCGCAAAGACGCTGCAACATTATCCAGAGGCGGTCAGCCAGGCTGCGCACGCCGACGCGATGATTATTAGTAAGCCCGATCTGACAGATGCCGACACAATGAAGCGGCTTATGGCACTGCTTGCTACCACGGCGCCACATGCCAAGCTCCTCGTCGCCGGCTCTGCTGAGGCCTCTGTGGACCGCCTCCTTTTCCCCTTTCGCCTGCACGGTCTACAACCGACGTCGTACGATGATTTCCCAATGCATGATCACGACCACGCCCTTGTCCAGACCATATCGTGGCGGTTCAGCCAGCGGTTTCCCTGGCCGGTGATTGCCGACGCTTTTGACGAGGTTGTGACGCGCTACCGCGGGCAGCTCATGCGGATTAAGGGCGTGCTCAGCGTCAGTGATACCGACCGGGCTGTGGTGATAGACGGCGTCCAAGATATCTTCCATCCACCCCGCCTGCTCGATACATGGCCGACCGATGATCGTTCGAGCCGGATCGTGATGATCAGCCGCGAAACGGGAAGCGCAGCGGCCATGGCCTATCTCAAGCAGTGGCTCCACGGCACCCAGAACGCTGATTAGCTTATCAGGTAAAACGATCAAGCCTGTAGGGCGCTGGATCGACGATGGGCACTGTCCCCGTGGCAAGATCAGCGGCCAGTTGCCCCGCGGCAGGCGACGTGCCGAAACCATGTCCTGAAAAACCCGAGGCCAGCGTCAGTCCCGGCACCTTCGCCACTGGTGAAATCACCGGCAGCGAGTCCGGCGTGACATCGATCATGCCGGCCCAGCTCTCGGCCACCACCGTATCCTTGAACACTGGCCAGGCAGCAGAAAGGTTGCGGAGCGCTTCGGCATTCAGGCCATCATTGACGGGCGGGTCCATCGTCCGCACATGTTCGAACGGAGACACGGCCTGATCGCCCCAGCGACGCGGCAACGCCAGATCCTCGATCAGATCACGGCCCAGTGAAAGTCGCACATTCTTCCACTGCTCCCGCAGCATCTTGATGTAGCGGCGACCGATCAGCAGACTATCGAGCACCAACGGCGCCATGAAAGCGCCCCGCTGAGTAATGATATAGCCCCCGTCGATGTGCTTGCGGAACGAAAAGTCAGGAGCGCCCACGGCAATCTCTGTCGGCCCATCCATAGGCGCGGTGCGGATCACCGACGCCACAAGCGGCAACGTGGGAAGTGGAACATTTAGGTTGCCCAGAAAACGCCGCGACCAGAACCCTCCGGCCAGGATCACCTGATCGCAGCGGACTTCGCCCCGCTCGGTGACAACGCCGCTGACACGGCCACCCGTCAACGACAGGCCGCGCACCGCACACTGTTCCACGATTACTGCCCCCTTCGCGAGGGCGGCGCGCGCGATAGCGCTCGACGCCAGCGTCGGTTCCGCGCGCCCATCGGACGGCGTATGCAGCCCGCCGGCCCAACCACCTGCGCCGCCCGGAACCAGATCATCAATCTGCGTGGGGCTCAAAAGGCGGGAATCGAGACGTTCTTCTCTGATCCCGTCCAGCCAAGACTCATATCTCGCCATCTGCGCTTTGGTGCGGGCAAGGTACAAGATACCCTCCTGCCGGAAGCCGACATCTGCGCCTACCCGTTCCGCCGTGGACGCCCACAACCGCTCCGAAGCCCGCGCCAGCGGTAGGTCCTGCTCTCCGCGCCCCATCTTCCGGATCCAGCCGAGGTTGCGTGACGATTGCTCACCCGCAATGGTCCCTTTTTCTAGCAGGACCACGGGAATCCCCCGTTCTGCAAGGGTCAGCGCTGCTGTCAGGCCAACGATACCGCCACCGATCACCACAACGCTCGTCGCATCCGGCGGGCCGACGGAAGTCTCTACGGGTGTGATCGCAGGCGCCACGCTGTTCAATCCTTGTCGCCCCCGTCAAAGGGAGATGGTGATCTCTTGGACACTGGCCTTGGCCACGCCGCGATAGGCAGTGACCTCTATTTCGACCTTGAATTCGGGCATGCCCAGCGGCGGGCTGGTAAGCGTCAGTGTGGGGTTTATCCCGCGCATCCTATCGGCATAGGCGGTGATGACCGCATCGATATCCTCCGGAAACTGGACGAACACGCGCGCCGCCACGACATCCTCGAGCGTCGAACCGACAGCAGCCAGCGCGGCGTCTATATTGGACAGGACTTGCAGCGTCTGTTCGACTGGATCCTCCGGGATCAGTTTAGTCTGGGGATTCCGGCCGGCGGTGTTGGAAACGAAGATCAGATTATCGACGGCGACGATCCGCGAATAGCTTCCGCGCTCCTCGGCCGGCGATCCGGTTTTGACTTTGACGATAGCGGTCATGCTGTTGGCCTCATGAATCGGATACTAATCTTCCAGTCGATCATCTCAGGATCGGCTGGTCCCAAAGGTTGAGGCTGACGCCAATCCCTTGTTTTATGGCGTTGCGATAGACGACCGTACCCCACGCCACGTCCTCGACTGGCATGCCGCCCACAGACATGATGATGATCTCGTCGTCGTCGAGACGACCGGGCGCCTCGTTGGCAACGATCTTGCCGAGATCCTCAAGCTGATCGTGCGTCATCCGTCCCTCGTCGATCAGGTCGAGGAAGCGGATGCCGACGACGGGCACGTTGCGGTGCACCGGCTTTGGGTTTTCCTTGAACCACGCTTCATAGAGCCCGGGATTGTCGAGCACCTTACGAATTTCCGGCGCCTCCATTCCTTCGTCGATGTTGGTCAGCGAGGGCATCGACAGAAATGCGCCGGGCTTCACCCACTCGCGCTTCACCACCGGATAGATTGAGGGATCGCCGATCGCACCCGATTGGCAGAAAGTCACGATATCGGCATCGCGCACGACCGCTTCGATCGTATCGACCACCGTGACTGTCGTGATCTGGGGATAGGTCTCGGCGATCCACGTCTGAAAGGCCTTGAGGTTTTTTTCGCCGCGTCCCTTGACCTTTACCATATCGATCTGCGGGCATACAGCCATGAACGCGGCAAGCGACGTTTTGGCCATGACACCGGGGCCAAGAATGCCGACAATTCTGGAATCCTTGCGCGCCAGATGGCGCGCACCGACGCCCGGTACCGCGCCTGTCCGATAGGCCGACAGTAGGTTGGCGGACATGAATGCCAGCGGCGCACCTGTGTCGGCATCGTTGAGCACGAACACCAAGATTGAGCGCGGTAGCCCCGTCTCACGATTGGCGATGTTGGAACCATACCACTTCATACCTGCGGTTCGGAACCGACCGCCCAAATAGGCAGGCATAGCCATGAAACGGCGATCCGGCGTCGGCTTAGGCATATCCGGAAACGCGGAATCTTCAGGGAATACAACGACCGAGCCATGGGAATTATTGCTCGGACCTGCCATCCGGTAGTCGCCATGATACAGAAGCGCGAACATCTCCTCCATCGTGTCAACGCAAGCCGCCATGTCGGTTACGCCCGCCCGGATCATGTCGGGCTCGGATAGGTAGATGAAATCGATCCGGGTTGAAGTCGTCATAATATCCTTCTCGTCATTCCAATAATTGCGTTGCGATCGCAGCCGCCGTAGTTTCACATGATGTGTTGGGGTGCTCGGAGCTCAGGGCGCCCCCGTCGTCGAAGCCAGTTCGCATCCGGCTTCAGTTGCGGCCATAATATTGCGCGAGGGCAGCGATCGCCTTCTCCCCGTGAATATCCTTGGCCGTAGCCGCCATCAGCGCACCCTGGACGTCATCGGGATGATAACCGCGTTTGCCGCTGCGAAAGTTTGCCAACTGCTGGGCGATGTAATGCCGATCCAGACGATCGAGCGCCGGCGCCTGCATCTCGGCGTTACCTCCGCCCGTCGGGCCGTGACATGCGGCACAGGTCTGGACGATATCGGCGATCGCCACCGGCACCGGGCGGTCGGCAAAAGGCGTGGCCGGTGCCTTAGGCAGAGCGGCGATATAGGAAACCACAGCCTTTATGCCATCTTCCCCTGAGATGGCGGTCGCGCGGCCGACCATCGGGAAACCGTGTGCGTCATCGAGCTTGCCGCGCTTTCCTTCGCGAAAGTTTAAAATCTGCTGGACGAGATAGTCGGAATCCTGCCCCGTCAGGTTGGGCGCATACATATAGTCGCGCCCCTGTCCCGCATTCCCATGGCATCCCGCACATGTCGTGAAGATCGCCTTGCCGGCGATGTTGTCTGCCAGCGGCTTGGACATGGTCGACGGCAAGGCGTCGGCCTCGCGTCCCGACATTCCAGCGCTCTTGTCGCCTTGGAAGGCCAGCAGCACCTTGCCGCTGTCGATAAACTCCTCAAAGCTGATGATCTGGCCGTTGCGCACCTTGAACACGTGGATGCAGTCGGCCTTGTATCGAATGCCGGTCGAGCGAACCGTGCTCTCTTCGGTGCCCGGCACCGCCACCGTGTCGCCAGTCACGATATAGTCGAACTGCACCGCCACCGGATTTTCGAGCGTCTGATCAACCTTGGCGAAGAAATCCGCTACCCCTTTGGGTCCTCGGCGCGTTCCCCCAAAAGGCAGCTTGTTGGCCGGCCCGTAATAGGTCCAGGTCGCATCGGGCGCGATCAAACGTTCCAGCGCCGCCATGTCGCCACGTTCAAACGCTTCATACAGCGCGTGAACGACCTGCACAGGCTCCTGTGGCTTGGGCTTAGTCAACGCCTTTCCACCGGCGATACCCGAGAACAACAAAAGGGCCGCAGCAAGACCGATCGTTGGCGATAGCGTTTTCATGTCAGGATGTCCGGCGCAAAAGGGTAAGGCGAAGCGGCATGGAGTTTCTCATGACTGACCGTAAAAGCCATGAAATCGCCTCGCAGGATCCCATGCTTTGCGCAGCATCTCCAACCGCGCCCATGCTTCAGGGGAGTAGCATTCTCGAATGTCCTCGGGGCGCCCTTCCTGATCCATCTCGTTGATGTAGCTCCCTGTCGAAACGGTCTTCAGCTCCTTGAAGAGCGTCCGGCAAAAGGCGCGACTCGGCGCCTCTTGGACTGGCTCATCCCATTCCAGATAGTAAGCGAGGTAGAACCGGCCGATGCGCGAACAGGCCGCATCCGGCATTTTATTGGTTCCCATGTAGAGAAGCAGCGGTGTGCCCCGAGGTGCGGGGCAATCAGGCATATGCCGCTTCAGGATCGCCATTGTCTCGATCGGCCAATCCGTCCAAATATCGTCGCCCATCCAATAGGTCTGGGGGAAGGCCGCCTCATTCTCGCTGTAATAGCGGTCGAAGCTGCCAGCCCTTTCCTCGATTTTGTCGATTGCCCTCGCGATGAGCGGATCGCGCTGCAATAGTGCGAGCCTGCGCCGTCCCTCCGCCTCGCTGGCGACAAAGGCGTTGACGTCGAGATAGATACGCTGCCGCTGTTCGATCGGCGTATCCACAGGCACGTCTGGTAGAGCCGCGATCGAAAAAAGAACCTCGACGTCCTTGTCGAGACGCGGGACCAGATCATCCATCAGGCGCGTGACAGCATCGAGTTCGGCGAATGCGAACGTGTATGTAGCGCCCCAAATCGTCTTAGGAGCGTCGAAACATTGCAGATGGAATTTCACGACCACGCCGAACAAGCCCGGCCCGCCACCGCGCGCGGCCCAGAAAAGATCGGCATGTTCCTGCTCGCTGGCATGCAGCAGGCGACCATCCGCCGTTACGATGTCCACAGCCTTGACCGCAAAAACGCTCATGCCCTGGGACCAAGCGTTGGTGTTCATGCCAACGCCACCGCCTAGCAGGAAACCGCTGATTGGAACGGTGCCACAATGCGCGCCCGGAAAGCCAAGATCGTCCTGTGCCAGCCGTTCGGCCAACCCCCTGCAGAACACGCCAGGGCCGACGACCGCCATCTTGGCGACCTTATCGACTTCGATCCCGTCCAAGCGGCTTATATCAATCAGCATACCGCCATCCCGAAGGAAGCAAGCCGCCATGCTGTGACCGCCGCAGCGCGTGGTGACTTTCAGCCCGGCGGTCGCGGCAAAGCGTATGGCCTCCTGCACATCTTCGATCCGCTCCACCTGCACGATCATATCAGGCCGACGGTCAGCCTTGGCGCGTTGCCATATCATCGCTTCCCGCCATGCTTCGTAGGTCGCGTCGGTCTTCACGACGACCGTCCCCTGAATGCGGGCCTGCAGCGTCGACGCATCGCTGTCCATCGAGGGCGCTGCGAAGCCAGGCACCTCCGAAATTGCAACCGCGATCGGCATAGAAACTGCCGCCGCCTTCAATAGGCGTCGCCGCGACCAAAACGTAGGCTTGAACATGGCGGCTCCAGGATTTTCCATCCTGCACCTATGAAATCAGGTCGGAATGCAAACAATGTCTGCTTGGCGTCCGCTTGTTGCGTATGCGGCAACGTTCACTGACGCTGAGCGCGCTCCAAGTGCTGGAGCCGTAATGTACCCTTCGCCCATTATGCAGGCGTGCCCGCACTCCTTATTGTTGATCCAGCCACTGACGAGTTATTAAACGATGGTCACCTTTTTGCGCTGGCCGATGCACGTCACATGATCCCACAAGGGTTAGCCGGTTGGCTCGCGCCGGCGTTTCGCCTTCACGCTCATCGGCATCGGCGGCGACCGGCGCGGCGCATATCGGTAACAACTTCACCACCTACCTGGTCGGTGGCCTGATCGACCGGTACGGCTTTACGCCGATCCAGTTGGGTGCATGGAGCATGGCCGAAACGCTCGCCTATGCGGCGGCGATGTTTCTGGTCGCGCGAATGCCCGGACGATGAGTCCGCGGGTGCTTGCCATCGTCGCGACCTTGATCGTCGTCGCGGCGCAGGCTTTCTCCGCGCGGCTCTCGCATTACCCGCCGCTGCTTGCCGGGCGGGTGGCAACGGGGCTTGGCTTTGGCCTTCTGAATAGTGCGGTCAACCTTGCGGCTGGCCGCACCGACCATCCTTCCCGCGTCATTTCCGCCGGCATCGCATTCCAGACCGGGCTGTTCGCGGCAGTCAATATCGGATTACCGATCGTTGGGGTCAGCCATGGCGTGTCGAGCATGTTCATCGCCCTTGCGCTTCTGTCGGCTGTGCTTGGACTTGGGACGTTGCTGCTTCCTGGAAGGGGCCTGTCTCATGTGCCTGCCGCCCATGAGGGGAACGCAGGTGCACCATTCGGCCGCGATGGCTGGCGCGTCCTATCCGCGATGGCGTCATTTGCTTTCGGCAGTCTTGCCATCTGGCCCTTCATGGAGCGCGCTGCTCATGCGATAGGCCTGCCTGCCACAACCTTTGGCCAGTATCAGAGCCTCGCGACCTTGCTAAGTGCAGTCGGGAGTGTTGCTTTAGTCGCCGTGGTTGGCCGATTACCCCGAACGACGCCGCTTGCGCTTGGCGCCTGTGGCATCGCCTGCGCGCTTTTAACCACGGTGCCGGTGGCGGCGGCCTTTGCTGCTTCGCTCATCCTCTACATTGTCAGCTGGTTCATCACCTATCCGCTGTTGCTCGGCTTGGCCTATTCGACCGATGGCAGCGGCCGGCTGGATGTGATGACGACCGGCACCTGGTTGCTGTTTCAATCGCTTGACTCGCTTGGCGCGGATGTCATCGCGCAACTTTTCGGTGGCTATCAGCCTATCGGTCCCCTGGGGCTTGTCGCTTGCCTGGTTGCAATCCTGATCTCTCTGCCTCTCGCGCGGCGGTTCGATCAGGATGACGCACCCTTGCCCGGTGTCAAGCGTGCGACGACAGGTTGACGACCAGCGTCCCAGCCAGGATCAGCCCGATGCCGACCAAGGCGCTTGCATCCAGCTTTTGATGATAGAAGAAGAGGCCGATCAGCGAAATGGCGACGATGCCGATGCCCGACCACAGGGCGTAGGCGATGCCCATGGGGATCGTCCGCAGCGCGAGCAACAGGCAATAAAAGGCCGCGCCATAGCAAGCGAGCGTGACAATCGTTGGGAACGGACGGGTGAAGCCTTCGGTCGCCTTGAGGGCGGACGTTGCGACAATTTCAGAGGCGATAGCGCCGCAAAGGTATAGCCAGTTCATGGCTTCTGCCTACGAGTAGCCGATGTGGAGGGCAAGTATAGCGCATTAAGGATGACCTATTTCGTGCTGCCTCTCCACAGAATGCGTCATCTCCGCGAATGCTTCAGTTGCCAGCCCTACGCTGGCTTCAAATGTCAAATGATATATCTGCTAAGCCGAGGCTCCTAACAAACGGCAGCTGGCATGCTGAACACAGCTAATAAAACGTGTCCCAGACCGCGAGATATCAGCAGCTAGTTTCGGCAGCCTCCGAAAATTGTGAACCGCCCTGATGTCGTTGTTAACACGCAATTTTCCGATAATAGCTATTATTATTGTTGTTGCCGCGCCGTTTGCACGTTTTCTACAACGCGATGACGGCACGTGCCGAGAGCTCATCGAGATCATCGGTGATCCACCGGGCGTAATGGCGCTCAATCATGGCGACTGACGTGTCATGGGTAGCAGCCACCAGTCGTATCGGCAGCCCGGCTTTGATAGCCCGTACGATCGAGGAATGCCGAAGCGCATAGGGCATGACATCCGGGATCCTTAGCTCGTCCACCACAACCTTCCAGGGACGGCGCATTTCCGAGGGCGTTTTCCAGGGCTGCCGCCCTACCGTTTCCCAAGTCACCGGCCCAGTCTGGCGATGATGCCAGCGCTCCAGGAGAATGTCGCCGACCGGACGATTGGCACAATGACTCCGCAGTGCCTCTGCTACGTCCATACTCACAGCGACCCTGATTGAGGACTTGGCCTTGCCCTTCCCTTTTCGAGATGCAGGAACCAGCAAGCGGCGCTGGGTGAACTGGACATCGGCTACCCGCATACGAACAAGCTGTGAGAACCGTGCGCCCGTCGCTGCCATGAGCATCACAAGTGTCGCAAAGTCGCCTTCCGGATCTTTGGCCCTGGCTGTCTTGACGATCTTGCGAATAATATCGTCATCAAGCACCTGCCCTTCCCTGGCCACGCTCTCATCCTGGAAAGCCTCGGCGAAGATCGGTTTGAGCCCATGCTTGATCCGGATCGCAAAGTCCGGTGGCAGGGCGCGGCGCTGCTCCTCGTAAACAGCGTTAAGTGCCGCCTTAAGCTCGGCCATCACACGCTGCCTGCTGCTGCCCTTCAGATCAATCAGACGGCGCTGCCAGCCTCGCAGATCGCTCTCGGTCAACTCCACCAACCGGACCCGGCTCAGTTGCCAGTCGCCAAGAACGTGCGGCTGCAGTTTGAAAGAAGCCGTCGATCGGGCGGGCCGACCTACCCTTTCCGTCTCACGGATATCCCGATCAGCGATATGCTCCGTCACGACATCACGGATCGTCAGCTGCAGGTCCTTGGGTTTCTTCTCCCCTCCCTGAAGATTACTAATCCATGCATAGGCCTTGGCCAGTGCCTGCTTCCAGTCCAGCACGCTCACGCCATTCGCCTCAATCAGGGCATCGCATTTCCCGAGCTTTGTCTTGAGATAATCTTGGCTCGATCCTGCTGGTCGATACCGTGCAAACCAGCTCCCTTCCCTCTTGCCCCGGTAATAGCCGATATGAAAACCTTCACTGACGGTACGCCAGTATGGCAGATGGCGTGGTGCCAATCGCAGGCGGGACGCCCGCTGATCGATCCTTTCTTCCTTGCCGACCCGCGCCATCGCCCAGCCCCAATTTTACGATCAAATCATGGTTAGAGAAAACGTCATCAATAGATCATCAACACACATAACAGGACTTCACAGGACACAACAGAACAAAAATTCGCAAAACATAGCCTTTTCAGTCAATTATGGACCATTCTACAGCGTCCCACTGCGTACAAATCTCGAAATTCCGAGCACTCTCACGGCTGAAACACGGGTTCGATTCCCGTAGGGGTCACCAACAAAATCAATGACTTAAATCACATTGCTGCCGAATCTTGTGGCCATTTGTCTTTTATGCAAAATCTGGCAGATCTGCTCGGTTTCTAAGGACGCCCTTGGACGGCATTCCTGCGTGTTATGTCTGGCTTACGGCTGAAACTGGGGCAGCCATTGGAAAATCCAGACCTTCATTGCTGCTTTGCACTGCGTTGGCCTTACCGCGCTATTGGTCATCGATTGCCCTATGAACCGCACGACCTTCGAAACCTAAGTTGAAATACAGCTCGCCTCCACTCTTAATCCAGGGACGTCGTCATCCTCGACAACCTCACCAGCCATAAGGGATGGCGATCCTTAGGGCGCGGAGCGCTTGGCTCCTCTTCACGCCTCCGTACAGCCCCGACTAAAATCCAACCGACATGGCCTTCTCCAAACTCAAGGCACATCTTCGTCGCACAGGCACAAAAAAGATTGTGCCCTATGGTAAGCCATAGGCAATATCTGCGATCGCTATACTCCCAACGAATGTCGAAATTATCTCAAAACTTCCGGCTATGGTACGATTAAAGGCTCGATCGTGTAGTAATTGGTGAAAGATTTACATCAATTTCTCGAGCGTAAGAGGAAGGTCGCGCACTCGCTTACCAGTTGCATTGTAAATAGCATTCGCGACTGCTGCGGCGACACCAGTAATGCCAATCTCACCTATGCCATGCGCGCCCATGGGAGAATGGGGGTCAGCGATGTCCGTCCATATGACGTCAATCTCTGGCACGTCCATATGCACTGGGACATGATACTCTGACAGACTTGGATTCATGATCCGACCGTTGCGCTCATCGAACAGGGTTTCCTCCATGAGCGCCATACCGAGCCCCATTATTATCCCCCCACGAAATTGGCTGCGGGCTGTTTTGGGGTTCAATATGCGGCCGCAGTCAAACGAGCCCAGAATGCGTCGCACCCGCGTTTCACAAGTGACGCTGCTGACGCCGACTTCGCAGAAAATAGCGCTGTGCGAATGCATGGACCAGCGCATGAGCTCAAGCGGTTGAGAGGCCTCTTCTGCAGCAACAACCTCATCCTGCCGCGCGCGATCCAGAATTGACGCATAGCTTTCGAATACGGATGTGTCGTCCACCTTCGCCAATCCGCCATCGAAACTGCCCACTTCGCCTGGCGAAAGACCTGCAAGAGGAGAGTCGTTTCCTGCAAGTTTGAGCAGTTCGGTAACGAGTGCACTGTGGGCCGCGATTACGGCTCCGCCAATCGCCGCAGTCTGCTGTGATCCACCGGCCATAATGGCTCCCGGAATAATCGAATCGCCATAGCGTATTTCGATATCGTTCATGGGCAGACCCAGCCGCTCCGCAGCCACCATCGCAGTTGTCGTCGCGGTGCCCATTCCCATTTCGTGAGCAGCGATCTCCACCACAGCTGTTGCGTCGCGTTTTAGCGTGATGCGGGCTGCAGCGCCAGGCATACGGTAATAGGGATAGGTGCCAGTGGCGCAGCCCAGACCTATCAGCCATTCCCCTTCGCGGCGAGTGCCCGGCGAGAGATTTCGGGCACTCCAACCAAAGCGTTCAGCGCCTGCGCGCCAAGCCTCGACTATGTGCCGAGAAGAAAAGGGAAGTTTGGATGTCGGATCCGTTCCCGGCTCATTGCGAATGCGCAGCTCGACGGGATCCATGCCAAGTTCCACCGCGAGCTCATCGATCGCCGACTCCAATCCAAAGGTCCCGACCGCTTCTCCCGGCGCGCGCATGAACGTATTTGCAAGCATGTTCATTTTCACGGTTTCGACGGAAAGCGCAAAATTATCGGCTGCGTAGGCAGACCGGGTGCCGAGTATGAACGGCTCGGGCATGTTATTGTGTGGAGTCATCGCGACGGTGCCGCTGTGAATGATGGATGTGAGATGTCCGCTCTCATCCGCGCCCAAAGCAACACGCTGCTCGGTCAATGTGCGACCACCGACAATCCGATAGACGCCCTCACGCGACAGAGCGATCCGCACAGGGCGCCCAGCCAGCTTTGCCGCTGCTGCGCCAAGGATCTGATGATCCCATAGCCCCTTGCTACCAAAGCCACCGCCGACATAGGGGGAAAGGATGCGGACCTGATCAAACTCAAGCCCGAAGACATCAGCAATGGTCTGCGCCTCTGCCGTGACCATTTGCGTGGAATCGTGGATCACTAGCGTATCACCGTCCCAAAATACCGTTGCGGCATGTGGTTCGATCGGGTTGTGGCTGTGCCGGGGTGTTCTGTAGACATTGTCGACCTGGTGAGGCGCCGTAATCAGTGCGGATTCGGCATCGCCAATCTTGGTGCTCAGCGGCTGACCCATAAACAGCCCCGGCTCAGAACCTCCCGCTTTTGCTCCCGCAAACGATGTTGTCGAAGCCTCTGCCACATAATCGACGCTGATGAGCGACTTTGCATGATCGGCCTGCTCTTGCGTGTTCGCCAAAACCACAGCGATTGGCTGACCGTTCCAATGAACGCGTTCATCCTGCATGATAGGCAGGTCTGCTGGCCCGACTGCAGTCGGTGACGACCCGAAAACTGCCGGCGCCTTCATTCGCGGCGCGTTAGTGTGTGTCATGACCAGCATAACGCCGGGTGCCGCCTCTGCCGCTTGCGTATCTAGCCCCGATATCTGGCCACTGGGTATCGAGGAATAGGCCAACGCAGCGTAGACCATTTCGTCCAATACCACTTCAGCAGCAAATTGCGCTAATCCCTGCACTTTGAGCGGACCGTCAAGTCGCGAAACAGGCATGCCGATCATGCCATGTTTCCGGCTGATTAGCGGATCGGGATTTCCGCCCGGGATCCAGCTGTCGGGCGCAAGCGGTACGAGCTTTTCCATGGCCTTTTGCATAGCCGCTTGCGCTGAAGCTTTCGCGGAATCAACGATACTCATGCTTGTACTCCGGCAAGGTCTGCAAGCACCGCAACGAGTGTGCGGACAACCAAATCAACCTTGAAACCATTTTCACTGAGCGGTTCAGCTGCTGCCAATTCTGCGTCAGCCGCCTTTTGGAAGGCCTCCAAGCTAGCAGGCCCATCTCTCAGATATGTCTCCGCAACGAGGGCGCGCCATGGCTTGTGTGCTACCCCGCCAAAGGCGATGCGCACGTCAACGATCCGACCATCATCTATCTCCAATGCCGCTGCGACTGAGACCAGCGCAAAGGCATAGCTTGAGCGATCTCGCACTTTTCGATAGGTTGATTGCGAAGCCAGCGTCAGCGATGGCAGTTCAATGGCAGTGATTAGTTCGCCACGCTCTAACATCGTATCCGCTTCAGGGCGATCTCCCGGCAAACGATGAAAATCAATGAATGGCAGAACCCGCATTCCACCGACGCCTTCAAGATGGATATTTGCGTTGAGGGCAGCCAAAGCGACGCACATATCTGATGGGTGCGTCGCCACGCAGGCGGGGGAAGCACCCAAGATTGCATGGTTACGATTGAAACCGCCAATCGCATCACAGCCAGACCCTGGTGCCCGCTTGTTACACCGCGATCCTTCCGTATCATAGAAATAGGCGCAGCGTGTCCGTTGGAGCAGGTTGCCACCGATAGTAGCCATATTTCTGATCTGCGCCGAGGCACCTGCCAGGATCGCACGGCTGAGCATCGGATATGCTGTTTTGACCATAGGATGTTCAGCCAATGCCGCGTTGGTTGCGGCAGCTCCGATCATCAGCCCCCCTTCGCTTGTGACTTCGATAGCGCGTGAAAGACCTGTGACATCGACAAGCCGGTCGGGTCTCTCGACCGTCTCGCGCATCAGATCCACCAGGTTGGTGCCACCGCCAAGAAAGGCCGGTGCTCCACCGATACCGAGCTGCAGCGCCTGAGCCACGGTGGCGGCCCGATGATACTGAAACGGCGTCATCCTTGAACCTCCGCTGTCATGGTTTCGCGGATTGCGTCGATGATGCCGTTATGCGCGCCGCAGCGACAGAGATTGCCGCTCATCCGCTCCTGCAATTCTTCTCGTGTAATGACTATATCGCCGGCCAGATCGGCACTGACATGGCTTGGCGCGCCGCGCCTTATCTCGGATGCCATGCCGATCGCAGAGCATATCTGACCGGGCGTGCAGTAGCCGCATTGGAAGCCGTCATATTCGATGAAAGCCTTCTGCAGGGGATGCAAATCGCCATCGACCGACAGGCCTTCGATCGTCGTGATATCCCGACCCTCATATTGAACAGCCAGGCCAAGGCAGGACAGGATGCGTTCGCCATCGACAAGCACGGTGCAAGCGCCGCAAGCACCCTGATTGCATCCTTTTTTTGTCCCGGGCATGTGCAGCTCTTCTCGCAAAAAATCCAAAAGCGAGACGCGCGGGTCGTCAGGGAGCGATCTTGGATTGCCATTGATCAGTATGGGCATCTCTCAGTCCTCCAATGTGGCGGCGCGTCGGCGTGGCGCTCGATTTGATAATCCTACAGCTGCAAGCAAGCTTACAATGTTTCGCAAAATTCGAACTGCTCAGAAATTCGGCCATCCCTCGTATAGCCTATTCCCCTCGCCTTCCACACTTCCAAAGGGTCGAACAATCTTCCAGATTACAGACGCCAACGGGAAGTACAGTATCTGCTAGACCCGCTTATGAGCTGCAAAGTTCCCCGGGATTGTTTAGCATCGCCGCGAAAAGATGCATTTTCGGAAGCTCGCATGATGCAAGCCGCCTTGTAAGCCTAAGGCTGTGATTAGCGCTATCAGGCGATTGCAGGCATCTTCGCAAGCAGCTTATCGAGTGTGACTGGATAATCTCTCACTCTCACCCCACAGGCATTGTAGATAGCGTTAGCGACCGCTGCTCCTGCACCGCAAATCCCGAGTTCCCCAACACCCTTGGCCTTCATGGGTGAAGATTTGTCGTCCAGCTCTTCGATGAACAACACATCCTGCTCCGGGATGTCGGCATGCACAGGGACTTGATACTCCGCCATGTCGTGGTTGACGAAATATCCAAATCGCGGATCGACGACCAACTCCTCCATAAGCGCCGCACCCACACCCATTGCCATTGCTCCGATCACCTGGCTTCTTGCCGATTTGGGATTGAGAATGCGCCCGGCAGCAAATGCACCACCCATGCGCCGGATGCGCGTTTCACCCGTGTACATCTCCACGCCGACTTCGCAAAAGTGCGCCCCGAAAGTTGCCTGCGCATATTGCTTATCCAGATCGCCATATTCCATGGAATCTTCCGCGATAATGCCTTCGCGCCCAGCTGCCTGGCCGAGCGGTACTATCCGACCGGCGGAACGGATTGCGCTATCCTCAAATACGGCATCCTCGACGTTGAAACCGGCCTTTTGCGAAAGTGCCGCGCGCGCCGCCATACAGGCCGCGTAAACGCCGGCTGTTGCGCTATTGCCGCCCCACTGACCGCCGGAACCGGCAGATGCCGGAAAATGACTGTCTCCCAGGCGCACTTCGACAGACTCGATTGGAACGCCGAGCATTTCGGCTGCTGTCTGCGCGATAATAGTGTAACTGCCGGTACCGATATCGGTCATGTCGGTTTCGACGATGACGTGACCTTTCCTATCAACCGTTATACGCGCTCCAGATTTCTGGGTCAGATTGTTGCGAAATGCTGCTGCGACGCCCATGCCAACGAGCCAGCGGCCGTCCCTGATCTGCCCAGGCTTAGAATTGCGTTTTGACCAACCAAAGCGATCAGCGCCCTGTTTCAGGCACTCGACAAGTTTTCGGCTCGAAAATAGTCGCTTGGGACCAGCTTCGGGATCATATTGGATGTCGTTGCGAATACGTAGCTCGACCGGGTCGACACCACATGCCTCAGCCAACTCGTCCATGGCTACCTCGAGCGCGAGAAGGCCTACCGCTTCTCCCGGAGCACGCATGGCATTGCCCTCAGGCAAGTCGAGCGTCGCGAGCCGATGGGCCGTCATCCGGTTCTCGCCACCATAAAGGAGGCGTGTCTGCATCGCCGCGGTCTCCGGGCCTCCGCCTGGGAGATCGCCAGACCAGGACTCGTGGCCGATGGCGGTGATGACCCCTTCCCGGTTTGCACCCAGTCTGATCCGTTGGATCGTGGCTGGTCGATGGGTCGTATTATTGGGGATTTGGGGACGCGCGAGCGCCACCTTTACCGGCCGACCGACGGCCCGCGCGCCTAATGCTGCAAGCAGAGCGTCCGCGCGTACAAATAATTTCGAGCCAAATCCGCCGCCGATATAAGGCGAGATGATGTGGACGTCTTCAGGCTTCATCTTGAGCGTGAGCGCCACCTCCTTGACCGCCCAGGCAATCATCTGATTCGACGTCCAGAGCGTGAGTTTGCCATCTTTCCAAGCCGCAGTGGTCGCATGCGGTTCCATCATCGCATGGCTGTGATCAGGAGTCGTATAGACGTGGTCAATCTTGATAGGCGCGCTCGCAAAAGCTCCGGAAAAATCACCTGTTGCGGTATCCGGAGGCGAGTCTGGCGACTCCTCCGGCTTAACAGCGGCCCCTTTTGCAGCAGCAAGATCAAACTGACCTTTCCCATGCTCATAATCAATCTGCACCAGTTTCGCGGCATCTCGCGCCTCCTCAAGCGTTTGCGCCACAACAACGGCCAACGCCTGATCATAATGCTCGATGAGGGGCCCACCCAGCAGATGCGCCGTGTTCATCTTGCCCTTGCCCAAAGGTCCTGCATTTTCATGCGTGACGACCGCGAGAACGCCTGGCGCAGCTTCTGCCAGACGCGCATCTATCTTCACAACGCGGCCCTTCGCGATGGCTGATCCGACCATCCAGCCATAGGCAGCGTTGGGTGCAACATCATGCCGTTCATAGGCATAGGGCGCTTTACCGGTTACTTTGGCAGGTCCATCAATGCGGTCATGCGGGATGCCGATGACTTTGCCGCGATCGATGGGATTGGCCTGTGCCGGGCTGTCGAACTTCATGATGGCACCTCCGAATAGATCGACGCCAGTGTCCGTGCGGCCAACGTCTTTTTGAAGGCATTGTCGCGGGTGACCTTCGCGCCGGCCAGGGCTGCCTCGGCAACTGCCGCAGCACCCCTGGATGCTGCCGCGTCTGCCACATCAGTCCGCCAGGGCTTGGGCGCCAGGCCGCCAAAAGCAAAGCGGCTGCCGCCATCTTTCTTGATGACTGCCGCTACTGAAACCAATGCGAAGGCGTAGGACGCACGATCCCGGACCTTCCGGTAGACGTGCGTGCCGCCCAATGGTTTTGGGAGCGTAACAGCCGTGATCAGTTCGCCACGCGCCAGCGTACTCTCGATGTGCGGCGTGTCAGCAGGCAGACGATGGAAATCTGCGATGGGTATCGCCCGTGTCGAACCATCCGAGGACACGGTTTCAATCGTCGCGTCGAGCAGGCGCATGGCAACCGCCATGTCGGAAGGATGGGTTGCGATGCAACTGTCACTGCCCCCCAGGATAGCCAGGCCACGGCTTGCGCCGCCGATGGCTGCGCAGCCCGATCCGGGCTTGCGCTTGTTGCAGGGCTTACTCGTATCGTAGAAATAGGCGCATCGGGTTCGCTGGAGCAGATTGCCAGCAGTCGTGGCTTTGTTGCGAAGCTGACCGGAGGCGCCAGCCAACAGAGCACGGCTAAGGACCGCGTAATCGCGTCTTATACGCTTATCCGAAGCAAGATCAGTATTTCGTACAAGCGCCCCGATACGTAGACCACCCTCAGGCGTTTCCTCGATCCGATCGAGGGATAGCCGATTAACGTCCACCAGATGGCCCGGCGTTTCGATCTGCAACTTCATAAGATCAATCAGATTTGTTCCGCCAGCGATAAACCGAGCGCCCGGATGCGCCAGCGCCGCCGCGGCGGCCTGGGCAGGCGTCTCTGCGCGCTCGTAGGTGAATGGTCTCATGCGTCCTGCTTTCCCGCTACGTCCGTAATTGCAGCGACGATATTTGAGTAGGCGGCACACCGACAGATATTGCCGCTCATACGCTCCCGCACCTCCTCGACAGAGAAGGCGACCATCTCAAGGTCATGCGTCACATGGCTCGGGATCCCGGCGTCAATTTCATCCAGCATCGCAACCGCCGAGCATATCTGTCCAGGCGTGCAGTAGCCACATTGATAGCCGTCATGGACGACAAAGGCCTTCTGCATAGGATGCAGGTTTGCTGGCGATCCCAGTCCTTCGATCGTCGTGATCTCATCACCATCATGCATTATGGCAAAGCTAAGGCAGCTGTTGATGCGTCTGCCCTCAACGATCACGGTGCACGCCCCGCACTGTCCGTGATCACACCCCTTCTTGCTCCCGGTGAGATGGAGATGTTCCCTGAGCGCATCAAGGAGTGTCGTGCGCGGATCGAGCGCAAGATGGTGGGATTTGTCGTTGATCTTCAAGGTGACCGGGAGTGTCCCTTCACCACCACGTTCACCGCGCACGGATGCTCCTCGCACAACTGCAGGCGCGGCGGCTACGGCAACGCTCCCGCCGATCATCGCCCTTCGCGTCACAGCACCAAGCCTGCTGTCCTTCATATTGCCTCCATTTGCCCGTCATCTCTATGAGACGAAGCAGAACGCGAAATGATCCATCAAAAGGCCGATCAGCCGGGGAGGTCCTCAATCCGATCAATATCCTTGAGTATTGCACTGTCTGCATGGACCAGCTTCGCCATCGTCAATAACGCTCTGGCTCCAGCGTCTCCCTCCAACGACATAAGGGCCTCGAAGTGCGTTCGCCCGAACAGGGCCGGCGGCATCGACGTTCCGCCGTCTGACGAAGCAATGATGGACGTAGGTCCACCGTCATGCGCGTCGAGCAACCGTTGAATATGCTGTGAGGTCACAAAAGGCATGTCGGCGAGGCATATTAGTATTGCGCTCACGTCAGGCAAAGCGGCGACAGCCCGGACACCGGTTGCCAGCGAGTGAGACAGGTCGCCGTCGCGTTGCGTGGTGCGTATGCAAGTAAAACCCTTCGCGCTGACGAGGTCAACGGCCGCGTCGCCATCCAGCGGGCAGACTGCGAAAAGCCTACCTAGGCCAAACATTGATAGCATTTGGGCTGCATGCATCACCATCGGCTGTCCGCCCAGCTGAAGCAGCATTTTGTCTGACTGCCCAAACCGTCGAGATTGCCCGGCCGCAAGTAAGACTGCGGCAACCCGCTCAGGCGTGACCATTAAGGGCCTTGATCATGCCTGCACATATGGAAACAGCGATTTCCGCCGGCCCGATCGCCCCGATGTCAAGGCCTGCCGGGCCGTTGATACGTGCAAGGACTTCATCAGAAATCCCGCTGGCTGCCAAGCGCTCAAGACGGGCCGCGTGGCTTTTGCGCGAACCAAGGGCCGCGACATAGCCAGTCGGGGCGTTCAGCGCTGCGACAAGTGCAGGATCGTCAATTTTCGGGTCATGGCTTAGCGTAACCACGGCTGTTGCCTCGTCAGGCGCCAAAGCCGCAATGGCTTCGTCGGGCCAGCGATCATCAAGAACCTGGTCTGGAAACCGCTCTGCCGTGAGATACCGGCCCCGCGGATCAACAATTATGGCTGTGACGTCGGCATGATGCGCAATAGCGGCGAGCGACTGGGCAATCTGGACGGCGCCAACAATGATCAAGCGCCGCGGTGGGCGATAGACATTCACGAACAATCCGGCCTCTTCACCTGCCCGGCTGACGCCCGTTTGCGTGTCGGTCGAAACCGCAAATCTGCGCCCATCAGCCTGCGCAGCAGCGATATCGGCGAGAAGGGAAAAGGGAAAAGCGCTGTTATTAACAGGTTGGACCAGGACTGATATTTCCCCACCGCAGGGGAGCCCTACCTGCCACGCATCATCATTGGATACGCCGTAGGATCGAGACTGACTCTCACCCGAAGCAATGACCTCGCTGGCCGCCTGCAGAATATCACCTTCGACGCATCCTCCCGATACCGAACCTTCGAACCTGCCATCGGCATGAATGAGCATATGGCTGCCTCTGGGGCGGGGCGCCGATCCCCATGTCGCAGTCACAGTCGCGATGGCCAGAGCACTGTCATGCCATTCCTGTGCTTTGGCCCAAAGGATCTCACTGTCGCCCATGTACACCGCTATCTCGTCATCATTCGTTTCGGTAAAGCACGAAATGCCAAATCGATCCTCTATCGATTGCGATGAATGCGCATCATGGTCGAGACGCTAGTCGGCAAGTGGGGTATGATGACCGAATTTGTGGAAAGCGGCCTCGGCTTATTCAAGCCGCAGCCTTTGGAAAGACTGTTAGAACGGATTGAAGACGTGCGCATTGGATCACTGAAAATCAAGCTGCAACTTTTCTGTGGCGACGAAATTGCGATGGGGCCTGGCAAGGCCGATCTCCTGGCTGCCATCGCGCAGCATCAGTCCATTTCAGCAGCAGGGCGCGCCTTGGGCATGAGCTACAGACGGACATGGCTACTGGTGGACGAAATGAACCGCTGCTACGCCGAGAAGCTGGTTGAAACACGCACCGGTGGCGGCCGTGACCGTGGCGCGCGCGTAACACCGATTGGTCTGGATATTCTTGAAGCCTACCGTTCGCTTGAGGCTGAAGCCGCGCGATTGGGCAAGAGTGCCGCCCTTGATCGACTGTCCAATGCTCTTCTCAGTCAGCCCCGCCAGGCCAAATCACCAGACGACCAATCCGGTTAGACCAGTGAAAGACTGCTGAGCATTTACGCTGCAGGTGCCTTGCGCAAGCCGACTAGCTCTATATACGATGAGATATAGACAATGGCTGCGTGTAAGCTGGTCACAGGGGGTTATCTTGAAAAAATCGGTGTTCGGCGGCGTAGCAGCGCTGGCGTTATCAATGGCGATTGCATCTCCCGCATCCGCCGCAGACAGCGAGAATGAAGCTGAGAACAGCGCTCTCCGCGATGATGGCGGTGATGGTGTTGGCGTTGGCGTTGGCGTTGGCGTTGGCGTTGCACCAATCATTGTAACGGCCCGCCGCAGAAGCGAAAATGCCCAAGCTATCGCCGGATCACTTTCCGTCATAGGCGGCGAGTTGCTAGACAAATCCTATACAGTGAACACCGCCCAGCTGGACGCCTCGAAAAACTCTGGCGTTTGAGGGCTGATTTTGATTCATTGCCTTCGCGGATGAGCGGAGGCGATGATGGCTGGGCAACCCGGTTTCTTTGATCTTTCGGAAAGATATGAGGCCCTGAGTGCAGCGGGTGATCCGCTGGAGCGGTTATCCGGGGTTGTAGACTTCGAGATTTTCCGCGGTCCGTTGATTGCCGCTCTACGCCGGAGTGTTCGTGGCAAGGGCGGTCGACCGCCGTTTGACCCGGTACTGATGTTCAAGATCCTGGTGCTGCAGGCACTCTATTCGCTGTCGGACGAGGCAACGGAATTTCAGATCAAGGACCGGCTCTCGTTCCAGCGTTTCCTGGGCCTTGGGCTCGATGGCAAGGTGCCGGACGCAACCACGGTGTGGCTGTTCCGCGAGCGCCTGGTGCAGGCAAAAGCAATCGACAAGCTCTTCTCGCGCTTCGATGCCGCGCTGACCGACCGGGGCTATCTCGCCATGGGCGGGCAGATCATCGACGCGACAGTCGTGCCTGCGCCCAAGCAGCGCAACACCGAAGCCGAGAAGATCACGATTAAGGAAGGGCGCGTGCCCGAAGACTGGAAACCAGCGAAGGCTCGGCAAAAGGATCGTGATGCCCGCTGGTCGATCAAGTACAGCAAGGCCAAGGTCCGGGAGGGTGCCGACCCCAAGGCGGCCAAGCCGGTCGACCTTGCCATTCCGATGTTCGGCTACAAAAATCATGTCGGCATCGACCGGGCTCACGGCTTGATCCGCACCTGGGATGCCAGCGCTGCCAATGCCCATGACGGCGCGCGGCTGCCCGTTCTGATCAGCAAGGCGAATACCGGCTCAGGCGTCTGGGCCGATACCGCCTATCGCTCGAAGAAGAACGAGGCATTCCTGGCAGGTGGCATGTTCACCAGCCACATCCATCAGAAGCGAAAGCCGCAGCGGCCACTGCCTGAACACATCGCCAGGGCCAATACCCGGCGCTCGAAGATCCGCGCTCAGGTCGAGCATGTGTTCGCCGGGCAAAAGCACCGCATGAAGCTCGTTGTGCGCACCATCGGCATTGCCCGCGCCACTATCAAGATCGGCATGGCGAACCTGGTCTACAATCTCCAGCGCCTCGCCTGGCTTGAGGGGCGAACTGTGCCTGAATGATGCCAAAACCGGCATCAAACGGCGCCGGAGACATGGAAATCACCGAAGAATACGTGGCAGCATCAACCCTGCCATGCCTTCGCGGTCCGCACCGACGCCAATGCGCCGAAACCCACCGGTTCTTCGAGGTGTCCAGCTAAGCCTTCTCGTGCCCAGCCTCAATTATAGTTCGGCCAATCCGCGTAATACGGCATTTACTATCCGAGGTCTTGGCAGCAGCGTCGTAGCCGTAAGTCAGGCTAATGATGGCCTGGAACCGGAGGTCGGCTTCTATGTCGATCAGGTCTATCACGCCCGCCCGTCCACCGCGGCATTTGACTTCACAGACATCGATCAGATTGAGGTCTTACGTGGACCGCAAGGGACGCTCTTTGGCAAAAACAGCACAGCTGGCGCCATCAACATCACTACCAAATTGCCGACATTTTCGCCAGAAGCACATGAAGAGCTGTCATACGGTAGCAAGAATTTCCTGCAGGCAAAGGCCTCAGCATCCGGTCCCATCTCCGATACGCTTGCGTTTCGGATTTCCGGTCTCACGACCCGGCGGGATGGCGTCATCCACAATGTGGCCGCCGGGCGGGATCAGAATAACTTAGGCAATCAGGCGGTCCGGGCGCAGTTGCTGTTCAAGCCCTCGCAGGACTTCCAGCTTCGCCTGATCGCTGATTTCGCGAATTTCGACAGTGAATGTTGCACCCAGGTTTATTTGCGCACAGCGCCGACGCTCAAGGCGGCAGCCCGTCAATATGCAGCCCTTGCGGCTAGCGCCCCGGGAGGCGCCTACATGCCGCCCAGTTTCGACCCTTATGACCGGCTGACCGACATTGACGCTGCCCTCGGCGTCAAAACCAACGAAGGCGGCGTGTCGGCGATTGCTGACTGGAGCCGGGGTGGAGTGACGCTGACATCGGTCTCCGCCTGGCGCTTTTGGAACTGGGACGCAGCCAATGACCGGGATTATACCGGCCTTCCGATCCAGACTACCCAGCATATTCCATCGCGTCAGGACCAATATAGTCAGGAGTTACGAATTGCCTCGAATGGCGAAGGCGCGGTCAACTACGTCGGCGGACTCTATTTCTTTCGACAGAAAATCACTGGCCGTCCGATCTCAATCTATGGGCCCTTGGCCGCCTATTGGCTGCTGTTTAACAATTCCAATCTTCTCGACGGCTATGGGACTGACGGGCATACGGATTTTCGCTCGGACAGTTATGCAGCATTTGGCGAGGTCAACTGGCGCCCTGCTGCGGGACTGACGCTAACCGGCGGCCTGCGCTACACGTACGAGGAAAAGGAAGGCTCTTATGACACCTTCACGTTCGGCGGACCGGCATTAGTAACTGCTGCTCAGCGCGCTAGCCAGCTCTCCATCCTTCGCGGGCAAAGCTATAGCGCTCGGGACAAGGATGGTGACTTTACCGGGCGTGCCAACATCTCTTACGAGATGACTGACGAAATTCTAGGCTATGCGAGCTATGCGCGGGGGGCGAAATCCGGCGGTATCAACATGGCCGGGCTCGCACTCGACAATAATAACCTGCCCGCACTGAATACGGCCGTGGTGAAACCGGAGAGAAATACTGCCTACGAAATCGGAGTTAAGACGCAATTTTGCGACCGCCGACTGATCCTCAATCTAGACGCCTACTACACTTCGGTTCGAGATTTTCAGACCAATGTCACCGACACCGGAGCGGCGGTAGCGCTGCGAACCTATCTTGCCAACATTCCCAAGGTTCGTGTGAAAGGCCTGGAGGGTGACGCAATTGCCCAGGTCAGCCAAAATCTTCAGCTGCGCGCCTCGGCTGCCTATGCTGCAGGCAAATATGTTTCCTATCCCAATGGCCCATGCCCCATCGAGCGGATCGGCACTGGCACGTCGTCGTGTGATCTCAGCGGCAGGGGGTTGTCAGGCCTGCCCAAATGGTCGATCACGCTCGGTGCCGATTACACGCAACCCATGAGTGTCCTGGGCCGTGATAGCGCTCTCCTCCTTCATGCCGACTCAAACGCGAGAACGAGAGTCTTTGGCGATCCGACGGCTTCTGCCTACACCGTAATCCAGGGCTACACCGTGGTGAATGGGAGTATTGGTGTCCGATTTGGCCCGAGCGTGGAACTGTCGGTTTTTGCCCGCAATCTGTTCAATAAAAACTATATCCAGAATGTGACCATTCAAGCAGGCAATTCCGGATTGATCGTAGGTACGCCCAGCGATCCAAGGGTCATTGGCATCACTGTGCGTGCCAGGCAGTGATGATTTAGACATAATGGGCTGAATCTATGACTAATAGTCAAATTAGGAAAAGCTATTCCTTGTGCGAAAAACGCTGCTTTCACTTGTCTCCAGCGAAAGCAGCTCCCATAAGGTCATGTAGCGCTCCAAGGTAAGACGGCCCTCGCTTAGCCGGCTGATAAGGGGCGCACGAGCATCCGTAACAATCGAGCCTCATGTCCAATACCGGTTTACCCCTTCCAGCAGCGGCGCTCGTCGACCCATTCGGTCGGCGTGTTGACTATCTGCGAGTTTCCGTGACCGATCGCTGTGACCTGCGCTGCGTCTATTGCATGAAAGAAAAGCAAGCCTTCCTACCTCGGATAGAGCTGCTAACAATCGAAGAACTCGACAGGCTTTGCAGCCTGTTCGTAGCTAACGGAACTCGGCGTATCCGGCTGACGGGGGGTGAACCGCTCGTGCGGCGCGGATTTATCGGACTTGTCGAGCGGCTTGGTCGCCATCTGCAGAGCGGCGCGCTGTCCGAACTCACACTGACTACCAACGGCACCCAGCTTGGCCGCTATGCGACTGATCTGGCACGCGCTGGCATCCGACGTATCAATGTGTCGATCGACTCGCTCGATCCGGATCGCTTCGCCCGGGTCACGCGGGGTGGCGACATCACCCGGGTTCTCGACGGAATTGCCGAAGCCCAGGCAGTCGGCATTTCCATCAAGATCAATATGGTGGCGCTACGCGGCGTCAATGAGACAGAAATTGACGACCAGATTGCATGGGCACATCGCCATGGCCTCGGCATCACGCTGATCGAAACGATGCCGATGGGGGAAGTGGAGGAAGACCGGACCGACCAGTATTTGCCGCTCTCCCAGGTTCGCGCCGCGCTGGCAGAACGCTGGACCTTATTACCGCTGACGAAACGCACCAGCGGGCCCGCCCGCTATGTCCGTGTCGAGGAAACCGGTGGCGAGCTCGGTTTCATCACACCGCTCACCCATAATTTCTGTGAAAGTTGCAATCGTGTGCGGCTGACATGCACAGGAACTTTGTTTATGTGTCTGGGCCAAGACGATGCCGCAGACCTGCGGGAGCCGCTGCGCGCAAGCCAAGACGATGATGGTCCCGTCTTGCGCGCCATTCAGGATGCTATTGCCCGCAAGCCAAAAGGCCATGACTTCCGGATCGATCGGCGCGGGCAGGCGCCTGCGGTTTTGCGATCTATGTCGATGACGGGCGGCTAGACCATGCCGCAAGTGCTGCTATTTGGATGGTTCGCCGAAAGCGCTGGATGGACTGAGCGCCAGATCGATGCGCCCAGCCTTTCTTCCTTGCACAGCATGTTAGCAGAGCAGCTGCCGGAAGTGGGGAAAGCGCTTGCCTCAGGAAAAGGCAGAATGGCGGTCAACCAGGTGATCGAACTGGGCGACGTCAACTTGAACGACGGCGATGAGGTGGCCTTTTTTCCGCCCTTTAGTGGAGGCTGAGGGATGATCATTGTCCAGCCCGAGCCCATTCATCCGACACAATTGCTGGAGCAGTTCACCAGTAGCGTTTCGCAAGCCGGCGCCATTGTGAGTTTTACCGGCAGTGTGCGGTCAAAAAGCAAGGATGCTGAGGTCTCCGCCCTGCAACTGGACAGCTATCCGGGCTTCACGGAAAAAGTCATCAGCGCCATTGTTCAGGAAGCACGAGATCGTTTCTCCGTACTGGGACTCCTTGTCGCGCATCGCCATGGCCTAATCGGCCAAGCCGAGCCCATCGTGTTCGTTGCCGCCGCCGCTCTTCATCGACGTGCGGCCTTCGAGGCTGCAGACTATCTGATGGACCAATTGAAGACCCGTGCGCCCTTCTGGAAGAAAGAAATTGGCCCTGCAGGATCGCACTGGATTGAGCCTCGTGCGGAGGACTATAGGGAGCTTGACCGTTGGGCATGACAGGAATGGGGATGATCATTGCCGGGTATAGATGAAACACTGATCTTCCATCCGCTGCGAATAGCCGTGCTGACCATATCCGATACGCGCACGCAGGAGACGGACAAATCCGGTGCTCTCCTTTCTGAACGTCTGGTCGCGGCGGGCCATATTCTTGCGGCACGAGGCATCGTCACGGACGAGGTGCCTGCAATCCAGGCAGCCGTCGAAAACTGGTCGGCCGATCAGGATGTGGACCTGATTATCAGTACTGGCGGTACAGGATTTTCGCCCCGCGATGTGACGCCTGAGGCAGTGCGCCCGCTTTTCCGCCGCGAGATGGACGGGTTCGGGGTCGTCTTCCATCAGGCAAGCCTGGGCACGGTCGGCGTCTCGACGTTGCAGTCTCGCGCGTTTGCCGGACAGATTGGAGACACCTTCATATTCTGCTTGCCAGGCTCGACCGGCGCTTGCCGGGATGGCTGGGACCTGGTCCTGTCGCTCGAGCTCGACAGTCGCTTTCGCCCATGCTCGCTCGCTGGGCAGATACCGCGCTTGCGGCATATCTGCGCATGAACAGCCTCACGCATCTGGACGGTGAGGGACGCGCCCATATGGTCGATGTCTCGGCCAAGGAGGTCACGGCACGCGTTGCCAGTGCGGAGGGTGTCCTGCGCTGCCGCCAAGAAACCTTGATTATGGTTCGGGCCGGGACAGCGCCCAAAGGCGCTGTCATCCATACCGCCGAACTGGCCGGCATCATGGCGGCCAAGCGCACATCGGATCTCATACCGCTTTGCCACCCCCTTCCCCTGACCAAAGCGTCGGTCACTATTGCGATCGATGACGCGTTGCCCGGCTTTCGGATAAGCGCTGAAGTCAAGACGGACGGGGTTACCGGCGTGGAGATGGAAGCGCTGACGGCTGTTTCCATAGCCTGCCTCACACTGTTCGATATGCTCAAAGCCATCGACCGGACGATGGTGATTGGCGATATTGCCGTATCAGCCAAGTCCGGAGGCAAATCGGGCGACTGGCATCGCACACAAGCAAACCCATGATCAGTTTCGATGACGCTGTGGCGCTGATCGCGAGCGCAGCAAAACCTCTGGGCATCGAAACCGTTTCACTCGATCACGCAGCGAGCCGCCTTCTTGCCGAACCCGTACTGGCGCAGATTGATTCGCCCATAAGTGATGTCTCTGCGATGGACGGCTACGCTGTGCAGACTGCGGACCTGGAACCGTCAGCGAGCCTGACCGTGATTGGGGCATCTTATCCCGGCGCGGGCTTCACAGGAGATGTGGCGAAGGGCCAGGCCGTGCGGATATTCACGGGCGCGCCAGTTCCCGCCGGCACGGACCGGATCATGATACAGGAGAATGTGACCCGGGATGGCGACACGGCCTTCGTCGCGGAAATGCCGGGCCCATCGCGGCATATCCGCAAGCGCGCATCGGACTTTGCTTGTGGCGATACTCTGCTTGGAGCAGGTGCCAGGCTGACGCCTGCAGCCCTGATCGCTGCGGCCGGTGCGGATCAATCGACACTTACCGTGTGGCGCCGTCCGCGCATATCCGTGGTAAGCACCGGCGATGAACTGGTTGCGCCTGGTACAGCCCGCCAGCACCCGGGCATGATACCAGATAGCGTTTCACTGGGGATCGCCGCCTTTGCACGGGAGTGGGGCGCAGAGGTCGTAGCACGGCGCCACCTCGCCGATGATCTCACCGCGATGCAGGCAGCGGCCGGCGCTTTGCTCGCGTCAAGCGATCTCATCATCGTGACGGGCGGCGCGTCTGTCGGTGAGCGTGATTTCTCGCGACGTATATTCGAGCGGCATGATCTCGAAATCCTGTTCTCGAAGGTCGCGATCAAGCCGGGCAAACCGGTCTGGCTCGGTCGTGCGGGCGAGGCAATGATCCTGGGATTGCCCGGCAACCCAACTTCAGCGCTCGTGACGGCGCGCCTGCTTCTCGCCCCGCTTATTCTTGGTTTGAGCGGCGGCGATCCTTTTCTGGCGCTCCAATGGCAAGGCCTGCCTCTGGCCGCGCCGCTCACCGCATGCGGCGATCGCGAAACAATTGTTCGCGGGACTATAAATGACCATGCGGTTCAACTCCTGCGCAATCAGGATTCAGGTTCGCAACTCACGCTCGCCAACGCACAGCTTTTGGTCCGGCAGCCTGCCTTCTCTCCCGCTCGGTCCATTGGAGACATTGTGGACGTGTTGCGATTAGACGGGATCTCCTGACCCTTTCGGGCACTCGGAAGCGGGAATGTCCTGGAAATTGAGGGCTTCAAGATCGTCGGCATAATTGACGTTGGGAATGCCTTCGAACGAAAACATCTCCGCCCCACATGTTTCCGCCCAGGCGCGTACGGATCGCGTCGGATGCTCTGCAAGGAACCGGTCAAGCGCCTCTGCCAGACTGGCCGGCCAGGATCCGATGATAGGCTGACTTTCCAGGATCAGCGGACGCTGGCTACGCACAAGGGTATTTAGAACCGTTGCGGGAATTATCGGCGTGTCACATCCTATCGATACGACGGATGCCAACCCCAGTTCGCGCGCGAGGTGCAGAGCAGCATTCAAACCACCCAGCGGTCCGAGGCCCGCCTCTGGCCGGTCCGCGATCATCCTTTCGTCCTCCGACGGACGACCGCAGACCACAACGCGAGCGCACACACCCTCGAGCAATGTCACGGCATGGTCGAGCAATGAGCGCCCTTCCCACTGCGCCAGCGCCTTATCCGTCCCGAAACGTGAAGAGCGCCCGCCCGCAAGGACTGCGCCGAGCACCTTGCTCAACTTCCGGCTCCCTCACCAAGTCCATGCACAGCCAGAATGGCGTCAGAGCGCGCGAGCACGACCAGGGGCAACGAGGCGTCGCGCGCGCGACTTATAGCCAGCGCCGTGGGTGCCGAAACCGTGACAAGCAGGGGACAGTCGGCAAGCGCCGCCTTTTCGACAAGCTCATAGGAACATCGCGAGGACAGGAGGCAGAAACCTTCATCCCACTCCCGCCCCTCCTGGGCCATAGCGCCAAGCAGCTTGTCGAATGCGTTGTGACGGCCCACATCCTCGCGCGCCAGAATGATCGATCCGAAGCGATCGCATAGCGCGGCAGCATGGACGCCGCCGGTCAGGGCATTGAGCGGTTGGACTGCACGCAAGGCATCAAGCGCCTTGAAGATTTCCGCGGGGCCTGCGCCCGTCTTCTGGGTAATTTGCGGAAGGGGCCTCAACGCCTGTTCGAGATTCTCAATGCCACATAGGCCACAGGAGGATTCCGATACGCGATGGCGCACGCGATCAACCACACGATCGATATGGTCGTCCACAATGGTGATGCGAACGACCAGGCCCTGCGCCATTTCATGAATATAAACATCGACGATGTCATCGGCATGGTCGATAAGACGCTCGGATCGCGCGAAGCCGTAGACCAGATCAGTCAGGTCTGCCGGCGTCGCCATCAAGACAGCATAACCGAGGCCATTAAACTCGATCGCCACCGGCACTTCGGCGGCTATCGCGCGGTCGATCGCTACGACATCGCCATTCGCAGAAATGCTCTGGAATGCGCGCGTGACCGCAGGGTCAACCGGCGTCGGAATGACCAGCCTCGTTGACGGCATTGAAAACCGTGGCCGGTGTTTGGCCCGAAGGAATGAGATGGTCGCGCAAATGGGCGATGGCATCTGCGGCTATCGGCGACAGTCCGGATCGGTCAGATGCATATTGCGCCAATATCTGCGTCTTCATCCGGGGATCCCAGAAGCTGACAAGATGATCCGCCGTTGCGGCGGCGGCTTCATCCTGACCCATCGTCGCGAAATTGCGCGCTATCTGGTTCACCATATAGACCAGCTGCTCCTGATTGCTCATCATGGAAGCTACTCTGCCGCAACAACGGTTTCAATGCGACGACTTTGCTTGGCTTGGGCTTCATAATGTTCCTGCCAATCGGAGGGACCATTGGAAAGACCGACCTGAACAGCCGTGACCTTGTACTCCGGACAATTGGTCGCCCAATCGGAAAAGTCCGTGGTGATGACATTGGCCTGCGTGGTTGGATGATGAAAGGTCGTATAGACCACGCCGGGCGCCACGCGCTCGGTAACCTTGGCGCGAAGCGTGGTTTCCCCTGCCCGACTGCGCAGCAATACCCAATCTCCATCCTTGATACCGCGGTTCTCCGCGTCGGACGGGTGGACTTCCAACAGATCTTCGGGATGCCAGGCCACATTGCCCGTCCGCCGCGTCTGCGCGCCGACATTATAATGGCTGAGAATTCGCCCCGTGGTGAGAAGAAGCGGAAAACGCGGCCCGGTCTTCTCATCGGTCGGCACATAGTCCGTCACGACGAACTTGCCCCTCCCACGCGCGAACCCATCCAGATGCATGGTCGGCGTCCCCTCTGGTGCGGACGCATCGACCGGCCATTGCAATGAGCCCTGCGCTTCGAGCGCCTCATAGTTCACACCCGCAAATGTCGGTGTCAGTGCGGAGATTTCATCCATGATCTGCGAGGGGTGAGCGTAGTTCCAGTCCAGACCCATGGCATTGGCGACGAGCTGAACGATCTCCCAATCGCCATAGCCGTTAAGCGGCTCCATGACCTTGCGAACCCGCTGAATACGCCGTTCTGCGTTCGTGAAAGTCCCGTCCTTCTCAAGGAATGTTGAGCCTGGAAGGAAGACATGGGCATAGTTGGCGGTTTCATTGAGAAACAGGTCCTGCACAACCACGCATTCCATCGCAGCCAGGCCGGCAGCGACATGGTGCGTATTGGGATCGGACTGGAGGATATCCTCACCCTGCACGAAAAGCGCCTTGAAGGTTCCATCGGTCGCGGCATCAAGCATGTTAGGAATCCGCAGGCCCGGCTCGCTATCCAATGCGACGCCCCAGGCGCGTTCGAACAATTGCCTCGTGGCGGCGTCGGACACATGACGATAGCCGGAAAATTCGTGCGGGAAGCTGCCCATATCGCATGCCCCCTGCACATTGTTCTGGCCACGCAACGGATTAACGCCGACCCCTTCCCGGCCGATATTGCCCGTCGCCATGGCGAGATTGGCGATCGCCATCACGGTGGAACTGCCCTGGCTATGCTCGGTAACGCCCAGGCCATAATAGATGGCGCCATTGCCTCCAGTGGCAAACAGCCGCGCCGCGGCACGCACGTCTTCCGGCGCGACGCCCGTCAACGCCTCGATTGCCTCGGGCGACCGTTCCCGTTGGGACACAAATTCCGCCCAGTCCTGATATTCGTCCCAGTCGCAGCGTTCGCGGATAAAGGCCTCGTCGCAAAGCCCTTCAGTCACGATCACATGCGCAATCGCGGTCAGCATTGCGACATTGGTGCCGGGGCGCAGCGGCAGATGATGGTCCGCCTGGATATGCGCTGATTTCACCAGATCGGTGCGGCGCGGATCGATAACGATCAGGCGCGCGCATTCCCGCAGGCGCTTCTTCATCCGTGACGCAAAGACCGGGTGCCCGTCTGTAGGATTGGCGCCAATGACCAGAATGACGTCACTAAACTGGACGCTGTCAAAGTCCTGCGTACCGGCAGAAGTGCCAAAGGTGGTCTTCAATCCATAACCGGTCGGCGAATGGCAAACACGGGCGCAGGTATCGACATTATTGTTGCCAAAACCCTGACGGATCAGCTTCTGCACCAGAAAAGTTTCTTCATTGGTGCAACGGCTGGACGTGATGCCACCGACCGACCGTGCGCCATAGCTTGCCTGTATGCGCTGGAATTCGGCAGCCGTATGCGCGATGGCCTCCTCCCAGCTCACTTCGCGCCAGGGCTGGTCCACCGACACACGGATCATGGGATTGAGAATGCGATCCTGATGCTGCGCATACCCCCAGGCGAACCTGCCTTTCACGCAGCTATGTCCGCGATTGGCCTTGCCTTCCTTCCAGGGGACCATGCGGACGACCTCTTCTCCCCGCATTTCCGCACGGAAGGTACAGCCGACGCCGCAATAGGCGCAGGTGGTGACGACCGCCCGCTCCGGCTTGCCGATTTCCACGACCTTCTTCTCAATCAGGCTCGCGGTCGGACAGGCCTGTACACATGCGCCGCAGGACACGCATTCGGATGAAAGAAAGTCATCATTTTGCGAAGCAGCGACCTTCGACCCAAAACCGCTCCCCTGGATTGTCAGGGCGAACGTCCCCTGCACTTCCTCGCAAGCGCGCACGCAGCGAGAGCAGACGATGCATTTGGAGGGGTCGAAATCGAAATAAGGGTTCGACACATCCTTCGCCTGGCCCATATTGGTCGCGCCATCATAGCCATAGCGCACATCCCGCAGGCCGACCGCACCGGCCTGGTCCTGAAGTTCGCAATCGCCATTGGCAGCGCAGGTCAGGCAGTCGAGGGGATGGTCTGATATATAGAGTTCCATGACGCCGCGATGCAGCTTTTTCAGCCGCTCGGTCTGCGTACGAACGACCATGCCTTCGGCGACAGGCGTAGTGCAGGATGCAGGATAACCGTTTCGCCCTTCCACCTCGACCAGACAAAGACGGCAAGAACCGAAGCTTTCGACATTGTCCGTCGCGCAAAGCTTGGGGATTGCGCCGCCAAGCAGGGACGCCGCCCTCATGATCGAGGTTCCCTCGGGCATGGATACCGTCTGGCCGTCGATCGTGACGCTCACACTTTTGCCACCAGCTATCGCTGGCGGCGTTCCATGATCGATTTCGCGCGTAAAGGTCATAGGCTCACCTCTGCATCTTCGCTCGCCGATACAGGCGCGCCGAAGTCTTCAGGAAAATAGTCGAGGGCGCTTAGGACAGGGTAAGGCGTGAAGCCGCCCAGCGCACAAAGTGATCCAAATTTCATGGTGTCACATAGATCACGCAAAAGGTCGGTCTGTGCGGACACCGAAGCATCTTTAAGCTTTGGAGCACGCGAGTATAGTGCGGCATCCAGGCCTGTAGGCAGTGAGACGTCTCCGCGCTGCGCCCCGCTACGTCCTGCGATAATCTTGTCCAGCACTTCGACGCCGCGGGTCGATCCGATACGACACGGCGTACATTTCCCACAACTTTCGACGGCACAGAACTCCATGGCGAACCGTGCCATGTGGGCCATATCGACGGTATCGTCGAAGACCGTGATGCCTGCATGACCGATCAGTCCGCCTGCCTTGGCAAATTTTTCATAGTCAAAAGGGATATGGAACATGGATGGCGGGAAATAAGCGCCCAATGGCCCGCCGACCTGCACGGCGCGCACTGGCCGGCCGCTTTCGGTGCCGCCACCGATATCATGGACAAGCTCGCCCAAGGTTATGCCAAAGCCGACCTCATAAAGCCCGCCATTCTTGACATTCCCGGCAAGCTGCACCGGCATGGTCCCTCTTGACCGACCAAATCCCACGCCAGCATAGGCCTCGGCGCCATGATGCAGAATGAAAGGCACGGCAGCCAGGCTCAGCACATTGTTGATGACGGTTGGTTTGCCGAACAGCCCCTGCAATGCGGGCAGAGGTGGCTTGGCGCGAACCTGGCCGCGCTTACCTTCTATGGAATCCAGCAGCGCCGTCTCTTCGCCGCAGACATAGGCGCCAGCCCCTTCGCGCACCTCCAATGTGAACGGCGCAATGATGGCGGATGCCCGGGAAATAGCCTCCCGCATCGCCTGAATGGCAAAGGGATATTCCGACCGGATATAAATATAGCCGCGCGAGGCGCCGACCGCATGACCGGCGATGGCCATGCCCTCGATGAGGCAAAAGGGATCGCCTTCCATCAGCATCCGGTCGGCGAAGGTCCCGCTGTCCCCTTCATCCGCATTGCAGACGATGAACTTGTCGCCTCCTTGCGCATCAAGCACGGTCTGCCACTTGATGCCGGTCGGAAAGCCTGCCCCACCGCGTCCCCGCAGACCGGACCCTTTGACACAATCCACCACCGCCTGGGGCGCCATCGCCCGCGCAGCCTCAAGGCCGCGCCAGCCGTCATGTGCGGCATAGTCCTTCACATCGAGGGGATCGATCACGCCACAGCGGGCAAAGGTGAACCGCTGCTGGGATGCAAAATAGGGAAGCGCGTCTACCGGACCGAGAGCATTGGGATGTGTGCCGTGCAGCACCGAGGAAACATCCTCGGCCGCCACCGGCCCAAAGCCTGAACGCTCGCCATCTCGTTCGACCTCGACCATCGGCTCCAGTCTGAAAAGGCCCCGGCTCCCCGTCCGGACAACATCGCAACCCGCCGCTGAAAACGCCGCCGCCAGGGAATCCGAACCCAACGCGACCGAGGCCATATCCCGGCTGATGAAGACACGAGTCATGCCGCCACCTCATCCGCGATACGATCCAGCACGGCCGCATTCACTTTCGCGACCGGTCGTCCATCAACCAAAGCATTGGGTCCGATCGCACACAGGCCAAGGCAATAAATGGCTTCGAGCGTAACCGCGCCGTCGCGGCGCGTTTCCCCCATCTTCACGCCCAGCTTGTCCATAGCCGCCTCTTCTATCATCGCACCACCACGGGCCTGGCAACTTTCGGCACGGCATAGTTTGACGACATGCCGGCCGGCGGGCGTCCGTCGAAAATCATGATAAAATGTCACGACGCCGTGAACGTCAGCGCGACTGATATTCAGGGCAGTCGCAATCAGGGGAACTGCCGCATCATCGATATAACCTATCTCGTGCTGAAAAGCATGCAGGATCGGAAGGAGCGCGTCGCGTTTGCGGCCATACTGCACCACAAGCCGATCGACCAACGATGAAGCATCCGATATTCCTCGTGAATCTGTAATATGGCCGCCCAATTTCGGTTCCATCCAAGATGATGACAGGATCATACATGAAGCCTGACGCGCTGAACGTCAAAGTCGTAAACTCTATCATTAATAGAATTATTCTATTACGCTCTGAGGCCCCGCGCTTGAGCGATCTGCCTCGCCGCGGCCAGTGCGGTGCTGGCCATCGGGCTTTGCAGCGTGCGATTTTGAACGATAAGACCAATGCGGCTCGCCGGTAGCGGGTCAACGAACTGCCTTATATTGGCCCAGTCCAGGCCCGGAAGCATGGCGGCGTAGCTGTCCGGAATAATCGTGGCGAACCGTCCGCTCTGAACCAGGGAAAGCAGAGCGACATAGGAATCTGCCGTGACTTGCGGCCGAAGGGAAAGCCCGCGTTCCTGGAGCCTCTTGTCGAGAATGCGGCGATTTTGCATAGCCTGATGCAGAACGCAGAGCGGCTGAGCCAAGGCATCGGCCAACGCAATCGTGCCTGTACGCTCCGCCTTGCCGATCCGTTCAAGAAGCAAATAGCTCTCCTGGTAGAGCATGACGGCCAGATTATCGGGCAGTGGCTCATGATCCAGATAGGTCACGCCGGCATCGAGTTCCGAAGCTGACAGACCATGCGCGATCTCCCGGGATGTCAGGGATCTGACCGAAACATTTATCTCGGGCTGAATGTCGAGCAAGGCTTCGACGATCATACCGCTAAGCGGCATTGCGGCGGGAATGATCCCAAGGCGCAGTTCGCCATGGAGCGGCCCGGTAGGCGTTTCAACGGCAAGGTCCATGGCCTCGCGTGTCGCAAGGAGTTGCTGGGCCCATGGAAGAACCGCTTCACCCTCAGGCGTAAGTGCGACAAAGCGTCGATCCCTGACGATCAGCCGCTTGCCAAGTTCCTGCTCGAGATTTGCCAGACCCGCAGAAAGCGTGGGCTGCGAAACGTCGCATAGCTCCGCCGCCCGTGCGAAATGGCGCTCGGCGGCAAGTACGACGAAGTAGCGGATGAACCGAATGGACATTGTCGCCTACGTTAGACCGCCACCTGAGGATAATGGCAAGAACCGTCGCTTCCGATCAGGACGAAGACTCCACCCCGCCCATTGGGGTCGAGCGGGCGGGCCTGTTACAATGCCAGCCACTTCGCAATGTGACTCGAGGGCTCGTTCAATAGAGCGCGGGTCGGTCCGATTTCTACGCTGGAGCCGTCCTGGATGAAGCATAGCTGGTCGGCGCTCCGGGCCGCATCTTCGACATCATGCGACACGACGATGATCGGAATCGGCGATGTTTCCCGGATTTCCGCCAATAGGCGATGGAGCGCACGGCGCGTTGGATGATCGACGGCGGAAAAGGGCTCATCGAGCAGCAGCACCGCAGGATCACGCGCCAGAGCGCGGGCAAGCGCAACGCGCTGCCGCTGACCCCCAGACAGATTATGGGGCAGAGAATCATGACACCCCGTCAAATGGACGCGTGAGAGCAGTTCCATCCCCTTATGCGTACGGGCGTAACGCGGAAGCTCCAGCGCTGCCTCCATCACATTTTCCAGCACAGTCAGGTGAGGAAACAGGGCATATTCCTGGAAGACGAGCCCCGCGCGTCGCAAGCGGGCAGGCATATCATGGCTGATCGCGGTATCCAGCCAGCTTATGCCATTGCAGGCAATGCGGGCATGCTGGGGGCGATAAAGGCCAGCGACTGCGCGCAGGATGGTGGTCTTTCCCGCACCTGACGCACCTACAAGGGCGAGCGTCTGACCAGGCAGGATCGCAATATCCACGTCGAGTGCTATCGGGCCATGCTGTCTCAGCATGATGTGAAGCCCCTCAACCACGGCGGCGTGCCGCCCCACTGAGCCAGAAGCTCGCTGCAACCGCAGCCAGCGATATGGCCATCAGTACCAGCGCCATTTTTCCCGCGCCCACATTGTCGAAACCCTGGACGCGATCATAGATGGAAAGCGCAAGGGTGCGGGTTTCCCCGGGGATCGAACCGCCGACCATCAATACGACGCCGAATTCTCCAAGCGTATGCGCAAAAACGAGTACGGCGCCTGTAACGATGCCCGGCCAAGCCAAGGGCATCTCGATACGCCGCAACGTCTGCCACTTCGTATGACCGCACGTAGCCGAAGCGTCCCGCAGATCCTGCCCCACCGCTTCAAAGCCGCGTTGGGCGGGCTGGATCGCGAAGGGAAGATTCACAAGGACCGAAGCCGCTAGCACGCCGTTGAAGCTGAATATCAACGCATCGCCGAACACTGTCGACCAGATATGGCCAACCGGCGAGTCCGGCCCCATCGCGACCAACAGGTAAAAGCCAATCACGGTGGGAGGAAGCAACAGCGGCAGCGTCAACAATGCCTCGATCACCGCCCTGCCCCGCATCGTCGTCGTGGCAAGCCAATGCCCCGCAATGAGGGATATGGGCAACAGCAGAGCGACGGTGAAGGCTCCCAACTGTATCGAAAGCCATAATGCCTGCCAGTCCATCGGTCTTTCAGCGCGCCTCGCCGGGCAAGCCAAAGCCGTACCGCACCAAGATCCTGCGCGCTGCCGGCTGCTGGATATAGGTGAAGAAGCGCTGCGCGATGGCGTTGGCCCCCTTCATCAGCACCATCCGCTGACGCAATGGCCGGTGAAAGGATGCGGGCAGCAGCACATACCGCGCGCGCTTGGAAAATTCCGGGTCGAGCACCAGCGAATAGGACACAATCCCCCCCTGCGCCCCGCCCGCCGTAGCGAACTGCGCAGCCTGCGACACATTGTCTCCCATGATCAGCTTGCCTTTCAGGGGCTGCCATAGCCCGGCATGCTCAAGGGCCTCCCTGGCTTTCTCGCCATAGGGCGCGTGGTCCGGATTTGCGATGGCGAACCGGCTGACCTCACCTTTGCCGATCGCCGCGCGCAAGCCGTTCAGCTTGGCATCCAGTTTGAGCGATGAACTGTTTGGCGCGACAAGGGCCAAACGGCCGATGGCGTATAGCACGCCGTCACCTTCGGTTTTCCCCGTTTTGGCCAGCTCAGTGACATAGCCTTCGTCGGCGGACAGAAAGAGCTGGAAAGGCGCGCCGCGTTTCAACTGCTGGAAAAAATTGCCCGAAGATCCAAAAGTCAGCGTAACCTTCTGCTTCGTGTCCCGCTCGAAAGCAGCGGCTACATCGGTAAGCGCAACCCGCAGGTCTGTGGCGGCCGCAATATTGGGGGTTTCCTGCGCATGCGCTGGCATGACCAGACAAAACGGCGCCAACCCCATTACCAAGCGGCTTATCCAGTTTTTGAGCATCTCGCCTTGAACCCTCAGCAGGAAATGACAGCCTCACGCTCAACGTAGAATAAGCCGAAGCGCGCGAACTCTTGCAGGGACCGACTTAGGCTCAGTCGGTCGGCATTGTATATCGTCGAATATACAATGCCGCGTTTTTCGAGCAACCGCCTTCCCCAGGCAGGAACCAGGCTGGCGAATTTTGGGCCACGCCCAACCCCTTGAGGTCAGTCCACGGGATTGCGTGCGACGCTCTCCTGCATTTTTGCAATCTGCTCTGGCGTCGCTGGCTGCTGGTGCGCGGCTTTCCACTCGACATAGGGCATGCCATAGACAGCCTCGCGGCCTTCCTCTTGGCATATGGCTTGCCCTGACGCCTCAGCCGTCCAGTCTCCCAGACAGTTGCGGCAGAATCCGGCCAAGCCCATCAGGTCGATATTTTCAGCATCTGCGCGATGTCGAAGGTGGCGCACCAGTCGACGGAAAACCTTTGCGGCCACGTGATCATCAATTTCTTCGAGGGTCATACGCCGGTCCGTCTCTCATCTCTGCCTATTTACGCACTATTGATGCCCACCACCCAAGGTCAGGATACTGCGCGCAACACTCCACGGCAGGGGTAGAAATGATGGCACATTCTTCATTTCAAGCGCAAGCCGCTATCAGTTGCGCCTCATGGCGCCGACGTCATCTATGACCCGGTAGGCGGCGATTATGCGGAACCAGCCATACGGTCGATAGGTCGGGAAGGGAGATATCTTGTCGTTGGCTTTCCAGCAGGGATTCCCAAGCTAGCCCTGAATTTAACACTGCTGAAAAGCTGCAACGTGCTCGGCGTATACTGGGGAGCGTTTGCAGTGCGTGAACCCTATCGCGATCGCCAGAACGTAGAGCAACTCTTTGCCTGGTGGGATCAAGGAAAAATTCGGCCTAGGATCGGATCCATTTGGCCTTTGGAGAGAGCTGCAGAGGCAATTGCATGGCTTGCAGACCGCCGCGCAATTGGAAAGGCGGTGGTAGAAATTGGCCCGCCCGCATAGCCTCTCGATTTCAAGGCTTGGCGGGGCAAAATTAATTGCCTCAAACCGCCTCAAACCGGCCTAAAGATATGCCGACGCATTGAGAAACATCAGAGGTCCCCGGACAGCTCGTCAAAGAATGCTTTGTCGGCGGCTAGCCCAGTGACCGGACGCCGGGCAATCTCAGCGCGCAGCGCCGCAATGCGATCTTTCAGAGGAATCGCCTGATCTTCCCGCTTCAGTTCATGACTGACGGCGCGCTTGATGGCTTCGGTCAACCCGATCCGATGCCGACCCGCCAAAGTGCGGACCAGCGCATCGGTTTCTTTATCACGAAACTGAAAAGCCATACCGTTCATGCGATCCAGATAGCCAAATATCGCTGTCTATATAGATAAATAGGTTGATGAATCCAATCAGAGTGAAAGTGAGATAAAAGGCACGAGAGCCCGGGCCGGCGGCTCATCAAGCCCATCGATAACTCAGCGTCAGTTAAGTCACGGCTGAATGTCGCGACTCCGAAGGCTTGCCCGCGAATGGGGCGACATGGATTTCGCTTTCGCGCTTACGTGCCTGCGCAATGTCATAGCTATTTTGCATCCGCATCAAGGTTTCCATCGAAACGCCAAACGCCTTCTCGATGCGCAACGCCATTTCGGACGACAGACGCGAATGCTCATTGAGCAAGGTCGAAAGCGTTGCCCGCGTGACGCCCAGCACCAGTGCGGTAGCCGTCACCGACAGACCCAGGGGCGCAATGATCTCGGACTTCACAAAGCCACCCGGATGCGCCGGGTTCTTCAGTCGGAAGCTTGCATAACCATTCATAGCTAGCACCTATTTTATCACACATACGAGGCCGACGAGGCTCTGTTAAAGCTGTCTCATATTACGCTGCAACATTATATAAACACAGCTACTCAGCAGGCGTTGAAAGGCGCCGCCCCTTTTTCGCCTTGTTTCGCTCGCCGATAAGATATCCGTACAGCAACGCCGCGCCCACAACAGGGATGACGGCTACAGCAATGGCTTCTGGCGTCATTCCATGTCCTCCGACTCACGCAATTCCTTTACCTGCACGCCCAAGAATATAAGCCCTGCCCAAGCAAAATCCAGACAAGTGCCGTGAGATCAACGTACGTCAGGATAAGCCTGGCGAGGCCCGAGCCCAACAATGTCAGTCCTCCCGTGCCCAGTAATGTCGAGCCGCGCCCTCCTGATCAGTTCGCCTGCGTCCATGCATGATTGCTTCCCGATGCTCTACGCGGTCAAATATTCCCAATCAGACTTATGTCATTTTACAAACGATAAACTTGGCTAGCCTTGATCACGAATAAGAAGATCGAGCAGGGCAGGATTGATAAAAAGGGCTTCCCGCCCCGCCCTGCGTTCTTCAAGCACGCCGATGTCAACGAGAGCCTTGAGATGCGTGGAAGCTGCCTGGCGTTTTGCGAGACCTGCTTCCACCACGTTCGTAATCCGGCAATATGGCTGCGAAAATATAAGTTCCGCAAGTTCCCTGCTGTAAATGCGTGGTGTCTCATTTCGCATCATTTGCGCTGTTTCATCGAGCAATAGTCGTATCTCGCGTATTTTTTCGCTTGTCCATCTTGCGGTATCTTCAACGGCCTTGATCATGAAGAGCAACCAAGACTGCCAATCGTTGTTCACTGTCACATTGAGTAGCAGTCGGTAATATTCCGCCTTCGCCCGAATAATCGCTCGACTGAGGTATAAAACCGGGATCTCGAGGAGGCCATGCTGTATCAGAAAAAGCAGGTTAAGCACTCTTCCGGTGCGCCCATTGCCATCGGTAAATGGATGGATGGCTTCAAACTGGTAGTGCTGGACAGCAAGCCCAATCAGCGGATCAACGCCTCCATAATCATGGACATATTGCTCCCAATTTCCCAAAAGGTCCCGAAGCTGCTTCTCTCCTGTCGGTGGCGTAAATATCGTCTCTCCCGTGCGATCATTGGCCAATGTGGTTCCGGGCGTGACGCGAACATCCATATCCACGCCCTTGATCGCACTGCATATTTCGACTGCGGTTCGCGTTGACAACGGCCTATTGCGAAGACTTGCAAAGCCATTTGCCAGGGCAGTACGATATCGAAGCGTTTCCTTCGTCGCCAAATCCAGCCCTGGGCCATCAGACATGTTGGCAAATTGGAAAAGCCGGTCTCCGGTGGTCACGATATTTTCGATCTCAGAGCTGGCCTGGGCTTCGAGCAAAGGAATGGAATTGATCAGGATGGTCTGATTGGGAATGATATGGCCGATAGCCTTGAGATCTGCCAGAGCCGCGCGCGCACCTATGCATGCCTTAAGAACCGCTGGCGTTTCGAGAACAGCGTTTGGCGGCAAAGTCGGCAGCTTATTATATGGGACAGCGGGATCAAACTTCATATGTCGAATTTTATCGAAAAGATCGACACGTTCAAGGGATATGTCGTTATCATCGACATATCAGCACCAAGATGTCCTAGCTCGCTCGAGACGCGCGACTGATATTGACGACACCAAATGATGTAAACGCACCCAGAGTAGCTATCGCTCCTGAGTGCTTATCCGCGATGATCCGCAACTCCAACAAGTGGCACCACCGCCCGGGCCGCCAGCTCATCGAGCCCGTCGACGATCCAGCGTGAATAATGCCGCTCGATCATGACGACCGAAGTGTCATGAAGCGCGGCAACGAGACGGATCGGCAAGCCCACCCGCAAGCCGCGCACAATGGAACTGTGCCGTAGCGCATAAGGGATGGTCGCCGGCGGCAGGCCTGCCATCTTGAGCGTGGCCTGCCACATACGCGCCATCTCCGAAGGTGTTTTCCAGGCGCCGCGCTCGTAACGCTCCCACTTGACCGCGGTAACCTGCTTAACGAGCCAGCGCTCGAGCAGCGGGGCGCTGAGCGGCCGGTCATTCGCTACCGGTTGCAGCAGCGCGACAATGTCCGCGCCAATCGCCACGCGGATTGGCTGACTGTCTTTTTTGTGCCCCTTGAAGGATTGCGGCACCATCAGCCGGCTTTGCTCAAGCAATGCATCACTCACCAGCAGCCGGCGGATCTGGGCAAAGCGGGCCCCAGTCGCCGCCAGGACCGCGACGAGCCGACCAAAATCCTCGTCTACCTCCAGAGCGGCGGTGACGATCTTGCCAATGTCCGCGTCCGAGAGAATCTGGTTCTCGCGCGCTCGGGCCGAGAGCGCCGCCGGCGCTTCGAGCAGCAGCCCATGCTTGATGGTGATCGGCAGATCGCTAGGCAAGACACGTCGATGGTCGGAACAGGCAGCATTGAGCGCCGCCTTGAAGTCGTTGAGCAGGCGCTGGGCGCTGCTGGCCTTTTTCAGCACGATCCGTTTCTGCCAGGCGCGCAGGTCCAGCTCGGATAGGTCCTTGAGCGCCATGTCGGCGATCCGGCGGTCATCGAGCACATGAACGGTAAGCTTGTAATGGGCGTCGATCGCACCGCCCTCCCCGCCTGCGCCGCTTTGCGGCTATCACGCCGTTCGATATAAGCGTCCACCGCTTTGCGCACTGTGATATTGGGATCGAGCGCAGATGTGGCGGGGCCGCGCGCCTGGAGCTCAAGCCAATGCAGTGCTTTATCGAACGCCTGCCGATAGGACAGGATCGTCTTGCCGTCAGCCTCCCGTACATCGTCGGCTTCGCCTAAACCGGCCGATGCGTAGGTTTTGCCTTCTTCATTGACCGCCCATTTAATGACCCAGGTCCCCTTGCGCGCGCCGCGCCGATATCCGATGTAATGGCCTTCCGAGAGGAAACGCCAGTAGGGATTGCTGCGCACTTCGAGCCGCAGTCGCGCAGCGCGATCCTGGATCCGTTCTTCTTTTGGTGGACGTGGCACGACACCCTCGACATCTCTCAAATCTACTTTTTATTATGGTTGGATGCGCCTGAAGACACAAGGACAGTTTGGCCCTAAATGGTTGTAATTACACGATTCCGAGGGCATCCAAGGGTGTTTTTTGCCCTCCCTCTCACGGCTGAAACACGGGTTCGATTCCCGTAGGGGTCACCAATTTCGCTTCCCAGAGCGATCCATAACGGCTCAAGAATGGCTGTTTTCTGCCGTTTTCTGTGGTATAGTCGTCTCATCGGGATTGGGTAGATGCCACCACATACCAGCGACGTGATGGTACTTCTGATGGCACCTTTCCGGTCAGTTGATTGGAGATACCATCATGGGGCTTTCCGTAGTTGCTATCAAAGCGGCGAAGGGCCGCGACAAGGCCTATAAGCTCACAGATAGTGATGGGCTGTATCTGTTCGTGAAGCCAAGCGGCGCCCGCTATTGGCGGATGAACTATCGATATCTTGGCAAGCAGAAGACCTTGGCCTTTGGCGTATGGCCAGACACGGGATTAGCTGAGGCCCGCGAACAGCGCGATGCAGCGCGTAAGGTTCTGGCCAAAGGACATGATCCGGCTGAACAGACGAAACTCGACAGGATTGCGGCCACGGTTGCCGCTTCCAATAGCTTTCAGGCTGTAAGTGACGAATGGCTAAGCAAGATGGAGAAGGAAGGCCGTTCGCCTGTCACCATGAAGAAGCTCCGCTGGCTCCTCGCCTTCATCAATGGCTCTTTGGGAAAGCGGCCTATCGCGTCAGTGTCAGCTCAAGAGGTGTTGCTGATGCTTCGCAAGATGGAAGCTCAGGGCAAATACGAGACCGCAAAACGGCTGCGCAGCACTTGCAGCCAGATCTTTCGCTATGCCATCGCCACAGCACGAGCCGAGCGGGATGTGGCTGCCGATCTTCGTGGCGCATTGATCGCGCCAAAGGCTGTGCATCGCGCTGCGATCACAACACCAAAGGAAGCAGGCGCCCTTCTCCGTGCGCTTGAGACATTTGAGGGACTCGCCAACACGCGAGCGGCTCTTCAGCTTCTGCCACATGTCTTCGTGCGCCCAGGCGAGTTGCGCTTCGCCGAGTGGGTGGACTTTGATTTCGAGAAGGCACTGTGGACTATCCCGTCGCACAAGACAAAGATGCGACGGGCGCATGTGATCCCCCTCTCCTCGCAGGCCCTGACGATCATTGCTTCGATCGAACATGATGCCGACTATAGCCGCTATCTCTTCCCATCGCTCCGCTCTGTTGATCGGCCAATGTCCGAGAACACTATCAACGCTGCGCTTCGCCGTCTTGGCTATGCGCAGGACGAGATGACTGGCCATGGTTTCCGAGCCATGGCCGCTACTTTATTGAATGAAATGGGTGTGTGGCATCCCGACGCGATCGAACGCCAGCTTGCCCATACCGACAATAACGCTGTCCGCCGCGCCTACACGCGTGGCGAATATTGGGAGGAGCGTGTTCGTATGATGCAGCACTGGTCGGATCATCTCGATTTACTGCGGGGTGGCGCAAAAGTCATCGATGGGAAATTCCGACAGCAGGCTGGCGCGAGCGAACGAAGCTGATGCAAATTTCGACCCATCAATGCCATTCAGTGGCTAATTTTTCGCCCTCAAGTGCAGACTGTCCGGTTCCAGCAGCTCAGGACTAGAGCCGGTCTTTCCGGCTTACGCCGGCGGCGGACATTTACTCACTAAATATTTTGATCTTCGGATCAATTGTGCGCCTGGCTGTCGAACGATATACAAGATCGAGAAGCCAGATGGATCAAGTCTTATTCTGTACTCGCGCCCTTGTAGCGAGCATGCGGCGGATCCTGTCGACGATAAGCTGATGGTCGTACGGCTTGGAAGCGATAGGCCCTTCCTCGCAGAGGGTGCTGGCCTTTTCCGCTGCCCTCTCCACGCTCGCGGCCAGGATAACCGGTACGGTCGGATACTCGGTCCGCATCCATGACGCGAAGGCAAACCCACCCTCATCGGGTATCGCCATTTCCGCAAGGACGACCTCGATCGAGCGGGAGGTGTCGGCCAGAAACTGACGGATCTCGCGCGTACTGCTGGCTTCCAGCACACGGTATCCGCATTCGCGAAGATACTGTGCAAGGAGCGTGCGAACGATGACGTCCGGGTCAGCGAGCAGTACCGTTTGCACGTCGTTGCTCAAGAGTGGTTCCCGCCTCTGGGCTCCACGCCAAGCGCCTTGAACACCAGAGCGACCGCGTCCGCTATCCTGTACGGTTTGGGAATGAACGTGCCATGCTGTCCTGCTAGATCCGCGCTGACATTACCTGAGGTAACAATGATAGGCAGATAGGGATTTCCTGCCTTCAGGCTTGCGGCAAGTTGGAGGCCGTCAAGCGTTCCGGGCATCTGGACGTCGGTGAAGACGAGATCGACGTTCGTGTTGGCGCCCAGATAGGACAGTGCCTCGTCGGCACTCGCGGCCTCGACCACCGTCAATCCGCTGTCGCGAAGTTCATCTGCTAGAAGGGACCGCAACAAGGGTTCATCGTCGACGACCATGACGTAGATCGGCCACAATTTCTCTTGAGGGTCCAACTGTTCGATCACATCCTCCACGGCCAACATGCACAGAGCCATTGGGAGCTCTGATAGTTCCAGCCCAGGTTGCTGTCTCATAATTAATTCGGTCAAGACGGGAGATGGCGCCGCCGATCGACCCCACTGGGAACAAGGGCGTATCCCGCACCGAAGACGCGATCCGGTAAATATGGGGGAGCACGCTGGCGGGCTCCCCCATCTGATATCAATAGTCCATCGCCGGCATCGGCGCGGACTTCTCCTCCTTGGGCACCTCGGCGACGAGCGCTTCGGTCGTGATGAGGAGCGATGCTACCGAGGCCGCATCCTGCAGCGCGGTGCGTACGACCTTGGCCGGGTCGATCACGCCGGCCTGGACGAGGTCCTGATATTCGCCGGTGGCTGCGTTGAAGCCCCAGTTATAGTCCTCGCTCTCGAGGAGCTTGCCGACGATCCATGCGCCGTCCTCCCCGGCATTCTCCGCAATCTGGCGCGCCGGGGCGCGCAGCGCACGGCGGACGATGTCGATGCCTGACTGCTGGTCGTCGTTGGCGGCCTTGAGGCCATCCAGTGCCTTGAGCGCGCGCAACAGCGACACGCCGCCGCCGGGCAGGATACCTTCCTCGACCGCCGCGCGGGTCGCATGCAGCGCATCATCGACGCGGTCCTTCTTCTCCTTGACCTCGACCTCGGTAGCGCCGCCCACCCGGATCACCGCGACGCCACCGGCGAGCTTGGCGAGCCGCTCCTGCAGCTTCTCGCGGTCATAGTCACTGGTGGTGGTCTCGATCTGCTGGCGGATTTGTGCGACGCGTCCGTCGATATCGGCTTTGGTACTGACGCCGTCGATGATCGTTGTGTTGTCCTTGTCGATCGTGACCTTCTTTGCGCGGCCCAGCATATCGATAGTGACATTCTCGAGCTTGGTGCCCAGTTCCTCGCTGACGACATCGCCACCGGTGAGGATCGCGATATCCTCGAGCATCGCCTTGCGTCGATCACCGAAGCCCGGCGCCTTGACCGCCGCTATCTTGAGACCACCGCGCAGCTTGTTGACGACCAGCGTCGCCAGCGCTTCGCCCTCAACGTCCTCGGCGATGATCAGCAGCGGACGGCCTGACTGCACCACCTTTTCGAGCAGCGGCACAAGCGCCTGCAGGTTCGACAGCTTTTTCTCGTGGATCAGGATATAGGGGTCATCCAGTTCCACCTTGAGCTTCTCGGCATTGGTGATGAAATAGGGCGAGAGATAGCCGCGGTCGAACTGCATGCCCTCGACGGTCTCGAGCTCGGTCGCGAGGCTCTTGGCCTCCTCGACGGTGATCACGCCTTCATTGCCGACCTTCTCCATGGCCTCGGCCAAGATACGGCCCACTTCCTCATCGCCATTGGCCGAGATGGTCGCGACCTGCGCGATCTCGCTGTTGGCGCTCACCTTCCGTGCATGGGTTTCGAGGTCAGCGACGACGGTGGTCACCGCCAGATCGATGCCGCGCTTGATGTCCATCGGGTTCATGCCTGCGGCAACGGCCTTCGAGCCTTCACGCACGATCGCCTGGGCGAGCACGGTCGCGGTGGTGGTGCCGTCGCCGGCCTTGTCGTTCTGCTTGGACGCCACCTCGCGCAGCATCTGCGCACCCATATTCTCGAACTTGTCGGCAAGTTCGATTTCCTTGGCAACGGTGACGCCATCCTTGGTGATACGGGGCGCGCCAAAGCTCTTTTCGATCACGACGTTGCGGCCCTTGGGGCCCAGCGTCACCTTGACCGCGTTCGCAAGCGTGTCGACGCCGCGCAGCATCCGATCCCGCGCATCCGATGCAAATTTGACTTCCTTTGCAGCCATGGCTGTCTACTCCTTTCTATGTCCTTCCTGAATGTACGAGGGATAAAGGCGGTCGATCAGGCCGCCTGCTTGAGCGGTACGACCGTGTCGACAACGCCGAGAATATCGCTCTCCTTCATGATGAGGAGATCCTCGCCATCGATCTTGACTTCGGTACCCGACCATTTGCCGAACAGAATCCGATCGCCGGCCTTTACCGACAGTCCGACGGGCGTACCATTATCGTCGCGGGTGCCCGGCCCAACGGCGACGACCTCGCCTTCCTGCGGCTTTTCCTTGGCGGTGTCAGGAATGATGATGCCGCCCGAGGTCTTCTCCTCGGCTTCAATACGGCGCACAACCACACGGTCGTGCAAGGGGCGGAAATGCATGGCAAAACCTCCAGATGCAAAGATGATGTGACTGTCCTGCCGTTCATCCGAACGACAGGTTCCGCTCAACTAAGAAACGTGATTTTTTCGGTCAAGAGGTCAAAGCACATTTTTTGGCACTCCCTCTCGTCGAGTGCCAACTTCCTTGCGAAGCAGGATACGGAGGAGAGAAAATAGCCTTGACGCGTTCGAACATCACACCAAAATTAGTCCGAGCGGCGCATCCGCCGCTGCAGTCATGAAGGAGCGACACGAGGAAAGGAGACATAGCCATGTCGCAGCCATTTTCGCGTTATCTTCATCCCTTCGAAGTCGCGCGCCATCCGAGCCTCGAACCCGAGGTGAAGCGCGCCATCCTCGCATCCTGGGCGTCCGACCGCTCCGCCGTGCGGGATCAACCAGCCTTGAGAAAACCCCCCGGCGCCAGGCGCGCGGTCTCGATCGACGACATCCTCGCCGCGATGCGCACGCTCGACGAGGGCACTGATAGAAGACCGTCGCTGCAATGAGCGATCGCAGTTTTATCGCGCAGCTGCAGGGCTATGGGCTGACGACGGCGGAAGTTCATTATTATCGGCCTGATGCCCCGTCGCTGCTGCAGCTGTTCATCTGGCAGGAATATGATCTCGCGCCGGATTTTCCGGTGCTGTTCGACTTTCTCGACCATTGGCGGCGCGAGATCGATGCGGCGCTACACTTGGTGCAGATCGCGCACGACAAGCTGATCCGACCGGCCGAGTGGCGCGCCGTCGATGGTGTCATCAGGCTGTCATGACCAAGGGACCGTTGCAGAGCTGGCGCGAGCGAGGGGGGCGCCGCGCCGTGATTGTCCTGCCGTTCGACGACATCATGGAGTTCGCGCTGGCGCTGCTGTCGGTCCCGCCGGAGGAGCTGGAGGAACTGGGCTGGAGCTTTGCTGATCGCAAGCGACTGCTCGATCACTTCCTCAAGTCAGGCAAGGTCGCACAGGGCGTGGCGCGAGAAACGCTCGGCCAGACGCTGATCACGCTACCCCTGCCGCGGCGCGACATCGCGCTGCTCCAGCGCTTTGCGCGGCGGGCGTTGCCCAAGGCGGCCTCAAGCGCGGCCATGCTCGATCGCGTCCTGCGCGTGCTCGACGCCGCGCGCTAGTCAGGGGCGCAGGAACGCCGCAGCGCCAAGGCCGTCGAAGATGAACTGGACGGCGAGGCCGGCGAGAAAGATGCCAGAGATCCGCCCCACGACATCGGCGCCGGTTCGGCCGAGCAGCAGAACAAGACGATCTGCGGCGAGCATCGCGAACCAGGTCAGCGATGCGCACACAAATATCATGGCCACAATGCCACCGGCCTCGATCCATCCCTGCGTCCGGCCCATGACGAGGACGGTGGCCGAAAGGCTGCCTGGTCCCGCGATAAGCGGAAAAGCGATCGGAAAGACCGCAATGTCGCCGGGCTCTTCGGCATCGCGCCGCTCACCCTCGTTGATCAACGAAAGTCCTGGACTCGAGAAAGTAAGCGTCAGCGCTTGGGGGAAGAGAAGTACGCCACCGGCTACGCGGAAAGCGGGCAGCGAAATGTGCAACAAGGAAAGAACGCGTTCGCCGGTCAGCGCGAACAGCAACGGCACGAAGGTGGCGATCGTCACGGATCGACGCGCCAGGCTAAAGCGCTCGCGACGGTGAATACCAGCGGTCAGGCTGGCGAACACCACCGCGGTATCGATCGGGCCGATCGTGACGAGCAGCCTGACAAAGCTCGAGAAAATGCCGGGTGGTAGGTGCATGGCGTCAGGCCGCTGGTCGCGGCTTCGGAATGGAAAGGGAGGAGCGGCGGTTGGCGCCGCTCCCGAGGAACTTAAGCGGTATGGAGGGGCATGCCGTCACGGACCGCTGGCGTCCGACCCGTCTTCAAGGTCACGCCCGAGGTCTGGCCGGCGGAGCCGGCCGTGGTCGATACCGCTGGCGGGTTATGGCAGTCGCCGGAGCGGCTCGACACCATTTTCGGCTGCTGAACCGGCCCGAACAAGGTGACCTGCACGCTTCGGCTGCACATGCCCGTACCGGTACCGGTCGACACGAAGCTGTAGCTCACGGTTCCGGCCGGCATGGCGCGGAAAGCGGCCAAGTCGATCTTGCCGTCAGGGTTGGGATGGAAGTGAAGCGCACGGACCTGCTGCATCATCCTGTCGGTCTGGCGGTCCATGTCGGCGGCGACGCGATCGAACAGGGTGAATATCGCGGAAAACGGATCGGACCAGCGCACAGGCACAAAATTAAGCGCAGGCGCAATCACAACCTTTGGGGCGACATCGCCCTGATATTCGATCTGCGCGATCGAACCGTCGGGTAAGTCGAGTTTCATCACATGACTGTTATGGCTTACCGCCACCGCCGCACCCATAACGGCGAGCGCCGCGACGCCGACGAAGACGGCCGCAGGGATTTTGCGCATCAATCGTCCTCCTGTGATGAGAGTCAAATCGATCCCGCGAGTTAGTCAGCCCATTCTATGTGCCGGCGTCGCGAAGAGTTGTGCCCGGGACCGATGCCCCGGGCACGCCCGTTAGGCAGCCTGCCCGTTGATCGGAACCCGGCGCACATTTTCGTTCGCCGCTTCCGACTTCGGCACGGTTATGGTGAGCACGCCGTTTCTGAACGTCGCATGCGCCTTGTCCCGCTCGATCCCGCGCGGAAGGCCGATGCGGCGCTCGAAGCGGCCATAGCTGCGCTCGGTGTAACCGCGGTCCTTGTCCTCAATCTCGGCTTTCTTCTCGCCGCGCAGGGTCAACACGCCCTCTTCGAGAGTGATGTCGACATCCTTCTCGTCGAGCCCGGGCAGTTCGGCGGTGACGCGGACTTCTCTGTCGCTCTCGCCAAGCTCCAGATGGGGCCATGCCAAACCGCGGTCGAAGCCGGGCGCGCCGAAGCCGCGGAAGACATCGTCGAAAAGGCGGTTTACTTCGCGGTGGAGCGAAAGCAGCGGGTGCGTTGCATCGTCGCGGCCGCGCTCAGCGCTGACCGGGACCGGGAGCCGGTTTTCCTGCCGGCTCCAGGGAATGAGATCACGAATTGCCATGATGGTCATCTCCTTTTCTGGCTGGATGGATAAAGGCCTGCCGGCCCGCCATCAGGCGGTGCCGGCAAACCATTTGTGAGGAATCAGGCCGCTTCGCGGACCTCGTCCCTCGGTGCCTCGATCTGATCGCGGACAGGCTGGCCGCCACTGATCTCGATCCGGCGCGGCTTCATCGCCTCGGGCACCACGCGCTTGAGCTGAATGCTCAGCAAGCCGTTCTCGAAGCGGGCGTCGCCAGCTTCCACGAAGTCGGCAAGCTGGAAGCGCCGCTCGAACGCACGCGTGGCAATGCCGCGATGCAGATACTCGCCCAGGCCGTGGTCCTCGGCGCGCTTGCCGGTCACGGTGAGCTGGTTCTGCTGGGCCACCACCTCGATGTCTTCGGGACGGAAGCCTGCAACCGCCAAGGTGATACTATAGCTGTCCTCGCCGTCCTTCACGATGTCGAAGGGCGGATAGCCATCGTCTTCACGCGTCCCCGCCTCGAGCAGGTTGAAGAGGCGGTCGAAACCGACGGTCGAGCGCCGGTAAGGTGCAAAATCAAAGTTGGTTCTCATTTCCAAATCCTCCTATGAAGCGATCTGGGCATGAGAGGCGCCGGTCAAAAAGAGCCGACGCTCCCTATGTCCCACCGGACCCGAACGGCGTCCGGCATGGGAAAATCTAGGGATGTCTGGAGCGCTTTCAAGAGGCATTTTAGCACATTGATGCCGACCCCCGCCTGACGATCAGATATTGCCCTGCTCCTCTTCAGGGACGTCATCATCGGGTCGAAAATAGAGGCGCGCGCATTGCTCGCTCAGACAATCGCTTTCGATAACGAGATCGTCACGCCGCGCGTCGGACACGAAGTCCATCGTATCGAAATGCCGATCTTCAAAATCCATGGGTTTCCCTCTTGCGCAGCAATCCTACCCGTTGACTGCTTTCAAACAAGTCTCGACTATCGTATCATGCGACATCAGTCAGGGTAATGCTAAGGGGGAAGTAGATGACTTCTGTGATCGCGAGGCGGTCGGTCTTTGCGACCGAGGAGCGGTTCTTTGTGATCACTGCGATCGTGATGGCGCTCATTAATATTGTCGCCTTCTCTTTCTTCGCGGCGATGGGCATATCATCGTTCCACGCGCCGGTTTCTGTACATATCCACGCGATCTTGTTCATGGGGTGGGTCCTGCTGTTCGTCGCTCAGGTGTCGCTTGCAGCGACTGGATCGCTCGCCCTTCACCGCAAATTGGGATGGTTGGCAGTCGGCTGGGCGTCGGCCATGGTGATCGTCGGCACTCTGACAACAGTATCGAGCGCTCAAAAGGCGGCAGTGCCTTTTTTCTTTCTTCCTGCACAATTTCTGTTGATGAACCCGCTTAGCGTTATCCTGTTCGCAGCACTATTGATTGGTGGCGTTGCTAAGCGACGTGATCGTGAATGGCATCCGCGTCTGATCATATGTGGCATGGCAGCGATTATGGGTCCATCGTTCGGGCGCCTTCTGCCTGCCCCCCCTGCTAATGTACTCAATGTTGACTGCAGTTTTCATCGGGATGATTGCATTTCCGATTGCGGGCATCGTGCGCGATAAGTTGCGGCATGGCCATGTGCATCCCGCCTGGTGGGTGGGCTTGGGATCGCTCATTCTATTGCAACTGGCCACCGAGACGCTGTGCCGCAGCGTGATCGCCGCCGAAATCTATGACCAGGTAGTCGCGGGGACACCGGGCGCCCTTGTGCCAGCGCTTGTCTACCAGAACCCACCGTTTCAAACACCTTCGTAATCGCTCACTGATCATCTAAGCTGCACCTCCATTGGGTGTATCGACCCATTCTTGCTGTTGAGGCGTCAAATTCCGATGTCCAATTGCCGTCCTTCCGCTATCCAGCGCTCGCGACCAGAGTCAGTCGTTAGCGGCCGACACCGTAATTGTACGCTTGTGGCAAAACACGAAGATGGGCCACCTCTGCTTGGTATATAAGCAAGGTGCCTCCTTCTTGGTCATTGGAGCTATTCTGTCACGAATGCCAAAAGCAAGCCCGGGTATGCAACTCTCCACCCCCCTTGCAGGCCTGCTCGACCGCTAGACCGACGCAAAACCTGTCCTAGCACATTACGTCATATCAGGAGCGGATTGCCCCCAGCCTCTCGAGAGCGATATTCCTCTATCTGACGCCGCTTTCCGGATTAGAAGTGGCCAGTTGGAAGACGAGTGCCGTCCGAAGCAATCATGTCGAGACGATTTTCCCCTTTCAGCATCGCGTTAAGATGCTCTTCGAGCTGCCGATCGTAGCTCGAATCGAAAATGGGAGCGCCACCTGCCGCGATAATGAAGTTGTAGGACGTCACAAAGCGCGACCGCAGTTCGGAACGGCTGGCAATTGATTGCAGCTCACCACCTATCAGCGCGGTACCGTCATCATACACCGAGCGGCTCACCAGATGCTCGCCATCGACTATGGCATATTCCTCCCAATAATAGGGAAAAGGACTATCGCCGCGCTCCGTCTCGGCGATGCGCTCTGGCGTGTGTTTGTAGATCCCTGTTGGTGGCAACGGGGCGACCTCGACGTAAACGAAATTGTACTTGTACGAGCCGCGATTCACCGCCGCGACCCGACGCACCTTCATCTCGTCCCAATTGATCATCACGAAGGCATCCCGCTCGTCATAGTGCGAAATGTGAAGATTGCTGCTACCGCGCGACCACCAAAATGGCACGCTGTCCTCAAACTCCAGCGGTTTGGCTAACAGACGAGCCAGTCGCATCCGGATGGCGCTATCGTCATCGAACCATTCGACGCCGCGGACTCCTGGGAACGCTGCGGCAAAGCGCTCGGCAAATGTGACCGTGCTGTGCGCTCCATGGGTCGACGGCTTTTTCGGCACGGCCTCGGTCGCGGCCGGTTTCGCTTCGACCCGCACGGCCGCGTCGAAGAGCAGCTCGGCGAGTAGAAGCTGATCTTTAGACGACAAAGCGGCGCGAGCGGCACGCCCGCCACGGCGGGAGCCGTACCGTGCGGCAAGATCGCGAAGCTGCCCACGACGCTCGTCGAGAAGGACGGTTAATCGATTGGCGCCGATGTCAACGTCATATTCCGCACCCGGATCACCATCGCCGTCATCTTCGAGAAATCGCACCATGGCCGCGTGTCGCATGCATTGCTTCGGCGCCGCATCGTTGGCGTCCGTGAAGGGCTTCAGGTGTTCGTCGCCGAGCGCGTTCACTCCCAGATACTGGTTGCGCCAGTTTTGCGTGAACTTCACACACTCCCCCACGAGCCGTTCGGCGATCGGCTGCGTCCCAGCCCCGACGAGACCGGCCTCGACGGTGCCCGTGCCCAAGTTCCAGAAGGTGTTTTTGGAAAAGAAGGCCGGCGATCCGCCTTTGTGAATTTCCGCCGCGATCTCGAGCGGAGTGACCGCGACGACGCTGCAGATTAGCGCCGACCGATCAGGACGGCGCAAAAGCTTGCCGAGATCGTCCTCGAGGCAAGTCTTGAAGGGGATTAATCTCTCCAGCCAGTCCGCTCGTTCGATGGCGTCGGGCATTTCCCGCATCGTCAGAAGAAGGTCGACGTCGCTTCCCGAATTGAACTGCGCCCCGTCCTGATAAATCAGGCTACCGAAGGCGTAGATGCCTACGGGACCAAGGTCCTTAGCAACCGAGAGCGCCCAGTCCTGAAGCATCCCCTTTACCTTAGCAATTGGCCGATCTGACAATGCGCCCCCCCCCTAGAAACATACCGGCTTCAGCCGGCGCCACGGCCGCAGCCTTGCTCCAAATCCTATATAAAATCATGGCGGCAAGACCAGATCCAATGTCTTACGAGACTATGAGCGGTATTTTCGCCAACGCCGTCAATTTCATCAAGATGGGAACCGAGGGTTATGCGCAGGCGACTCTGCCACAGGCGCTTTTCACCGTTCGCAATTCCTATGCCGGCGCTCTGCTCCTGTGTAAGGAGATGTTGATCCGCGAAGCACCGCTTGCCGAAGCCGACGATACCATCAGAGCAAGATATGCTCCTGCTCCCCCTTGACCAAGGCGGTGTTCTCCGTATGTCACAAATCGTCAATTTCAATATCTTGTTCGACTGTGGCCGCGACTACCGTCTCTGCCATTATCCTTCTGAATTCATTATATGTATCGGCTTCAGGATCAGTAGATTCCAAAACCACAACGAAGCTGACATTGGACTCTAGATCCTTCCGATATTCTCCATCATACTTAAAAGAGTCTCTCCAATAGGTTCTTGCGTATACGTGCAACGACGGTTGACTCCCAGGAACAGAAATTCCTTTACGCCCGGAAAAATCGCTACCGTATACTCGCACAGGGTCCCATTTATTGTCGTCGCGGCGCGCATCTATCTCTTTTTGATTGGGATTGAGGCAGCCAACGATTGGAGACGAATCCCACTTTCCATCAGGCCTCTGTTTGCGAAAAGACAGATTAGTCTCAAGCCTATTCTGGAAATAATGATGACCATCTTCAGAAACTTCCGGGCATAGAACCCCCACGAGCTTTGCACGGCCGACAAACCTGCCTGCCTTCATGAGACTCGGTGGAATACGAATACCAGTCCAATAATATCTTTGTTGAGCAGACATCGTTGCCGTCCAAGCGAGCACCGCAGCATTCGGTGGACAAATCCATGGAAATTCTGGATTTATTGGTGAGCCAAAACCGAGGTCAGCTTGATACGAATCTAGATCACACGCGCTGAGCAGGAGAGCCTTAACAAGGTCCGGGTTAGGATCTTCAAGGTTGCTCCAGGTGTGGGCTGCAAGACGCGAAACCAATGGCGCTGCAAAGCTCGTACCCTGAACGACATCTCCACCGACCACACGATGACGAGAGAACCAGCTCGTTTCCGGCTTGAGCATGCCTTCCGGACCATACCCTATACGCGATTTTGAGCATGCGCTTGATACAGCACCGGTATCATCGCTTATCCTGCCGGAAACGACTATAGCTGACTCACAATCAGCGGGAGGAGCAATTTTCGAGCCCGCCGCATTTCGATTTCCAGCAGACACGATTAATAACTTGTTATTTTCTCTACTTATCTTGGCGAGACCACGACCTAGGTCGCTGATGTCGTAATCATCGCAATCCTTGTCAATATTAGCGCTAAGATTCCAAACATGTGTATCCGGATGAGCCTTAAAGGCATTCTCTACATGCGATACTATATCGGCATCTAAAAGGCCAACTCCAGATCCAACTTTCGGAACTGCCTGAACAACGCCAATCCGACATTGCAACTGAGGTAAGCTGAGGCGATTGCTCCATAGGTGAGCGTCAACAACCAGAGACGACACCTTATTTCCATGATCGCCAGCAGCTAAATGATTTGATACCAATGGGGGCAGTTGTCGCCAGGCCACTGCTTGCGCGTAGCGCGAACCTGTGTAGCCGCCATCAATAACCCCTACGATCGGCGCATCGTCCGCTACTGTAAAAGACGCATTTGGTTCAGCGCCCTGTCCAGGAACAGTCGGTGTAAGCGGGACAACGGCTTCCCACTTAGCAATCGAGCCAGAAAGAATCATCTCTTGCAGGGTGGCCTTCGTCGGTATGGCCACAGTGAGCGATCGGCGTGTAGCAACGATCTCTAACTCTTCCGGCATTTCGCTCGGCGTTAGCCATCGATCGTTCGTTCTTAGGCCATCCTGCTCACCGATAACGTCCGTACTGCGGTCGGCAGGGAGGCGAATATCACCGCTCGCTGCCAACACCCCAACACGGTCGACAACGGAACGGCGCGCTTCCTCGTCTAAGAAGGCAGGGAGACGTAGGTTAAATAAGCGGTCGCCAGACCTAGACTTTGCCGCACGATCCCATTCTCGATCCAGCCTTTCGCCATCGAATAATGCAGCCGAGAAAAGCTCTATCCGATCTATGCTATAAATATCACTGCGGATAGCTGGAGTGCCAGCTTGGGCCACAACTGTTTCAATTTTTGCGAAGGCGGACGGTGAAAACTCAGCGACGTAACCATCGCGCCAAGCAAAAAGCAGCGGTGCACCGGTCGACAGGGATAACAGGTCGCCGGGCGTCAGTGTAGGGGCCTGTGAGTCCTCATCGAGGCCAACCCACACAAGCACCTTTGATCCGTGGGTCGCTCGAAGCGTTGCTGCAGCAGAGCTTAGTTCGCTCATTCTCGATAAAATCAAATTCTGTCGCTTGCTGAACAGCTTGGGTTTTATTCGAGCATCACTTTTGCCACGAGCCGTTATACCCTCGCGCGTTGGAACCGTCAGCAGCTTCAAAACCGGATTTTGGACAACCCTACGACTATCCGGCATCACCCTCTCCCCCATCGAACTTAGACCCATGCGCCTTTGCCATGCGCATGGCGGCCTGTTTCGACACTCCTGTTAAAGCGCCGATTTCCTTAAATGTTAGAGACCCGATTGCTGCAAGATCAGCGTTCAATTTGCGACGTGCGTCGTTAGGTAGGCCATCAATCGGCGGCAAAGATAGCGCCGTCGTATTGCTGTTCAGAACCGACCATGCGAGTGCTGTGACATCCAAAGGTGCCTCCAGAATTATCGATGCCCTGCGGGCCGAGGTAGCCAAATCTCGAATGTCTGACCCCGAAAGACCTTCCGATATTGTAGCTAGGGCTGTTACCTCACCAAGGTCACTGTTGCCGAGATAGGTTTCCCAGAGTTGCTCGCGCATAGCCGAGTCTGGAAGTGGCACGTCTAAAGAGTAGGGAAAGCGCCTGAATATAGCTGGATCAAGCAAATGAGAATGATTCGTTGCCGCTATGATTACTGTATTTGAAGACACGCTGTCCAGGCCTTGTATAAGCGTATTAACTACGCGCTTTATCTCTCCAAGTTCCCGTTGATCATCCCTTCGCTTTGCGACAGCATCGATCTCGTCGACAAACAAGAACGAGGAGGAGTGGTTTGCAAAGTCGAATACTGCCCGTATATTCTTTGCAGTATCTCCTAGAAGAGACGATATTAGCGCATCCAGGCGAACAACATACAAAGGCAGGCCCAACTTCGCAGCTATATGTCCTGCGATAAAGGACTTTCCCGTTCCGGGCGGACCAGAAAGAAGAAGGTTTGAGCGCATTGCAAGATTGGCCTCATACAGGGCCTCTGATGCGCGGTGCTCAAGAATAAAGCGCTTAAGAACCTGATCCTGTTGGTCAGAAAGGATCAACGGTGTTGTCGGCCAGGGCTGCTCCTCGATTAAGGATGAACGAGACTTATTATCGACCGGCAAGCGCTCGAGGGAACGCATTTGATCAACTGAAGTCGATCGGCGGCGAAGTGCGCTAGCGATGCGCTTACCGAACGAATGACGTCCGCCGGCTTCGTGAATGGAAATAAAGTCAGAAGCTGCTTTACGAAGACCATCTAGATTACCTTCGACAGCAGCTTCGATCGTACGGGCATAAATATCGTCAACAATGCTCGCAGCATCTGTGGCTTCGGGTAGAGCCAAGCTTGGCTGAAGAGCACCCTTCCGTTCGGTCATTCTGGAAACTATCCTCGCTATCAGGCAACATAATGAACGATTCAATGAAGCAAAAAAGCCGTTTAGGCAACAAAAATTGATTTGTTGGCAACATTAACTTGCCAAAGCTGGATGATTGTGGTGAATGCAGTTCAGGCTTAGCCATCCCTAGCCGCGAGGCATCGTTATCAAAAAGGGCTGGTTTAGCTGCAAGCTAGGGTGCGGTTTGCCGCCGCACCCTAGGTGGTTCTGTACTGTATCGTGGCCCTGTATAGGACGCGATCCATCAGAGGTCAGCACCGTGCGCATAGCACGGCTTCGGATGGACGCAAACACTTAGGCCACTCTCTTACGGGGCATCCCGAACATGATGAAGTGGAAGTATAGATGACTAAGTCCAAAGTGCCGACGCAAGACGCTCATCGGAACTCTGAAAACGGACGTTTCGTGACCGAACGTTACGCCAATCGCAACCCGAAGACGACGGAGCACGAGCGGATCAAGCATCCGAAGTAATCTGACGAGGCTGATAGACGACGGTCTGTCAGCCTCTTATCGTTACACAGGAGGTCGAAAATGCCGAAGCTAAAGGCCGCTCATATAAATGAGCAGGGCCAAAACATGATCATATTTCCCCTGGACCGGACTTTCGGAATGAAGACCGATCATGCCCGTTCGGAATTGCTTGAAGAGCTTGAGCGTCGTGCTCACGCAGCCGGTTTAGCGGGTCGTGCTGTTGCTATTTGGGAGCGGGGAAATCAAACGCATTTCCTTGGCCCTCGATCTTGGCAAATGTTTTTGCAGAGCATCAGCATGCGTTGGGTACTTGCAAACGTTAACAAGGAACTCTCCTGGTAAGCAGTTCTAATCTCTTTTCGCTCTCTAGGTGGTTCGGGTGATAGCTAGGCCAATCCTGAACCACGTCCGAAGCATATCGACCGGCAAGCAGGAATTAAAAAGAAAATCCGCCGCGCTCAATACAGCTATTTGGTCCGCTGCCAAGGCACATCCGCGATGAATCAACGCGGCGCCCTGTCTCAACGGCCAGTCAGATAGTTTTCTCAAATTATCATGATAGCGATCGCCCTGACGTAAGCCGGTCTCCGAACTAATTGATCAGCGGGTGGAAACCTCCCGCCTAATTTCAGGCGGCGAAAGTCGCATGTGAATGTCGGCTTTACCCAACTCAGTTCCCACAAGCCGTCATTCCGGAAAGTCCCAAGCTCTGCCTAAATGCGGACCGTCATAGTCACACACAACTTGAGCAAATTGCGTGCGAAGGCAATTTATCATGACACTGTTACGGGTCAAAAATTGGCAGCCTTCGCCCGCAAGTTAGCGAGGGCAGAAGCCATGCACCGCGCAAATCATCTTATTCCCAGTCATCTAGCCCCAGCAGATTACGCGCGTCTGATTTAGCCTTCACGATGGCAGCGTAGCCTGCAGGATTTGAAATCCAGTTATTGACTGAAGATTCATGCCAACCCGCGCCGTGGACGCTGATCGGCACCTGTCGAGGAAATGTACCTTTGGCGATCTTGCGGTACATGGTTGAGCGTGAAAGCCCAGTGCGAGCCAGGACAGTGTTAATCCGGATAATCCTTTCTTTATCAGTCACAGCAATGATCCTTTAATCGGGGTTCAGGGGTCACCCGACAAAGAGATAAGAATGCTGAGCGAGGTCTTGCAAGAGCCCGAGACCGAGAAGAATGGATCAATATGGATAGATGCGCTCGATCCTTGTATTCTACAAGATGCATCCGGACGTACTGGGACAAAAACATGGTAAAACAGAGACTATTTGGAGACTGTTATCTACTCAGGGCTGTCTCATTTCGTTACACATCCTAGAGAATTTTCCGCAGCACTTTGCCTCTGTGAGACGGGACTTATCGATCCTTGCCAGAATTTTCACGACGCTCGAGTTCCTGTTCAACCGCTTCTCGTATGAAAGCCGCGATTCGACGGTTTCCTACCAAAGCCTCGATACGTCGCAATGAACCTGCTGACAGCCGAACGGTGGTCGGTTTCATATTTAGCGGCGGCCGTCCCATAGCGCCGTCGCTATCGTCCCTCTTCCCAATCTCCAAGAAGAAGCGCTTGACGCTATCGTTTATTTCTTTATACGACATCGTTTATTGAATAAACGCTACCGTATACTGATGCAAGGGCTGAATGGTTTGAGCTGACCTGTCAATGATCGGCGCGAATCAAGGTTTTACAGCCTTTCAGGAAACGGCTGACGAAACGGAGATGCAAATGTCCGATGTCATACCTGTGGCTTCGCGCCGCGCGATGCTCGCCGCTCTCAGTGTAACGCCGGTTGCAGCTATCTCTGCGAACAGTTCGCTTTCTTCATTGCCCCATCTCGTTATCCATTCCCAAACACAGACCGGCGATTGCCCTATCGTCCTCCGTCGCAGCAGAGCGGGACGCGCGCTCAGCCGATTTCGCTATCACAATGCCGAGGGGTTCTTCAGGAGCCTGAAGGACGCCCCCTCCGATTCTATGCGGCAGCTACTGTATCGTGCGGGCATCGTCGCGCAGTTGGCGCTGAGTTCACACCTTCTCGACGTTGGTTTCGATGACAACTGGTGCGCGCGACATATCGGACTTCAGGTTTCCAAGTCCTTGGCTTACGCCAACGCAAACGGCCTCGGGCATGATTGCCTGCAGATGGCAAAGCTCGCTGACGTTCTGACGCCCTATTCGACATGGAATGCGCCATCAGCGCTGGATAGCCCTTCGGCGACCGATGGCGGCTTTAGAACGCAAGATACCTCTGCGCTTCTGCGTGCGCTTCTCGACCATGTGCATCATGTCACGGGGCACCCACGCCCCCGTGGCTGGAGAGAATGGCATATTGCCCGATGAGATGGCGCCGAAAGGATCGACACTTCTCCCGGCGACACCATCTGCGCGCCATTTACGCCCTCCCGATCGTAACCCGGGCGGTGTGGCTCATGCATGTGCATGTCGGTCTCGGATATCACGAGATTGCTGATCGCCTCGCCATCGATGTGCAAAGCGTCGAGGCCATGATCGCTGAGGGGCTCAGCATGATCTGGTGCTACATGGAGGGCGAGCCAATGCGACGCTTCTCCCACCAAGGCGCGGATGACCATATCAGGCGGGCGGAAGAGAAGCTGCGCATGCGTTTTGAAGCCTGTCGCCGCACACAGCCACCTCTGCGCGGGGTGCGCCGAATGTTTCGCGCGCTGACAGGCCAAGGACCTGTTTCCTTTTCGCGCTGGCTGGCAGGCGAGGCGGGACTCCGCCCCTGATCGCCAGCGTGATGGCGGCAGGCTATCTCCCGCCGCAATCAGGTGAGATGACAGTCTTCATAGGCGAGGTCATCCTCAAGCACGAGCCCGACAAAATCACCATCGATAATGAGGGCTGCATCTGACGAACGATACTGCTTACCCAATGTCGATGAACTGCGGGTTAGACGCAATTGCCGGCCATCAAGCATTACCGTGGCCCGACGCGCGGTAAGCTGGAGTGCAAAGGTCCGGCCTCCTGCACAGGCGACGGAAATAGTGTTCCCATTCTGTTTTGCAGACGCAGGCGTCGCAATGCTCACAGCAAAGCCGAACATCATGAGTACAGCAGGGATGCTCGACAAAGAGGCATAGGACAGCACGGATAGGTCTCGATCAGGAAAGCAGGAAAGCTATGTCTCCAATCGCCGCCCAGACCGGCGGTTCCGTGGTACAGGGCGCCTTTCAGATTTTTTCCTTACTGGCCTTTGCGCGGAGCAGCGCCTGACTGATCCGCGCCGCCAGCGTCTCCTCGGCGACCATGCGCTTTCGGGGATCCGCGGACAGCAGATCGCGCCGGATCCAGACCGGCGCGCAGGCAATCTCCGCTTGTACCAATATTGCGATGTCCTCGTCCATGCTGGCGCTATGGCCGATCAGCCCTCGGGCGGCAATGTGTCACCCGCAAAGGCTCGGCTGCCACGGCGTCGCCAAAGCGTCAGCATGGTTTCACGCTCTTCGCCACGCAGCTTGCTGGCTGCCTCTTCAAGCAGCCCAAGCAAGACGGCCCGGTCATCATCGGTAAGCGCGACCAGATCGGCTTTGATGATAAGGCCACCAAGCTCGATCAACTGCCGCGTCCGCGCCCTGCGCTCAACCATCCATGCCCGCATGTCCGTACGTGCCTGTTTCGCTTCAAGCCGATGGCGTGCTGCTGTCGCTTTGCGGCAAGCGACCTGTGTTTCGATTAGTGCTGACCGGAGCCCCGCGCGTCTTGCCCTGAAAGAAGGCCGCGCCACGCTTGCGCCAGCCTTCCTTCGTCGCACTGTCCTTCATCTCTGCAACGCTGAGCAAAGCACCTGCCAATATGTCCGCATCGAGCGTGTCCGCGCCAGTCGCCGTTATCAGGTCGCCAAGCTGTCGCACGCGGCGATCCTTGAGCGCCTTCGCCTTGTCGGCAAGCGCCTTCAGTTCCGAATCATAATCCTTGGGTTTGCGCATGAGGGTCTCCATCCAAAGCGTGATGCTGCCAACATAATGCTGTTCTCCGCGGATTGCTTCAGGGTCGCTGAGACAGGCTGACACCCCCTCATCCCTTCCAGGATTTTTTCGTGGAAGGGCGCGCTTATACGTCGTGCCGACGTGTTCTTTTAGGTGTAGCTGGTATGTCGCTATGGCGATCTACCATTTCAGCGCGAAGATGATCTCGAGGGCCAATGGCTCCTCTGCCCTAGCGGCTGCCGCCTATCGCTCCGCCTCACGGCTGTACGATGCGCGCCTCGAGCGCCATCATGACTTCGCCAACAAGGCGGGCGTCGTCCATAGCGAGGTGCTGCTGCCGGACGGCGCGCCAGAAGAGTGGCAGGATCGCGAGAAATTGTGGAATGCGGTCGAAGCGGCGGAACTGCGCAAGGACGCCCAGCTCGCCCGCGAGGTGGAGTTCGCCCTCCCGCGTGAACTGTCCCAGGCCGATTGCATCGAACTTGCCCGTGGCTTTGTCGCCCGCGAGTTCGTGGCGCGCGGCATGGTCGCCGATCTCAACGTCCATTGGGATCAAGGCGCAGACGGCGAACCCAAGCCCCACGCCCATGTGATGCTGACCACACGTAGTGTTGATGGCGAAGGGTTCGGACAGAAGGTCCGCGACTGGAACCGGACAGATCTGCTCGAGCAGTGGCGCGAGGCCTGGGCCAATCATCTGAACCGCGCCCTGGCAAACCAAGACATCGAGGCCCGCGTCGATCACCGCACGCTGGAAGCCCAGGGCATTGATCTGGAACCGCAGAACAAGATCGGCCCGGCAGCCTCACGGATGGGGACGCAAGGCCTGTCGGTCGAGCGGCTTGAAGAGCATCACGCCATCGCCCGGGCCAATGGCGAGAAGATCCTCGCCAACCCCGTGCTCGCGCTCGATGCGATCACGCACAGCCAAGCCACGTTCACGACGCGCGATCTCGCCCGCTTCGTCCATCGCCATAGCGAGAGCAAGGATCAGTATGACCAGGTGATAGCGGCCGTGAAGACATCGCCCGAGCTGGTTTTGCTTGGCAAGGACGGGCGGGGTGAGGATCGGTTCACCTCCCGGGCGATGCTTGAGACTGAGCAGCGCCTGGAGAAGGCGACGATCGCCCTCGACGCGCGCCGCCACCATGGTGTGATGGATAATAATCGCGAGCTAGCACTGGAGCGCGCCGCTGCGCGCGGCATGATCCTGTCATCGGAACAACGCAGCGCCTTTGATCATGTGACAGGGACAAAGAATCTGTCCGTTGTCATTGGCTATGCCGGCACCGGCAAGTCGGCGATGCTGGGTGTTGCGCGTGAGGCCTGGGAGCGTGCCGGCTATCAGGTTCAGGGCGCAGCGCTCTCGGGCATCGCCGCGGAGAATCTCGAGAGCGGTTCGGGCATCGCCTCGCGCACCATCGCCAGTCTCGAACATCAATGGGCGCAGGATCGCGAGCAGCTGACAAACCGCCATGTGCTGGTCATCGATGAGGCCGGGATGATCGGCACGCGGCAAATGGAACGGGTCTTGGCAGAGGCGCAGAAACGCGGCGCCAAAGTAGTGCTGGTCGGCGATCCCGAGCAGCTCCAGGCCATCGAAGCGGGCGCGGCGTTCCGCTCGATCGCCGAGCGCCATGGCGGCATCGAGATTACGCAGGTCCGGCGCCAGAATGAGGACTGGCAGCGTGATGCAACCCGGCAGCTGGCCACGGGACGAACAGGCGACGCGATCGCCGCCTATGGCGCGCATGGCGCTGTGCATGCGGCGGAGACCCGCGAGGCTGCGCGCAGTGATCTGATCGAACGCTGGGACAGGGATCGCAAGGCGAACCCGGCGGATAGCCGGATCATTCTCACCCATACCAATGATGAGGTGCACGAACTCAATGTGGCTGCCCGCGAGCGGCTGCGCAGTGCAGGCGAGCTGGGCGAAGATGTTACCGTCAAAGCGTCAAGCGGCGAGCGCGCCTTTGCCGCTGGCGACCGGGTGATGCTCGGGCAGAATGAGCGCAGCCTGGGGGTGAAGAATGGCAGCTTGGGAACAGCGCAGATCGTGACTGCTCAGCGCATGGCGGTGTTGCTTGACGATGGCCGGTCGGTTGCGTTCGACCTGCAGGACTATGCCCATGTGGATCATGGCTATGCCGCCACTATCCATAAGGCGCAGGGCATGACCGTTGACCGGGTGCATGTGCTGGCAACGCCAGGGCTCGATGCCCATGCCAGCTATGTCGCGTTGTCCCGGCACAGGGACAGGGTCGATCTTCAATATGGCCATGATGACTTTGCAGACCAGTCTCGCCTTGTGCGCGCCCTCTCCCGAGAGCGCGGCAAGGATATGGCATCGGACTATGCGCCGGCTGCAGAGAAGCTGACGGGCGTCGAAATCAAGGCGCCGAAGCGCGACATTTTCGCCGGGCTCAGGCTTTCGCGAGCCGAGCCACTTCCGCCGCCCATCACACCGCTCGAGCGGGCGGTGGAGAGACATGGACGGATCACCGCCGAAATCCTCGCCACCCAAGCAAGGGGCGTCAATATCCTGGCGCATCAGCGTATACAGCTCAACTCCTCACGTACCGAGCTCGATGCCATACGCCCCGACAGCGCCCGCTACCTTGAGGAGGCGATCAAGCGCGATCCTACCCTCATGAACACTGACAGGCAGCGCCGCGCCACGGTGCTGGTCAATGCGATGCTGGCGGAGGTGGAGATCCAGGCCTCCGGCCAGGATCGCGCCGACAAGTTCGTCACCGACTGGAACCGTCATGCTGGCCGCATCGCTGCCTTCGAAAATCGGGGCGAAAGTTGGCTTGGTGAAGACCATCGCAAGGCCATGGACATGATGAGCAAGCAGCTTCTACGCGACCCGCAGCTCGAGTCGCTGCTGCAAAAGCGAGTCAGAGAGCTTGGAATTACCCCCCGATCGGGCATGTCGATATCTCAGGAGCTCCAGCACTGGCTCGGCCGCTCGCGTGGATTGGATATTGGCATGTAAGGTCAGTCCTATGAGCGAAGAGACCGATCACGAGAATCAAATCACCCAGACTTTCGTTGCGTTGCGCGGCGAGGTTGCTCTGCTGCGCAGAGCTATCGAAGGGCTATCGGCCGAGCGCGAGAGCATGCCCGACTATGGGCCGACGCTGACGGATATTGCCGTGCGTATAACCGAGGTCGCCAACTGGGCGCAAAAGATCAACGACAAGCCAGCCATGGCATTGACGCCTGAAAGCCTGGAGAAGGAGATCGCCCGTGTTGCACGAGCCGCGCGAGATGAGGACCATGTGAGTATGGCGCACGCGGCGCAGCGCATGGAAAGCGTCAGCAACAAGATCGCTGGATTTATCGCAAATGCCCTGACCGAGGATGAGCAGTTGCGGGTAAATTGCATAGTCGGTTGCATCGCCTTCCTGAGCGGCATACTATTGATATTTGTAATGCTGGCATTTGAACAGTAAGTTTCGGACAAACGAGACATTTACTAAGCCGAGGTAGTCAGCAAACCAAGTCGGCTTCTGTTCATCGTACAATTGTCGACAAAACAGACATAATAGGTTCAATCTGACACTTATTATGATTCCTCGACACTCAATGAGCATTGGTCTAATATCAAATTTCGGCCAATTGGCTCGCTTCGAATAATTTATGCCAACGCAACTGTTTTTCGCAAACACCAATCTCTAATCGATCCGTCAATATGCGACTCACAGCATGGCTCAAGCTGATCATAACTATTGTTATCGAACTAACTTATTGTAGCAGCCACGTTCAAATGTCACAGTCGCGCAGGAAGTCGCTTACAAGCAACGGGAGATCGAGCGGTTGACGCCGATCCTGCAAAAGCATGGCGTCATCCCCGCGCGCGACCCGAACCGCAGCGCCGAGGCCGAGCGTGTGAAACCGGCTGTCCCCACCCCTCCCCGTCGCGACGAGGACCGGGAACGCTAAAGCATTTCGCTTAACGCTGGCTCCATGTCTGCCGGTGCGCCAAGCGCCGGCAGACGATTGGACGCATTCCCGCTTGCGATCGAGAGTAGGAAATCTAGGCGATCTGCTCGCGGACGAACCTCGCCCGTTCCGCCACCGGCACCAGCGGGAGCATGACAAGCTCATAGCCTAGGCTGGAATAGGTATCGACCATGGCGTGGTAAGTGGCTTCGGCTTCCGCCGACCAGGGTGGGGCAATGAATACCCTGCTCGCGTAGCGTCTCTGCTCGGCCGCTCTCAGCGCCGGGGGCGGCACGGGCAATCCGCACAGTCTTAGATAGCCGACCACGTCGGGAATGCCGCGATCGAAGATGATCGGGCCGGGTGCGTTCACCGCCTCGCGGTAGGAACGCATCTCCCATGCCAGCATCAGGGCCGCGAACGCTTGCCGATCGCTCCACGGAAGGGCGGTGCCGCCAATGTCCACCTGATCCTGAATGATAGCCCTGCCGGCCTCTGGCATGTGACGGACGCCCTCGGCAGCCAAGGCGTCGATCAGGCTCGTTTTGCCCGATCCAGGCCCCCCGTGATGACGTGAAGATGGTCAGCCATGATCTATATCAGCGTCTCGCAGGGGATGGTAAAATGGGAATGGTCGGGTTGGGAGTGAGCAGTTTGTCGGCTTTCAGCTATGTCGCCAGATTAACTGGTATCGTGTCACTGAAATCATCTAGGGCTATGCCACCACTTGATCGATTTAAGGTGCGAATATGATCGCTACGCGCGAAATAACCTATGACGTGGACGGTCTGACTATGATCGCCCATCTGGCGCAGCCGGAAAGTCCCGGACCTTGGCCGGCGGTGCTAATAGGACATGATGGCGTTGGTCTCGAAGAGTATCAGCGTCATCGGGCTGACGATCTTGCCGCGCATGGCTACTTGGCGCTTGCGATGGATTATCACGGTGGTGAGGTATTCTTCAATCGACCGGATGCGATGCTGGCCCGCGTCATGCCCATTTTGGCCGAT